>Ga0172371_10000175_pt1 | contig 91682 bp, 96 predicted proteins | sample Lak12m_FD_114543 | JGI IMG/M metagenome (GOLD analysis project Ga0172371, IMG submission 114543) | Freshwater microbial communities from Kabuno Bay, South-Kivu, Congo - kab_022012_12m | ecosystem: Environmental > Aquatic > Freshwater > Lake | place: Democratic Republic of the Congo: South-Kivu...
CCTCCCCAGACCCCTCCTGCGGGCGGGAAGAAAGCCGAGGCGGGGCAATTCCATTCCCCCAGAAAAATAGTTTGCCCCGCCGAGTCCAAATTAGTTTTCAGGATTTTCGTCAAAAAAAGTTCGGATTTTAACCAAAAGGCACCGATATGGTTTTCAGTACAAAAAACACCTCGGATTAGCCGAGGTGTTTTTACTAAAAATTAATTCGTGGCACAACCAGCGGCTGATCCAGAAGAAGCTGAAGTCCCCTCGCCGAATCCAGGCGCAGGCGTGGCTGATGACAATTGCTTCTGGCATTCGGCTGGTGCTGTCTTAAACGCCGAACAAATGGTCGCAAGCAAACTGGCACTATCGCGGCCTGAGGAAACCGTCGTGCCATTAACCACCAAGGTCGGAGAACCCTGCACACTATACTTATCATTATCTGCCTGGTAAATATTGAAATCAGTGCCGGTAACCTTATACTGCTTGGCGGCAGCTGTGGTACAGGCGGTCAGTTTGGCAGAATCGATGCCAGTTGACTTGAGACAGCCGGCCGAATCACTGGCCTTAAGAAAGCAACTTAAATAAGTCAAATACTTGCTGCTCTGCTCTTTCTCAATGCAATACTGGCGCAGATTCTCCTGATTTTCCTTGTCGCCATGCATGGTGTAATAGACAAACTTCAATTGGAAGTCAACTTTATTGCCCAGGGCCTGAACTGCCGGGATAATACCCTTTTCTATCTGCGTGCCATAAGGACAATAACTCATGACAAACAGCTCTACCGATGGTTTATCTGTCTTATTAGAGACAGTCGCGGCAGGAGTATTTTGATCAGAGCCGGTATTAATATTAGTATTGGATTTGGCTGGCACAATATCCATGGCCTGCGGGAAAAATTCCTTACCATCCTTGGTGACATAAGAGGTGATGGTCTGGCCATTATACTCTACCTTAAGCTTGTAAACGCCACTAACCGTGCTGTCATAGCTGACTTTGGCGCTACCCTGGCCGCCCAACAATTCAGTATTGATATAGGTCTCAGCTTTGGCCGCCGCGGCCTGTGGCGAGAGCCCCCCCACGCTGGCTACGAGCCACCAGCCAACAACAACTACCAGAATTAAAACTACAACAGCGACAACGACGCCGACGATAAGATTTTTCTTATCTTTCTTGTCTTCTTTTTTGTCATCAAAGGAATCCATAAGATTAATTGGTTATTAATAATTAAACTTTTGACTTAAGTACATTATAGCAAATAAAAAAATAAAAGCAAAATTACAAAATCGGCCTTAGCCTATGGAAATCTGTGGCCGATTGAAACTGATGTCCGGCGGTCAAAATTGTCTTTTCGTCAAAACGTTTGCCCAAAAGCTGGATGCCTACTGGCAAATTAGCCGATAATCCGGCGGGAATGCTTAATCCGCAAAGGCCGGCAAGCGAAGCGGGAATGGTAAAAACATCCTCCAAATACATTTTTAAAGGATCACCGATTTTCTCCCCCAGCTTATAGGCCGGTACCGGCGCCACTGGGGTCAAAATCATATCAACTTGCTTAAAGGCATTGTCAAAATCATGGCGGACTAAAGTCCGCACCTGCATGGCCTTTTTGTAATAGGCGTCATAATATCCGGCTGACAGGGTATAAGTGCCAATCATGATGCGGCGTTTGACTTCGGCGCCAAAACCGCTGGCGCGGCTATCCAGATATATGTCCAATAAGTCCTTGTCTGAGCGTTGGGACAATCCATATCTAATACCGTCATATCTGGCCATATTACTGGAAACCTCCGAGGGGCAGATGACGTAGTAGGCGGCCACAGCCAAATCAGTATGCGGCAAACTAATGTCAATAACTTCGGCGCCCAAATCCTCAAATTTTTTAGCGGCCTCCAAAACACGGGCCCTGACGCCATTGTCTAATCCTTCGACAAAATATTCTTTGGGTAAACCGATCCGTAATCCTTTAATGCTCTTGGTTATATCCTGGCTGTAATCATCTACCTTAATATCTGGCGTGGTTGAGTCCTTTTCGTCCCGTCCGGCCAGATATTCCATAATCAAGGCAATATCCTCAGCCGTTTTACCAAAGGGACCAATTGTGTCCAGCGACGATGTCATGGCCATAACGCCGTAGCGGGAAACGCGTCCATAAGAGACCTTGAGTCCAGAAGTGCCGCAGAAAGAAGCTGGCTCGCGGATGGAGCCGCCAGTATCAGTGCCGATGGAAAAAATACACATGTCCGAGGCCACAGCCGCGGCCGAGCCGCCGGAAGAACCGCCGGGCACCCGAGTCACATCCCAGGGATTATGCGTGGGGAAGAATCCAGAGTTCTCTGTCGATCCGCCCATGGCAAACTCGTCAAGATTGGTCTTACCCAAGAAAACCGCACCGGTATCGCGTAATTTCCTGACGGCAGTGGCATCAAATGGCGGCACATAATTTTCTAAAATTTTTGACCCGCCAGTAGACGTTAGTCCCTTGGTACAAAAAATATCCTTAATCGCCACGGGAATGCCAGTCAAAGGATAGACACTCTCGCCATTTTTAAGCTTCTTGTCTGCTGTGTCGGCCTGCGCATAGGCCTCTTCCTCATTTAAGGTGATAAAGGCCTTGACTTTATCATCATATTTTTTTATTTGCCTAAAGCAGGCCTCAGTCAATTCCTTGGAGGTGAATTCTCTTTCGCGCAATCCCTTAAAGACCTCAAGCAATGTTAGTTTATTTAAATCCATAGCGTCATTTATTCTCAAATACTTTCGGTATATTAATCAAATCATTGGCTTGACTAGGCGCGCAAGCTACGAGTTCCTCGCTAATATTGCTATCTATTACCTCATCTCCGCGCGTAATATTAGTCAGGCCAGTCACCTGCGAAGTCGGCTCAATATTAGAAGTATCAACGGCTGATAATTTCTCCACATAATCCAAAATACCGGACAGTTGTCCGCTATATTTTTCCTTTTCCTCCTCTGTCAGCCGCAGCCGCGCCAGAGTGGCAATATGTTCAACTTCCTGTTTTGAGAGTTTCATAAACTATTTTTTCTGGATTATCGGATAAATCCTCCCGCTTCACTTACGGATTTTCCGATAATGACTATAATTGATCCAAAACTAATTATAAAATCTTAACATTTTGCTTAGTAAAATGCAAGATTGACTATTTGACTAATTGAAGAGTAACCGTAAAAACCGTGCCCTTGTTTTCCTCGCTGGCAAACTCAATCTTGCCGCCAGGATGCGCCTCAATAATCCTCTTGACGATAAACAGTCCCAAGCCCGAACCGTCTGCATACATGTCCACGGCATTCTTGGCGCGCGAAAACTTCTCAAATATCTTCTTCTTATCGGCCTCGGGGATGCCAATGCCGGTATCGCTCACCTTGACGATGGCCTGGCCGTCAGTGGTCGAAAGCTCGATCTTGACCGAGCCCTTGGAAGTATATTTAATGGAATTATCGACCAAGTTGTACAGCGCCTGCTCCAAAAAGTCGGCGCTGGTAAGAATTTTGGGATCTTTCTTTTCCGGCAATTTCAACTCCAAAGCCAGACCCTTGTCTTGAGCCAGCTCATGCAAATCGTCATAGATTGAACGCAGGATTACCGGCAAAGACGCGGGCTGGGCTATCTGGGGATCGATTTTGAAATCATCGCTGTCGATTTCCGAGGCGCGCAAGATGTCGGAAATAATGACATTCAATTTTTCGGTCTTATGGTAGATGTTGTCTAAGAATTTCTGCTGCTGCTCCTTGGGCAACTTGTCCATTGAGCCGTCGCGGAACATGGAAATGGTGCCGCGAATGACTGAGATAGGCGTCTTGAGCTGGTGGCTGGCAATGTCCAAAAATTCCTCGCGCATGCGTAGGAGCTTCTCCAGATGCTCGGCGCGCTTCTTCAGCTCCTGCGTCTGCTCATCGACTTTCTTTTGCAGCACCTTGTTGAAATTCTTGGTCTCGGAATAAAGGCGGGCATTGTCTATGGCAATGCCGGCCTGCATGCTCAAACTGCCAAGCAAATCCAAATCCTCGGTCGTAAATGGATCGCCGGTTTTTTTTGCCCCCAAAACAATAATACCTTTCAAATCGCCAGCCGATATAAGCGGCAGGCACAAATAGGCCTCAATGTGAGCCATTTCTTTTTCCAGATTGAGAAAATTGTTCCGTTCCCTATCGGTCTTGGCATCGCGAGCCAGAAAAGGCAGCTCCTCCCGCACCAGCGGCTTCTGGATTTTTTTCAGATATTGGGTCAAAAAATTATCCCGCACCAGGGAAATGCCATTATTCATATTAAAACCCACCACTCGCGCCACCTTGTAACGGATCTCCCGTCCATTCTTTTCAATTAACAGCACGCCGGAACGATTCAAATTCATCGTCCTCTTGACTGTTTCCACAATCAAGTCAATAATCTTGTTCAGATCCGTATAGTTGTTAAGCTCGGAGGCCAGTTGGTTGATGGTGACGCGAAAATTATAAAGCGAATAGAAAAAATGCCGATCAATAAAACTTGTCACTATTTTATTAACAAAGAAAAACAGCGAAACAAACAAGGGGGCGACGACCACTCCGGCTAACAGCGCATAAGTGTTATAGACACTGCCCCACAAAAGCGGATAAACAACAATAATGACGGAATAAAAAGCAAAAACAAAAGCGGCATCCAGGGAATAAATCAGGAAAATTCTGGCAATCACCCGCATGTCCATCAGTCGATATTTCAAAATGGCATAGGAAATAATCACCACAAAAATCAAGCCGGACAAATAAGAGAAGGGATAAATACTAATTCCGTAAGCGGGCAAATAGGCAGTCGGACCGATAGTAAAAAGCAAAAGAAAAGCAATAAAAAAATACCTGATCTGATAGCGCGTCAAGGTCGAGGTGACTTGCCTGTAATATTTGTAAACCCGTAAGAACCAAATCACCACGTAACTAGAGAAATACAGTAGGAAAAAATGATGGAAAAATTGCGCCTTGGTATGAACGCCCCACTGGTATTCAAAAACACCGTTGACAAAATAATCAGTCCGGCTCATCACCAGGAAAAAAACCGAGAGCGCGTATGCCAGCATTAATAAGAAGTCGCGCCTCTTCTCGGTTAGAGCCAGGCAGAAATGATACATAAAGGCAGGAATAAAAACCACTCCACCATAAATGAACCGATCCCAAAAAATCGCGGCTTCAATGTTGTCGCGATTTAAAAACATCATAAAAGTGCCAAACAGCCAAACGGTTATGACCAGTGCGTGCAAGGAAAATGTCCAATTCAGGCGGCTTTTGGGATTCCTTAAGAATACCAAAAATCCCAAGATAAAAACGAAAACGGCGCTGACTAGGGGGTAAAAAATGGAAATATTCATACTAAAAACTAACAGCCCACAAAAATTAATTGCTATTATTATACCACATTTTAAGCTATAAAGAAAACCGATGGCGAACAAAGCCATCGGTTATTTGCATTAACAGTACTAAAGTGGCGGGAGAAAAAAACCTAGTTCTATCGCCGCTTCCCAAACTTCCTCAAGCTTTGACAGATCAACCGGTCCCACCTCATTCTCTTTCCAACCCTTTAAGGAATGAACGAAGGTGCCGGCATGACAGGCATAAGTCAGCCCTGGACATAAGCGCATCGTAAAATGTAATGTCGTCTGGCCGGGATCATAAGACAATAATCCACCCTCAACGGCGATAATATCTTTACGACGGCGTAAATCTCGAGCACCTAACGGATTTGGTACGGCAAAATTCAGCACCACCGTGCCCTTGGGCATATCCTCATACAGATTCTTGCTAGACGGCACTGCCTTACCCGTAATCCATAACCTGCAGCCATGACCGTCAGCCAAAAACTCAGCATGTTCCAGATTGCCGCCATTATCGCCGGCTTCCTGCTGAATCCTGCGAAACCTGTCAGTATCTTGAGTGAACATCTTCACTCTGATGCCGCGCCGCGCCAAATCAAGCGCCACTGCCCGACCGATCTTTGAAGTTGAGCCGGTCAAAAACACCGGCGTCTTGATTGAATATTCCTGGATCAACGTCATGGCCTGGCGAATAACTGTCGCCGCAGTGAGTGTGTCGCCATGGACGATGGGCAGTCGCAGGCGGTTGCCGAGATAGTCAACTATCCACTTGCCACCCTGGGTAATGCGTTCGTCTTTGACCAAAGCTCCCAGACCGATGACATCAGCTTCATTTTGTAAAGCCAAAACCGCGGCAATAATACGCTGACGGATCTTGTCCCGCTGGTTGGGCAAGAAAAAATGCCAACCGAAATTCCTGATCAAAACCGTCTTACCATTAATCTGCTTGCCAGCCGGACCGAAAACAAATCGATCAACGACATCAAACGGCTTTCTGCCGATCAGATAAATGACTGACATTAGCGCATAAATCGGCCAGAGCCAAAACCAATGCCAGTGATTCTTTGGCTGGCTGTGCAGTTTCTTGCTAAACCACAACAGCCAATTCCATGATTCCACCCAATGGGCCATAAAGGCCATAGATGGTTGTTTGTCGGATTTTTGTTCCATTTTTTTCTCCTTTTTGTAATGTTCTAATCAATTATCCACAATCATCGCTTTATTATAGCAAATAAGTATTTTTTTGTCAACTATTGACAAAATATTTTGACTATGATATAGTACAATTACACGAACAAAAGGCAATGGCTGCCATTTATGGCAAGCAAAGGAGAGAATCATGGAGAGAATCAAGAAAGTGGCAGGTGGAGCGGTATTTGGAGTTGGATTTTTCTGCTGGACAATTTTGTCTCACTTCCAATGGGACAAAGAACTGGATCGCTCACAAAAGCGCGAATTCTGGAAAGGTATGGGCGCGATGGCCATATTGCCGGTCAGGGCATTGGCCTATGACCTCACCCATTAGGGGAAATAAAATTGAACATTAGAGCCGGGATGAAAATCTCGGCTCTTTCATTTTTATAAAAGAGATTTTTTATAAAAAAATAAAGCGGAGAAACAATCAGCTTCTCCGCGTAAGAAACGAACTAAACAACTAGAACGATCCACCAAAACTCAATCCGAAAGTATTGATCTCGGTGGAGAACTTATCGCCGTTATGCGACTTGCTCTCGCCCCAGGCATAAGTCCAGGAAACGTTCAAGAAGGTTGACTTACTCAAACACCAACTAGCACCCAGGGCAACATCATATCCCGGCACGTCAAACGTCAATGTGTCAAGTCGATGATCGGGTACCGACTGAGACAGCCAACCAACAGCGGCACGCACGGCGAGGCGTTTACTAACGGTATAGTTACCGCCGATGTGGACACCAAAGGCATCCTGCGCCTCAATCGCCACCGGTTTGACTAGCGGCAGCTTGGCGAAATCCAGATACTGGTTATTCGACGTGGCCGAATAGTTCCAATAGTAAATATCGCCTACAAGCTGAACCTTATCAGTCAGCTGATATGATCCAGCCAGCGTGAACGTCTGCGGGAAAGTCAGCTCGCTTTTGAACTTATCCCTGATTCCCAATAGAGGGATTTCCGTGCGGCCGCTCAAGCCGGCTTTAATCTCGCTGACATACTGCAGGCCCAGCTTGGTTCTGCCCAGATCAACGAAAATGCCCGCGGAAATTCCCGGTTCATCAAAATCATTGAACCCGCTGGCTCGGCTATCGGTAAAAATCGGCAACGGCCGGCGATTCAGATCAAAAGGCGCATGCCACTTTTCTTGGCAGAACCCCCATACCGGGCCGACACTGACATGTAACTGATTATTGACTTTAATGTCAGCCAATGCCGTGATTGTGGTAAGCGACACCAGCGACTGCGTGTCAAATCCCAATTGTTCACGGTTTTTGCCAAACGCCGCACCTAATCGGAAAGGATTGTCCAAGTTGCCCTTCAACGACAGCCAATCATTCACGCGGTAAACCAAGCTGCCAAATGGCAGAACATGGACCAAATGCTTGGACACCTGTTTGCGACCGAATTTGTCCTCTATTGTGAATCGAGGCACCAATACCTCAGTGCCGAATTCCCAACGCCAGCGATCGTCTTGGTTGTCCGAAAACCAGCCCCAAGCATCCATGGGCAAAAGCGGCGTATTGGGACTGCCGCCGATTTGCGTGCCAGTGGTTCGGCCGCCGGGCGTAGGGCTTAAGAATGCCGCCTGAGCCGCGCCAGAAATAACAACAACTGCAATTGTCAAAAGTGCCACTACCTTAGCTTTCATTTCCATCTCCCTAATGTCGCCAGATTAAATCTGGTAACGGTTTTTCCTTTCTTTTTTCAATATGGCATTATATCATACCTAAATAATTTTGTCAAATTTTAACAAATAAAAACCATTTATTACTATTTGCATCAAAAAACCATAAAAATGCTATAATAAATAACACGGATATACGAATTATGCCCAGTGGGATTAATAAAAACAAAGTAATTATTGGTTTGCCAGCCAAAAATGAGGCAACTAGTATTTTTGAAGCTTTAAAATCAATTGGCGAAGCTGCTGATTATGCAGGAACACCATACCAGATAGTTGTTTGTATTAATGGCTGTACCGATGACACGGCCGGACAAGTTAAAAAATTCATTTTATATAATCCCAGGATCAACTGCTCCTTAATCAATAGCCGACCCGGATTAGTCAATGCCCAAAGAAAAATTGTTGAAACCTTTCCAGCCACTATTTATGTTTTTCCTGATGCTGATGGAAAAATCGAAAGAAAATCAATTAAACTACTATTAGATGAACTACACCAGCGGCCGGAATTAATTGTCGCTTACGCCCGGACAGTTTCTCTGGATTTGCCAAGTAAGAAAAAAACTTTGGCGGAAAAAATCGGCTGGCTTTACGATTACCAAAAACTTCTCACGCCGCGAGAATATTTCCATGGCCGACTATTTGCCATAAAGAATTGGTCTGTACCGGATAACAATGACATCAGGAAGAGAGCAATGGCAAGCAGAGCTAATAGGCAATTATTAAAATATTGTTCAAATAACATTCTGCTGTCAGCCGATGATATCTATCTCTCAAGTTACATTATCGACCGTTACGGCTTAAATGCAATCAAACAGGTCAGCGAAGCCAATTGCTACAGTTGGCCTATCAGTTCATTTAGGGATTGGCATAATGTCTACCGCCGGCGGAATATAGAAATGGAAAAGATGCGGCGCTGGTTTCCTGAATACAATTACCTTTGGCCTCACCTTAATCGCCGAACTGATTGGCAGAAATGGTGGCGAGCCGATTGGCCTGACAAATTAATTTGGCTCGCTTATTTATCGATGAAAGCAGTATTTTTCTTTTTGTTACGAGGAGAGTTTTTCTTATTACACTTCAATTTTTTTCATCCTTCTGGCCAATGGAAAACCACTCTAAGTACCAAGAAAAGAGCCAAACGTCTATTTTTTTTCGATCTTGATGATACTTTGATCGATCCAAAAAATAAAAAGTTATCGAGGTTAAAAACGGAAATCGTAAAATATCAGAAATTGGGGGACGTCTTAGGAATCAACACCAACCGGCCATGGCCAGAAAGCAAAGACATCTACTCTTCCCTTGAACTTAACGGACCAATAATCTGTGAAGGTGGATCGTATTTTAAGTTGAATTTTGGGGCCAAAGAAAAAATAATGCCCTCAGCTGAAAAAAAATTAAAAAATAAAATTATTGAATTTATCAATTGGAAATACGGGCGAAACAAAACCAATATAATCGTTTCTAATAATAAAAAAATCCTACTAGATAAAAACATTGACAGCTTGGTCTTTATCACGGCTAATCGGCAGTTTAGCGCCAGTATTTATGCTCGCAAATCTGGCTGTAATAATAGGCATTTACTGCTTTCGCTGGCTCGTGATATCAAATGCCGTTTTCCCGGCTATGCCGTAAACTTATCAATTGATAAAAGCAAAATTACAATTGACAATCCGCGCGTCAATAAATTCGCCGCCATGTCGTATTTAATGAAGAGATATTTTGCTGACTATAAGATCTTCATGGTTAGCAATAATGAGAATATTATTGGAAACTGGCCAAATATTACCTTTTGCGCTACCATGAATGGCAGTGCGAGTTATAAGAATAAATGCCTCTATTCGGCTACGAAAGCCGGTGAGGATGGCTTGATACAAATCCTTAACAATTGCTTATGAAACGCGAATATTCTATCGGTCAAGAAATAACTGAAACCATACCCAAATCTGAGATCGCCTTTGCCTTTATCAAACCAGATTATCTGACGGATTTGCCTCAAATCGAAAAAATTCTAAAGGAGCATGGTCTGACTGTCATTTACCGCGATCAGGTCCGGCTCTCGCCGCATGCCGTTGATTCTATTTATGAATCGGCGAAAGGCGAGCATTTTTATCAAGCCATGAAAGATTATCTAACACATAACGACGTTATTGTTTTATTGGTCGGCGGCGACGGCTTAGAGGCCCAGAAGGTTTTGCTTAGTTTAAAAAAAGCAAACAATCAAGATGGGATCATCAGGCAGCAATTGCAGCGAGATCCTAAGGTCTCGGATTACGATTTAGAACTATGGCGAAAGGGCCAACACTCGCGGCAGGATGAATTGTCAGTTGTCTTGACTCAAAAAAACGTCATTCATACTGCTGATAGCACGGAAGAAGCTATAGAATCATTAAAGGAAATATTAGGTGATAAATTCGAACTATTACAGAAGAGAGGCAACTTGCCGGCTGAACTCTGGGATATGTTCAAGTAATAAATTTAAATTCTATGCCAATTAATGAACAATCGACTTTTGCCGGCCGTCAACTGACGTTGACCTGGTGGGATAATCAAGTACTTCCGCCCGATACTACCGTATCTCAGGTCAGCGCTTTTTGCCTAAATAGCCATGGAGAAGCGTTGATTATTAAAAACGAGCATGGCTGGGGTCTGCCTGGCGGTCATCCGGAAAAAAATGAAAGCTGGGAGGAATCACTTCGCCGAGAAATTGAGGAAGAAGCTGACTGCACTATAAAAAATTTCAAATTAATCGGTTATATTGAAGTTAATGATCCTGATAATAGCTCCATTGAAGGTCAGCACTATTTGCAATTACGTTATTTGTGTCTCTTGGACAATATTGGAGAGTTTAAAGCGGCATTTGAGACTTCGGAGCGGAATTTTGTACCGCCTGACAGATTGCCTGAATACATTACCTGGATGACTACATCCCTTACCGGCCAAGCTCAATATCGAACATTTATTGAATCGATATGAAATTGGCTATTTACCAACCACGAGTCAGCTACTATGTCGGGGGCGGAGAAATCGCCCCCCTGGAGCACGCTAAATTCCTATCTCTTATCGGCCACCATGTCACCATCGTCACGACCCGTGCTGGCTTTATCAACCTGAGCAATTATTTTCTAAAATTCAAAAAAGAAAATCCCCAAATTAAAATTACTTTCCTGGATTTGCCTGAGGAATTAAAATGGATTTATAAAGAAAAACCAGGTAGCCGCTGGATCCGCTGGGATTATGAAAGCTTGAATGTCGGACGACTGGCTTTTGAATATTTTTCTAAAAATAAATTCGACCTGATAGCTGTCCATAATTATGCTGATTTATTTGCTATTCCCTGCGGGCAAAAATCAGTATTGCATCTACACGGCTATCCGCCACAAGGTAATTACCTGCATGAATTGTTAGCCCCGATTCCCAATGGTTTTATAGCCGTTTCGCACCTCATCAAAGAGAAATGGTTTAAACTGGCTCCGATAAAAAAAATTGAGGTAGCTACTAATGGCATTGACGCCGGTTATTTCAAGCCGCAGCATCAATCTGTTTTTGAATACGATATTATTTATGTCGGCCGGCTGATTAAAACCAAGGGATTAACCAACCTTATAGAAGCCATAGGTTATTTGAAAAACTTGCCCTTAAGAGTAGCCATTGCCAGTACAGGTCCTGAGGAGAAAAACCTTAAAAAGCTAATTAAACAATTAAAACTGACTGACCGAATAAGCTTTTTGGGTTATATCAAGGATGAGAAACTTCCTGACTTTTATAACTCGGGACTGATGGGCGTTTTTCCTTCTTATGATCGTGAAGGAATATTAACAACAATGCTGGAAAATGCCGCTTGCGGCCGCCCAACCATTACCACGACCGCCTGCAGTATGTCAGAATTTTTGAAGGACGGCTACAATGGCCTATTAGTCAAACCGCAGAATAGCCGCGATCTGGCTCAAGCCATTAAAAAGTTGTATCTGAATCCAAAACTGGCAAACAAACTGGGTCGCCAAGCCAGAAAATCCGTTGAAACTGCTTGGAATTGGCCGGCTAAAATTAAGCGAGTGGAAAAAATTTATGCCTCAATTCTCAACCGCCGTTAAATCAATTTCCGCTGTTATTATTATCAAAAGCGATTATCATGATGACATCAAAAAGATCAGGTTATCAAATTTTTTGAAAAGCTATATCCCCAATGCCAGCATCGAGAAACTGACAGCCAAAGCCGACTGCGTCTTAACGATAAAACGCGGCCAGCCCAGGATTGATCTATTATATCCGCTAGCCACTTATTACTGCCGGAGTTTCGATGAAAAAGATGTCATATCTTTGGCCGAATACCTACTGGAAAGAGCACGGCAAAAATCCAACCTATATTGTTTGCATGGATCAACTTGCCTAATCGACGGACAAGCGGTTATTTTTTGGGGCGGAGCAAGCGGTCTGGGCAAAACGTCTCTCTGTCAAAAGCTGTCTGAAGAATTCGGCGCAGAGTGGCTAGCTGACGAAAAAATCGTCATTGATTTAAAAAACGAAAAAATTGTCGGGGGAATTAAAGTCGCTTATTTGAAAAACAGCAAACATCAACCATTAAAATACCAATCCGAACCAAAAAAATCAGTTCCCATTGCTTTTTTTGTGCAACCCTTATTAATGCCGGATTCCTGTCGGGAATTAATTTTTGATAAATGGCCGATGGAAAAATTCCGTTGGCATCTGTTTGAAGAAGCCAATAGGAAAATCAGGGCGACTTCGCGATTATTTTTTAATGGCACCGAGCCGGTATTGTCTCTAGATACTTTACCCTTAGCCAGACAAAGAATAAAATTAATCAAAAAATTCACCAAAAAACATTACTGCTATTATGCTAGAGGAAATTATAGCAATATAGGTGGGAAAATTATCAAATACGTTAAACAGTGACATAATTATCCGAATTGTCTAATTATCTGACAGAATGCTTTTGACTATACCAAAAATAGGCAAACAAATGCCTATTTTTGTATTCATTTTTTCTTTTCTTTGTATCTCTGATCCTGCAAAGTCATCAAAAATCTGCCGCAACTCGAACTAGTAAGTTTAAAGCACGGGATGAGGGAATCGAACCCCCGCCAACGGTTTTGGAGACCGCCGTACTACCACTATACGAATCCCGCAAAAAGACGCTAAGAAAGCGCCTATTTCGTTTCCTTGTGCGGCGTGTGCTTGCGGCAATGCCGGCAGTATTTTTTCATTTCCAGCCGATTCTTCAGAAGCTTCTTATTCTTGCGTGAAAAATAGTTGATTTTCTTGCACTCGGTGCACTCGAATTTGATCATGTTGTCTTGGGACATACTAAGATATGAATTTTTAATTTTTTAAACTTAGCCGACTCTCGGATTTGAACCGAGGACCTTCGCTTTACAAAAGCGTTGCTCTACCGCTGAGCTAAGTCGGCGTGCAACTTGTCAAAATATTAACATAAATACCAGAAAAAAGCAAGGATTAAAGTATTTTTCCAAACAATCCCCAGCTGTCAACTTTGTTAATTTTCACCTTTACAAACTTGCCGACCAACGATTTTGAACCAGGAAAAATTACATTTTTGTATGTCGCTGTTTTGCCAGAACACTTTCCCCTTTTGTATCCGTCAACCAGTACCTTTTCAATCTGACCTAAATATTTTTTGTTGGCCGCCAGAGCGGTTTTCTTCAAGATATTATTAATTACTTCCCAGCGCCTTTTCTTTTCTGCGGGCGGCACATCATCAGCCAGTTTGGCGGCGGCAGTGCCAGGCCGAGGGCTGTATCTGGCCGGATAAGCCATGCAGAATTCGGCTTGGCGGAATAGCTTAGCAGAGTTGGCGAATTGTTTCTTTGTCTCGCCGGGAAAACCAACAATCAAATCAGTGGTGATGCAAACGCCTGGCACGGCACGACGAACTTTTCTTAGTAGATCCAAATAATGCTTGACTGTATAGCGGCGGTTCATTTTTGCCAGAATCTGATCATCGCCTGACTGGACTGGTAGATGCAAATAGGGAGTGACATGCTCACCCCTGGCCATAACTTTAATCAATTCATCTGATAAATCCTTGGGGTGGGAGGTGAGAAACCTCAGCCAATAATCGCCAGGAATAACATCAATGTTTTTTAGTAATTTTGAAAAATCATATTTACCACTCTTATATGAATTAACATTCTGGCCAACCAAAATAATTTCCCTATAACCCTGTTTGATTAATTTCTTGCATTCACTAATGATGCTTTCAACTGATCTTGAAACCTCCCTGCCGCGCACATACGGCACAGCGCAATAAGAACAGAAATTATTACAGCCATTGCTGATGGGCACCAAGGCGGAAAATTTTGAATTATGAAGCGCCGGCAGGCAGAGATAATCCTCAGGATTTATATGCGTGCTTTTAACGCCGATAATTTCCGACAGACGATTAATTTCGCCAATCGGCAGAATGGCGTCAAACAGCGGCGACATTTTCTTGCAGTCCAAATCCAAAACGCAGCCAGTCAAAATTGTTTTTATTTTTTTCCAACCTCTACGACTCTGCCATTTGGCGGCACGGGTATAAATGCGGTCAACCGGCGCCTGCCGCACCGAACAAGCGACTACAACGATCAAATCCGCTTGCTTTTCACTCGTAGTTTTTTGCCAGCCAGAATCAATTAGGATTTTTTCAATCCGCTCGGCATCAGATAAATTCATCTGACAGCCCAAAACCCAAAGATAATATTTTTTCTTCTTTTTCATAACTTTGAATTATAGCACAATACTCCTGGATTTCAAATTCGGGTAAATAAAAAAACGGCTGAAACCGCTTCAATGATACCGGATATTTATTCTGTCTAATCTAGAAAAAAAAGAGTCAAAATTGTGGCGATGGCAGCCGAGGCGCCCAAAAGCAATCCGGTCATGCCAGCGATTTTCCTGACTAATAAACTTGTTACCACTTCAGTAGTCACTTCGGGCATAAAATTAAATTATTGGATGATTATTTTGATGCGCTTTTCATCCTGCGGCGCGGTATCGCGCCAGTAGGGTGAAATAATCACCTCGATATTCCTGATGATGCCGGTCTTGGCCGCATAATCGCGAATTTCCTCTGCTGTCTTGCCGGCAAAATTGCTCTTGGCCAGCAAACTGTTACTCTGGGTCAAATAGGCCTTGACCGGATAAGTTACTTTGATGGGGATACTGTCGGGGTTGGTGGTATCCAAAACAGTATAGTGCACCTGGCTTAAGTCAATACTATCCGCTGCCAAACCGTTTAAATCCATTTTCTGTACCTTGCCCTTGATCAAAGCCGCCAACTGTTCTTCATTTGCTGCGATAGTTTTAAGCCGAACTGTCCCCTTCATGATAAAGCTCTTGGCCTCATCGCCGAGTTTTTTATCAATAATGAAACTGACCAGATCACCTTTGATGTTGGCGTCAGAAGATGAGGACTCACTCAGCGCATCACTAACTGCCTTGGCCACCAGCTCTTTCTTGGCGCGACTTATATCGCTCTCGGCCAGATAAAAAACCTCGCTGGAATTATTTATATCAAGCGGCTCAATCACCTCGCCAAAAATTCTCTCCTGCAGCTGGGGAGACAGTTTAATAATGACCAATTTGCCCGAATCAATGGGCTTGAAGGTGGCGCGATCTTTGGGATAAACTGCCACCTCCACACTGCCGCCAGCCGGTATATTGACATCAGAATCAGTACGTACAATCACACCATTTGCGGCCTGCAGCTGTGTTGTCTTGATCAGTTTTAGCGGCTGCGAATAAGTGTTTTTGATACTTACACGGCCAATATTGGTATTGGCCGAGGCGCGGGTACTGGAGGTGTTAAAGACCTCTTCCACCTGTTTAGTCACTGTAGTTATTGAACCGCCAATTGCCTCCAGTTTGGCCAACTCAGCCGGCGTAGAAGAAGGTCTGATTTCTGTCGCTAAATTCAAATTTACTGTCTGGGCATCAGGAGTAATCACTATAGTGGCCTGAGAATAAAACAACAGAAATACCGCCACCAGAATCATGGCCGCAAAAACAATGAAAATTATTGAGATGTTGCGATATAAATGCAAACGACCCATATTTTTCCCTTCTTATTATACCACTTATTGAAGAAAACTAAAAACTGTGGATAATTCTTAAGCGACCTGCACTGTTCCCGGGCCGAATAATTTTTCAATTTCGTGGCAAAACTCAGGACTGGCATTGACCCTAAAAGTAGTGCGAATGCGCTCACGCGCCTCGCCCCTGGTCACGATTAACTCCAATAAATAATTGCCGGCTGACTTTAAAATCAAACTCTTGAGCTTGGTTGAAGTATCATAATTTAGGGGGTGGGTTAAATTAAGAGTGATAAACTTTTCCGGCTCAGTATTATTTTGGGCGGAGCCAAAATTATTTCCATTACCATTGGGCTTGAAGCGATTATGCGCAAAACTTCGGCTTTGAGTTGCAAAATCTTCCAAAATTTCCTTGAGTCCTAAGGGATTTATTGCCATGGCCAGATCCAGAAGCACCTTGCGCTCGCCGTCCTTGTCGGAAATCGTCCCGGCGCAAATGACCAGGTTATCCGATTGCCAGATGTGCGGATTCTGCTCCAAAATCTTGGGAAAAACCAGCACCTCGATTTCGCCAGTAGTATCCTCCAGTTTGACGAACAGCATGGCATCGCCCTTCTTGGTGTAGATCTTCTTAATGGCTGATACCACCCCGGCCAGGCGCACTCGCGCGCCCTCGGCGCAATTGCGAAGCGTGGCGCAGGCCGCCACATAATCTTTGATGCTGGAGGTAATATCCGCCATGGGGTGCTCGGAAATATAAAGACCCAGGAGTTCCTTCTCCCAAATCAGACGCTGGCGCTTGTCCAGAGGCGCGGCCGAAGCAAGCTTTAAGCGTGTCAGATTAATCTGGGGGGAGAGGTCAAACAAACTGTGCTGATTGGCCTTGTCTGATCCGCGCTCGCTGATAAAAATCAGCAGGCGATCCATGTTCTGCAGTAAGGTGTTTCGCTCAGCCAAAGAGTCAAGGGCTCCGGCTTTGGCCAGGGCCTCAAGCGAACGCTTGTTCAAATCCTTGCTGTGCACCCTGAGCAATAAGTCCTCGATGTCTTTAAAGGGCCCACGCGCCTTGCGCTCTTCGATTATTTCTTTGACTATATTTTCGCCCAACCCCTTAATCGCCAAAAGGCCGAAACGAAGGCGCGGCTGGCCGCCAGCTAGGGATTCGGCCACCACGCCAAAATCAGCAAAGGACTCGTTGATATCCGGCGGTAAGACCGTAAGGCCCATCTGGCGGCATTCATCGACCTCAATGGCAATGCGATCCAGATTCTGCTGGTCGGCAGTAAGTAGTGCCGCCATAAATTCTGCGGGAAAATGCGCCTTGAGATAGGCGGTCTGATAACCTATCATGGCATAGCAGGCGGCGTGGGAACGATTAAAACCATAGGCGGCAAAGGGCAGAATAAATTCCCAAATCTTTTGTGCCACACGCTTGTCAATATTATTACTAATCATGCCGTCAACCATTTTGTGCTCCTGCTCATCCAAGAGTTCCTTGATTTTCTTGCCCACAGCCTTGCGCAGGACATCGGCCTGGCCATAGGTAAAGCCGGCCAAGTCACGAGCGATTTGCAGCAGTTGTTCCTGATATACCGCCACGCCATAGGTCTTTTCCAAAATCGGTTTTAATTTGGGATGAAGATACTGCGGCTTCTTGCGGCCATGCTTGCCGTTGATGTAATCCGGAATAAATTCCATCGGGCCGGGGCGGTACAAAGCCACCATGGCGATGATATCCTCCAATTCGGTCGGGCAGAGTTGCTTCAGATATTTTTTCATGCCAGCGCTTTCAAATTGGAACACGCCAGTGGTCCGAGCGGCCTGGAATATCTTAAAGGTCAAATGGTCATCAAGTGGAATATTATTAATATCAAGATCTAATTGATGAACTTTTTTAATAATTCTAAGCGTCTGCTCGATAATTGTCAGGTTGGCCAGACCCAAAAAATCCATCTTTAACAACCCCAAATCCTCCACTCCATGGCCATCATATTGCACCACGATGGTCTGCCCCGAGCCAAACTGTCGCGGCGCATAATTATCCAGCGACTCCGGCGTAATCACCACGCCGCAGGCATGGGTGGAGGCATGGCGCGCCACACCTTCCAGGCGCTGGGCAATGGCAATCAGCTTGGCGCCATCTCCTTCTTTTAAAATATCCTTAAACTCCGGCACCATCTCACTAGCCTCGGACAAATCCATACCCATGGGGACAAGCTTGGCCACGCGATCACAGTAATTATAAGGCAAACCCATCACCCGCCCCACATCCCTGATGGCATTCCTGGCCGCCATGGTGCCGAAGGTGATGATCTGAGCCACCCGATCCCTGCCATATTTTCCAGCCACATAATTCAAGACATCATCCCTGCGGCTGTCTGCGAAATCCGTATCAATATCAGGCATGGAGATACGCTCGGGATTTAGGAAACGTTCAAACACTAAATCGTATTTGATGGGATCAATGTTGGTAATTTTCGTCAAGTAAGCGACTAACGATCCGGCTGCTGAACCACGGCCCGGACCAACGATAATGCCGTTATCCTTTGCCCAATTGATAAAATCTGCAACGATAAGGAAATATCCAGCATACCCGGTTTTGGCGATTACTGATAATTCGTAATCCAAGCGCTCGCGCAACTCGGCTGTCAAATTATTCTCACCATAGCGCTCGATCAGACCTTTATTGCACCACTCCCTTAAGTATTCATCAGTGGCCATGCCCAAAGGCAGAGGAAAATGCGGTAAAATATTTTGATCCAGAGGCAACTCCAGATTGCATAATTCAGCGACCCGCAAAGTATTGGCGATTACCTCGGGATGATCGCCAAAAGCCGCCTCCATTGCCTCGCTGGATTTAAATGACAGATCAAAGCCGATATAGCTCATGCGGTCGCTATCACTGAGGATTTTTTTTGTCTGGATGCACAAGAGCACATCCTGGGCATAATCGTCATCTTTGTTGGGATAGTGCACATCATTAGTGGCAATAACCGGCACACCCGTTTCCTTCGACAAGCCAAAAATCTTTTCATTGACCAGATTTTGCTTGGCAAAATGCGGATGCGACTGGACTTCCAAGTAAAAATTGTCTTTGCCAAAAAGTTCCTGATACTGAGCAATCATTTCTCTGGCTGATTTCAAATCGTCATTTAGAATATGGCTGGATAGCTCTCCTGCCGTGCAGGCAGTCGAGCAAATCAGCCCGTCATGGTACTCCTTGAGCAAATCAAAATCAATCCGCGGCTTGTAGTAAAACCCCGCCAGGTGCGCAATGGTCGTCAACTTGACCAGATTTTTATAGCCAGTCAAGTCCTTGGCCAATAGAATTAAATGATACGGCCGTTCATCGATCTTGGGGCGCTTATTCAGATGGCCGTTCCTGGCCACATAGGCCTCGACACCGATAATCGGCTTGAGGCCGGCATGAGTGGCTTTTTTATAAAATTCCACCGCGCCATACATCACCCCATGGTCGGTAATGGCCAGAGCCGGCTGTTCATACTTTTTGGCCAGGCGGATAAGCTCATCAATCTGACCCAGGCCGTCAAGCAGGGAAAAATGCGAGTGGGTATGAAGATGGACAAAAGACATAATATAAAATATAAAAGGCAAAAACCCCTTAGAAAAGAGGTTTTTGTTTATAGGTAAAAGTCAGTATGTACCAACTATATTATAATGGTTACAAGAAAAAAAACAAAATTATTTTTTGATTAATAATTCTCGTAGATAATTTTTAAGCAAATCAGCCAAAACCACTGCCAACTGACTGACCTCCTCACAGACCTGGCCATCTGGAGCATAAGTCGCTTCTGCTGGCTTACCGCTCTTGGTTATGCCAATGGCGGCAATGGCCACATTCTTATCGCGTAAATCCTCTAAAATTTTTTGGACCTGACTGGCATCAGCGCTCTGGCCATCAGTCAAGACAATGATCACCTTGCGCAATTTTTTATCTTTAATCTTTTGCCATTCTTCCGACGTCACCTCATCCTTGATTTTTTTTAGTGCCAGAAAATCTAGTGTGCTGTCGCCGGACGTCTGCGCCAATTGCTTATAAACCTCCACCCGCTGTTTCTCGGACAGCATTTCTGATAGCGGTTTTAAAACCCTGACCTCGGCTTCGCCACCAAAACCCCAAACCTCGGTTCTGACATTGAGTTCATATTTTAAATCAGTGCGCCAATCCTCAAGCTCGTCGCTGAATTCCTTTAAGGCCTCCAGAATCAGAATCGTCGCCTTTCTCTGCTCAGCCGCCTTATCTCCCTGCATGGAACCGCTACGGTCGCAAACCAAAGTGACGTCAAAATCGCCATACAATTCCTGCGGCAGTTCTTTCTTTTCTTGCGATTCCCAGACCTCGGGCTCGTTCTCACCAGCCAAAATCGATACCACGGCCTCGGCCGGCCGTATCAAAATCTCGCCCTCGGTTAAGGGATGCTTGCGAGCGTAACGTTCCTTTTGCCGCTCAGATATAATTTGCTTAAAAATTTGCCTCAGCTCCTCAATCACCTTTTCGCCGCTTGTGGGATTTTCCAAATCTTCCAGCTGGCGAAAATAATTCTGATACTCTCTAATTTCACTTAGAGTCACACCTTCGGCTCGGGCATAGGCCTCACGCGCCTCTTCCTCGGCGCTTTTCTTCTCCCGCGCTTTGATATAACTTTCAATTTTTTCCTCTATCTCCGGGTCAGTCCAATCAATTGGCTCGGGACTCACTGCGTCATACTGATCATAATCATCGCGAAAATAATCTTCGGGATTGGCTGACTCGCCTGCTGGTTGTTGCTTTGCTGGCTGATTTGTTCTTTGATTTTTTGATTCATCATTCTCTCCTGCTGACGGCTCACTCTCATCACCGGCACCGGCTTCTCCACTTTCTTTCTGTCCTTGATTATCCTTGGCTTGCTCTCGCCTTTCCGCCACATCTTCCTGGAATAACTTTTCATAGACCGGCTCAAGAAATCTTTTCTGCAACTCCAACCGCATGGACATTGGTGTCTCGGGCCGACTAGCGTATTCCAATAATTTAACTCCACTGGATTCAATCGCCTCCAACTGATCTATTTCTGCCTGCACCTCAGGGCTTAAAATCATCTCTTCATCCTCCAGCATCGGACGACGCAACAGGGCATAGGCAAATTGCAAATGTCTGGGCTGACTGGTGTAATCTGAGACGGGAAATAAATTTTCGCGATATAAACTGGTGCGTGTCGGCAATAAAACTGGCGCTCTCTCCGCCACTTGCCGATTCATCTTAATATCATCAAAACAATTATCTAAAATGTGCAAACGTTTTTTACTCTCCATCTTCTGACGATGATTAAGCCATTGCCCCTCTCCTTCTGGCTCATCTAAAAGTTGCTTCATCTCTCTAAAATGCTCAAACTCATGTAGGGTGGCAAACATCGCCTTATCCGGTGAATATCCCCGATCAGTAAAAAATTTTGGCTCGGCAAAAAGTGTGCCTTTCTCCAAGTCGATACCAAAAGTGCCCAGTTCTGGTGGTGCGGGCTTGATGGTAAGCGAAGAATCACCGGCATAGGCCTCAAAAAAATGGCGATGCTGGCTGAAAAAATCAGCCAGTTCCTGCTCGCCGGCAACGGCCTTTGGCCTTTCTGACTCAAGTGGCATAAGTTTAGAAAGACTTAAGTTCCTACACTAAAATTTTATTTCTAATTATATCAAATAAACTCAGGCAAAATCAAGAGGACAAACCGCCATCCCAGTGCCAAAAAGTCGGCAATAGCTAGTGGCACTGTCCCAAAATTGCTCATCAGCTGTCAAAAATTTTCGCTCCAAATTAATTTTGGCTCGGCGAATACTCTGCGGTCTCGACCAACGTCTCTGTCCATTGGTTTGCTGACCCAAAATATCAACAACTATTAGAGGACTGACAATAAAAATCTTTTCTCGGGGAATTTCCAAATTCAGTTTTTCGTCCACAAACTTTTTGATGGCTTTAATTTGTTCCAGCAACAGGCAATGATCCCGACCTAAAAATATCAAGTCATCATTGTAACGCAAATAATACTTTATTTTCAGCACCTGCTTAATCTGCCAATCCAATTCCTGTAAATAAATGTTAGCAAAAATCTGGCTGGTCAAATTACCCGGGGGCAAACCTTGTTCGCTCGCGCCAAAACTATTGATGACACCAGTGAGCAAATCAAAAATTAGCCGATCTTTAACTCGCCGAGCCAGTAAGCTCAATAAAATCCCGTGGTCAATACCGCCAAAATACCTTTTAATGTCCAACTTGGCTGACCAGACACAACCAGTTCTACTCAGGCGCTGATAATGGTAGAAAAAATAATTTCTGGCTCGTTCCAGGCCCTTGTCGCGCCGCGAGGCATAAGAATGAAAATAAAATTTTGGTTCATAAACGTTGGTCAGATAATCATAGAGTAGTTGATGTACCAGCCGATCACGAACACTGGCCACATAAATGTCGCGGCGCTTGGGATCCTGAATGGTAAAATGGCAATAAGCACCTGGGTGATAATGCCCGGATGATAAATCATCATGCAATGAATTTAATTCCGCTTCTAAATTCAACCAAAATTCGCGCACCGCCGGCTGATGCCACTTGCCGACAGAAAATTTTCGCCAGGCGGCAAGCAAGGAAGTGCGACTGATTAATTCACTAAAATTTTTTATGACCGACAAATCTTTTTCTGACACTGGGACGTCGATCTTTTCGCAAACTCCCCTCATTTTAAAAAGTTATTGGCTTTATCGTCAGACGGCCAAACAAATCCTAAAATTTCCCAAACCCTACCGCTATTGCCTGGGCGAAAAACTGCAAACTTCTATTTTAAACATTATTGACTTGACGGCGCAGGCGCTTTACTCGCGCCAGCCGCTCAAAGAACCGATAATCTTGCGGCTCCTGGGAGCAATCCAGGCGGCGCAATTGTTTATCCGCTTAAGCCATGATGAACAGTTGATTTCCGAATATCAGCTGTTCGCCTGGAGTGACCAAATTGCCGAATTAAACCGCATGGCCGCCGGCTGGTTGGCTTCAGTCAGATCTCCTGGCCAGCCCAAAATACACTGACAGAACTATCCTCACCGAGACGCGGAAACCGCCATTGTCGTTCGCCTCCACATTGCTCCTGTCCAAGTTGACCTGCGCCGAGTCAGAATTCCAATTGCCATTCGGCACATTGCCGTCAGCCGAAACCGGCCACCGTGTCTTTGTCGCGCCCAATCCCTTAACCCTGGCCCTTGCCGCAGCAATGGCCTCTGATTTATTGTCCGTGAGCGCGCGTGAGGGTTTTCAATTCAAACTAAACAGCGTCCGAACCGCCTCCGGCTGAATGCCCTTTCTGCCGCTCTGCCTAAATTCAGACCACCAATGGGCAAATCACTGGCCAAACAAATATATGTTATCGGCCTGATTTTATGAGCCCAAATTTAAAAATTAAAATGAAAATTAACAAACAAACAAACTTAAATATAAAACTTAAATTTAAACCCTCACCGAGACGCGGAAACCGCCACGGTCGCGCGCCTCCACACTGCCCCCGTCCAAGTCGACCTGCGCCGAGACAGAATTCCAAAGGCCATACGGCACATGGCCGTCAGCCGAAACCGGCAAATTAATAAAGCGAGAAAAAGTGCCACTTGAACGATTATAATCATCTAAAGGAATCAAGGTTTGTAATTTTTCATTTTGGGCCAAGCTTAAATTATCAGCCCTTTGGGTAAAGCGATTTTGCAAGGCCAGATACTCGCCAATACTTAAGACATCAAGACTAAAAGCGGAATTTTCCTGCTTGATTCTTTGCAGTTCCCCAACTTGCTGCTCTAAAGTTTTACTTCTGGTACGAGCTAAATTGGCCTGTTCTGGCTTGATGGTAAAGATATAGGAATTTTCTGGCAAAGATTGCACTGCCTCAATTAGTTTTTGCACCGCCCTGTCATCTTTGACTAAAGTTTTAATTGAAATTCCAAGAGTACTAATGTCGGCGAGCGAGAATTGACGTCCGCCAGTGACCTTCGGCGCGATTTCCTGCATCACAGTAATCAATTTATCAAAATAATCCCAATGATAAATATCAGCTACTGCCAGCTGTTTGCCATCTTTAATCAGATTAGGTTTAAGTTTGGCAATCGCCTGCCTCAGGCCATCAAGTTGCGCCTGGCGGCCAGGCATGACAATGGGAATCTCGCCTTGTTCGACTCGAGATTTAATAACTTCTAATTGTTCCTTAGTTAGCCTTAAATCACTGATATTTTCCGGAATGCTCTGAAACCACTCAGTCAAGCCGGCCTGTTCATAGGCAGTGCGATCTTGAGTCAATAATTCTTGCAGATTAACAGTGATATCCTGTCTTTCAGCTGTCAGATCAGGATTAGTGATACCGCCTTCTTTCATGGCCTCGCCATAGGGATTTATGGCGTTCCTAATGGTGAATAAATATTCACCGGCCAATTCAGGATTTTCGCTGCCAGCGCCTTCGCCAGCCAGCGCCAAAAATCCTTCGCCTTGCTTGAGATTGGCCAATTTTCTTAACTCATAAGGATCAAGTTCGGCGATCTGTCGACGTTTGATTTCCTTGGCGCCAGCAGCTTCTGGGTTGGATTGTTTTTTAACTTTTAGCGGCCGCAGAGCGGCCTCAGTCAAGCCGGAAATTTCCAAGTCCTTGGCAGACACCTGCTGCAAAAAACCTTTACTTAAGAAAATCTTCACAATCAATTCGCGATCCTGAGGACGATAATTGCGATTTGAGACGTAATTTAAAATGGAACGATTGAGGAATTCGGTTAGTGGCTCAGCCGGATCCTTGGCCTCCAGGCCAGAGAGCATACGCAAGGCCGCGCCCGCATCAAGGACTCCCTCCTTAAATTCCTGCTGGCGGCCGCGGCTGTCCTTGGGCGCGTAGACCTCACTGGGCCCTTCGACATAAGCCGTCTGAATATCCACCGCGGCATCGCAAAAATTTTTCAGAGTTTCTGTGGCTTCCTGAGGCGACAGCGGCGCCTCGCCACGACTGTCCATGGCCCTGGCCAAGAGCAAATCATAAAGCTCGCTGGCCGGCAGATAGCCAACATGAATGGTGGAATTAATCATGGTGCGCTTCTCGGCCTCGTCAAAATCAAAACGTTCAGTGTGTTTTTCACCCTTCAGATTGGCGGTAAAAATCAGGCAAAAGCCCGGCGCCACCTTGACCTGCCCATTACCGGCAAGGGGCACAGTTTGCCCTGGCCGCACATTGTAGGTCCGCTTCAAAATCATCCTCAGCCGCGTCTCAATCAGGTTGGCTTCGTCAATAACCAGCGGCAAACCCTGCTCCATCGCTCGCACCAAAGGACCATAGACAAAGTAGGTCTCGGGAATGACACTGGCCGAGGCGGCAACAATGCGAGCGTAGTTATCATTTTCCTGGGCTAGATCCATCTGAGAGGCCTCGGGATGCTCCTGATGATATTTGACCACATGATCGGAAATCTCCCTGGCCAATTCCTCCCGCTTGTTCAGATCAGCCGTCTCGCTGGCCTTAAGTCCCTGCTTGACAAAAATATCCGAGGCGCGAACATCAGGTGAGCCAGAAATAAATTCCGGCTCGCGGCCGCCATACAATCGCCGGCAGAGATTTAGGGCCAGCTCGGTCTTGCCTGTGCCGGTCTCGCCTTCCAAAAGTATCGGTTCGCTGTTTTCAATATGAAATTTAATCCGCTCAGCCAGAGCCTGACGGGAGGGAGTGTCCACGAAATTTTTTTGCTGCAAATCCTGTCGGTATTTTTCCAAAACCGCCATGCGGTAAAACAACGCGGTCTCAGGAGAATCAGCCCAAAATTCCGCTTGCTGCTTTAAGGCCGCGATTTCCTGCCTGACTTCTAGTAGTGCCTCCCGATCAGCCCGGCTTAGACCCTGAGAACTTTTCTTGCCCTCGCTGATAATCTGATATTCCTGCGTCAAAAATTCTTCCTGTTGCTTATTAATTGACTGAACTTGTTCCAGCATCAGTGAGAATTTTTCCTCCTCACCAGCAGCCTGATAAAATTCACTTAGCTGCTTTGGAGTACTCACCTTCAGATCTTGTAATTCATGATCTATTTTAAATAAACGTTTCTTGACGCGAGCCACAGACCCAAAACCCTGAGGCCTGGATTCAGTTTCAAATCCCGTCCAAGTTTCGCCTCGAGCGGCCAATTCAGCTAAAAGCTGGTAACGTTCGTTCATCAGCTCATACCACTGCTCTGGCCTGAGGCCTTCAGCCGTGGTCTCGCTCAGAATCAACTCTGGTTCTATCTTTTGTTCTAACTCCTGTTGGGATGATGTGGCTTCTGACTCTGGCGCAGTGGCCGCTGGCGTGGTTTCTTTTTTGTTGCGAGGCATATGATTGAATGAATTATTCTACTTTAGAGTTACCTCCACTGTCAAATCTCGACCGCCGCGTGAGAGCAATAATTCCACCTTATCGCCCATATGATAATTATTAATGGCATCAGTCAGACCGACGAATACGTTAAGCTCCTGGTCATTGACTTTTTTGATAATATCACCCTTTTTCACCAGACCATAACCGGCTGAACCCTTGAGTGGGTCATAAACAACATAAGCGCCCCTATCACCCAGATCAATCAAGCCATCAACCTGAGCCAAGTCGATATAATCCACTCCCAGGGCGGCGCGTATGACCTGCTGTTTGCTTAGCACCTGAGGAATGATATTGGAGAAATAATCTATCGGCAAGACCGAACCGTCGGAAATTATCCCGATCACCTCGCCCTTAAAATTCGCCAGTGCCGCGCCCTCAAAACTATCGTCCAGCTTTTGTGTCAAAAAAATCCTTTTCTCCAAACGATCGGAATTTAGAACCAAATCCTTGCTCTGCGTAAAATCATAGCCGATTTTGGCGATAGTCGTTACAATCAGCCTATCACGCGAACCGACGATCACCACTGACTGACCTAACTGCAAGTCGCTTGATTTGCCCAGGCGAACTACCGGCAGATTGCTGGCGGCAATCTTGGCAAAAACCAATCCGCCGGCCTTGTCCTCAAGCAAATTGGCCAGAGAATATTTTTTACTCTGATAACCAACGGCAGTATAATTCTCCTTCAGTCCAGCCAGAGCTCCTCGCGAAGTCAAAATCCAACCATCGGCAGTTAGCACCAGGCCATGGCCTAGCAAATCGCCGGCAGTATAGGCAGACATGGCGGGATCGGTGTATTTTTTACTGTGGTAGAGGCTAATCACTGCCGGCAACAGGTCATTCTCCACCTGCTGCACCTGCGTGTCTTGCTCCACGATAACCGAACGGGGCTGTTCAATCACAATCTGATTATTCAAATTCGGATTGGTGTAATTGAGCGCGCCGATGAAAGGCAGTTTGAGGTTGCCGATAATAATCACAGCCAGAATGCCGCTCAGGGCGCCAAAAAAAATAGCCAGGATAATCAGTAAGAATGTTTTTGATAGTTTAAACTTCATATAAAAATTGATGAAAAATTACCTATTGACTCTCAATTACTAAAATATATTTTAATTCGTAATTCGTAATTCTTAATTCGTAATTGATTCAAATCCAGGCGGCGGTAAGCAAGATGGCCGCCAGAATTAAAATACTAAAACTTAAATAGCGAAAAAAAATCTTTCTGTTTAATTGATTGTTAAGGGAAAGCAATGACAATGATACCAACAAATAATAGCCCAGGGCAATCGAGGCGGCAATGACATAAAAGCTGGAGGGCAAAAAGATCAGTGCGCCCAGAAGTTCCACCAAGACCAAAGAATTAATAGCACCATAAAGCCGTGATTGATAAGGTGATTTTCCCTGCCGCAACAAGACCAGATACAGGAGGCAATAATAGACAACAATCAAGATCAAAAGCAATTGCCAAAAAGTCAAATTAAGAAAAATGCTAAAATTGGTCAGGGCGGCGGTCAGAAAAAAAATTATCAGGATGTTGCCGTACAGAGTGATGTTCATCAGGTTAAAAACAAAGGTCTTGTCCGTCTCATAAAAATCATGAAAAACCGCTTCCAGATACAGCCAATAAAACATCGACCAGGCCAAGATAAAAATATTAATGACCACGGGATTTTCCAAAACCAGCGAGTAAGCCAGTCCGGAAATCGCATAAATTAAGGCGAAAAAAGCCAATAAAATTACACGTTTATCACGATTCTTATATTTCAACAAGACAAAATAAAGCAGGGAGACCGCAAGAATCAGACCAAAAAACCAAGGCCAAAAATCATTATAATAAAAAACCAGCTTGGTGGCAACAAAAAATAACACGGGGATAAGATAGGGCAATAGGCGTAAAAGCAAAAAAGACATAACTATTCGTTGGCTAACTGCCTCAACTGATCCAGCTTGGCAGCGGCAGAGGCGGCATTATTGGCCTGGGCCAAATCAGCAATCTCACCCAAAAGCAAAACCTCCTGGAGATGGAGATTTTTGTATTCAGCCGGCAGAGTCAAATTTAATAAGTCCTGCTGCGCCTGACGCGAGGCCTGAACTAAGGCCATCCCAGACAAATTGGTCTGCGCCAAATAATCTCGTAAAATTTGTACCGACTGCTGCTCATAATCTTGCTTCAGTTTGGCCAAATCAACGGTTGGCGCCTGTATCTGAGTTTGATCTATCAATTTATTTGCGGCTAAATTTCTGGATAAATTATTAGCCAGAAAGAAAGCCACAAAACTACTGGCTAGGAACAAAACTACTGCCAGTGAGACAAATAAAAGTTTTGATACGGGTTTGGTTTTTAATTGATCATCCATAAGAAATCAGGAAATAAAGAAATCAGGAAATAAAGAAATAAAGGGATAATACCTCAATTTCTAATTTCTTAATTTTTAGGCAGTGTAGGGAACCAACAGCACAATCAGAAAAATAATGGCGAAAATAACAAACATGGTCGCCACTGTTCCCAAAAAGGCATAAAGCGCCTCCTTGTATTTATGCTCCAAAAAATAATAAAGAGGGTAGCCCAAAGTCAGGACTCCGGAAACTGCCGCGCTCACCACGAATAAACTTAAAAAAACCAAGATGCCAAAGACCGCCATCCAAGATGCCGTCTGATTGGCAACTAAGGCCTGTGTGCCAACCATAAATACAGCTACCAGGGCAATATAAGCCAGTTCCATCAAGCCGGCGACCACTCCCTGGCCGACGGGGCCGGAGATGCGGTCACGATTAAACAGATTGAATTTGATCATATGATTAAATTACTAATAAATAATCAAAGGGTAAAAGAGCCGCGCAAATCTATTTCTTCCCAATCATTTCTGCCATCATCCCACTTATAGGCCTTGAGGGTTTGAGTGAACTCGGTCTCGGAATAAACATATTCCACTTCATGATGCGCGCCGATGCGCCGTGAGCCGGACACGTTCTTGCCCAAAACCACCGGCTTGGTCCAATATTCCAAACGCATGCGCCCCAAAGGACCGGTGAATTCCAAAATTTCACCCTCTCCGATTTCCGGAGCTTCCAATTTTTCCTGGCTAAACTCGCAATCCTTAAAACTGTCTTGAACGCGGGTCTTTAAGGACTGCCATTTTTCTGGACTCATAAATCCAATTACGAATTAAGAATTACGAATTATGAATTTATGATTTCTTTAATTCTTATTTTGATTCCATGATTAATTAACAACTATATCTTAACATTTTTTTATTATTATAATCAAATGCTTGACGATATGCTGTATTCGCAACCGCAGTATTTCTGGCGATAAAAACCCTGCTCTTTGGCAAACTGCACTGCCTTTCTAAAGTCAACTGCGGAAAGATCCAGTTCAATAAATTTCAAATTATTTTTCATTGCCAGCCCTCTACCGATATTTTTAATGACTCGCGAATCCTTATAAGGCGAAATTAGTAATGAGGTTGTGAAGGCATCAAAACCATTGCTGGCCGCATATTCAGCCGCATTTCTCAGACGAAAGTGGTAGCAAAGCTTGCAGCGCCGGCCTTTTTCCGGCTCATGCTCCAGTCCCCTGGCCAGCTTCTGCCAAGCCGAGTGATCCCAGGGAGTCAAAATAAACTCCACTCCCTCGGATTGAAAAAATTTTTCTGCTGTCTGCGCGCGACGTAAAAATTCCTCTTCCGGCCAGACATTGGGATTGTCGTAAAAAACAGTGATATTAGAATTTTTCTTCAGCTCATGCGACAAAAGCCCGCTGCAAGGCGCGCAGCAGACATGAAACAATAATTTTGGCATAAGTCATTGCGAGGGAGCGTAGCGACTGCGGCAATCCCGTGGCAAAAACACGGGATCCTCACGCTTTGCTCAGGATGACAGTGCTACTCGGTGACTTTGAACACCTCGTCACCCTCCTTGACCGGCGATTCTACTTTCAGTCCGAGCGACTGGCCGACCTCGGCGCGAGAAACCTCCTGGTGCTCGATCTGCATGCTGGAGACGGCCTGATCGAATTCGCGATCTCCGCCCCTGACGCGGATGTTGTCGCCGACCGACAACCCGGCATCGCTCAGCTCAATGACCGCCACGCCAATCTTGCCGAAATAGTGGGTGATGCGCCCGATTTTCTGTTCCATACAATTATTAATTAAGAATTACGAATTAAGAATCAAGAGTCAAATTTTATTTTTTATTGATCAATGAATCCGCCTCAGCCAAAATTTCCTTTAAATTCTTGAATTTCAAAAATTTGCTGGCCTGCTTGAAATCAAGCCAGGCATAGCCATTGTGCTCTGATGATAATCTCGGTAAGGCCTTCATGTCAACTTCGGCAAGATAGATGACAAAGTCCTTCTTGATCAGCTCGCTTTTACCATGCCTGAGCTCGCGGAAAAAAAATTGCGTCTGCTCGCGGAAGCCATCAATCAGCCGCAAATTGCTTAATCCGACTTCTTCGGCGGTTTCGCGCAAAGCCGTCTCCATCTCGCTCTCGCCCGCCTCCATTTTACCCTTGGGAAAATTCCAATAAGTGCCCCGATGATACAGGATCAGATACTGGATCCCTTCCTGCGGATGCCGACGGAAAATTATTAGGCCCGCTGATTTTTCTTTTATCATATGTCAATCAATTACGAATTTCAAATTACGAATTACGAATTTAAATTAGATAAGTTTCTTTATTTTTTTTCATAATTAATCTTTCAAATATTTCTTCCCTTTCAATTTTTCTGGGAGATACTCCTGCTCTTCCTGATAATTGAAATTCGGGCTGTACTTGTAATCCTTGCCATAGCCCAAATCCTTCATTAGTTTGGTCGGCGCATTGCGCAGGTGAATCGGCACGGGCTCATCCATCGTCTCTTTGACATCGCGCATGACTTCACCCAAAGCCGTATACAACTCATTGCTTTTTTTGCACTTGGCCAGATAAACAACGACCTGCGCCAAAATCACATTACACTCGGGCATGCCGATAAAATGACACGCCTCATATCCGGCCACAGCCTGCTCCAGAGCGCGCGAGTTCGAGAGCCCCACATCTTCGGAGGCGAAGCGTACCAGGCGACGCGCGATGTATAGCGGATCTTCGCCGCCGGCCAGCATACGGCCCAGCCAATAAAGCGCCGCGTCGGCGTCCGAACCGCGCAAGGACTTGTGCAGGGCCGAGATGATATTGTAATGCTGTTCGCCGGACTTGTCATAGAGGTGCGCATTGCGCTGGAGCGCCTCGCGCATCTTCTCCTTTTTCAATTTTATTATACCATTTTTTGTTGTCTTAGTCGCCTTGACTGCCAGTTCCAGGACATTCAAAGCTGTGCGGCCGTCGCCATTAGCTAAGAGCGCCAGATATTCCAGCACCTCACCGTCGGCCTGGATTTTTAATCCTCCCAGTCCCCGCTCCTTGTCAGCCAGAGCCGACTCTAAAATTTTTATGATGTCATCCGTTTCCAACTGGTTCAAGACAAACACGCGCAGGCGCGACAGCAGAGCCGAGTTGACCTCAAAACTGGGATTTTCAGTGGTGGCGCCGATAAGTATGATCGTGCCGTCCTCCACGTGCGGCAGAAGCGCGTCCTGCTGGGATTTGTTCCAGCGATGTATTTCGTCGATGAACAGAATCGTCTTCTGCTGATGGAATTTCAACCTCTCCCTGGCTGCGGCAATGACTTTCTTCAACTCAGCGACTCCGGCGGTGACCGCAGAAAAAGACACGAAAGCCGCGCCTGTGGCGCTGGCGATAATCCTGGCCAAAGTCGTCTTGCCCGTGCCCGGCGGCCCCCAAAAAATTATCGAGGGCACCTGGTCGCTCTCAATCAGGCGGCGTAAAATCTTGCCTTCGCCCACCAGTTCGGCCTGGCCGAAAAACTCCGATAGATTCCGCGGCCTCAGGCGGTCAGCCAACGGCGCCTGCTGGTTTATGTTTGAGTCAAATAAGTCCACAGAAATTAATTACGAATTAACAATTACAAATTACGAATTAACAATGCAAAATCAACTTTATCTTACTCAAAATCACCGACTTAGTAAAATATTAAATAATTTATTTTATCTAAATTTACATAAAAGAATAAAAATATGTGGATAATCTACTTGACAAAAAAATATATGTATGATATAATGGAATAATCAATTAGCATATTACACAAGCTATAAATTCCCTAATTTTAGAGCGGTAAGCCAGTGATCTGGCATTATTGCCTTATGATTAGGGAATTTAACCAACAAAGGAGAGAGTCATGAAAGTATTTGGTTCGATACTAATAGCGGTTGGTTTCATGCTGTTGTGCACATTGGCCGGCGCAGAGAGCCATGACTTCCGCGCCAACCTGCTAATCGCTGCACTTGATTTCGCACTACTCATCAGCGGCAACCAACTGATGGGTCGGCGGCCACGTTGGGGAGCAATCTATGTTCGCCGCTCACCCCGGCCGCGATTCCCACGGCACTTTCAAATGCCACCGATGCTATAAGCGGCATCTCGCACAAACACGCCCCACACCTTTGCGTTCGCAAAGATGTGGGGCGGTTCTTTTTTTATTTTATTTTTTGTTTTCTGACTCTGACTTTTTTTCCAACGCTTCCAGTATGTGGACCAGGGCCTTGGGCAATTGTTGGGGCTCTAACTTTTCGCCATGGCCGATGGCATCGGTTTTCTCTATTTCCTTCTCTTCCAGCAGTTCCAAAAGCGCCGCGGCCTTCTGCAGTTCCTGGGCCGGCACTTCCTCGGGCAGGTTAGCGGTATCCAGACGCATCTCACGCGGATAATCGGTAGCCAAGACGCGGCGATGGCCGCTTGCGGCAATGGCCTCCAGCATGTTCTTCTTAACCGGCGAGACCATCTTGCCCCAACCCGGCGCCACCAGCACCGGCGTTTCTGATTCTTTTTCTTCCGGATTGATGTCAACAACCGCCTCCTCATCCAAAATCGGTCTGAATTTTTCTAAAGTTATGCCTTTTAATGTTTCAGGTGAGACCATAGATCTAGATTGAGTAATTAATGGATTAATTGCCGCCAAAACGACGTTGCCGGCTCTTGAAATCTTCTATCGCCTGATCCAAATCCGCTTCAGAAAATTCCGGCCAATTTTTATCTATGAACAAAAGTTCACTGTAAACGCTTTCCCAGGTCAAAAATCCCGAGAGACGCTGTTCGCCCGAAGTGCGAATTATCAAATCTGGTTCGGCCTGGCCTGCCATCCAGGCATTTTGAGAGATTGTTTCTTCGGCCAAGTTTTCAGCACTAATTCCGCCTCTAATCGCCTTTTTGACGGCTTCAATTATTTCCAGTCGGCCGCCATAATTTATGGCCAAATTCAAAACGCCATTTTTATTGTTTTTTGTTTTTTCTTCCGCCTCATCAATGGCAGAGATCAGCTTGTCAGATAATTTTTCCCGACTGCCGATAATCCTAAGACGAATGCCCCTCTTCATGTAGAATGGCAACTCTTTGGTTAGCGCCAAATAAATCAAATCCATTAAATATTTCACCTCTCCCTCCGCCCGGCTCCAGTTTTCCGTAGAAAATCCGTAAATAGTTAATATTTTAATCCCGCGAGCCAAACACCAGTCCCCCACCTCTTTCATTTTGCCATAGCCGCGGCGATGTCCTTCAAGCGTCGGCAATCCCTTCGCCTTAGCCCAGCGACGATTGCCATCCATGATGATCGCCAAATGTTTTAATTCTGACATGTCTTGTTTATAATTTTTGGAAAGTTGTTTAGTGTCGGGGTAGCCGGATTTGAACCGGCGACCTCAAATGAAATTAAATTAATCATGTAATTAAATTACACTGACTAACTTTTCTTAAAATCGGCGTATTTTCGCAAAGTATCTCTAACCGCCCCTTGCACAGGACGCATTTCGATACCAAGAGCAGTTAAATGATTAGATTGTAAAATATTATTTGATCTTTTTTGGGCAACTAACCCTAATGTCAACAGATCATCTTCAGCGATCCACTCATTTTCATGAAGTGGATCAACTAACTCTTTATAGATTGATAGGATTTCCTTATGTCTGATGCTGCCAGGATTAGTTACATGAAAAATACCGTTTGCTTTTTTAGTTAATAAAACATGAAATACTTTTATCATATCTTCAATCACCGTGATACTATTCTCAACATCGACTACTTTTTTATAAGATACCAGCTTATTAATCAAATTTCCAGGATATGATATATAATCGAGCGGCATTCTAATTCGTGCAATGCCAACATTATCCAAAGTCATTAAAGCTAAATCAGCGGCATATTTTGATTTGGTATAAACCACTTGGGGATTGGCAAAATCATTTTCCCTCCAACCCTTAGGTTCTGGTGAGCTGCCGTAAAAAATACAACCAGAACCGATATGCAGCAAATAAATGTTTTTACGAGCACAGGCCTCAGCAATCATTATTGGTAAAACCGTATTACCCCTAAATGTCTCCAGCTGATTATTTTCGCACCAATCCACATTTGGCTTACCAACAATTCCAGCGGCATTTAAAACGGCATCGGGTTGATATTGTTCCAATAACGAAGTAATCTCAGTAACTGAGCTGACAATCTTGTCTGACAAGATCGCTTCCGGCCATTCCTGAGCACAACGGCTTCCGATAAAACCATTACCAATAATTAATACTTTCATGATTAAATTAATTATTATCCTCTAAATGACAAGCTAAGTTTTAAATCTGTTCTTATCGGGGTAGCCGGATTTGAACCGGCGACCTCATCGTCCCGAACGATGCGCGCTAGCCAGCTGCGCTATACCCCGAAAATTTTCCCAAATAAAAAATTGACTTAAACATCTTAACAATAATGATGTTTTTCGTCAACACTAATACTGCAGCACCGTCTTGACCTTCCTTGCCTCCTCCTTCTCACCCAAAACAATCTTCTTGATGTTGTAAGTGCCATATTTGGGCGCTTCCACAAATCCCTGCATGGCGGCTTCGGCCAGCCAGCCGGAGGAAAGCCAATCAGCCAGCCACTCGCTGGTATATCTGGGGTCTTCCTGATCGATGCCGGCGCCAATAAGCTCCAGCCACTTCTGGTTGAATTTCTCCTGGCTGCCGATGGGCGGAGCCATGATAATCGGCAGGCCCAGGGCGCAATAAAAACACAACTCGCTCGGCTTGGTCCATAAAATATCCGAATCGCGCAAAGTCCTGTTGAACACTTTGAAATAATCCATTTTCTGCGGCTCAAAGATAATATTGATGCCGTCTCCAAGTTGCCGGCTCAAATGTAACGACCTGAGCGCCGACTTAAAATACTTAACCACGCCTTCATTGGTACCAGCAACCAGGTTCAACCGCACCTTGCCGGAAATGATTTCGTCGCTCAAGCTGGTGGCGATGTCAATGCCAAGTTCCCGCTGAGCACCAGCGCCGCCGACGGCAAAAGTGATGGTCAGCGGACGAGTCGGAGTCAATCTAAAATTCTTCCCGCCCACCTGAGTGATAATAGTTGTCTTGAACTGATCAATATAGGCACGATCAGGATCAATCTGAATCAACCGCCGACCCAGATCGGTCTTGACGATACTTAAATTATCCCCGACGTTCTCTTCGGGCAGAGGGAAACCAGTCAAAATTATCCTCTCTGGCCTGACGCCATAAAGTTTGAGGCGGTCTTCCACGCGGCGGTTGGACGCCAGATAGATTATCCGGCTTTGTTGCGGCTTGGGCGGCACCCAGGCGCGGGAGATATCGGCATCGCAGAGAATGCAATAAATGTCATTGGGGTAATTGTAATACTCGGCCATCATCGCCGTGGCAAAAAAAGTGGTGACGAATGGCAGGGGCCGCTTGGCCAGCTTGGTGATCAAGTGCTTGCCCCAATCACCCTCTTTGAAAAATTTATAAATTTCCTTGAGTTGGAAATTGGATTTGGACAGATCACGTTTGGGATAGAAGCTGGGAATGGCCTGGATCTTGTCATAGAGTTCAAAAATCTTATCACCTATCACCGGCACCATCTTGAAACGCGAGACGAATTCATAAAACACCCGGCTGTTTTCCCAGATAAACTTATCGCTTTCCGGAATGCCGGGATAATTATTGGCTGAGATAATTCCACCATAAGCCATGCCCTTTAATGGATAAGAGGCGCGCTGATGACCATAGCCCATATCCACGGTGACGACCCAGGCCCTAGTAGGATGTGGTAAATTTTTACTCGAAGACATAACAATTTCAAAAATCCAAATGACTAATGTCAATCCGCCAGTTGGCGGACAAAATCCAAATGTCATCCCGAGGGAGGCCGTAATCGGCCGACCGTGGGGATCCCGTATTTTTTCCACGGGATTGCCACGCTCGCTTTGCTCGCTCGCAATGACATTTGACATTTCCTATTAATATATTATACCACAAAAGCCCCGCCTTGGTAAAAGCGGGGCTTTAAAATAATGACTGCCGACAATAATTATTTGAGGCAGGCCTCTTTGCAGGCCTTGGCCACGCGGAACTTAACGACTGTCTTGGCCGGAATATGGATGCTTTCTCCGGTGGCAGGATTTCTGCCTTCGCGGGCCTTTCTGGCCACTTTGACTAACTTGCCGATACCGGGCACGACAAATTCGCCGTTCTTTTTCACTTCTGAATACGCCAGCGACATCAGGGTGTCCATAAGATTGACAACCTCTTTCTTGGCCAAGCCGGTCTTGTCGGCCAGGGCGCTCATCAGCGCTGATTTGGTCATTTTAGCCATAATCTTTGAGTTATTTTATTAATTTATAAGTTTAATTTTCAAAAAAACTGCTGTTTTACTGGCAATTTTATCCACAACTGCAACCAATATTTGAATTATAGCGGAAAATCCAAGAAAAAACCAGTAAAATGTCAATGTTTGACAAAGGTGCCTTGACCGCAATCGCAATCCATGCTAAGATCTGATATTGATAATGTATTCATAAAATACAGCACCTTGACAACAGAAAAAGGAGAAACAAAGATGCTGACGGGAATAAAAAAACTCATCAGGGGAGACAAAAACTCCAAGCCAGACGAAAGCCATTCGCTGGGGCAGACATTGAGCACGATTTTGAGGCGAAAGAAGCCGGAAGAAATAATCACTGTGGAATTTATGGGTGAGGCATATTGTTATGACACTAGCCGAGATACTGTCCAGCCAATAAAAATCAACTGGAAACCGAACCAGGCCTATGCCATGGTCAAAACCGCCATACAGCCGAAGTGCAGTGAGATAAACGATTCCTGCTTTTGGTATTTGTTCCGGGGTACGCCCATGGGCTTTACCGAGGTAACACTTAAAAAGATAGTAAAAGAGAATAAAGCCAAAATCATCAACACTGGACAAACCGGGGAGTAAAGTCATGCCCAAATTAATCCGTTTGCTGTTCGCTCTTGCGACCACGATTGTTTCCACAATTCTTTTCACTAAAAAGATGTATAGTTTGCCCAGATAAAAAGATTATCAGAATAAACCCAACAAAGGAGACAAAACATGAGCTTTATACCCAACTTTTATTTGATACTTATTATCATACTTGTCTTCCTTTACCTGTTTGTACGCCTATTCCTTATTAACAGAATTGAGAAAAAGATGATGGATGGCAGAAAAATCCAACTGAGCGACTTCTTGTACATCATAAGATTGAAAGAGCCGGCAATGTTCTGGGACATACGGAGTCCAGACCTAAAGCCGATCCAGGTGAACGCCGGCGTTTATGAATTGGTATGCATACCGGCTTGGAATAACACCAATACCTACTGGTGGAAAATAGCCGGTACGGATACTGGTATTACTCCACTGGAACTGAAACTTGGGCTAATCGACAAGAACAAGGCCGAATGGCTCAAGAAGCCAAAACAACGCGAATTATAACGCACATTTCAAAACGCTCTACCAGCAGGTAGAGCGTTTATTTTTTTATTAACCTTTCCGCGCCGCGCGCACCCTGTCCACATCAGTCAGCAGTTTCTTGCGCAGGCGGATGCTTGACGGAGTGATTTCCAAATACTCGTCCTCGGCCATGGTCTCCAGCCCTCTCTCAAGATTCAATTGCCAGGGCGGAGTCAGCTTGATCGCCTCATCAGCGCCTGAAGACCGCATGTTGGTCAAATTTTTTCCCTTGATGGGATTAACTGTCAGATCATTGCCTTTGGTGACATTGCCAATGACTTCGCCTTCATAAACCTCAATGCCATGTCCGACATAAAGTGTGCCGCGATTCTCCAGATTGGCCAGAGCGTAAGCTGCGGTCTTGCCAGTAGCCATGGAAATCATGCTACCGACATCGCGTTTTTCAATTTCGCCGGCATACGGCTGAAAGCCGATAAATCTTGTACATAAAATCCCCTCGCCGCGCGTGTCCACGGTAAATTCGCCGCGATAGCCCAGAAGACCGCGAGTGGGAATATTAAAGACAATCCGGGTATCACCGCCCTCTGGCCGCATGTCCGCGATTGTGCCCTTGCGCCTGCTCATTTTCTCTATCGCCACGCCGGAATAATCCGCCGGCACATCAATCGTTGCCTCTTCAAACGGCTCAAGTTTGACTCCGTCTTTTTCCTTGTAGATAACCTGCGGCTGGGAAACCTGCAGCTCAAAGCCCTCACGCCGCATGTTTTCTAATAGTATGGCGATATGCAATTCGCCTCGGCCAAAGACCTTGTAATATTCATTGGAAGAAAAATCAATCTTAAGTCCCACATTGACTTCAAGTTCCTTTTCCAGCCGCTCCTTAATCTGTTTGGAAGTTACAAACTTGCCTTCGCGGCCGGCAAAGGGGGAATTGTTGACTAAGAAATTCAAGGCGATCGTCGGCTCATCAATGGAAATTGCCGGTAGGGGCTCCTGGTCGGCTGAAAGGCAAATCGTATCACCGATATAAATATCCGGAATGCCGGCGATCATGGCGATGTCTCCAGCCTCGGCCTCGGCCACCTCCTCGCGCTTGAGTCCACGGAAAGTAAAAAGTTTGGTGATCTTGCCTCCAGTATTTGTGCTGTCGGCTTTTTTTACCACCACATTATCGCCGGTCTTAATTTTGCCTTCATAAATCCTGGCGATGGCCAGACGGCCCAAAAAATCATCATAGGCCAGATTGAACGGCTGGGCCCTAAGCGGCAGAGAGGTGTCGCTTTTGGCCGGCTCGACATGGGCGATAATTGTCTCGAGTAATGGCGTCAAATCCTTTGACTTGTCATCCATATTAAATTTGGCAATGCCGTCACGGGCAATGGCATAGACAGTAACAAAATCAAGCTGCTCATCGTTGGCGCCCAAGTCCAAAAACAATTCATAAACCTCCTCCTGTACCATGTCCACTCTTGAGGCCGACTTGTCTATTTTGTTGATCACCACGATCGGTTTAAGTCCCAGCTCCAATGATTTCTTCAAGACGAATCTGGTCTGCGGCATCGGGCCTTCCTGCGCATCCACCACCAAAATCACCGAATCAATTGAACGCAAAACACGCTCGACTTCGCTACCAAAGTCGGCATGGCCGGGAGTGTCAACAATATTTATTTTCGTGCCCTTGTAAAACAGCGAGCCATTCTTGGAATAAATGGTGATGCCACGCTCTTTTTCCAGCGCATTCGTGTCCATAGAAAAATCCTCAGACACCATGCCGGTCTGTTTTAGAAGCGCGTCGGTCAGAGCGGTCTTGCCATGATCAACGTGGGCGATGATTGCGATATTCCTAATTTGCATAATTTATAATCATTAAAACAAAAAAACAAAAAAACATGAAAACAAAAAGTAAAATAAATCAATTATTATTGCGAACCGATTGACTAACTCTATCACAAAAAAATATTTTTGTCAAAAAAAACGGCTGCAAACTGCAGCCGGGATCGGCAATCATTCACTGCCCTTGGCAGAAACGATCGCCGCATAAAGTTCTTCTAAATATTGCTGTCGCGCCTGGCGGTCAAGCACCACCAGATTCTCACGAGCCACAATGCCCTCCTCTGCCTCTGCCAACTGTCTCTCAACCATCTGCTTGTCCCTTCTGTAAACTCCTTTTATCGGCATCCTACTTTCCTACTCCTTTCTTCCTACTGCCAAATACCAATTAACACAGATTAACACAGATTAACACAGAACCTCCATTGTATCACAGCCGATTTAAGATGTCAATAGCGCGCCTGAGCCACCTCATCCCCTTCCAAAAGGCGCTTAATTATGTCATTTCGCTGAGTCAGTGAATAGCAATGCAGAGCCACGGCCACCTGACCGGCTTTTTGCACCACGGCGTTCCTCTGCGCCTCTATAAGATAGCCGGATTTGGAGGCATCCGGCCCCATGGCCAATAAGCTGTAATTACGGTTTAAAACCTCGACCGAGCGGGGCGAGCCGTCTGCTTGCTGGACGCTAAAAATATAATCAGATTGGCGCGTTGCCGAGCTTACAAGTTCCTTGCCAAAGGCGGCCTTGGCGATCTTGGCAAACTCCTCAGCCGTGGAAACATTATCAGCAGACAGCCCGGACATCTCTACGAATTTGGTTTTTATCAACCCCAATTCCTTCGCCTTATTGTTCATTTTCTTGACAAAATCTTTTCGCGACAAACCACTATTATCAGCCAAGATCACTGCCGACTGATTGGATGAAGCGGCAAGCATGGCAATAAACAGATCGCCAGCCCTGACTCTGTCGCTGGCTTTGAGATCAACTTCACTAGTCGAACCGCAGGCCTGCAGAGTACAGGGATATCTTATCTCTTCGGGCGTGATGGTTATTGTTTTTTCCCAATTCATATTCAAGTCCGAAAGCACCAGAGCGGTCATGACTTTAGTCAGCGAAGCCAAAGACAAAAGACGAGATGTTTCCCGGCCACCGGAAAAAATCTGGCCATCATATCTGACATAGGCAATGCCATAATAGGCCGGATCATATGTATCTTGAATTTTATTCATTGCCGCCAGGCGCAACTGGACATCTGTAAGCGGCCAGCCCAGCACCTTGCCGACAGCATAAAAATCATCGTAGCTGCTGATGACATAGGCAATGCCGTCGCCAGGATTAAGATAATACGCCTGAGTGGAACTGGCCGGAGAGATGATTATCCGTCCGGAATATTTCCTGACCAAGCTGGCGGGGGTCTTAATTTTTTTGTTCTTGGCAATCTTCTTGAATTCGCTGTTGGTGGGCGTGACGGCAAATTTATCAACCAATAAGTCAATATCATCCTGATTACGCAGGAAATAGCGCTCCTTGGTTTTCGGCTCGATATACCAAAACTTATTGTCACTCTCTTTTTGCAGTGCCAATCGGCCGGAAATGTCGCTTAAGATTAAGGGTTTAACTTTGACTGCTGGTTTTTTGACTGCCGCAAAAATTCCGCCGGGCCAAAAAACAACCGATGCTAATCCTGCTAACAAAATCAAGTAAATTATTTTTTTCATAATATGGATAATTATATCATCTTTTACCATTAGTAGCAAAAAAAACTGAACACAATCTGTGTTCAGTCGAAGGTGCTAAAACCTAGGCGTCAAGTGGGTAAAGTTGGTAAAATCAACATCCTGCACTTCTGGCAGATACCTCTTAAGCGTCTTGACGGCGCGATCGCGATCCTTATCGGATAACTCTGACAGCCAATACTGCACTTCCCCACCCTCATGATAGCGAAAAGAAAAAATCAGCCGAGGCCGAAATAATGGCCATTTGGTCTCCTCAAGGCAAGGATGCTGGACCAATCGCCATTCATAGGAATTCTCCTTGCCGAATAAACCATCAGTGATTACCATGCCTACACTGCTGATTTTGAGTGTCTTCTTGTTTAGACGAGCAGCTCGCCCAATCGCCAGATAAGTGCCAACAAATACCACTGTCTCAAGCAACACCGGCGGTTCCGGCCAGAAGCCACGCGCTTCACCAATTAGCAAAAATGCCAGCGGCCAAGCTAACCAGAGTATTTTTAGAAGAAAAACCTCCCTGGACGGCTTAAATTCCTCAGTCATTTACTCTCTCCTTTTCCTGGTTTATTTTTTAAAAAACAGAGCCAAAACTTGGCTCAATTTTAATCCAATTAGATAATATTGTCAAGGTCAGTGCTGGATTGGCGGCATAATATTTGATACTTCCAAATAATTGACTTCGGGAACAATTTCCCAACTATCGATATTTGGTAATGGCCTGGTCCAGTTAAGCTCCAGGTCACGGCTGCTGCCTGATAAAAATTTCGGGATGGTAATTAGATTGATTGCCGCCACATTGCCCGAGCTATACAGCAGGACAGCCACGCCCGCCTGCCAATAGCTATAGGCGGAATCATTGCGTAAAGTGAATTTAAGACGCGATGGGTTACCCGCCTTTTTGGCGGCAGTAAATCCATCACCAGTCACCGTAAACAACTCGTGGCTCTCCTTTAATTCAGAAAAATTAGTGATACGGCGCCAGGTGAGGTTCTTGATCTCCAATCTGGGAGAAGAATTCCTCTGGGCCAAGGCCATAAGAATCTTGTGCTGGCCGGGCAGAGCAAAACTCGGAAAAAAAACGGTAGAAGTCGAGTCATCGGTAAAACCGTAATCAAACTCCGCCAGCCAGTCGGCATTGGGATTAAAAGCCCCGGACAGCAGATCCCAAAGATCGTCACTGCCGGCGAAAACCTCAACATTGGACAATTGCAATGGTTGCGGCTTGGCGGCCTCTATTCCCGGCAAAACACTGGCTGAAGAAAAAAGCATGGACTTGGTCTGACTCTCTAATCGCTGGTAGTCCAAAGCCCAAATAGTGAAGCCGAAAATACCATAACCCCAAAAAGCACAATTAACTATTACTAACAAAACTACCAATAATTTCCTTAAGAATAATTTATTGGCGACAAAAAAATAACTCAACTTTAATTGCCAATCAGACAAGCCAGAAGATGGCAAAGCAGGATCGGGCATATACGGAGTTAAAAAAAATACTATATAATACTATATTAAGTATACCACATTTCCGCAGTTCGGCTAAATAACAAGAGCAGGCAATTCTTTCCCGCTGATTTCTATGATCAACCGGCTTAATACTTCAGTTAGTTGCACCTGGTTTCTGACTTTATCAATCTTGGGCTGATAACCCAGATGTGTGAGAAGTTGATACAGCGAGCGATTCAAGATTAAACGGATGTCACGGCTGTTTTGAGCATCGTCCAACCGGGAAAAAAAATCCTGCACAATACCAAAAATGCCTTCATCGCGCGATTTGTCTATCATCAATACTTCAATTACTACCAAAAAAAAGTAAGCGGGATTGGCCTTGGCTAAATCTGTTTTATCTTTAAGATGGGGAGTTTTTAATTTGGCGCCAGCCAGGCGGAAAAACGTCTGGCCAGAAGCGATCATGACCTCGCTCAAATAAAAAAAATCAAGATGCGGGGAAAGTTTGGAAGTAATTTTTAAAGCGCCTTTGGCAATGGCCGTGATTTTTCCCAAGTCCTTAGTATAAAGGGTATATTGCCGGTCAAAATCTCCGCGAATAGATCTTTTTAGCACAAAGGCGTCGGTCAGAACGGTCATAGTATAAATTTCAATAACCAATGACCAAGTCCCAATAACCGAAAATTAAATAAATTAAATTGGTCATTGGTCATTTTGAATTGGTCATTGAAATTTTATCTAAATAATTCTGCAACATAATCATGGCGGCAACATCATCGTCGCGCTTGCCGGCGTTTAGTTTCTTAGCCTCTTGCGATGAGAGCCGCTCATCATGCAATATCACCGGTATCTGGATATTCTCTTGCAACCGATCGGAAAACCGCTTGACGCGGCTGGTCTGAATCGAGGTTTGGCCGCGCAGATTCAAGGGAAAACCGACTACCGCCACGCCAACAGTTTCCGCCCTTATCAGATCCTTTAATTCATTGAATAATTTTTCCTCGCCAGGATTACTGATTATCTTGTATGGCAAAGCCAGGTGCGTTTCATCATCACCCATTGCCAGTCCGATTTTGGCCTCACCGTAGTCAATGCCGAGATATTTCATGTTAATTACGAATTAAAAATTACGAATTACGAATTTTATTAGAACTATTAAGTCAGAATTTTATAGCCGTCGGCAGTGACGGCGACCGTGTGCTCAAAATGCGCCGAGAGCGAGCCGTCAGCCGTGACAATCGTCCAACCATCATCAAGCGTCTCCACCTCCCATGAGCCGGCATTTACCATCGGCTCAATCGCCAAGACCATGCCTGATTCCAAAACCAGATCACTCATGCCATAAGCTGGCCAATAATTCGGAATTTGAGGATCTTCATGCGCCGCCAGTCCGACGCCATGGCCGCATAATTGTTTGACAACGCTAAAGCCGTTTTTTTCAGCCACCGCCTGAATGGCGCCGGCGACTGCTGATAATTTTCTGCCTGGTTTGATTTTTTTTATGCCGCTAAATAATGCCTCCTGAGTCACACTAATAAGTTTCTGAGCTAAGGAAGGAATTTTGCCCACGCCAACTGTCCTGGCCATATCAGTATAAAGCCCGCGGTATTTCAGGCCGCAATCCAAACCGACTATATCACCATTTTTTAATTTTCTTCTAGGACTCGGCAAACCATGAACGACTTCATCATTTATAGACACGCACAAAGCCGCGGGATAGGCATGCTCGGCCCAAGCGGCCTTGTAATTCTTGAAACTTGCTTCCGCGCCTGCCGCCTCAATCAGTTTTTCGGCATAATCATTAAGTTCGCCAGTGGTGATCCCCGGCTGAACTTTTTTTACCACCAAATCCATAATTCGAGCGAGAATCTTTCCGCCCGCAGCCAAAGTTTTAATTTGCTCGCTATTTTTGTATTTAATCATAAATGAATTATACTCTAATCATAAAAAAACGGCAAAAAAACGAGGCGATTGACACCACCCCGAATTTTCTAATTATTAATTTTACTTCCACCCAATTTTGCTCCTCAAATCCTCCACCATCCTGCGCACAATCTGCTGATAAACATCCTCGATGTGCTTTTCGCCGTCAATCTCAATAAGTAATCCCTTGCTTTGATAAAATTTTATAATATCATCTGTCTCGCGATGGAAAATATCCAACCGGGCTTGAACCGTCTCGGGCTTGTCATCATCTCTCTGGAAGAGTGGCTCGCCGCAGATGTCGCAGATGCCCTCAACTTTGGGCGGCGAATACTTCAAGTGGAAAGCATGGCCGTTCTTGCAAACCCGCCGACCGCTCATCCTTTCTATGATTGTTACGTCAGCTACCTTGATTAAAAAAACATAATCGACATCTGCATTCTGATCTAAAAATTCCGCCTGGGCGATGGTGCGAGGAAAGCCATCAAGGGCATAACCCAGACGACAATCTGACTGGCTAATTCTATCAACAATTAATTTATTAACAATCTCAGTTGGCAACAGTTGCCCTTTGTCCATGTAACTAGCGACTTCTTTGGACAAGGGATTATTAGGATCGGATTTGATATTATGCAAAATCACACCAGCGGAAACATGCGGGATGTCAAAGGTTTTGGCCACAAGTTCTGCCTGCGTCCCCTTGCCGGAGACGGGCGGGCCCAAAACGACCAACTCAAATGGCTTTTCGTTTTTATTCATAAAATTGTATTTGAATGTTAAAAATGCGCCGTTAAAAATCTTGTGCCAATTTTCTGTGGGAGCGAGCAACAAATTTTCGCAAGCGAAGCGTCAGAAAATTTGGCGAGACGAAGCAGAAAATTTGGCCATGATTTTTAGCAGGCGCGACTTTCTTTTTGCCCTTTTTTTCTAGAAAGAAAGGGCATTAAAATTCTAAATTTCCTCGTAATCCCTCATGGCCAGCTGGGCATTGATCTGATTGACCGTCTCAATCACCACGGAAACAACGATGAGCAGTGAAGTGCCACCAATAACCAGCGACTGCGTGCCAGTCATTTGGGCAGTGATGAGCGGCAAAACCGCCACCAGTCCCAAAAAGACAGCGCCAGTCAAGACAATCCTAGTAACAATGGTCTGCAAATATTCAGCCGTGGACTTGCCTGGGCGAATACCGGGAATAAAGCCACCCTGCTTTTGCAGGTTTTCGGCCACCTGATCGGGATGGAATATGACAGCAGTATAAAAATAAGTAAAAGCCACCACCATAGTGAAGTAGGCGATGCCGTAAAAAAGCTGATTCTGAAATAGCCGGATGATCCACTGCGCCGAGCTGGCAACCCAGGCCGTCTTGGCACTGACAAACAATTGGCTGGCGGTTGGTGGAATCAAGATAATGGAGATGGCAAAAATAATCGGGATAACACCAGCCATGTTGACGCGTAAGGGTAAATGAGTCGAGGTGCCGCCAATAGTGCGATTACCACGTATCTGTCGGGCATACTGTACGGGAATATTCCTCTGACCTTCAGTCATAATAACAACAGCGATAATCGTGACAAGAGCGATGGCGGCAAAAACCAGCATGTTAATAATCTCGGCCTGATTGAAGTTAACCATCGTCTGGGTGAAGCTGGAGGGAATGCGGGAGACAATGCCGGCGAAAATTAAGAGTGAAATGCCGTTACCTATATTTTTCTCGGAAATCAACTCTCCCAACCACATCAGAAATATCGTGCCTGCAGTCGCGGCCACCAGGGCAATAATAAACTCAGTGGTGCCAAAATTCCTAAAAATCTGCGCGCCGCCAGCAGAATTTCTGAGCAACTGGATCATGCCGAAGGCAGAGAAAACCGATAGTGGCACAGTCAGCCAGCGGGTCCACATATTGATTTTGTTGCGGCCATACTCCCCCTCCTTGGATAATTCTTCGATTGACGGCACCACCATGGCCAACAACTGAAAAATAATCGAGGCGGTAATATAAGGGCCAACACCAAGCATCACCACGGAAAAATTATCCATGGCGCCTCCGGAAAAAACATTCATCAGCCCCAAAATCTGGTTGGAGGCGAAAAGCCGCTGCAAGCCCGCGGCATCAACCCCGGGAATGGCGATATGGGCGGCAACGCGGGACACAACTAAAATACCCAGCACGAATAAAATGCTATTGCGCAAATCTTTCAGCTTCCAAATTTGGATGAATTTTTCAAACATAAACTTCTACCTAACCTGGGTTTTGCCGCCGGCGGCTTCAATTACTTCTTTGGCTTTTGCCGAGAAACTGTCGGCCGAAACCACTAACTTTTTCGTCAACTGGCCCTTGCCCAAAATTTTAACATGTTTTTCACCCCTGGCCAATAAGCCCTTCCGCTTTAGCTGGCGCAAGTCGACAATCATGCCTTCGGTAAAAATATTCAAATCGCCGACATTAATATCAGCCACCTTGGCATAAGGCGACTGAAAGCCACGCAATTTGGGAGTCGACTGCATCATGGCCTTAAGCCCCAATGCCTTAAGCCCGGACACTCCGCTTCTGGCCTTCTGGCCCTTCATGCCGCGTCCTGAATAACTACCGCGCTTGCCGCCACGGCCAACAACTTTACTCTTTTTAATTGCGCCCCTGGCTGAATGTAAATTTGATAAATTTATTGCCATATAATAATTGAAATACTAAAATATTATAATATTTAAATATTTTAATATTATTTTTCTTCCTGGCTATCAATTTTAGTAGTGTCTTGTTCAGTCGCCTTCTTCTCTTCAACCTTCTTTTCCTTTGACCCATATTTATTCTTCTTTAATCTTGAAAGAGCCAATAAGGTTGCCTTAATATTGTTAATTTTGTTATTAGAACCGAAAATTTTGGACACCACATTCTCAATGCCCGCTAATTCCAAGACGATCCGCACGGCGCCACCCGAGATAATGCCAGTGCCTAAAGGGGCGGGCTTGAGCAAAATCTTGGCAGCACCGAATTTGGCGCGAACCTCATGAGTGATTGTGCCTTCCCTTAAGGGAACTTTGATTAGATTCTTCTCGGCCTGACGCACGGCCTTCTGCACCGCCATAGGCACATCTTTGGCCTTGGCCAAACCCAATCCCACGCGGCCTTTATGGTCGCCCACCACGACGCAGGCGCGGAAGCTCATGCGCTTGCCGCCGGCCATAACGCGAGTGACGCGCGCGATCTCCACTATTGATTGGTCGAACTCCGACTTTTCACGCGGCGATCTTGAGCCCCGGCGTTTGGAATCTTTTCTATCTTCTTTTGGCATATGTTAGAAATTTCAATAACCAGTTTCCAATAACCAATTTAAAAAATACTTAATTAATTTTTGGTCATTGGGATTTGGTCATTGGTTATTATATTTTGAGTCCTCCTTCGCGTACACCATCGGCAACGGCCTTGACCCGGCCATGATACTTGAACTGGCGGCGATCAAAAACCGCGGTTTTAATCTTGGCAGACATCGCCTTTTCGGCCAACAACTTGCCAACAGCGAAGGCGCGTTCAGTCTTCGTTATTTTCTTATCTTTAATTTCTGCATCCTTCACGCTGACTAAGGTCTTGCCGCTAACATCATCAATTAACTGGGTATAGATATGATTCAAACTGCGGTAAACCGCCAGGCGCGGACGCTCTTCCGTTCCTTGTATTTTGGCTCGGACTCGCTTTCGTCGACGAAGCAAACTTTGATTGTTGGACTTTATCCTCTTCATAAATTAAAATTTATTTTGTTTTGGCCGCGGTCTTACCTGCCTTCTTGATAAACTGCTCGCCAACATATTTGATGCCCTTGCCTTTATATGGCTCAACTTTTTTGATCTGCCTGATTTGCGCTGCCGTCTCCCCCACCAACTGCTTATCAATTCCAGCAACAGTCAAAATATTGCCGTCAACTGTGATGGAGATGCCATCAGGAATGCCATATTCCACTGGATGAGAGAATCCGACATTTAGAATTACCTTTTTACCACTGACAGCATACTTCATGCCCACGCCATTTATCTCTAGTTGCTTGGAAAAACCATTAACCACTCCCTCAATCATGTTTCTAATTAAGCTGCCAAACAGGCCCCAGAGCGCGCGCTGGCTCTTGTCTTGCTCATCTTTGATGGTCAAAACAACGGCATTGTCTTTAATGGCCGCTTGAACCGCTGGATGAATTTTTTCCGTCAATACGCCTTTGGGTCCCTTTACTTCAACCAGGCCGTCAGAAATCTTTACTTCAACGCCCACCGGTATGCTAATTGGATTTTTTCCTATTCTAGACATAATAATTAGTCTTTAATCAAATAAATGTCATCCTGAGCTTTTCGCGTTAAGCCCGAAGGGCGAAGCGAAAAGCGTGAGGATCTCTTAATATATTTCAAATAAAACTTCGCCGCCCAGACCGAGCTTCTTGGCCTGCTTGTTGGTCATTAGTCCACGAGAAGTGGACAAAACAGCCAGGCCATAGTTATTGGACACGACTGGCAATTCATTCTTAGAAACATAATGCCGCTGGCCCGGTTTCGACAAACGATTGATGGTACTAAAGGCCGGATTCTTGCCGTCATATTTCAAAACCAGGGTTAAACCACCGAATTTAAACCCTTCTGTGCCAGGGGTTACTTCAGAAAAATCGGCAATATAGCCCTCGCGCTTCAAAATCCTAACGATTTCCAATTTGATTTTGGAAAACGGCACAAAGACCGTCTCCTTTTTCGCCCTGGAGCCGTTTCTGATTCTGGTAAGCATGTCTGAAATTGTATCTGTCATAAATAAATATTTTACCAGGAGGATTTGGTCACTCCCGGAATCTGACCACCGGTAGCCAATTCGCGAAAACAAATGCGGCATAACTTAAAATCCCTCAGGTAACCGTGCCTGCGGCCGCAACGCCAACAGCGATTGACTTTTCTGGTGGAAAATTTCGGTTTTTTTCTGATTTTGGCAATTTGTGCTTCTGTAGCCATATGTAATAATTATTTCTTCTGCAGGGGGAATCCCATTAGCCGGAACAATTCCTCGCCCACTTCTCGGTTTCCGGCAGTGGTAATGATATTAACCTGAAGCCCATGAAGGCGCTCTACTTCATCAGACCGGATCTCTGGAAAGACGATATGCTCTCTAAAACCTAAAGACAGATTACCTTGAGCATCAATGCTTCTAAGGGGTATGCCGCGGAAATCGCGAATGCGAGGCAGGGAGATTGTAATCAATTTTTCCAAAAAATCATACATATACTGACCTCGCAGTGTCACCACTTCCCCCACCACCATATTCTCCTTTACTTTAAATGCTGAGATAGCGGCGCGCGCCTTGGTGCGAACCGGCTTCTGCCCGGTGATGCGGCGCAAAGTACTCTCAACAGTATCAATCAAGCCGCTGTCAGTGCTTCGAGAATTAATACCAACATTAACAGTCACTTTGGCTATTTTGGGCACGGCCATAATATTCTTATAGCCGAATCCCTTCTCTAATTCTGGAATCACTTCTTTTTTGTATTTGTCGTATAAATTTGATTTCATAAATTAAAAATAGTTCTGCTCCTTTATGTCATTCTCGGAAAATCCGTGCCTTTAGCCCCGGACTTGATCCGGGGGAAGCAAGAGGATTTATCCGGGAATTTAAATCACTTCTTTGCATTTTTTACAAATCCTGGCTTTGGTCTTATCCTCAATTTTATATCCAACTCGAGTGGTTCGGCCGCACTTGGGGCAAACTAAAGCCACCTTGGCACTGGCCACTGCCCCAGGAAACTGGATGCGCTGGCCTCGGTCGCCTGACTTTTTGGTCCGCTGATGCTTGATCATCAAATTCAAACCCTCGACGACTATTCGGCCGTCAGTCGGCATAACCTGCAAGACCTTACCGCTTTTTCCCTTGTCTTTGCCGGCAAGCATTATTACCTTGTCTCCAGTTTTTATCTTCATAAAAATTAGTTAGTAATCGGTAGTCGGTAATCGGTGGTCTGTAGTCGGAAGCCGCGATATAAAACCTCAGCTACTGACTACAAACTACTGACTACAAACTAGTTTAGAGCACCTCCGGCGCCAGTGAAATGATTTTCTGAAAACCCAAGTTGCGCAATTCCCTAGCTACTGGCCCGAAAATTCTGGTGCCGCGCATTTCTTTTTTGGCGTCTATGAGCACCACCGCATTATCGTCAAAACGGATGTATGAACCGTCCGGCCGCCGGATTTCCTTCTTGGTGCGAACCACCACTGCCTTGACCACATCACCCTTCTTGACCTGGGAATGCGGCACGGCTTCCTTGACCGAGAGTGTGACAATATCTCCGATGCGGGCATAGCGCTTTCTGTAGCCGCCGGCAATATTAAAGACGGCGAGCCTTTTCGCTCCTGTATTATCAGCTGATCTTACTATTGATCTTAATTGAATCATATAAACTAGTTAGTAGATTAGTAGTTAGTAGTCGGTAGTTAAATTACAATTAAACTACCAACTCATAACTAACAATTTATTTATACACTACGCGCCATCTTTTGTTTTTGGACAAGGGCCGACATTCCACGAATTCCACGATCTCGCCCATCTTGTACTGACTTTTTTCATCATGGACTTTGTATTTCTTACTAACGCGGTATCTTTTCTTAAGCTGCGGGTGCATCTTAAAGGAATCAACGCGCACCACAATGGTCTTTTGCATCTTGTCGGAAACGACCGTGCCTTTGAATTTTCTATCTTTTTTTTCCATATAATAGTTAGTTCTTTTTCGATATTGTCATCCCGAGCCCTTCGACTTCGCTCAGGGCAGGCTCACGCCGAGGGATCTATTAGTTCTTTTTGGTATTTATCACAGTCAAAATCCTGGCAACATTCTTTTTTAAAGCCCTGATTTCCCGCACACTCTTGAGCTGGCCCTGGTGAGCTTTGAAATTCAATTCGTCAAGCTGACGGCGGGCGTCCTTGAGTAATTGGGTCAATTCAGGAATACCTTTCAGTTTTAATTCTTTGATATTCATAATAACTGGTTTGTAGTCAGTAGTTCGTAGTCAGTAGTCAACTAATAATTAAATATTAAACAATAACTAATTTACTTCTTCACGAATTTGGCTTTGACTGGCAACTTGTAAGCTGATAGCTCCATTGCCTCACAGGCCTCACTTTCGGTCAAACCGTCAATCTCAAAAATAATATTTCCCGGACGGATCGCGGCCACATAAAATTCCGGCGCGCCTTTGCCGCCCCCCATAGTTGTCTGCGACCCCTTGTTAGTCACCACGGCCTGAGGAAAAATCCTAATCCAGGTTTTGCCGCCACGGCGTAGATATTTGGCAATCACGCGCCGCGAGGCCTCAAGCTGCTGAGCAGTAATCCAACCAGCACTAACAGCCTTGAGTCCATAGGCGCCAAACGCCAAATAATTGCCGCTGGTGGCGGCACCTTTGCCTCGGACATTCGGCCGATGGGGCTTCCTATGTTTTAATTTCTTAGGCATTAACATAATTTGATTTCAATTACCAATGACCAATTTCCAATAACCAAAATGAATTTTGTATTTTTATTAGTTTTAAATTGGTTATTGGTCATTCGGAATTGGTCATTGCAATTTAATTCTCTTTGTTATTAAAAATATCTCCCTTATAAATCCAGACCTTGATGCCAATAGTGCCGTAAATGGTCTTGGCTGTTCCGCGACCATAATCAATATCTGCGCGGAGGGTATGCAGTGGAACTTTGCCATAAAGAAATAGTTCACGCCGCGCAATTTCTGCTCCGTCCAGGCGGCCGGAGATAATTACTTTGATGCCCTTGGCACCGGCTTTTTCCGCGCGACCCATGGCCTGCTTGACTACCCTGCGGAAAGGAATGCGCTTTTCTATATCAGCAGCCATCGACTGGATTAGAACGTTAGAATCCAGATTGGGATTGCCCACCTCGATAATATTAATGTTGATATTTTTGATTCCCTTCTTGCGGGAAAAGGCGTCTTTTAAAAATTTTTCTTTGAGTTCCTTCTTCAAGTCCTCCGCGCCAGAACCGCCGCGGCCGATGATAAGTCCCGGCCGAGAGGCATGAAGATTAACAGTCAATCCGCCCTGAGCGCGCTCAATGTCAACCTTGGCAATGCCCTGATTGCGAAATTTATTCATGATGTATTTTCTGATTTTAACGTCTTGCTTCAGATATTCGGGAAAATCAAATTCAGTAAACCACTTGGCGTCCCAGGTCTTGTTGATTTTTAATCTGAAAGCTTTGGCATTAACTTTTTGTCCCATACAATCATTAATTACGAATTACAAATTATAAATTAATTAATTATCTATTTAGTGCCAGTTCGGCGATTTAAAACTCTAGAGACAAAGCCCTTCTTGCCTGCGCCTTTATTCGCGGCGCCGGCCAGCGGCTTTTCTTCTTTGGCTTTTTCAGCATTGAGTGATTTCAATTCGTCGAATTCGCCAGTGCCGACTTTGATGATGTCTGACTTATCAGCGGCTTTAGTCGCCTTGATCGCACCACTGGCAACGATTTCGGACAAAATCAGTTTGACATGGCTGGTCTCTTTTCGGATAGGTGTGGCTCGGCCATGAGCACGGGGCATCCAGCGCTTTAGCACCGGACCACCATCAACAATTAAGACCTTTATTTTCAAATTATCTTTGGACAAATTAAAATTATCAGTGGCATTAGCCACGGCCGTATTGAGAATCTTAAGCAAGGGCTGACTGGCAATCTTTTTGTTAAAAGTCAACTGCCACTTGGCCTGATCCGCCGTTAAACCCTTGACCAAATTAGCCACTAAACGGAGTTTGCGGGGTGACATCCTGATATATTTTGCTCGAGCGATGATTTCCATATTATATGATTACTATGCCTCTTTCTGCGATTGTTCAATCGCCTTTTGCATCTTGCCGCCATGCCTGAAGAATTTCCGCGTCGGAGAGAATTCTCCCAACTTGTGACCGACCATATTTTCCACTACAAAAACCGGGATATGCTCCCTACCGTTGTGCACGCCAAAAGTCACACCGACCATCTCCGGAGTGATGGAGCTGTTTCTGGACCAGGTCTTGATAATGGCCTTGGAACCGCGGGGCTGATTCAGAACTTTTTTTAGCAATTTTGGGTCGACATAGGGACCCTTTTTTAGACTTCGTGACATATTTATTTCTTTTTTCTGCGACTTGGACGCCTCTCTAAGATAAATTTATTGCTGGCCTTGTCTAACTTTCTGGTCTTGACGCCAAAGGCAGGTTTGCCCCAAGGGGTCTTGGGATGCTTGAGTCCGATGGGGTTGACGCCTTCACCACCACCATGCGGATGATCCACTGGATTCATCACCTTGCCGCGCACTGTGGGACGGATACCCCGGTGGCGCATGCGGCCGGCTTTGCCCCAGCGAATATTCTTAAAATCAGGATTGGAAACGTTGCCAATAGTAGCCAGACCGCTGTCATCCACCAGGCGAATCTCACCCGAAGGCAGCTTGAGCTGCGCCAGGCCACGATCAAAACCCATAAGTATGGCGGCATTGCCGGCGCTTCTTGCCAACTGGCCACCCCGACCCGGACTAAGCTCGATATTGTAGACGGACATGCCCGCAGGAATATGCACCAATGGCATGGCATAGCCAGGCTTAAAATCAATTTTCTTCTCGGAACTCAAGATGGGATCGCCAACTTTCAAGTCAATTGGGGCAATGATGTATCTTTTCTCGCCATCCGCATAACTTAAGAGGGCTAATCTGGAATTGCGACCCGGATCATATTCAATCGCCACAACTTTAGCTGGAATATCAAACTTGTCGCGGCTGAAATCAACCAGACGCAGTTTTTTCCGCTCCCCGCCGCCCTGATGGCGCACTGTAATTTTACCCTCTTGACCGCGGCCGGCCGCACGCTTGACGCTGACAAGCAGGCGCTTAGTCCTTGCCCTGCCAGTGACATCTCCGCTAGTTAAGACCGAGGTCTGCCGGCGGGCTGGAGTTGTTGGTTTGTAAATCTTGAGTGGCATAATTATTTCTTTGCTTCGTAAACATTAATCGATTTGCCTTTGGGCAAAGTGACAATTGCCTTGCGCCAGTCCTTCTGCTTGCCTATGGTGCGGCCAAAGCGCTTGATCTTTCCCAAATTATTAACCACATTAATCTTAATCGGTTTGACATTATAACGCGTTTCCACGGCCTTACTGATCTCGTTTTTAGTGGCCTGGCCAGTCACGGCAAAGGCATACTTGTTATATTGCTCATCGCGGCTGGATTTTTCCGTAATCAATGGGGTGATTAAAACTCCATAGACACCGCGCCTGGTAGCAATCTCATGTTCGGCTTTTGCTGGCTTGTCAGTTTTGGCTGGCGCATCTACCTGCTTGACCGGAGTAGTTTTCTGCGACTCTTTGGCCTGGGCATCATCAGTTTTCTTACCAGTAATTTTATCAAATAAACTCATAAATAATAATAATTACGAATTTAATTTCAATTTCTTCTCTTTAACCAACTTAAACTGCTTCTCTATTTTCTCAATCGCCCTTTCGCTGGTTAAAACCGCCTGGGCCTTCAAGAGATCAACGCAATTCAAGCTTTGCGCAGAAATAGTGGAAACGCCGGCCAAATTATGTGCGGCCAAAATCAAGCCCTTGTCCTTCTCACCCATCACCAGTAGAACTTTCTTACTCTTGCTGATTGCCGGAACTTTGGTCTTAATCTCTTTGATCCATTGGCTCAGCGCCTTTGTTTTATTAATCCCATCGGATAACTTATCAAATACAATCAGGTTCTTATCAGCCGCCTTATCGGACAGGCACATGGCCAAAGCCGCCTGCTTCTGCTTCTTGTTGACTTTCTGAGAAAAATTGCGGTCGCTTCTGGGACCGAAAGTGATGCCGCCGCCGACCCAGATCGGCGAACGAGTCGAACCATGACGAGCCCGTCCAGTTCCTTTCTGGCGCCAGGGCTTTTTGCCGCCGCCCCTGACTTCGCCCTTGGTCTTGGTGTGCGCCAAAACCTGGCGGGAATTAGCTTCCTGAGCCACGACCACCTGATGAATGACAGCGGTCTTTGCCGGCACGCCAAACAATCTGGAGGATAATTCAATCTCCTTTATCTGCTCACCATTTATATTGTAAACGGGATACTTCATAAATTAGAATTGTCATTGCGAGCGATCCGCCAGCTGGCGGAGAGCGTGGCAATCCCGTGACAAAAATACGGGATCCCCACGGTCGGCCGATTACGGCCTCCCTCGGGATGACATTAGAATTTTAACATTGATTTGACATTAGACATTTGACATTTATTATTGTTTATTCTCGCTTATCGCTTCTTTAACTTCTTCAGGGGGAACTTCCGTATTTTTACTTTCTATATTTTTTATTTCCATCTTGCCCGGGCCGTAAATCATTATCAGGCTATTTCTAGCTCCCGGCACCGCGCCTTTAACATACAAAATATTCTTTTCCGGCTCTATGGCGACAACTGACAATCCGCTGACAGTAACCTGCTCATCACCCATGTGCCCGGCCATGCGCACGCCCTTAAACACTCTCTGCACTCCGCCGGCACCTATTGATCCAGGCATACGCAGCTGATCCTTGTGGCCGTGCGACTTGTGACTGCCATGGAAATGATGGCGCTTGACCACGCCCTGAAATCCCTTGCCCTTGGAAACGCCAGTGACTTTTATCTCATCACCCTCGGCAAAGACACCGACCGTAATCTTATCGCCACGCTTCAGATTTTCCGCATCTTCCTTGGCGACCCGGAATTCCCTGATTGTCTTAACTGCTTCCAAATCTTTCAGGTGCCCGGCGCGCGACTTGATCAGCTTCTTCGCAGTGCCAAAGCCGACCTGAACGGCATCATATCCATCCTTGCCACCAGATGACTTCACCTGCGTTACCACATTGGGAGAAACCAAAACAGCCGTGGCTGGCACCACCGTGCCGTCGGCTTTGTAAATCTGAGTCATGGCCAATTTTTTGCCCAAGATAAATTTCATAATATATTTCTGTTATTGCGAGGAGCGAAGCGACGAAGCAATCCCGTGGCAAAAATACGGGATCCCCACGCTACGTCCCGCATTCTGCGGGACTTCGCTCGGGATGACAATACATAAAAAACTCTGATCCGCATTCTTAACCAGAGCTTGAATAACACGACATCGCACCCGATATTATCGGGGACTAATCGCTATCAAGTTGTCTAAATATGAATGCGTTACCTTTCGGGTCAGTCCGTAATCAATGGAGGTTTTCCTTAGAATGCTGCTCTTGTCGCAGGAGCTTTCTCCAATTTTCTGAACTTCCCAATTATTTTAATAAACTACAATATTAAACAAACTACATCTTAATCTCAATATTCACGCCAGCCGGCAAAGACAAACCCATTAAAGCATCCACTACCTGCGCGGTCGGATCAATAATATCAATCAGACGTTTGTGCGTGCGCATTTCGAATTGATCCCTGGCATTCTTGTGCACGAAGGTGGATTTGTTGACAGTATACTTGCGCTTTTCAGTCGGTAGCGGCACTGGGCCGATCACCTTGACGCCGAAACGGTGGCAGGAATCAATGATCTTCCTGGCGGAATTATCAATGATCTTGTGATCGTAGGCCTTTAATTTAATCCTGATGCGCTGATGGGACTTGCCCTCATTTGCTGTTTTCGTTGCCATAACTATGATGCGTCTTACCGTTCGCCTTGGTTATTTTAAATTTCTGACGAACGCAATGACAGGTGAAATAATTAAACATGAAAGCATTAAAACATAAAAACACATAAAAACAATAAACTATTCTTCTGGTGTTTTAATGTTTTTAATGTTCTTGTGATTAGTGTTTAACTTATTCGCACAATAGTGAAGGCAAAAAATTCCTTGCCTCCACTCAGTATGAATAATTATTTTATAATCTTAGTAACCACGCCAGCGCCGACAGTGTGTCCGCCCTCGCGGATGGCGAATTTCATCTTCTCTTCCATGGCCACGGTCTTGCCCAACTTGATCTTCAAGTTGACAGTGTCACCGGGCATGACCATCTCAGTGCCTTCAGGCAATTCAATCTCGCCGGTCACGTCAGTGGTGCGGATGTAAAACTGCGGCTTGTAGCCCTTGAAGAAGGGCTTGTGTCGTCCGCCTTCCTCTTTGCTTAAGACATAAACCTCGGCCTCAAACTCGGAATGAGGGGTAATGGAACCGGGCTTGGCCACAACCTGGCCGCGCTCCACATCTTCCTTCTTAACACCGCGCAAAAGCACGCCGGCGTTATCGCCTGCTCGACCCTCGTCCAATGACTTGTTAAACATCTCAATGCCGGTAACCACGGTCTTTGCAGTATCTTTCAAACCGACTAATTCCACCTCGTCATTCAGTTTGACTATGCCGCGCTCGATTCTGCCGGTAACGACAGTACCGCGGCCCTCAATGGAGAAGACGTCTTCAATCGGCATGAGAAACGGCTGATCAGTCGGACGCTGCGGCTCGGGAATATAAGTATCTAAGGCATTCATCAAATCCATGATGCAATCGGCTTCCGGGCCGCTCGGATTCTCCAGCGCCTTCAAAGCCGAACCCTTGATAATCGGCGTGGTATCGCCGGGGAATTCGTATTTTTTTAACAGATCACGGATTTCCTCTTCAACCAAATCAATCATTGAGGGATCATCAACCTGATCTGTCTTGTTGATGAAGACAACGATATAGGGCACGCCGACTTGGCGAGCCAACAGGATGTGCTCTCTGGTCTGAGGCATTGGGCCATCAGTGGCGGCCACGACCAAAATCGCTCCGTCCATCTGCGCAGCTCCGGTAATCATGTTCTTGATGTAATCAGCGTGGCCGGGGCAGTCAACGTGAGCATAATGCCGTTTCTCGGTTTCGTATTCGACGTGAGCAGTGGCGATGGTGATGCCACGGGCCTTTTCCTCCGGAGCGGCGTCAATCTGATCAACGGTCTTGTGCTGAGCAGTAAAGCCGCGCGCGCTCAATGTTGCCAGAATGGCCGCGGTCAAAGTGGTTTTGCCGTGGTCAACGTGGCCGATCGTGCCGACATTGATGTGTGGCTTGGTTCGTTTGAATTGTTCTGCCATGGTAGTAATCCTTTTTGTTGAGTCCCCCTGCGCCTTCCGCCAGAGGCGGATTGTTTACAAGGTTTTACCCAGAACTCAAATGTTAGTTAAATTAAAAGCTAAATTATTATATCACAAATTAAATAAAAATCAAGCGCCTTATCCACAAATCATCAACATTACCTCTATTCGCTAATTGGCTCAAAATAATATCTGTCTTCATCAACAATATTTTCAACATTTACATCGTTATTTACTTTAAAATTAGCCGAATAATCATTATCTATAAAATTTCCTAGATCCTTGGCAAAATTATACTGATCTACAGATAACTCCTTTAATTCCTGGTTATCTTTCCAAATCGCAATATCACGATTTATTTTATCCAAAAGCTCGGCTTCTGTCAAGCCGGAGACGCCTGACTTGCCTAAAATTAAATCTTCATAGTCAGACAGAGCCATAATAATATAGCCGGGATCGCCCTGATCATCCAAAATTATCGCCCGATCTCCAGTTTTTTTAAGCAAATTTACTAATTTTTGAAAATTAGGCATATTAAACGATTACAGATTACCGATAACCGATCACCGCTTAAATTCACTTTTTAGTTAAATTACCCAAATAATTAAGGGATTGATTTAGTCATCATAACTTAAAATAATGCGACTGTAAAGAGCAGAGATGATAAATTATGCTATAATGACTTTAATATGGCTAAAAAATGGCTGATAATCATGGGTATTTTTACTTGCCACACTTATCGGCATTAAATTTTATATCCAATCAGCCCCGCCCAAAAAGATATTAGGAGAGGCCGCCACCAGCGGCCCAGTAATAATACAAGATCCACCCTTAACCACTCCAGAGAAGGTTAAGGGTATTTATATGACCGGCTATACTTTCAGCCAGCCAGTCCGGCGGGAAAAATTGTTCAAATTAATCGATGACACAGAACTCAATGCCGTGGTGATTGACTTCAAGGATCCGAATGGCAAATTAAACAATGCGCCGTTAAAAATCTTGTGCTGATTTGATGCCGTCCGCCGCAGGCGGACACGAAGCGAGCAACAAATTGTCGCAAAGACCTGTAATCAGGGCGTCAGACAATTTGGCGAGACGAAGCATCAAATCTAGTAATGATTTTTAGCAGACGCGACTTTTTTCTGCCGCTTTTTTCTAGAAAAAAGCGGCATTAATATTATTAATTTTACCTAAATTTACATAAAATATCTGAAAATACAAAAAATATGTGGATAAATCCCTTGACAAGTTTTTACCCATATGATATAATGTGATATTACGCTTAATATTGGAATTAGCCAATTGGAAGCGTGGACATTGACAACTACGAAAGGAAAGACAAAATGAAGAAAGCAATGTGCCCTCTATTCCCGACGATCGGAAGTCCGATGACGCAAGACCGTGCGGAAGAGTTGTTTGGCCCACGTCATCTCGGTGGCGGCCGTCGCAACAAGCAAAGAGAGCGTGTTGACAACGATCGTGAAGCGATGCTGAAAGGCATCGCGGCGACCAACCCGATATCATACGGCGTCATCAGCCGCAAGTGCAGGGCGCTGGTGTTTGCGTAGTTCCTCCTCGGCTTAAACCTTAGCGCGGAAGAAACGCAACACGATTGGAACCGCGCAAGGTTGCAAGCGGCTCACGACCCGGGGGCCAAGCGAAAGTCCGGGAGTTGGCGTATATAATCCTAAAAGCCCAATAGGAGGATAGCGATGCTAAGGAATCGGTATCAAATCCGAAACCGCAGCAGTTTTGGCTAGTTGTTGTGGCCGGAGGAAACTCCGCGCCGCAGCCCACACAGCCGGGCTGAAGTGGCTGTGAGGTAGTTTTTGACGAAAACCGTCTCAAAAGATCACATACATGACCAATCGAAAATGGCGAAGCCACGGTCGAAGCACACTGCTTTAATAAGTGGTGAGTGACGACCATGTTTGGAAGTTTTCTCCGTTACCAGCGATCCGTCCCCTTGCGTAAACGGCGGCACGGCGAATGCGGAGGGGAGATGGCAGTACCGCCGGTTCCCGCGGGCACCCGCGTTTTGGGGCCCCATCAGAGCCGCGCGCGCTCTGACTTTTGCGGAAGTTGCCCGTTTTTTGGGAACCGGCGGCTGGATTTTCCGCCGCGCTTCACTGGTACGTCCTGCAGGACCTTTGCCCGGCTGGCCAAGAGCATCGCGGGGATCATTCGCAGGCCTAAGCCGAAGAAGCACGGCAGAGGGCGGCCGAGATAAAGATTGGAACACTCGGCCGCCCATGCGAAGAAAAGATACGAATCAACGAGAACGACGGCCGGAGTGAACCGGTCAAGCAGTACCTTCGGGTCATACACAGACCCGGCATCGACAGGGGCGTTAGTGAAGAACTAACGCCCCTATTAAATTTGTCAAAAACCCCACGTCTTTCATAAGAAAGGTGTGGGGTTGACTTTTTTTATAAAATAAACTTATTTTGTTAGACAATTTTTTCTTGTAATTCCCTAATCTCCTCCTCGGTCATCATGCCCTGCAGAACGCCGGCGATAATCGCCTGCTTGGTTTCCCTGTCCCATAGCTTGTCCGGACCGCCGCTCGGCTTGCCTGCCGAAAACCATTTAAAGAATACCTTACTTAAATCTTTCAATGGCACACTAACTAAAACAACGTCATCCAAATCTATCTCCACACCGATTTTTTCTCTCATTTCCATGAGTTGGTGGCGTTTTTTTCTTAATAATTCCTTACTTTGACCAATTGTAAATTGAATGCCAAGGCGAGATTTGTCTGATTCTTCTTTCGCCTCGACTTGTCCCTCGACTTTAATACCGCGATAGTGCATTTTTCTCCTAATAGCAAAATCGATTTTATGAAGATGATCTTCATAAACATCAGTTCTGATCAATTTAAAATCGGCGTTAAAATCCCAAGATAATTTTTCCAAAAAATTTGACACCATAATCTCTGCCATGGCGCCTTCAGAGCCCTTGTTTTCTTGAGGACTTTTTATTATGTTGTTTTTTCTCTTAACTGTACCCTCGCCTCCGAAATTAAGATTGCCTATTTCATCTAAAATAATCTGTTCGTCCAACAAATCCTGCAATTCTTTCTTAGTTGTCTCAAAAATATACTTTTTCCTGACTGCCTTTGGCACACTGTCAGGATTAAGATAGTAATTTATGCCCAATTCATAATCTGTAATTATTTCGCCTAAAGTTAATTCAATCTTTTCGCCCCCTGGATTGATGACATAGTATTTACCATCTTCATAAACAACCTCACGGCTATCCGTGGACTTTTCCGGATGGTAATCAGGATCATTCAGCCGAATTCTTTCCGCTTCCAGCCAGTCAACTAGTTCCTGTTTTCTTTTCTGAATGGCTAAAATTTCTCTTTGAGACCTCTCTCTCTTTACCAAGTGCGGTCTCTGATACTGCGATCTTTCTTTAGATCTTTGTTCGGCTTTATCCCTGACATGCCAATCCAACACTGTCTGCAGTTCCGCTTTTTCTTTGGCTGTTACATCCTCCTGATTTTCCTGCTCAATCTGCGCCTTGGCGATGTCGTGATAAACGCCGGTCAGGGTCTGCTCTAATGATCTGCGCATATTTTCCAAGTTAATTTGATGGAATTATTATAGCAAAAAGCCGCCTCCAAGTGAAGCGGCTTTTTTTGTATCAGAAATATAATATTTCGATTACTTCCTCTCGTTCTTGCCGGCGCGGCCCTCGATGATTTTCTGCGCCACATTATTAGGCACCTCGCTGTATTGCAAAAATTCCATCGAGTAGGAGGCGCGGCCCTGAGTCATGGAGCGCAATATAGTGGCATAGCCGAACATCTCGGCCAGAGGCACATTGGCGCTGACAACCTTGACGGCCTGAGCGCCCGCTCCCCTGTCTTCCATGGAGTTGATTATGGCGCGGCGGGAATTCAAGTCGCCGATGACATCGCCCATGAACTGCTCCGGCGTCACTACTTCCACTTTCATCACCGGCTCGAGAATCACCGGCTTGGCATGCTTGACCGCATCCTGAAAAGCCATTGAAGCCGCTATTTTAAACGCCGCTTCCGAAGAGTCGACTTCATGGTAAGAACCGTCATAGACAGTAACTTTGACATCAATCAAGCGATAGCCGGCCAGTACACCACGCTCGGCGGCTTCTCTGGCGCCCTTTTCAATTGGCTTGATGAATTCTTTGGGAACGACGCCGCCTTTGATTTCGTCCTCAAAAACAAAACCCTGGTTGGGCTCGGACGGCTCGACTCTGAGCCAACAGTGTCCATATTGACCGCGACCGCCGGATTGACGGATGTATTTGCCCTCGGCTTCGGCCTTGCCCTTGATGGTTTCGCGGTAGGCGACTTGCGGCTTGCCGATGTTGGCTTCAACCTTGAATTCGCGCTTCATGCGGTCAACGATGATATCCAGATGCAACTCGCCCATGCCGGAGATGATTGTCTGTCCGGTTTCCTCGTCGCTATGGACGCGGAAAGTCGGGTCCTCCTCGGCCAGCTTGGACAGGGCCAGGCCCATTTTCTCTTGATCGGCCTTGGTCTTGGGCTCGATGGCGATGTCAATGACCGGATCTGGGAAGGTGATTGATTCTAATAAAATCGGGAATGACGGATCAGATAAAGTATTACCAGTAGTGACATCCCTGATGCCGACGATGGCGGCAATTTCTCCGGCATACACTTCCTCCACTTCCTCACGGGAATTGGCGTGCATGCGCAAGATGCGGCCGACGCGCTCCTTGTTGCCGGTTTTGTTGTTAATGATATAAGAACCGGATTTGAGAATGCCGGAATAAACGCGGAAAAATACCAGTTTGCCGACGAAGGGGTCGGTGGCGATCTTAAAAGCCAGGCCGGCCAGCGGCTGATTATCAGCCACGGTCAGTTTGATTTCCTTGGTCTCATCATTAATATCATGCCCCACAGGCGCAGGAATTTCTAAAGGTGACGGCAAATATTCAGCCACGGCATTAAGCAAAAATTGCACACCCTTGTTCTTTAAAGCCGAACCGCAGAGAATCGGCACGATCTTATTGGCAATGGTGGCCTGACGCAAAACCTTTTTGAGTTCTGATACTGGAATCTCTTCGCCAGCCAGATATTTTTCCATCAAGACCTCGTCGTTTTCCACGATCGATTCCACCAACTTGTGGCGGTATTCTTTGGCGCGCTCCAATTCCTCAGCCGGCACGTCAACAACTTCCCATTTGGTGCCTAAATCATCCTTGTAAACTTCCGCCTTCATCTCAAATAGATCAATAATGCCGGTAAAGGTCTCAGCGGCGCCGATGGGCAATTGAATCGGATGGGCATGAATGGTTAGGCGGTCATGAATTGATTTCAAGTCATTATAAAAATTCGCGCCCATGCGGTCCATCTTGTTGATGAATCCCAATTTGGGCACATGATACTTTTCGCTCTGCCTCCAGACGGTCTCGGACTGCGGCTCCACACCGGCCACACCGTCAAAAACAATGACGCCGCCGTCTAAGACGCGCAAGGATCGCTCCACCTCAGCCGTAAAGTCCACATGGCCGGGAGTGTCAATTAAGTTGATTTGAATATCGCCACCGCCCAGCCAGTCGGGATTGGGCCAGTAGCAGGTCGTGGCCGCGGAGGTAATGGTAATGCCGCGCTCCTTCTCCTGTTCCATCCAGTCCATGGTGGCTTCGCCTTCGTGCACCTCGCCTATTTTGTGCTTTTTTCCGGTATAGAAAAGCACGCGCTCAGAGACGGTGGTCTTGCCGGCGTCAATGTGGGCGATAATGCCGATATTTCTAATTTTTTCGAGTGGGGTTTTACGGGGCATAGAAAATAGTTATAAAGTTGAAAGTTATAAAGTTTATAAAGTAATGTCATCCCGAGGGAGCGATGCGACCGTGGGGATCCCGTAGAATTCACTCGAGGTTATACCCGAGATTGCCACGCTCGCCGATTACGGCTCACTCGCAATGACAAAGTAAAAAGTAGTTGATTTTCCAGTTGTCAAAAGTGCGAATTATATTAATGTCATCCCGACCGAGGCCTAATGGCCGAGTGGAGGGATCTCTTTCAACTCCGAATAATTCACTTTAGTATACTCTTGGCGGTGAAAGGGATTCCTCCACTATGCTTCGCTCCGGTCGGAATGACAACAAACAAAATTACCTGCTAAAATGCGCAAACGCTCTATTCGCCTCGGCCATTCTGTAAGTATCCTGCTTCTTCTTGATGGCGCTGCCTTCGCTGTTGTAAGCGGCCATAAGTTCCTCTGCCAATTTCACGGCCATACGCTTGCCTTTTCTGGACTTGGCCGCATCAATAATCCAACGGCAGCCGAGCGCGTAACTGCGTTCTGGTCTGACGGCTATCGGCACCTGGTAATTGGCGCCGCCGACACGGCGTCCCTTAATTTCCACACTGGGGCTGACATTCTTAATGGCTGCGGTAAAAATATCCAATGGATCAGCTTTGGTTTTTTCTGAAACAATATCTAAGGCCTCATAGACGATTCCCTTGGCTACGCTTTTCTTACCGCGCTGCATAATATAGTTGATGAATTTGGCCACATCCTCGCGGCTAAATTTGGCGTCTGGTTTGATAGTTCTTTTTGGTGCTTGTTTGCCTCTCATAATCAATTACAAATTAAGAATTACGAATTACGAATTTTGTTTTGGCACAAATCACGACCACGAATTTTGATTCGTAATTCGTAATTTGAAATTCGTAATTACTTAGCTTTCTTCTCCTTCTTCATTCCATACAAGCTTCGACCGCGCTTGCGGTTGGCCACGCCGGCGGCATCGTAAATGCCACGCACGATGTGGTATCTGACGCCCGGCAGATCCTTGACTCTGCCGCCTCTGACCATGACAATGGAGTGCTCCTGCAGATTATGGCCGATGCCGGGAATATAGGCAGTAACTTCCTGACCATTAGACAAACGGACGCGGGCGATTTTGCGCAGCGCCGAGTTCGGTTTCTTCGGAGTGGTAGTACGAACGACTGTGCAAACGCCGCGCTTGAAGGCATTGCCTTTCCTCATGGTGTGCTTGCGCCGATGCAAACTGTCCAAAGTAATTTGCATGTCCGGTGTCTTGGACTTGGTCGTCTTGGCTTTCCTGGGTTTTCTTAAAAGTTGGTTTATTGTGGGCATAGAAGCAATTACGAATTATCAATTACGAATTACGAATTGAATACATTTAGCAGATAAATTAAGACAGCGATCATCCATTAACTTAAGCCAACGTTCCATGGTTCGAGTTAAATTAGACGAAAAAGCCCCAAATTCCGGAATGGGGCCGACTGGCTTAATCCGCTAAATTTATGGTTATTATTCTAAACTAAATCAAAATAAAAGTCAAGGTTTCAAAAAAGCCAACTCAAAAGGCCAAGCATGAAATTAAACAGGCCGGAGAAAATCCCGATATTGGTAAAACTGTCTACAAGCACTAAGGCCAAAAGCAGATAAGGGCCGTAATTGGCAAAACTATCTTTAAAGGCCTCAAAACGATTGGGTAAAATAGCGAACAGGACCTGCGAACCGTCAAGCGGCGGGATTGGTATAAGGTTAAAAATAAACAAGGACATGTTAACCAAAGTCAACAGCAACAAAAAGTTGGCCAACAGATTGTCCGGACCCAAGGCCGGAGACAGAAACTTGAATATCAAGCCGAAAATAATGACACTAAGCAAATTTGATAATGGCCCGGCCAGAGCGACTACGGCCGTGCCCAGGCGGCGGTTCTTGAAATTATAAGGATTTATAGGCACGGGTTTGGCCCAACCGAAACCGACAAATAGTAGCATGACAAAACCCAATAGGTCAATATGCACCATGGGATTCAAATTCAGCCGGCCGGCATCTTTGGCAGTGGTATCGCCGAAAGCCAAGGCGCTGGCCGCATGAAAAAACTCATGGACGGTCAAAGTGACCAAGATGGCCAAGACCCAGACGATGAAAAACAGCGGCTCGGAAAACAGCCGGGCGAAAGGCATAGGAATAATTACGAATTACGAATTTCAAATTACGAATTCATTATAACACAACCATCAAAACTGGTCTATTGGCTAACATTGACTTCCCACAATAAACATGCTAATATTGTATTATAAATTTCGTAATTCGTAATTCTTAATTCGTAATTGATTAAACCTATGCCCAAGACCTGCTATTTTTGCGGACGCGGCACGCGGAGCGCCAACATTGTCAGCCACTCAAACATCAAGACCAAAACCACTCAGAGTATCAATCTGCATAAGAAAATAATTGACGGGAAGAAAGTCAATATCTGCACCTCCTGCCTCAAGACCAGAAACAAGAATAAATAAAAAAACCTGCTCGCGAGGGCAGTTTTTTTATTTAAAAACTACATCGTCATCTGATCGCTTACGGCCGGATAAGAAAAAATTTCATCCTCGTTGAACCAAACATAAATCTCGCGCTCGGAATCTTTGGCATCAGCAGAAGCATGAATCAGGTTGGGCACTACTTTCTTCTGCTCATCAGCATGCTGATAGGAAACATGGGAATAATCGCCACGAATAGTACCTGGAAGCGCCGCCTTGGGCTCAGTCGGACCGACCATCATCCGCACGTTCTCAATCGCATCCACGCCCTCAATCACCATGGCCAAAACCGGGCCGGAAGTGATGAAATCAATCAGATACTGCCTAACATGTTCGCCCCGACGAACGGAAATATCTTCCGTGTAATGCTGTTTGGCTTTTTCCGCGTCAACCCAGGCCAGGCGGCAGGCCACAATTTTGAGTCCCGCCCTTTCAAACCTGGTGATAATTTCCCCCATCACCTGGCGCTTGACAGCATCAGGCTTTAAAAGCACAAGTGTTCGTTGTATCATAATTATTCGCTTAAAATAGTTTTTATCTCACTAATCACTTCTGACGGCGTGTGCTGGGATTTGACCAGATAAGCGGCGGCTCCTAATTCCTTGCCCTTCTCCTGGTCGCTCTCCTGGCTTAAATTGGTCAAAAGAAGCACGGGTATTTTCTTGGTTTCGGTCTGGGCCTTTAGTGTCTGCAAAATAGAAAAACCATCTACCTCAGGTAAAATCACATCCAAAAGAATGATGGCTGGTTTTTGCTCCTGAGCTATCGCCAGTGCCTCGCTGCCTTTTTCCGTCAGCAGCACCTCAAAGCCGTTCTCCTCCAAACTCAGCTTGTACATGTCACTGATGGCCTGGTCATCCTCCACCAAAAGAACCTTCTTTTTTTCTTCACTCATAGATGATAGAATTTATTTTTATATCTGTTATCTTATCAAAAAAACCGGCAAAAAACAAGATCAATCAATTAGTTCGCTAATTGCCAGCTTTTGCCGTCGCTTAATAATTTGACATCGCCTACTTCGTCAGTGCGAAACACCTGTGCGCCCAATTGGGCCAAGTAATAGATGGTTTTATAATCGGGCAGGCCATAGCTGTTATTCTTGCCAACAGAGATAACGGCGAATTGCGGCGAGACCAGAGAAAGAAAATTCTTGCTGTTGGCATTCTGCGAGCCGTGATGGCCGACTTTAAGCAAGTCCGACTTCACGCCAACTGATGATGAAACCAGCTCTTCCTCATTCTCAAAATCGCCCATGAACAAAGCTGTGCTTGAGCCATAAATCATCTGAAAAACCAAAGAACTATTATTAATGTTTTCCAACTTGGCTCCATTTAAAGATTTTGCCGGCTCCCAAAACCTAAAATCCAAATTGCTAATATCTAAATCCTGCGGCTGTTCAATCAAAGTGACAGGAATATTTTTTTCTTTTATCAGCTGCAAAAATTCCAGATAATCTGGGGCGGAGTGGAGAGCGCCGGACATAATGACTTTATCTACTTGATATCTTTTAAGCACCTCAACCAAACCGCCAACATGATCGCTATGAGGATGGCTCAGAATCACATACTCGATTTTCCGGTCGGAATAGGGCAAATACTGGCCCAACTTTTGCATCACTGACTTATCAGGGCCACCGTCAATTAAAATGTCATCGCCACCAGGCGCAATAATCAATTCCGAATCGCCCTGGCCGACATCAAAAAAAATAACTTGCACCGCAGGCGTGGAACTGGAAAAGACGCCTAAAATTTCGCCTGATCGATGCTGATAAAACCTGACAGCAAAAAGCACCAAAATTGTAACAGCCGTACCGATAAAATATTTCAAATATCTATGACGCATAAAGCAAATACTTAAAACCTCCCGTGACGGAGGTTTTAACTGCAAAATTTTTTTCTTTATCAATTAGCTACTGCGCATAAATCGTGACTTTTTCGGAATAGCTGTTATTCAGCTGATTCAGTTCAACAATTTCTGACGGCTCATTAACTTTGGCAGTGAAGTTCTTATCGCCCGAGGCGACGAAACGGCCTGTGTAAGTAAGGGTGAAGGTCTGCCCGGTTTGCAGAGGATTATTGGCTGTGGGATAATCAGGATGAGAAATATTAGTCGAGGTCCAATCAGTGCCTGAGAAGACAATGTTCTTTAACCCTAATTCCGAGGTGAGATTGCCACCAATATTACGAATAACTAATTGCAAACTGATGGTCTGGTTGACGATAATGCGAGAAGTGGGGAAAACAATGTCCGTAATGATTAAATCGGGACGACCGGTTATTTCTGCCTGGCGACTATAGGTCAAGCTATACAAAATTCCCAAATTCGGCTCATAGGCCGAGATCGCCTTGCCACTGCCATAAGTCATGGTAGTCGGTATATTCTTGACAATTGCGCTTTGCTTGAAACCATTGGCCTTAAAGCCCTCGGGGCTGGCTTTCCGCTTCTGGCCGCCGGAAATATACCAGATGTCGCTACTATTAACATATTGAATCAAAGAACTGTCGGGTAATTTGCCGGTGGAGATGATGGTGCAGGAATTATCCCTGACATAATCGGTTTCAAAGGAGGCCTGAATCTTGATGATGCGATCCTGCCAATCGCTGCCATAAAGAGCACGCACCTCGCACAAAACGCCGCCGGGCGTGACCGCATAAACCTTGTTGCTGTTATCAAACTGAATCAGGTTGGTCCCGGCTCTGACTGTGATATTCTTGCCGCTGTCCAGCATGTCAAAATCATCTTGACTTATGAGCTTAACCTTCTGATTGGCCCAGCCGCCGCTATACCAAGTCCAAAAAGTCGCCTCATTGGAAAAGAGGTGGCGCTTTAAATTGTCATCGACAATATACACTGCCGGAGAGGAAGTCGTCTTGATCAAGTCGCTGGACATGGGTATGTAGACGGCCTGAGCTGGCAAAGTGAGAGTAAAAACAGCCGCTAAAACCACCAAACTCCAAAAAATTTTGGGCATATTTAGTAATATTAACTATTCACATTATAGCATGATATAAAAATTACAACAAACAAAAAGCCGCCTGAACTATTAGGCGGCAAAAGTATCAAAACTAACGATTAAACGGCAAGGGTTCGCACAACTTGACTATCTTTAAAAGTATCGCATCAAGGCAGCCGCATTTATCGCTGATATCGACCAAATTAACTTCCATAGGAGAAAACTCTCCGGATTCTTCCATGGGTGCGGCCATACCATCACCTTCTTTTACACCGTCATAAATCTTCATTATCGCAATCTGAAGCGGCTCATCCAGATCCTCGGCGCTCAACTTAAGCGATTGGAGTATGGGCACGCCAGAAGTTATTAAGGTCCCAAAATTCTTATAAAAATACAGATATTGATCGGCGCGTGTGAAGAGGCCGCCATTTGTTAAACGTCTGGCAACCACTTCCAGTATACTGCCGACCTCGCCGGCGCGAATGATATTGACTTCTGTTTTAGAAAATAATTTGGAAATTTCCATGGCCTCTGACAAGGTCTTACCACCTTGCATATCTTCGGCAATCTGGCGTATTCCCTCGCCGAATTTTCCGCCCCAACCTTGATTAATGATGGTATTTAGGGCTCTTAGTACAGGTAATCCCGCATCAATCATCATTGCAAAACTTTCCCAAAATAGCCGCAGCTGCATCGCTCTGGTCATGGCTTGACCTCCTTGTGGTTATTTGCGCGACAATAAGTTTTTAATAAAAATTATTAAGGTACAATACAATCAACCTATATCAAAACCCATTACCTGTCAAGCCGCGACGTTTAAAATAATTTAAAATTATAAAAATCACTAAATAAAACAAAACCAGCCACCACCAGGAAAAACTTGGCAATGCCATAAAGCCGAAAGGCACGGCGTGAAGCCATTTGGCGATTGTCACCCAATAAGTAATCAAGAGCCAACTCAAGTAACCGCAAATCTGCCCCAGCGGCAGAAAGACAGTGGCCACAAACATCTGGATAAAACCCCAAGTCATCAGTAAGGGGATAATCGGCAAAATCAATAAGTTGGCAACAAGGGAAATCAAAGATAGCTTGGAAAAATAATACATAAGTAATGGCAAGGTCATCAACTGGGCGCTCAAGGTGGTGATAAAAATCTCTTTTAGGGGGCCGAACTCGGGCAGTTTAACAAGTTTTGATTTTAAAATTGGATTCACGTAAATCAGGCCAGCCACGGCCATAAACGACAACTGAAAACCAACATCAAACAGCAGAATTTTGGGATTGATTAGAACCATGACGCTGGCGGCTAACAGTAAGGCATTAGCAGAAGCAGTTAGCCGGCCGATTTTTTGCGCATACATTACGACTAAGGCCATAACGGCCGAGCGTACGGCCGAGGCCGGCGCGCCGATTAGAATGATATAAAACAGAATTATCGCCGCGGCCGGCCAAAAGGCCTTTGGCCGGCTGATGCCGAAAAAGATAAGCATGCTCATGATGATGGCCACGATGATCACAATATGGCTGCCGGAAATGGCAATAATATGCGTCAGGCCCAAATCGGAAAATATCTGATTAAGGTCGGCAGGAATCCCGCGCGTGCTATTAATCAAAATGCCATTAAGCAATCCCGCTGCCGGCTCGCTGACCGAGGAATTTATCGCCTGGCCGAACTTTTGCCTCAAGTCATAAAAAAATAATTGGGCTGACCAGCCGCCCACCTTAGCCAAATAAATCTCGCCAAAATCGCAGGCGATAAAAATACTGTCTTTAAACAAATAATTATTGTAGCCAGGATTGTCTGATGGCGGCGACTTGAGCCGGCACTCAACCTTAACCAAGTCGCCTGGCCGATATTCGGGAAAAAGAGGGGTGCTGGCCTGGACGCGGCCGCTGATTTTTACTGCACTGGCTGGCTGAATTAACGACCGCGACTCCATGATCAAATTTTGCCAGCCGCTTGCTGCTTCGACTTTATCAATCCGGCCGAAAAAAGTTGCAGTCGTGGAACTATAATGATAAATCTTGGATAAATCAGAATAATCGGGCAGAGCGACAGAATAGCGCCAGAAACCGAAAACACAAAGACATAAAAACAAAAAAACATAAAAACAATTGCGATTTAATTTGTAATTTTTATCAGAGAGACCGAAGAATACAGCCGCGCCAATTAAAATCAGAAGCAGACAAAAAATAAAAAAATGCGGCAAGACAAAAAAAATGCCCGCGGCAACGCCGGCAATAAACAATATCAGGCAACAGAAAAGTATTTTTGATTTAGAGGCAATAATTTTTTGCCAGAAGGAGAACATGGCGGATTTATTTTTTGTGATCCTTGCTTTTCTCTCCGGCCTTGAGGCGCAAAAATGCCTCCACAAAATCATCGATCTCGCCGTTTAAGACGCGCTCAGTGTCGGCGGTCTCGTGATCGGTGCGGTGATCCTTGACCAGGCGGTAGGGCTGTAAGACATAAGACCTGGCCTGATTCCCCCACTCGGCCTTGCGATGCTCGCCCTTGATCGCCTTGACCTTCTGCGCCGCCTGCTCCTCGTAATAATTTGCCAGCTTGGACGCCAAAATTTTTAGAGCCATGTTCTTGTTCTGCAGCTGGCTGCGCTCGTTCTGGCACTTGACCTGGATGCCAGTAGGCAGATGTGTGATGCGCACGGCCGAGTCAGTGGTATTAACCGACTGCCCGCCGTGTCCGCCAGCGCGGAATACCTCGATCTTCAAATCCTCGTCTTTAAGCTCAACAACACTTGCCTCTTCCATTTCCGGCAGAACTTCCACCAGCGCGAAAGAAGTGTGCCGCATCTTTTCGGCGTCAAACGGCGAAATGCGCACCAGACGGTGTACGCCACCCTCACTTCTGAGCCAGCCGTAGGCGAAATTGCCGCTCACCTCCACTGTCACGCTTTTGATTCCCGCCTCGCCGCCCGCCGTCTCATCCACGATTTTGGCAGTAAAGCCATGCCGTTCGCAAAAACGCAAATAAAGTCGCAGCAACATCTGTGCCCAGTCCATGGCATCAACTCCGCCCGTGCCGGCGTGGATTGACAATATGGCATTACTTCGATCATGAGAACCGGAAAACAAAACCTGTAATTCCATCTCGCTATATTTATTCTCCAACTCGGTTAGTTTATCTTTTAGTTCTGCCTCATGCTCGGCCAACTCTTTTGACTTGACAAAAATATCCGCCAATTCCAACAAATCGGCGGCATCATTTTTTATTTTTTTCCAGGCCTCAATCTCGGCTTTAAGCCCCTGGTATTTCTGGCTGACTAACTTGGCCTTATTCTGATCAGACCAAAAATCCGGAGAGCTAAGCTCCTGCTCCAAATTTTTTATCTCTTTTTTTGATTTGTCCAGGTCAAAGTAACCTCCAGGCGCCGGAGATTTTGTCGGCCAAGACCTTAATTTGAGAAATTATTTCTTCCATAGGTTTGAAATGTCATTGCGAGCGAGCCGCAAAGCGGCGAAGCGAAGCAATCCCGTGGTAAAAATACGGGATCCCCGCGGTCGGCCGATTACGGCCTCCCTCGGGATGACATTTTAGATATTGATCATCAGAAATTATTAGACTACATCAATCCCTGTAATAAATTAAGAATGTCCTTATTATTGCCAGTAACATCCTTGAACAGGGCTGGAATATAAAAAATCGCCAGAATCGTCGGCAGGAGCACCACGATGATCCAGATGATGCTAATGATCGTCCGGGTCTTCATGAAGCGGCGAACGCTGATTATCTCTTCCCTCAGCATCTTGGTTTCCGCCAGATTATCCACAATGAGCTTTCTTAATTCGCTATTTTGATTGGTATCAATCATGATATTAACAATTACTGCTACTCATTTTATACTTATTTGCTATAATCAAATCCAATAAATTTTTCTGTTGGTAATCTTTTGATACGACTTTTCCATCTATTTTTTCCAGTCTCTTATTAGCTATCTTTATATATTCAATATTTACATCAATGCCAATATAATTTAATCCCAATTTTTTTGCGGCCACAGCAGTCGTACCACTGCCCATAAAGGGATCTAAAACTACCGCCTTCGGATTATAAGCGGATAATTGCAATAAATGCTCACAAATTTCTAATGGTTTAACTGTTTTATGATTATTAAAATCTCCCTTTTCTTTTTTGGTCGGCTTACCGATTAAAAATGACTTATCAATAATTTCATTAATATGATCGATAGTCAAGATATTGGCCGGAAACATGTTATCTCCCACTCTTATTTTAGTATTCATAAGACCAATCTCATATTCCAGCATATTATCAAGGTAGGTTCCATTGGTGGTTTTTTGAGCCATAACGATTGGCTCAAAACAACTTTTAATCTGCGGAGTTTTCCAACCATTAAAATTACTTTTTAATCTTTCTTTTTCTTTTTTTGAAATATCCATTTTCTCTATAAAATGACTTACACTCATTGCTTTGGCTTGATTTTGAGTATAAAGCCATAAAAAACAATCTCTGATTTCCAAACCGACATCATCAATAGCCGAGGCCATTCGATGATAAAGCCTTGGGCTAGAAAAAGAAAAGAAAAAACCTCCTGGTTTTAAAATGCGTTCAACTTGTTCAGAAATTTTTAAATACCATTTATAAAACTCCTGGCCCTGCTTTCTGTCAAATTTCATTCCAGCAGGCAATGATTTGATTGTCTGTTGATTTTTTTTGTTTTCTATTTTCTTATAACGCCAATTATTATCCAATTTATCAAGAAAATACGGGGGGTCAGTTAAAACAACATCAATACTATTATCCTGGATTTTGGATAATATTAATAAAGCATCACCATGAATAATTTTATTCAAATAATCAGTATTTTTTATCATTTTAGATTATTAAATTCCCTATTGAGAATTTTAAAGATTTTAAACCTCACATCTTTATCAAAATTTTTCACGAAGTTAGCATCAGCGAGTTTTATTACTCTGCCTTTATTATCATAAACCCACCTGTTTCTGTCTGCTTTATTGCATTTTTGGCATTGCGGAATTATATTACCAGCGACTAATGATTTATTGGGATCTTTATGAGCTTTTTCTATTTTTGTTTTTGTGGCTGGCCAATTGAAGTTTGGTTCACCCTCTCTTGAACCACAAGTGGCACAACGGTAACCATATTGAGCTTTCAATTTTTTCCAATCGCCAGTATCAGTTATTCGATGCCCTTTTTTAAAAGCCGGATAAGAATTTTCTAAGGTATAAAGCTGATAACTTCCCCTTTTAACCTTCAAAACAATATTGTCTCGACCACCGGCAACTATCCACCAACCATCTTGCGCACCTAAATGTCTGGCTTGTTGGACATCATTGATTTCTGGATAATATTGTCTAATAAATAATGTAAGTTCTGTTTTAGTGACAGATCTGGTTTTGGGATAATCTAATGATAAATAGACCAAAACTAACGCATTTTTAGTGTATTGATCATGACTATCCTTTAATTTTGGTAACTTAACACCTAATCTTGCTAAATATTTAACATGATAATCCTTTATTAACTTATACTGTTTGTTAATCTGTGCCGAATTTAGAGTTATCATATTTTAATTTATTGTATATTATAATTTTACCTTATTTCGCAATGCTTGACGAATTTTTTTGCCAGAGCGCAAAACTCTTTCAGTTCTTGCTGCGTAAACGAACTGCACGCAAACTTATCACCGGCTAAAGCCGATCCTTGATTATTATAATTCTGCAAGAAATATTTTTCTGCGCCCTTGATTGCCTCAGCCATTTCACTGACGTCTTCTAAAACATGAAGGCCTTTGACCAATGTAGAGCGAAACTCATAGGGTAAATCGGATCTCATCACCAAATCAATGCTTTCTTTAACCCTGCCGGCCGGAACGCCCGAAAATTTCTCATAATCCGTCAGCGGCCCCTTGATGTCCATGGCAATATAATCAACCAGCCCATCATCAATCAGACGCTTCAACATCTCCGGAATATAGCCATTCGTATCCAACTTAATATCATAGCCAATTTTCTTCATCTTGGCCAGGAATTCCGACAAATCATCCTGCAAGGTCGGCTCGCCGCCGCTTATTACCAGTCCGTCCAAATATTTCCTTCTTCTGGATAGAAAGTCAATAACATTATCTTCATCATATAAACGGCTACTGGTCAAATACTCTGGCAAAACCAATTGGAAATTATAACAAAAGGGGCACCGCATGTTGCACCCCGAAGTAAAAACAATTGCCGCCATCTTTCCTGGGTAATCCAAGAGAGTGACTGGCTGTAAGCCGCCAATCTTCATAATTAATCTCCAACCGATTAACTAAAAAGAAATTGCCTCCTCCCTAAGGCTAGAGGGAATGGCATCGACGGCCGAGTCAAAGTTGCGGCGATCGCTGAATTCCGACTGCTTGCCTGGATTCCACTGGTCCACCGGCCGAATATAGCCGACCACGCGCGAATAAACCTCACAGGGCTGGCGCAAAAGTTCTTTATTGTCACCTTCCATATTTTTTACATTTCAATTAATAAATAACCAATTTCCAATGACCAAAAAATAATAAAATAAAATTGGTCATTTTGAATTGGTCATTGAAATTTACAAAGGTAGTTTCTCCTTCTGCTCCCTGATGTAACCGACCTCGGCATCGCAATAAGGGCAGAAGCGGTGCTCGCCGGGCAAATAACCATGCTTGGGGCAGATGGAAAAAGTCGGCGTCAAGGTGTAATAAGGCAGATGAAAACCCTCGGCAACCTTCTTGACTAAGGCCTTGGTGCTTTTTATGTCTGGCAATTTTTCACCCAGGAAGATATGAATAACCGTGCCGCCGGTATATTTGAGCTGCATGCCATCCTGCTTCTCCAAAATATCAAAAATATCTGTGGAATAATTGACGGGGAAATGAGTAGAATTAGTGTAATAAGGCGCGGCGCCGAGTAGGCGGTAATTGTCCTCATTGGCGACTATAATATCAGGATACACCTCTTTATCCTTTTTCGCAAAACGGTGGGTGGCGCCCTCCGCCGGCGTGGCTTCCAGGTTGTAGAGCTGGTCATCCTCTTCCTGATACTGGCCCAGCCGCTGGAGCATAAAATCCATCACCCTATTGGCAAATTCAGCACCTTCCTTGGAAGAAAGCGGCTTGCCCATAAAATTAAGCGTGGCCTCATTCATGCCGTTGATGCCGATGGTATTAAAATGATTGCGCCAGTACTGGCCGAAACGTTCTTTGATATCGGAAAGATAATATCTGGCATAGGGGTAAAGGCCTAGGTCGGTAAAATTCTCCAGCACCTCCCGCTTTAACTTAAGCGACTGGCGAGCCAAATCCATAATTTGCGACAGGCGTGAGAAAAAGGCCTGTTCGTTGCCTTTGGACATATAACCGATGCGAGGCAAATTAAGGGTGACAACGCCAATCGATCCAGTCAGAGGGTTGGCTGCAAAAATACCGCCGCCGCGCTTGTGCAATTCGCGGTTATCCAACCGCAAGCGGCAACACATTGAGCGCGCGTCCTCGGCCTTCATGTCGGAATTGATGAAATTGGCAAAATACGGAATACCATATTTGGCGGTCATTTCCCAGAGCGGATCAAGCGCCGGGTTATCCCAATCAAAATCTTTAGAGATATTGTAGGTGGGAATGGGAAAGGTAAAAACTCTGCCCTTGGCATCGCCGGCCATCATAATTTCTGCAAAGGCGCGATTAATCAGATCCATCTCCCGCTGGAATTCCTTGTAGGTCTCGCGCTGGGGTACGCCGCCGATGACTACCGGCTCATTAGCCAAGGTCGAGGGGCAGATCAAATCAAAGGTCAAATTGGTAAAAGGCGTATTACCAGTGATAAATATTTTGCCCTTGCGTCGGGCAACGACTGTTTCATTTTTGGTATTGGGACACCAGATTATGCCTTGATAATCAACTTCTTTGACCTCGCTAATATAGGTATCGACATGTTTGATCAACCTGATGATAAACCTATCCTTTTTAGAAAAATTATTATCGGGTTTTCTGATTAAAACAGTGGCGCCGTAACCAGCATTGGCTGCCACCATCATCAAACCGTTACAAACCGCGGGATGGATGGTGGTAATCTTGCAACCATCATGGCCATCACCCTTAATGTAGGCTTCTAAAAATAATCTAGAGGTTGTGACACCAGCTGATAATATCTCCTGGGGGATAAATTTAATACCGAATTTCTTATTGCCGCCAAAATGTTTCAACATTTTAGTGGTACTTGAGGCGTCAAATCGTAGAACCTGGCAATTTTCTCCCAAACCGCTTTGCTCTCTTTCTGTATATTTTAAATCCAAATTACGGCATAATTCTTTGATTTCCTTATAATTATCAGATTTTTTTGACTGATAAATACTGATACGACCTGACCCCCGAATACCCTTGTCTAAGGTGCCCTCAGCAATTATCCAGGCTAATATTTTAACCCAATTATCACTTAACCCGCTCTGACCTCTGACGTTTCCCGCAGAACCAACTGGCATGATAAAGGGTGATTTTAACTTTATAACTTTTTCTACAGGTTCTAAAATATAACCGCCACCATTGAATTGCCTCCTCACCACCCGATGTTTGGGTGAGATCAACTGGTCAGTGATACGGTTTTTTAAATTGTACATCTTGCCTCTATACTTGCGGGCAAAAACATGACTGACTGGCAAATATTCAATCTGACCTTTTTTGGTATTAAAGGTGGCAATAATATCCTTTTCCTTAACGCCTTGATAATTACGCCAACCCTGGGAGGTTAAAATTTCTGTATCTTGGGATAAGCACTGGAAGCCCACCCGCGTCGGCACATTCATGTTAAAGACAAATTCCTGAATCGCCTGCTTGACCTGGCGGTAATCCAGGCCCTCGATACGGATGAAGGGCGCCAACAGAGTATCAAAATTAGCAAAGGCCTGAGCGCCTGCGGCCTCACCCTGCAGGGTATAGAAAAAATTGACAATCTGGCCCAGAGCGGCGCGGAAACGTTTGGCTGGCTTGCTCTGTACCTTGCCGTCAACCCCGCCAAAACCAAGACGTAATAGCGCCTGCAAGTCCCAGCCACAGCAATAAACCGCCAAAATCTGCAAATCGTGAATATGCATCAGGGCGTCATTGTGGGCAGCTCTAATTTCCGGCGGATAAATCTTATTGAGCCAATAATGCGCGGACACGGCCGAGGCCACATAGTTATTCAAACCCTGCAAGGAATAGGCCATGTTGGCGTTCTCCTTGACCCGCCAGTCGATTTTTTTCAAATAACCCTCAATAATATCATTGGAATCCAGTAACCGCTTCAATTCCCTCAATCGAGAATGCTGTTCGCGATAAACTATGTAGGCCTTGGCCGCCTTGACCAAATCCTCCTTGATCAACACCTCCTCAACGATATCCTGGATTTCCTCGATCGCCGGAATGGAACGAGGGTGGAATTTGCTGTTTAAAATAGTGACCGCCTGGTCTGATAACTTCAGCGCCAACTCCTCATCGTCGCGGCCGACTGCTAGTAGCGCCTTATAAATGGCTGTGGTGATCTTTTTCTGCTCAAAATCCACCACCTCGCCGCTACGTTTACGAATTTGCTTGATCTGGGATTCCATAAAAAATCTTCCACCTTTAAATATTGACTGCTTCAATTATACCCGCCACAAAAAGCACTGTCAAAACAGCTTTTTTATTGGCTTTTTTGTATTTTTTAAAAAAATAAAAAGCTTATCCACAAGGCCTAAAAAAATATCACAAAATAATCAAAAAATTACAACAAAAAAACACTCTATTGTCTCCAATAGAATGATAATTTTGTCAAAATCACTTCATCTTTTTCCTGATAAAGCTTGGCAATTCCAAGTCCTCTTCTTCTGCCTCGTCCAGATTGAAACCATCGGTTTGCCGCTTAAAGAAGGCACTAGTTAGCTTGGCTTTTGCCGGTTTTTCCTCTTGGCTGGCAACTATCTCCTGCGGCTTGAATGAGCCACCACGACGGATTATGGGTGGCACTTCCAAGTCATCCTCATTCTCCGACTCCTCCCTGGGACCAAAGCCGAAGAAGGACTTTTTGGGTTCATCTACAACCGGCTTGATCTTTGTAACCTTGGGCTCATCTGAACCGATATTGCGGCTATTAAACTTGGGGCCCTCGCCCTCGTCTTTATTATTAGCCGGCTTCTCCATGAAAATATTGTTTATCTTATCGCCCCAGGAACCGCGCTCAATGGCGCGGGCCTTCTTGTAGGCCTCGCCGAAACCCGTGGCCACGAGTGTCACACGGACGCGGTCTCGCAGGGATTCATCAATATTGGCGCCAAAGATAATTTTGGCATTGTCATCGGCGCCAGAGGTGATGATCGTGGCGATTTCGTTGACTTCATTCATGGTCAAGTCCGGCCCGCCGGAAATTACAAATAACACTCCCTTAGCCCCATCAATCGACAAATCCAGAAGCGGTGAACTGACCGCCATTTTGGCCGCCTGCGTGGCACGATTTTCGCCAGTACCCTCGCCGATAGACATCAAGGCCGAACCCGCATCTTTCATAATTGCCTGAACATCGGCAAAATCCACATTAATCAGAGCGGGAATAGTGATGATCTCCGAGATGCCCTGAATACCCTGGCGCAAAATATCATCCACCTCCTTAAAGGCGTCTATAAAAGAGGTTTTTTGATCGACAACCTGCCAAATTTTTTCATTGGGAATGGTGATGACCGCATCAACATTGGGCCGCAAGATATCCAGGCCCTCATCAGCAATCTGCATGCGCTGTTTGCCCTCAAAAGCGAAGGGCTTGGTCACCACAGCCACCACCAGGGCGCCTGCCTCCTTGGCAATCTGTGCAATGACCGGTGAGGCGCCGGTACCCGTACCGCCACCCAAACCGCAGGTGATAAAAACCATATCTGCGCCTTTGAGTAAATCCTTTAGCTCGCTGGCATTTTCCTGAGCGGCAGAGAGGCCAGTGGCCGGATTCATACCGGCTCCCAGACCTCGCGTGATCTTCTGGCCGATATGTAATTTAGTCTTGGCCAAATTATGATGCAAGGCCTGTACATCAGTATTGACGGCAATAAAATTCACGCCGCGGATTTTTGCATTAATCATGCGGTTGATGGCCGATCCTCCTGATCCTCCCACGCCGACAACTTTTAACTTGGCGACGGTTTCAATATCTGGTTTTACTTCAGGCATAAACTATAAATTTCAATTTACAATAACCAATTTACAATGACCAAAAATTAATATATTAAATTGGTCATTGGTCATTTTGAATTGGTCATTGAAATTTTATTATTGTCCCACTTTAAAATTATTAAGAAAAACAGTGAAAAAAGTAGCAAGATTCTGATTTAATTTATCAGCAATCAGGCCAACTGTATAGACCGTATTGCCTGATTTGAAATAAGCGATATACTCATACAGATCTGCGGCCAAAAGATGCTGTTCTCTAATGATCATGGCGTGTACTGAAACACTGGCGGTGGTAGAGCTAATGACTTTAAAACCAGGCTGGCCCTCCCAGGCCGTGGCATTCGTCTTATCGACATCCTTAAGATAATCAGGCAAATTTTTTGCCGTCTCCTTCCAAGAAACAACCAGCCGCGTGGTGGTGGCAGGAACGCTTTTTAAAGTAACCAGATTGTTACGGCTATCTAAAGAGGCCGCAAGCTCAGCAGGATGTTTGAAGGAAAAAAGAGTGGAAGTGGTTGAGCTTCCAGCGCCTTTTGCTGGCAAGCTAAAGACTTGCCAGCCTGCCGCCGGATCTGCCTCGGCTGGAGTATTGGCTGAATCGTCAATGGTTATACCCAATGGTACCTGATAATCCTCGGGGTTATAGGAGGTGGGAGATTTAGATTGTTCAAACGACTGGTACTGAAAATAAGAATAACCAAAATAACCAACTCCTATCAAAATTATGATTATAAGCAGTGACACCAACAAGGCCAGCCAAGGAAAACGGCTGGGTCGACGCTGAGGAAATGGTCTGCGTCTGACTAACGGCCGTGAGACCGAATCAACCCTCGGCGGGGCTGGCACTTTGCGCGGCCTGGCTATCGGCGGTCTGGCCTGCGGTTGATTCATATCTGAATTTTGATTGGATTTTGGAGGCATATATTTTATAAATTACAATAACCAATTTCCAATGGCCAATAAACAACAAAAAATCAAGAAATTAAACTAGGGTAGGAGGGACTTAAAAATTTTTCTGATGCCGGAAATCGCCGAATCAATCGAGCCGCGGCCAGAAGAAAAACCATAGCCGCCCGAACGGCTAAGCATCTGGTTGCCCCAAAGAACCAAACCCACAGCCGTGGTAAAGGCCGGATCAGAGACCTTCTCCAAAGAGGAGACCAAATTGTGCGGGTAACCAATTGAGGCGGGTAAATGTAAAACGCGTTTGGCCACTTCTACAATACCATCAAGCTTGGCGCCGCCGCCGGTGATGACTGCGCCGGCAGGCAAACGCCCTGACTTGCCGATTTTCTTGAGCTCTTTATCGACAAAATGGAAAATTTCTTCCACGCGCGCCTCAATCACCTCGGCCACCTGCTTTTTGGAAAAATAACCTTCTTCAATGCCACCCACTGCCGCAAACTTCATCTCATCATGACGCTTGAATTCCTTGGACAGGCAGCTGCCCTCGCGCACCTTGATTTTTTCGGCCGTATCTATGGAAATCCTGAACAGTAAATTGATGTCATTAGTTATATGATCAGACCCAAGAGGGATGACAGCGCTGTGCAGCAAATCCCCTTCTTCAAAAACAGCCAAAGAAGTGGTGCGGCCTCCCAAATTTATAACCACCACGCCCAAATCCTTCTGGCGATTGGTCAAGACGCTTTCCGCCGCCGCCAAAATTGAGAGAACCAAATCGTCAATCTCCAATCCGGTGCGATAGACACAGTTGGTAAGATTCTTGATCTGCGAAGTCAGACCCTGAATAATCTGCGTTTCCACTTCCAGCCGAATGCCAGTCATGCCGACGGGATCCTTGATGCCAACTTGTGAATCAACCGTAAAGCTCCGGGGAATGACATGAAGCACCTCATAATTTGGCGGAGCCGAAACGCTCTTGGCATTTTCAATCACCCGTTCAACATCGGCCTCACGGATCTCGCCATTGACTTTGCTGACCGCCACCACGCCACGACTCTCAGTCGTTACAATATGGCTGCCATTAATACCCACCCAGGCATGGCTGATCGGCTGACCGACCATGCGCTCAGCTTTCTCGAGCGTTGCCGAGATTGAGGAAATGGCATCATCTGCATCAACAATTACTCCCTTGGCAATGCCCTTAGACGAGCCCTCAACGGCACCGATAACCCTGATCTTGACCTCATTACGCGGCCGCTCGCCGACCACCATCCTGATGGCGGTCGAGCCGATATCCAAACCAGTAATAAAATTATCTTTCAACATGGCGCTTGATTTATTTAGTAGAATTAATTATAGCAAAAAGAAAAAAATTTGCCAACACATGGCTGAACACAATTTGTGTTCAGCGTTGCCGCCAAACCCCTTCCTCAAATCTTCGCATCTTGGCTGCGGTCTTCCGAGAAACACCCTCGTGTTCATAGCCGATTAAGTGAGCCAGTCCGTGTATTAATAACCTCTCCAACTCCTGATCAAAACTCCAGCCGCAGTCCTTGGCCTGCCTCTTGGCTTGAGGGAGGCAGATTAAAATTTCTCCCAACTCCTTATTTTCACCAAGACCAATAAATTTCTCATCCCTGGCGGCAAAACTCAGTACATCAGTCACTTGATCATGGCCGCGGTAAATCCGATTCCACTTCCGAATTGTTGAGCCATCGACAAACGCTAGGGAAAAATATTTGTTTCTGATTTTAGTAACACGCGTAAATGCCAAAACGCACTTTCTTATGGCTGGCTTATTGAGCCGATACTCCCGCGGATTGGCGATGTCATATTTTAACATAACAAGTACCGCACTTAATAGGTTACCTCGTCAGGCGGGGCTGATATTACTGGCTTCAAACTTTTGATAATCAGGTTGAATATCGCTGGATAGCGGAATTCTGTCTGGCGGCCAGTCAGATATTCAAAAACATAGAATTTGGTCTTGGCACCATCAGTCATCCAGGCGGTAAAGCCATCAGGCGAATAAATGCCGCTTAAACTTCCGCTGGTAATGATCTTCAACTGGCTGACTGCCGCCTCGGGATGCTCCTGCAAATACCAGGCCAGGACTGACAGGCCCTGTTCGTTATTTTTAACCGAAATGCGGATCATCTCGCCAGTGGCTGCTGTGAGCAAAACCTGCTTGGTATCGGCCATCTGCGAGGCCTGCCACTCTTTGGGATAAAGTATTTGGAAATTATCACTGGCGAAACTCGTGGTCAAAGAGGCGATAAATGGCGACTCGGAGAGGAATGAACTGCCGGCCTTGGTCGGATTATAGCCATTGGCCACTTCCACACCATCCAAATAGCCATCGCCATCTGTATCGGAATTAGTCGGCAAGGTGCCCAAAAGCTCCTCTTCCACATCGGTCAAACCGTCATTATCCGAGTCCAAGCTGATGGCGGGCGGAGTCGTGGGAGCCGGCGGGGTGGTAGTTGCCGGAGAAATGGGTTGGCCTGGGGGAATTTCTGGCGATGTTGTGGGGATAGTAACTGGCGATTGCTCAACTGGTGGCGGAGTTTCCACTGGCGGTTGCTCAGTCGGCACTTCCACCACTGGAGCTGTTGGGGTGGGTGCGGGTGCCGCTTGAGGACGGCTATAGGCATCATAAAGCAGATAACCGCCGGTAACGAGTATCACTGCCACCAGAATAACTGAAGCGATAATCAGACCTTTACTGCCGCCTTTAGCCGATTGGACAATATACTTCTCCGGCATGACATAGACATCAGAGTAAGTAGTCGGCACTGCCGTTGCCTCAGGCGGAGGCAGAGCGGCTTTTTTTCTTTTGAAATTAAGGCCAAACATATGTGTTAAATTACAATGACCAATAACCAATTACCAATGACCAAAAAAAAATAATGATTAAAATTGGTTATTGTATCTTGGTTATTGAAATTATTGAGTAGTTGTTGCTTTCGGCACTTCATATAAACGGAAATTGCCCGCCCTGGTCGGATCATAGCCATTAATCACCTCTTCGCCATCCTTAAAGCCATCTCCGTCAGTGTCGGGATTTAGAGGGTCGGTGTGATAAACCCTGACTTCAGCCCAATCAGTCAGGCCATCAGTATCAGTATCGGCTAAATTAGGATTAGTACCCAAATTCTTCTCCTCCGTATCAGTCAAACCATCGCCGTCCGAGTCGCGGTTCTCATCGGTAATGGGAGTCGATGTGGGCGGAGGCAAAACCTCTGGTGTGGCTGTTGGAGTGGCAGGGGTTTCTAAATTGGCAGTTGGCTGCGGCTGAGTCACGGCCGGAGTGGGATTAGTAACCTCCGGTTGATTCGCCTGCTGACTCTGCACGCTGGCAACATATCCATAAACCCAAAAACCGAGAGCAACAATGCCGATCAAAACAAGAACAATTATTACGACAGTAATTATCTTGCCTAATGAAAGTTTCCTTCCCCCAAATAAATCGGCCTCAGTCATTACCGGACCTTGATTGGCCATGGGAGTAAAAATTGGCGCTCCCGCAGGAAAATTCTGTTGGGGATAAGAGCGGGGTGCTGGCTTGGCCGCGTCAGTGGGGGCAAAGATATCCTCTATCGGCTTAGCCGGAGGAGCTGAGGCGGGGGCGGGTTGGCTGGCTGGCGGATTAAACTGATTGGTAGTGGACGCGACTGTCGCGTTTCCCATCGGCGGGGATACCTGGCCTGACTGGCCGAAGGGCAAATTTGCTGGCGCTTGATTGGGATTGGGCTGTGACGATTGATTTTCGAACATATTAATTATAAAATTTGTAAAAATTTAGCAAGTTTATGAAGCTGAATTGAATGATCAATGCCAATCAAAAAGAAATCGACTATCATTAAACTGACAAGGAACAGGAGTATAAGCACCATCAGTAAGAGCGCCAGGAGTAGGTGGTGTATTCCCTGGCTGCACTCTGGCATCATAACTATTGAATCTCATTCGCAAGGGATAATTTGAGTCGTTAGCGCGATCAGCATACATGTAACCATACCAAGTCCCCGGAGCAAGGCCACCGCACTTAGCAGTAGACCATAAACAAAATGGGGTACTGCTATTACTCCGATTGATAAAATCACCAGACGAACAATTCCCAGTACTATCGCAAAGAGTTAAAAGTAATTCATCACCCCTACCAAAAGCATTAATATAATCTCCATTGTTATAACAGATATGTTCTCTAATAACACTCTGAGCCAAGGGCACGGCTGGATTTCTAGTTACTATTTTCAATTGATCCCCGCGCCTCAAAAATTGATGCCCATCATCACTAGTAAAATAAACCTGAAACTCTTCATTCTGACCAAAAAAACCATGATTAGCATTGACATAATTAGGGTCACTACAATCACTATTAACGCCTAAGAAAGGATTAACATAGCTAAAATTGTAACTATTGCAAGTACCGGCCACATTGCCATTAAAGCGAATACCGATTATATCCCCCTGCCTGATGCCGCAAGAAGGATCAGTTGCCTTGTCCTCGCAGGCCGGATCGCAGCTGCCATCATGAAAGTGGTCAAGAATAGAATTTGGACAACCAGGAACAGGCAAATTACAAGAAGACAGGCATACATCATTTTCCACTTTTGTTGCCACTCCACCATTTATATATAAACACTGAAAGGTGCCATGATTATTACAATCGCAGTAGTTTGGATTGGAAGTAAAGGGTGCCGGCGGCAAATCATACATCACCTGCACCTTACTGCAACTATCGTAAATAGTGGAGCCGGTTGCGGGATTAGTATAACAGAAATAAGTGCCGTCCTGCGTGTCACAGACGCAGGCCTTTTTGTCTGTCCTCAGCTTATAGCCGGTGTCGCACCGGCAGTCCTTGGATTTGGGATCAGTGATGGCGAAGTGATTACCGCTGTCGCAATAGCAAGTCGGCTGGCAGCCCAGGCCGGAATCGCAATCTTCCCCCGTGTTAAGCGCGCCATCGTTGCAAGTAGCGCTGACGCACACGCCAGCTGAAGGATTATAAGTGGACTCAACCGGACAAACGCAATCAACTTTACCTTGGGTCTGGAATCCTGCAGCGGTATTGCATTTGCAATCTGACTTGCAGCCATTGCCGCCATCGCATTCTTCTCCCGAATCGTAAGTATGATCACCGCAATAATGCGACGATACTGAGGCGCGAGTGCAGTCGCCCTTGCAATAATCCACAATCGATCGGCCGGAATTACTATATGGTGCAGCTGGCGCAACGCCATTGGCCGTGGTGCAAGTGAAAGGATTATTAGTGTTAGCGCCGAAAACACTACCGCAATCACATTGTTCATTGTCTGTCTTTTGGCGATCGCCGCAACTTAATGGCGGAGTCACCGTAAACCAAGTCGCTCTCTTACAATTCGGCGTACAGCACGACTGGCCATTATAAGTCACATTCAGGCCGCCAGTATAGGGACAGAAAGGCAATCCTCCTGGGCCAATCGGTATTCCATAGACACTAAAATCGCAATTTTCGCCACTGGCAACTATGCCATCACCGCATTTGGCGCTGGGAGTGCCACTGGAGCAATCATAACCAGGATCGCACTTGCAATTTGTGCAACCAGCTCCCCCGTCACATTCCTCGCCCACTTCCTTAATGCCATCACCGCAAGCAAAATTAAGCAAACATTGCCAAGTGCCAGTAATAGTATTTTTTTGGCATGAGGTATTAGGATTAGTGCAAGCCGAGAAGTCAAATGGGCAATTAGAGCAATCTTCTCCTGTATTCTGAACTCCATTCCCGCAAATCGGCAAAGTCCTGGCACAGAAATCATTACCAGAATTAATCTTACTGGAATACACACCAAAAGGGTTATATCCCAATCCATTAATAAATGACCAGGAAGGAAGCCATTTACTATAATCCGGCCTATTATACTCGCCCAAGGCATAAACCTCCGCCTTATTGCCCGACTCAGTGCTGTAATAGGCGTAAACAGAGGAAGTGGCGGCCAGAGCGCAAGACATCTTCTTTGCGAGTTCATTCCAGCAAGTTATGGGATTATAAGGAAAATCGCAAACGCCGGGAGTGGTGGTGGTAAAAAAGAAATTAATCGGATCAAGGGGGAGTTTAGCGCCCAAATCCTTACCCAAATTATCCTGCCAGCTGGGCCAGGTGCTAAAGGTCTTGCCGCTGATATAAGAGCCGGCCTTGAGATTGGGATAAAAATTGCCGCAGACGCCGCCGCCGTAGCAGTCGGCGCTGGTCGCGCACTTCCGGCTAAAATCATTGGCGCAACGTTTGAGATTATAATAGGCGGCCAGATATTTATTGATATCCTGAATGTCACCCAGGCGAATCACATCGCGAGTCAGATCGGCCTTGTCCGAACGACAGAGACCTTTATTGGCCGCCAAACAATCGGCATCGCTCAAACATTTATTCTGGGAGCTGAGCGGATCAGAAACGCAAGTGCTCAAAGCCGACAGATAAAACAATCCCCCACTTGACTGATCGCCGGCATTGAAATACCAATTCTTGATCAGCTGGCCGTAGATGTTTTCAACATCCTTGCCGGCATTCTGATTATAGGACATCAGGTAAATATTTGTGTAAATGGCATTGGCATTGCCTGAGCCGTCCACACTCAAATCCGGCGCGTTGATATAGGCAGTATTGCCTTGGCGGACGGCCTTATTGCCGTCAATACTAAACGCGGTCAATGATCCCTGATTCTGGCCGGCAAATCTTGTCTGATACCATTGAGCCGGCGAATAGTGATTGTTGTTGCTGTAGATCCTGATGCCGATGGCATCAGGAGTGCTGCTGATTGCCGCAAACAGAAATTCTTTGACCTTGTTGTCGCAAGTAACGTCAGTCAAACTGTAAGGCAGCCAATGGCCGAAAGTATCAGAACGGTAGACCACACTGCCCTGCCAGAGTATGTCGTGATTCTGGGTAAAGGCAAAATAACCGAAATTCGGCTTGAAATTCGGCGGCAAGCCGTTCTTAGAACCGCTGCCATTAGTCCAAGAACTGCCATCGCTCGAAAACCAATAATTGCCTTGGACGTCCCAAATTCCGATCCTGTCACTAAAACCGTAATAGCCAATAATCGGCTTAAAACTCACCGGCAAATTTGTCTTATTGCCGTTAGACCAGTTTGCGCCACTATCAGTAGAAATTTTATAGTTGCCTTGGCTATCCCAAAGGGCTATCTTGCCGCCGCCATAATAGCCGACTCGGGGACGGAAGCCGGCTTCCAGGCCAGCGCCCTTGTCCGTAGCGATCCAGCTAAAACGATTCTGAGTCCCATCATAACTGCCGACTAAATAAGTTCCAGCGGCATCCCACAGATAAACCTTGGCGCCGAAACTATAGCCGACCACTGGCTTGAAGTTGACAGGCAAGCCGTTCTTCTCCCAATCACCCTTGCTGACCCTTTGCCAGCCGCCACCGCCACTGCGCGAATAAGCATCTCCCGCCGCATTCCACAAATAATTCCTGCTGCCGTAAGCGGCATCGCCGCCGTTATCATAATAATAGCCGACAACAGGGATAAAATTATTAGGCAGATTCTGGCAGGCTGAGCTGTCATTACCACTGACCACGTTCTGCGCTCTGGCTCCGTCGTAAGTGGCAATAGAAGCCAGATCGTCAGCAATATATTGCACGCATGAACCCACAACAACATCTGCCGGATTCCTCCAACAGGAGACGTCGCTAGTGCAGGGCTTGCCCAAAAATTCATTATTGCCTTTAAGGCAGGTCTTATCTACGCCGGCATCACGGCAATAATAGGTGCCAAAGTTGGTGTTATAACAGGTGCCAGAACCGACTGTGCAATTAGCACTGTTATCCTCGTAGGGAAAGTTCGCGGCTGGCGGCCAGGGATTGTTGCAGAAGAAAGTCCAGATATCTTCTTGACCAACGGCTGAATTGCCCGCGGGACTGGCCGGATTATCATATAAACTGTCAGTGGCAGTCGCTGTGAGCAAGCTCCGTCCCTGGAATTGGCCAGAAGTCAGCCACAAATCTCCCTGGTAATAATCTCCAGTCAAAGAACTGACATCAGAAACCGTTTGAGCCGGCAGAATATTGGTCAGATTAAAATTGAAACTGTCAGCTCGCACTGCCCAGCTGGGATTCTGCTTGGCTGTGGCCCAGGCGCGATAGAGATGATTGTTGCCGTCTTTATAATTAGTGACTACATCTGAGGCAGTACCATTTGAACCCAGATTATAGCCATTGCCGGGATAATCCTTGGTCCAGGCCGTGGACATGTCATCATCATACAGGTCTGAGGTGTAGCGACCGCAGTCATCGGGCTTGCCGCTGGCCGGATCAGAGTAGCAGAAAAAGCCATCGCGCGCCTTGCGCACGCCGCGCGGCCAGACATCAAACACCACCTTGCCCAAGGCACAATCGCGGTCATAGGTCAACACCTCGGCAGTGGAAGTGCCAGGAATTCCACTCCTGTCATAGTTAAGTAGAATCTTATAATTGGTGCTAGGCGCCCAGTTACCCTTATTCAAATAATTGATTTTGTAACGGTTATCTTCACCAGTGAAGCCGATTATTTCCATGTTATAATTTTCTGTTGGCCTTATAGGTACATCCCGCTTGTAATTACCATACCCCATACTGGCCAAAGATAAGTCAGGGTCGATTGTTCGATCATTGCTGGAATATTTTTGATCTGACACCGGGCACCAGAACTCCACCGCCATCGCCGAATGAATACCTAAGAAGCGGGTAACTGCTCGTACAAAGAAATTAAGCATCCGCCGCCAGAAGCCAACCTTACGCAAGTCCTCGTCTTTAATACAACCAGGTTCTAAACTTTCTGACGGAATTAGGATTCTTACCTGCAAGTTCGTCACATCTCGGCTGGCGCCGAACCA
>Ga0172371_10000178_pt1 | contig 90660 bp, 90 predicted proteins | sample Lak12m_FD_114543 | JGI IMG/M metagenome (GOLD analysis project Ga0172371, IMG submission 114543) | Freshwater microbial communities from Kabuno Bay, South-Kivu, Congo - kab_022012_12m | ecosystem: Environmental > Aquatic > Freshwater > Lake | place: Democratic Republic of the Congo: South-Kivu...
ATATATTATTACAACCATAAACGGATACACACTGCTCTTGCTATGCCCCCAGTTCAATTTTATGCCCTAGCCGCCAAAGGTCGAGTTTGAAGAAAAAGTGTCCGAAGAAATGGGTACCTGCCAGAATGGCCTTTGCCTTTGTCCAATATTTAATTTATTATTATGGTTTATCTTTTAAGAAGGAGGCAGAAAACGCCATTTTATTCCTGCCACTAGCTTTTGCTTTCTTCGTGTATGTTATCTTCGCTGGTTATGCCATAAATCGAGTTTTGGACGAATCAAAAGAAGTGTCCCGAGCGATTGTACGGAAAGATCTTAATACCTTTTTGCTATACCGGGATGAGCAATTGCCTATTTTAATTCATCTGCCGCTAGTGGTGGTGGCCAGTGTCATCATTGCCTTTGTTCTATTTTTTCCTTTCTCAGGGGAAGCTATTGGAGTAACATCGGTGTTTTCTATTGTTTTCGTAATGACCCTTCTTTGTCTTATTACCAAAGAGCTGGATAATTATGAAAATAGTATTTGGTTTCGGGCCAAAACACCGCCTGAATGGTGGCAAATTGATATAGAAAAACACTTTCAGCCCCAAAAGAGCCTTTAAGCCGGGTAAATAACGCCGGCTTTTTTATATTCAAAATGTTATCTAAACAATAGAGGTAAAATAGTAAGTAGAAAAATATCAGCCGTAAAATGAGCCATCATCGCCGACTCAAGCCCCTTTTTCCAGAAAAGCCATCCAAAAATAATTCCTCCTACGCCGTTTAAAATAACTGCCCGGATGATAATAAGCGGACTTAACGTGGTTAAAGAGGCTGTGACAGGGAGGTGACCCAGGCCGAATATGATAGCAGCTAAAAAAATTGATATTATGATGCCCGTTTTCGTTGGTTTATTTTGTTTTGATATTTTGAGGCTCAGCCAGATAAAGAAAGACATTAAAAATAAGCGCATTAATATTTCTTCAGTCGTGCCTCCATATAAAGCCGCTAATAATTTTTGCCAGATTGGAGCGTAGTTTTGATGCGTGCTGATAGTAGCTCCAAGGGATGAAAAAAGAATATCAAGAACATAAATAATTATTGCCGCAATGGCCCCGATAAGGATCGATTTTCCTAAAATATTTTTTAGATTTTTTTTATAGTCCCTCTTTTCCGATATAGCCTCAAGCAGCGGAAGCGGGAAATTTATTTTTTTGGTAAAAAATAAACCGAAAAATATAGTGATAGAAAAGAGAATTAAGCTTTGGATAAATTGCGCAAAAAATATGAGGCTGATCGGTTGATTGATCTTTCTTATTAGCTCCCCTTGGAGAGAAAGGACATAGGGGAAGACGCAGATTACACTTATTAGACTTAGACTAAGGAGAATAAAAAATATTTTCCAATTAATATAATGTTTCATATACAATTATTTTAGCATAAAGCTGGGAATAAAAAACAGGCTTTTTAAAAGATTGCCTGCCTATTATTATTCACAGTTTAGTACCGTGACTTCGAAGTTTTGTCCATTGCGATCCTGCTCGCAAATGACAATTACGCTGTAACTTTTTATTGCGCTTCCGTCTTTCGGCGATTTCATTTTTTCTTGGAGCCAATCGGTCGTAACCGGTTCAGTAATAGTCGCGGATATGTTAGCAGAAGAGCTTGCTCCAACTTTAGAAACACCTGTTGTTTTGGGATCATCGCCGGCATAGGTGGAGGCAGAAAGCATTAACATAAACGAAATAAAAAAGAACTTTTTCATCGGCTAGTTGTTGGGGTTTGAACTATTAAAATATAACAATTTATATATTTTGTCAATATAGCAATTTCTATGGTATTTTTGTGGTATAATAAGGAGGAAAAGAATATAAAAACATGGAAAACTATAACGCCGTTAGAACTAAATATAAGAAAAAAATAAAAGCCATCAGCCCGGAGTTTGATTTAATTTTTTTAAACGACGCCCACTCGCCTAATTTTAGATATTTGCGAGCTTATTTTAGAGAAATGAAGAAACTTTTCAGTTTAAAGGGGGAGCTTTCCGATCTAAAATCAATCAGCCTTATTTTAGGGCGTAATTTTAGAGGGTTGAATCGGGAATCGTGGATATTTATAACGGACCGCGCTAAGCCGATAGCCTGTTTGAATTATGATCTCATCGCTGTCAATAAAAAAATATATTGCGGATTGATTATCTACCTTTCCGTCAAAACTAAATATCGCCGCCGCGGTTTCGCTCGGTTATTACTGAATTTGCTTGATGAAATAGCCGAGGCGGAGGCGAAACGTCGTCGGCTAAAGTTATTTGGTTACTTTATTGAAACGAATGATCCCGGAAAAATGACGTCCTCAGAAATAAAATTAGACGGACGCATGTCTGGAATCAAAACCAAAGAGAGATTATTGATTTGGCAAAAGCTGCAATTTAAAAAATTAAATTTTCGCTATACCCAACCCTCTTTCGGTTCCGGCCCGGCCACATATCTCTCTCTTATTTTTAGGCCCAAGCAAACAAAAAGATATCTTAAGTCAGCCGTCCTCATCGAATACTTAAAAGAGTTCACGGCTTTTACTATTTCTGATAAAAAACAAGCTGCCCGCGATGAAGATTTGAAAGCGATGATTAATGAATTGGAGGAAAAGAAAGAGATCGCTTTAGTTGATATTATCCCATAAAAACTTCGCTTTTAGTGGGTATTTTTGCTATAATTATTAATAGAATTAGTATTTAATAATTAAAAACAACGATTATGAGAGCAAAAACATTGCAAAAAACTCAGAATGTTGTTCAGAAAATACTTGATTTGGCGGGTATAAAAATTAACGGTGATAAACCCTGGGATATCCAGGTAAAAAACGATAATCTCTATAGCCGAGTTTTAAAACAGGGATCGCTAGGTTTAGGAGAGGCTTATATGGACGCCTGGTGGGAGGCAGAATCTTTAGATGAATTTTTTTATCGCGTCCTGAAAGCTGATTTAGAAAAAGAGATACGCCAAGATTTTAAGACGCTGTTGTTCATTTTAAAAAATACCGTTTTTAATCAGCAGAAAAAAAGTAAAGCTTTTGAAATTGGACAAAGGCATTATGATATCGGCAACGATTTATACCTGGCGATGCTCGACCCTTATTTAACTTATAGCTGCGGCTATTGGTCGGGAGCGCAAACTTTAACTGAAGCTCAGGAAGCTAAACTCGATTTGATTTGCCGTAAATTGAATTTAAGACCGGGCGATAAAGTTTTAGATATTGGCGGCGGCTGGGGTAGCTTTGCTAAATACGCCGCGCAAAAATATGGCGTCACGGTCGATGTCATTACTGTTTCCAAAGAGCAGGCCGAGTTGGGTGAGAAGCTGTGTGCTGGTTTGCCGGTTAAATTCCAGTTGCAAGATTATCGAAAAATAAAAGGCCTTTATGATTATATTGTGTCGGTAGGAATGATTGAACATGTCGGATATAAAAATTATCGGACATACATGAAAATTGCGAATCGCCATTTAAAAGAAGATGGTCTATTTCTTCTCCATACAATCGGCAGCAGTAACTCGGTAAAAACGACTGATCGCTGGATAGAAAGATATATTTTTCCGAATTCAATGATTCCCTCTATCGGGCAAATAGCGCAATCAATCGAGGGACTATTCGTGATGGAAGATTGGCATAATTTTGGACTTGATTACGACAAGACTTTAATGGCCTGGTACGATAACTTCGAAAAAAATTGGCCTAGTTTAAAAGAAAAGTATGGGGAAAGGTTCTATCGGATGTGGAAATATTATTTACTTTCTTGCGCCGCCTCCTTCCGCGCTCGGAAAAATCAGCTCTGGCAGATTGTTCTCTCTAAAAACGGTGTTCTTCATGGATACAAATCAATCCGTTAATTTATTAGTTAGCGTTTAGTGTTCGCGATATATCCTTGGCTATCAACGATGATTCCATCGTGGTATTTTGTAATATATAATTTTTATAAGAGCATAGAGTGATGTAAAAATATGGGTAGCAACCTATCAGTGAAAAAGAAAATAAGCCTTCCTCTCTTGGTTGGCGCCCTGGGAGTAGTTTTCGGCGATATCGGAACATCCCCTTTGTATGCTTTAAAGGAGACATTTTTTGGGCTCCATCCCTTAACCCGCAGTCCGGAGAATGTTTTTGGTGTCTTATCTCTGATTTTTTGGACTTTAATGATAGTCGTGACCATTAAGTATATATTGCTGATTATGCGGGCGGGTAATAACGGCGAGGGAGGCATTTTTGCTTTGCTCGCCCTGCTCCGACAGGGCGGAGTAAAAAAGATTCTAGGCCTTAGCGTTACGGCCGTAGTTTTGTTGGGAGCAGCCCTGCTTTATGGCGACGGCATCATAACTCCGGCGATTTCAGTCCTATCGGCGGTTGAGGGTTTTAAAATACTGTCCCCTAGCTTAACGCCATACGTAGTTCCATTAACTGTAGCTATTCTTATCGGTTTGTTTTATATCCAGAAAAAGGGGACAGGTAAAGTTGGTCGTCTTTTTGGGCCGATCATGATTATTTGGTTTATTGCCCTTATAGTTCTCGGCTTGCCGATGATTATTAAGTACCCCCAAGTCTTGTCGGCGATTAATCCGATTTTTGCTTATCGCTTTATTTGTTTACATGCTTGGTTAACCTTTTTTGTTTTGAGTTCTATAGCTTTGTGTATTACCGGTTGCGAAGCGCTTTATGCTGATATGGGTCATTTCAACCGCCGGGTCATTACTGCTGCTTGGGCCGGCCTAGTCTACCCCGCTTTAATAATAAATTACTTTGGTCAGGGGGCCCTTCTTTTATCTGGGCGCGAGATTATTGGCGACAATACTTTTTATGCCTTAGCGCCGTATTGGGCTTTTTTAGGAGTGGTCATATTGTCGACTATTGCGACCATTATTGCGAGTCAAGCACTGATTGCCGGCGTATATTCCTTAACTAGCCAGGCGGTCGCCTTAGGCTTGCTTCCGAAAATAAAGATTATTCATACTAACCCGGACATTGAAGGTCAGATTTATATCCCGGCAATAAATCTCGCGCTCGCTTTAAGTTGCATAATTTTAGTTTTAGTTTTTCGCGCTTCCGGCGGGTTGGCAGCAGCTTATGGAATTGCGGTTACAGGAACGATGATCATAACAACCCTAGTATTCTATGCTCTAACGCGGAAACTTTGGAGGTGGTCCCTGTGGGTGGTTGTTCCTCTTTTCTCCTTTTTGTTAATAATTGATCTTTCATTTTTTTCCGGTACAATACTAAAATTTTGGCAAGGCGGTTTCGTGCCGGTTATTATTGCTATCATCTTATTTATATTCATGTCGACTTGGGATTGGGGCCGCGCTCTTTCCCGGGCCGCGCACCTAGGATTGCCCGGATTTTCTGTTAAAAGATTTGTTGAACTGCAGGCTGAGCATAAAAAAAATCTATTGAACCGTTCTATTGTTGTCATGTCTTCCCGGCCGATATTGAACCAATCGGATGTTATTTCCGTTGCTCTTGGCGCTTTTTTGTCTAAATGGGGCTTGTATATTCCGAAGCACGTTGTTTTTATGAACGTAACTTTTTTAAATATTCCACATGTTGAGCGGGCAAAACGTTATCAAATCATTAATTTCCAGGAAGCTCATGAAGTGGGCAGCGTTATTTCTGTCCAAGTATTCTATGGCTATATGCAGACGCCGAATATCAGGCGGATTTTAGTCGAGTTGAAAGATAAGCAGATGATAAAAATCCCCAGCGACCCGAAGAAGTGGTTAATTCTGGTCGGTTTAGACCGTTTTGTTACTCGGCCAAGCAATATTTTTAAACGGATAAGAATTGCCCTTTTTAATTTCATGTCCTATTATTCAAAACCGATTACCAGTTACTATGGTTTAGATTCTGACAACAAGGTCGATATTGAAATTATAAATATTTAACCATAAATTATATGGCCAAAGTCCAGTTGTATTCTCAAGGAAAGACAGCTGACAGAAATGAAGATTTTTTCGGCTATAATAAAGAGTGCTTTGTGATAGCTGACGGAGCAACCGATAAAAGCGGACGAAAATATAATAAAAAAACAGGGGGCGAGATTGTATCTCGATTAATAGTTAAAGAAGCCTTGCGCTCCAATCTGACTGGCGTAAAGTTGATTAGCTTTTTAAATAAAAAGGTTTATAACCTCTATAAAGATTTAGGAATTATAAATGATGTTATTGATCCCAGGTATAGATTTTCTTGTTACCTTGTAGCCGTTAGGGTTTTAGTGGATAAGGTAGTGATAACATGTTTGGGAGATTCAGGTTTTAGAGTTAATGGTAAGGAGACTTATAAAGAGGTAGAACGGATTGATATCTATAATGCCGAAAAAAGATCAAACTATATCAAAAAAACAGGAGATGTTGCCGGAAGCAGGGAATACATTATGCCCCTACTTTTAAAACAATATTCTTATCAGAATAATCCTCGTCACCGTTTCGGATATGGAGTTATCGATGGTACCGATACGCCCGCTAAGTTCATAAAAGTATTTGAATATCCTAAAAATAGGATTAAAACGATTGAATTGTTTACTGACGGCTACATTGTTGTTCCTCGCGGTACGACAATTAACGATTGGGAGCTCGCTTTTAAAAAAGTCGAGCGTGAGGACCCCGATAAATGGAAAAAATATAAATCTACTAAATCTCGAGATGATAGGACAATTGCTATAATTAAGTTTTAAAAATATTATTATGACTATTAAAAACCGAACTAGAGTTATTATATTGCTGGGTATCATCACTCTGTTTTTATTGGGTAGTTTCTGGGTCTTTCTTAAGCTGACCGCCCCAAAACAGCCGGCGGTCAAGCAAGCAAAAGGTATCCTTTGCACCGAGGAGGTTAAATTTTGTGCTGATGGTTCAAGCGTCCGGCGTAGCGCTCCTAATTGCGAGTTTGCCAAATGCCCGGAAGTAACAGCTACTTATTATCCCGAAAATTTATCAGCCGTCTATATTAGTCCGGTTGAATGGCCCCCGAAAATCAGTTTAAGCCCCGGAATATTTTCTTGCGCCGAAACTCCGGCGGAAAGCAGTCTGCCTAGCCGGATAGCGAAACGCTTGGTAGACAATCGGCTGTATTGCGTAGAGGCGGTGAGCGAAGGTGCGGCTGGGTCAGTTTATACCGATTATACTTATACGACCCAAAAGAATGACCAACTCTTGAGCCTTAAATTTGTTTTAAGATATCCGCAATGCGATAATTATGAGGATCCGAATAAAACAAAGTGCAAGACGGAGCGGGAAACCTTCGACTTGGATGGCGTCATCGATCGGATTGCCACAGGCATTCAAATAAACTAATAATGAAAACTTACTACCTATATATTCTTAAATGTTCTGATGGGTCTCTTTATACCGGCATCACGACCGATATTAAGCGCCGATTGAGCGAACATAACCAGGGAAGAAGGGGCGCAAAATATACAGCGCTCCGTCGGCCCTTAGAGCTTGTCTATAAGAAAAGATATAGCGGCCGGTCAGCAGCTTCAATTGAGGAGGCGCGGATAAAAAAGCTATCGCGCCAGGAGAAGTTAAAGCTTATTTGACACATTTTTAAGCGAGAGCTATTATATAAGTATCCTCCCCCACAGGGTATGGTACTGAGAGCTAATTATTTAATATGAAAAATCAAAAAATAAGCCCCAGAGAAAACGTGGCTAGGCGTTTAAAGATTGTCGAAGGACACTTGAGAAAAGTAATTGAGATGGTTGAGGACGGAGTTTATTGTATCGACGTCTTGCAACAGACTTCGGCGGTTAAAAGCGCAATTAAAAAAGCTGAAGAAATATTGCTCGTAAATCATATTAATCAATGCGTTGTTAAAGCCATAAGTACTAACGGCAAAGACAAGGCGGTAGAAGAATTAGCTCAAGTTTTTAGGAAGGTCGCTTAATCCGTAAAATATTTTTTATAATGAAGAGGTATTTTATTAAAATTATCGTTGGGCTGCTTCTGGTCATTATTTTCCCGGTGGCTAATAATTTTTGTTTTCAAGGATTGTTTGATTCGTTTTCTGAAATTAATTCGGCTCAAGCGCAAATTAGCGATATCTCGCCTAGAGTCGAGATGGATGTTTGTATAGATAGGGCGGTAAGTGAGCCGTTGGCCACTCAGGTCGCGCCCGTCTCCTCCCAAAATCATGATAACTCGCTTTTGCCTTGCTGTGTTGATGGAAATCATCCTAGTTCTATTATTTCATATCAGTCAGCGGAAATGGAAAAATTTATTCCTCATTTATTTCTTTCTAATGAACAGCTTTTAAAAATTATTTTTAAAAATAATATTTATAATGCCCCTATTACTTCGCCGCCGAAGCTATTGGCAGTTAGGACAACGATTCTTCGTCTATAATTGAATTATTATTAAACGACAAGGATTTGTCGGGCTTTTAAATAGCCTTAATTAATAATAATTCTTATTATGTCCCAATCTAAATATATAAAAGTACCGATTAAGGGTATGCACTGCCGTTCATGCGAACTCTTAATTGAAGATAAGCTTAAGGAGCTTGATCGAGTAAAATCGGTAGATATAAGCTATAAAACAGGGGAAGCAGTCATCCATTACAAAGGCGATGCACTCCCCGCATCTCTAATCCATAAAGTTATCGCTGAGGCTGGCTATTCTGTCGGCGTTTTCGGCAAATTGCCGCTTTTTACAAGCGATAAAAAAGAATATGCCAGCCTAGGCATAGCCTTTTTATTTTTAATGGCCCTGTATTTAGTTTTTCGCGGTTCAGGGCTAACTAATCTTAATCTTATTCCAGATCTCAGCAGCCCAAGCTGGGGTTTGATTGTAGTAATCGGGCTGGTTGCGGGATTTTCGACTTGCATGGCTTTAGTGGGCGGCTTATCTTTAGGCCTCTCAACTAAGTTTATTGAAAATCATCCCCAAGCAACTCCAGCGGAAAGATTTCGGCCCCATTTGTTCTTTGTTCTGGGTCGGACACTGTCATATGCTTTGCTCGGCGGAGTCCTGGGGATGATTGGCGCCGTCTTTCAACTCTCGGCCACGGCCAATGGGATACTTACTTTGCTTGTCGGCCTGGTGATGCTAGTTATGGGTTTGCAACTCATTAATATTTTTCCGCGTTTAAGTAAATTTAAATTGACTCTGCCTAAAAGCATCAGTCGATTCTTAGGAATAAATCAAAAAGGCAAAGAGTATAGCCATGGCCGGGCGATGATTATGGGCGCGTTTACTTTCTTTTTGCCCTGTGGATTTACGCAGGCAATGCAGCTATATGCTATTAGTACGGGCAGCTTTAGTTTTGGAGCTTTAGTTATGGGTCTGTTTGCACTGGGCACTGCCCCCGGACTTCTTAGCATCGGCGGTGTTACTTCTCTAGTGCGCGGAGCCTTTAAGGAAAGATTCTTTAAGGTCGCTGGGCTGGCAATTATTTTCTTTGCTTTGTTTAATTTGAATAATGGTTATACTCTGGCTGGATTTAACTTGGGAGGATTAAATAATAAATATTCGAATCAAGAAAATATTATAAATGATCCTAATGTTACTTTAGAGGATGGCGTTCAAGTAGTAAGGATGATAGAAAATAACAATGGCTACTCGCCCAATAAATTTTCTATTCAGAAAGGTACACCGGTCAAATGGATAATTGAAGCTAAAGCGCCTTATTCTTGTGCGAGCGTTATTCTTATCCCTAAGCTTAAAATTCAGAAATTTTTGTCAGCCGGAGAAAATGTAGTTGAATTCACGCCGACCGAATCAGGTGCTCTGCCATTTTCTTGCTCAATGGGCATGTATACCGGAGTATTTAACGTTTATGATAGCGGTGAACCAGTAAGCGCTAATTCACCGGTCAAAAAAATCACTAATGTTGCCTTAGCTGCCGGTGGCGGCGGTTGCGGCTGTGGGGGCGGACGTAAACAGCCGGCGAACCCAAACTCGGCGCCGGTTATAGCTCAAGCCACGAAAGACTCGGATAACCAGGAAGATATTCAAATAATAAAGACAGCATATACTGAAGCAAAATTTCTTAACCCTTCAGTTTTTAAAGTTAAAGCTGGCACGAAAGTTAGATTAGAAATCGATGTCCGCGACAGCGGTTCTGGCTGCGGCTATGCCATTACTATTCCCGGGCTATATGACAGGGTCATTCCGCTTAAAGCAGGCGTACCGATTATCATGGAATTTACGCCAACCACCCCTGACTCTTACGAAATTACTTGCAGTATGCACATGATAAATTACGGATCAGTCATCGTCGAATAATTAATTATTAGGAAATATATATATGAACAATAGAATACGTATCGAAATAGAAGGTATGCATTGCTCGTCTTGCGCCAATTTAATTGAGCGCTCCTTAAAGAAGCTCCCGGGCGTCAGCCAGGCTAATGTTAACTTCGCTGCGGAAAAGGCGAATATTATTTATGATGAGGTGCAAGTTAAACCGCAAAATTTAATTGAAGCTATAAAAAAAGCTGGGTATAAGGCCGAGCTGGCCGACTCCAATGACAGTAATCATGATAAATATAAGCGCGAGCAAGAAATTAAGGGATATGCGAGAAAATTTTGGTTTAGTTTCTCGCTCAGTTTGCCGATGCTTTATTTCATGCTCTTAGATTTTTTTACTATTCCCGGTAAGGCGGCAGTTTTGCCATTTGTTGGTATTATTTCTCTAATTCTGACAATCCCCATCCAATTTATTATTGGGGCTGGGTTCTATAAAGGCATGTGGTCCTCTCTCAAGATGAAGACCTTCAATATGGATAGCTTAGTCGCTATTGGCACTTCAACTGCTTTTTTCTATAGCCTGGTTAATTTTTTAATTTATTTTATAAGAACCAAGTCGATTATTGGTATTAACGGTAAAATTCCTGAACTATATTTTGAAACGGCTGCTTATTTGATTACTTTTGTTATTCTCGGCAAATGGCTGGAAATTAGGACTAAAGGTAAAACCGGGGAAGCGATAAAAAAATTAATGGGGCTCCAAGCTAAGACCGCCCGGGTTATTCGTTCGGGCGAAACCTTGGATGTACCAATAGAAAACGTTATTCTCGGCGATATAATTATTGTTCGTCCCGGCGAAAAAATTCCTATTGATGGCAAGATAACTAAAGGCTCTTCATCTATTGATGAATCGATGATTACCGGTGAAAGCTTGCCAGTCGAAAAAAAAGTCGGTGACAACGTAATTGGTGCGACTGTTAATAAAACTGGCAGTTTTGAATTTGTCGTTAATCACGTTGGGAGTGAAACAACGCTAGCGCAGATTATTCGCTTGGTTGAAGATGCTCAGGGTTCTAAAGCACCAATTCAAGGGTTCGCCGATAGAATCTCGGCTGTTTTTGTGCCGACGGTTATTAGTCTGGCAATTATTACTTTTTTAGTTTGGTATTTTTTGTTGGGTGCGACCCTTTCTTTTGCCTTGATGGCTTTTACGGCCGTCATTGTAATCGCCTGTCCCTGCGCCTTGGGACTGGCTACGCCAACCTCGCTTATGGTCGGTACTGGCAGGGGGGCGGAACAGGGGATATTAGTAAAGGGCGGAGAACCTCTAGAGTCGGCTTGTCATATTAAGGCCGTAGTTTTTGATAAAACAGGGACTCTAACTAAAGGAAAGCCAGAGGTGACCGATATTATTCAATTTAATAATCTTAACAAAGACGAAGTCTTAATGATTTCCGCTAGCCTCGAAAAACAATCCGAGCATCCTCTGGCTGAAGCGATATATTCGTATGCGGGTGAAGAGGGAGTTGCTCTTAATGAGGTCCACGATTTTTCCGCCCTTCCTGGACAGGGCGTCAAGGGCACAATTAATAATACGGAATATTATTTAGGCAACCGCCGTCTCGTAACAGAAATCCTTGGTCATTCTATCGATAAAATAAATCCCGAGCTGACTAAATTAGAGGAGCAGGGCAAGACAGTGATGATTTTAGCTGAGTCAGGAAAAATCTTAGGCGCTGTAGCAGTGGCCGATAAGGTTAAAGTAACTTCGGCGGAGGCGGTCGCTAAATTAAAAAAACTCGGTTTGGCAGTTTATATGATTACCGGAGATAATGAGCGCACGGCAAAAGCGATTGCAACACAAGTCGGAATTGAAAATGTATTAGCGGAGGTGATGCCGGAAGATAAAGCGAACGAAGTTAAGAAATTACAGAAAAATAATTATAAAGTAGCGATGGTCGGAGATGGAATCAATGACGCTCCAGCGCTCGCTCAAGCGGACTTAGGTATTGCTATGGGATCAGGTACGGACGTTGCGATGGAAACAGGGGGCATAGTTATTATGAAGAACGACTTGAATGATGTTGCCACCGCGTTCCAATTAGCGCGCGAGACTATGGGTAAAATAAAACAAAATTTGTTTTTTGCCTTATTCTATAACGTTATTGGTATTCCGATTGCCGCCCGGGTTTTTGTTGGGTTTGGTATTATTTTAAAGCCGGAATTAGCCGGCTTAGCTATGGCTTTAAGCTCTATCTCGGTAGTAAGTAATTCTTTGCTCCTGCGCTATTTTAGGCCGGGTAAAAGAAATCATTTATCGTTAGTTGCCCCAGTTGTGATGATTATAGTCTTTACTTTTGGTTTTTTTGAGTTCGCGAAATTAAGTTCAAGTATGGAAAATCAAGACATGGGTATTGTAGTTTCCGCACAGACCGCCTCGACTCTAAATTCCTTTATTGCCGGTGCGGAAACGAAAATTAATTTTGCCGATGGAAACCGTAAATTATTTTTAGGCGTTGATAATTTGCCGGATACGCTTTCTGCTAGCGAAGGAACGCTAATTTTAGGTAATGATGAGATGGTAATTGGCTATAAGGAAGCTATGATGATGAAAAAGGAAAATTTAATAAAGCAGCCGGGCGACAAGTTAATTAATTTTTTTGGCTTGCCCAGCGTAAAGATCGTTGGCATCATCGGACGAACGGGGACCCTGATTGATGACTATCACTTTGTAAATAAAGCCACTTTAGCTAAAATGACTAGCGCCGCGCAAAAATAATTCTAAAGTTTAAAATAAAAATGAGCCTGAGGGCTCATTTTTATTAAGCAAAGCAGGACGAAAATCTGGGCTGTTTTTTAAATTATGGTTTTAAGTTATAATTAAGGATATGGAAAATAGTAATAAATTATTGCCTAAAAAGCATATTGTCGTTTTTTCTCATGGATTCGGGGTTCAAAAAGATGATCGCGGACTTTTGTCAAGCATCGCCGAAGCGTTGCCAGAAGTTGAGACGGTACTATTTGATTATTTTCAGGTAGACGAAATTGAGAAAACGTTGACCACATGCCCATTTAGCATGCAAATTAAAAAGCTTAAGCAGGTTATTGCAGTGGCTAGGTTAGCTAGCCCCGAGGCAACAATTGATCTAGTCTGTCATTCTCAGGGAACAATTATTGCCGCCCTAGCTAGACCGGAAGAGATTAGGAAGGCCATACTCCTAGCTCCCTCGTTTGATTTAGGGATTGAACGGACGGTAGATAGATACCAATTCAAACCCGGAGCGGATATTAATTTAGAGGGCGTGTCTAAGCTTCCGGCTCTAGATGGACTAACTAGAATTGTTCCGGCTCAGTATTGGCAAGAGCGCAGAGAAGTAAAACCGTTCCCTGAGTACAATGCATTAGTGGAGAAAGCAGAGGTGATAGTTATTGAAGCTAAACAGGACGAGATTCAGCCGAAAGTCGACTTAAAAGAACTCAGCCCTAAGATTAAATTGATTCCTCTTGACGGCGATCACGGTTTTAGCGGATCAGCCAGGCAACCGCTGATCGATATTATTAGAAAATTATTGCTAGATTAAAATATAATTTTAGAAAAATATGATAATTTTTATAAAATTTATAAAAAAAGCATTAATATTTATTGCCGCTCTGATTATAATTATAACGGCCGTTGTTACAATATTGGGAATATATAAGCTCAATCATAAAAATAATAATTATAAAAATAACAATCCGGCAGCTGAAATTATAACGCCAGCTCCGACGCAGCTAGCTAATCCTGCTTCCGTAAATTGTTCGAAGGTAGGAGGAAATTTAGTAATACAAAAACGCGGCGATGGCGGCGAGTATGGCCTATGCTATTTTGAAGATAATAGAGCTTGCGAGGAATGGGCCTTATTGCGCGGCGACTGTCCGCTGGGTGGAGTTAAAACAACCGGCCTTGATACGATAGACCAAAAATATTGCGCTTGGTCCGGAGGAGAAACTTTAGCTGTGCCTCAGTCGATTTGCACTTTCAAAGACGATTCTAAATGTTCCACGGAAGAGTTTTATAATGGGAAATGCCCTCTCCGCTAGCCAGAGCAAAGAAAGATAAAGAATAAAATAAATTTAAAAAATATGTCTCATGAAATTGAATCGGAATTCGTTAATAATTGGTCTAATGAAGCTACTCAATGCTTTAATTGTACTAGTTTTGAAGGCCGGGCTGGCGAAGGTTTTTGCAATGAAGCGAAAAGCGAGGTTCCGCCCACAGCTCATTGTGATTTTTTCCAATCTCGAGATTAATAAGTAGTCTGTAATTTTATCTTATGAATATAAACTTGCCGGCAGATGTCCGAGGACTGTCTAATGCGGAAGCTAAAAAGCGTTTAGAGCTCGATGGTTATAATGAGTTGCCAGCGGAAAAGAAAAGGCATCTTTTTAAAATCATCCTTGATATCCTACGCGAGCCCATGATTTTTCTTTTAATCGCCTGCATAGTTATTTATGCTATTTCCGGCGATCTCCAGGAGTCGATTGTACTTGGCATTTCTATTCTCTTTATTATTTTCATTTCCGTTTATCAGGAAAGCAAAACTGAAAAAGCGCTTGAAGCGCTTAAATCTCTCTCTAGTCCTCGTGCTTTTGTTTGGCGCGACGGCGAATTAGTAAAAATAGCCGGCCGGGAAGTAGTTAGAGATGACATGGTTTTGTTGAAAGAGGGTGATCGTGTCCCTGCTGATGGTATAGTTATTTGGAATAAGGGCTTGAGTGTTAATGAATCATTATTAACCGGGGAATCGATGCCAGTTGCTAAAAGCCTTGGCAATAAAAACTTGGCGATAACCAGTCCCCAGGGAGAAAATACCCCTTTTGTTTATTCAGGATCGATGGTTGTGGCCGGCCAAGGAATTGCAATCATTAAAGCTATTGGACGTCAAACTGGAATGGGGCGTATTGGCAAGATGCTTGATTCAGTTGAAGAGGAAAATACTCCTTTGCAGAAAAACTTCGGGCAATTAGTGCGCTCTATTTTAATTATTGCGGTTATTTTATGTTTAGCCGTGGTTGTTTTAAATCTTTTAACTAAGCATGAATGGCTGCAGAGCTTTTTATCGGGCATAACTTTAGCGATGGCGATTCTGCCTGAAGAATTTCCTGTAGTTCTCGTCGTCTTTTTATCAATCGGCGCCTGGCGCCTCTCTCATTATAGAATTCTAGTTCGTCGCCTGAGCGTAGTGGAAAGCTTGGGGGCGGCCACAACGCTTTGTGTCGATAAGACAGGTACACTGACGATGAACCGGATGAAAATAGATAAAATTTATCTGGCGGATGAGAAAAAAATAGTGGATTTTTCTCAATTCATAAAAGATCGACCAACTTTGTCTAAAGACGAGGCTTTGCGGTTTTTTATAAAAACCAGCGCTTTGGCTAGCAATCGCGATACCTTTGATCCGCTTGAGGGCGCGATTAAAGAAATACGCCGTGAATTTTTTCATGAAGACATTTATTCCCGCTTAGAACCTATTCGCGAATATCCGCTTTCCAGCTCATTTTTAGCAATGGCTAATGTTTGGCGGCAAGATAAGAAAATATTTATTTGCGTCAAAGGAGCACCTGAATTAATGATGTCTTTAAGTAACTTAAGCCAAGAAGAAATTAAAGTTTCTCATGAAATAATAAAGAAAATGGCGCAAGACGGCCTGCGAGTTCTAGGAGTTGCCTATTCAGATTCGGAGAACGCTGATAAAGAGCTCGATCTTAAAAAGATTAAATTTAAGTTTCTCGGCTTATTGGGTTTTATGGATCCGGTCCGCCTGACGGCTGCCGCTGCTATTAAAGAGTGCTATCAGGCGGGTATTACCGTCAAGATGATTACGGGAGATTATGCGGAAACAGCCAAAAGCATCGCGAAGCAAATTGGTTTGAAAAATTATAGCGAAGTGGTAAGCGGCCAAGATTTTATTAATCTAAGTGCCAGTGAGCTGAAAAATAGGATTAAAGAAAGCAATGTTTTCGCCCGCATGATGCCGGAGTATAAACTTCAAATTGTCAGGGCGCTGAAACACGATGGGCAAGTGGTTGCCATGACAGGCGACGGAGTTAATGACGGCCCGGCCCTTAAAGCTTCCGATATCGGAGTGGCGATGGGAGCACACGGCACCGATGTCGCCAGGGAATCAGCCGACATTGTCCTTCTTGATGATAATTTTTCTTCACTGGTAAGCGGCGTTAAAGAAGGACGGAGAATTTTTGATAATTTACAGAGAGCAGTCGTTTATTTGGTTGCGGTTCATTTGCCGATTGCCGCCCTGTCGCTTATCCCGATTATTTTTGGTTGGCCGCTATTATTTTTTCCAGTTCATATTATGTTTCTAGAGTTGTTAGTTGATCCAGTTTGCTCCATAGTCTTTGAAGCGGAACCAGCCGGCCGCGGTCTGATGAGCCGCCCGCCGCGAAATTCAAAAAAATCGATTCTTAACCATCATAATTTATTAATCAGCCTTATTCAGGGGTTTAGTATTCTGTTATTTGTTTTTCTAGTTTATTATTTAGGAATAATATCCGGTTTAAGCGCTGGACTGGTAAGAGCAACTTCTTTCATCGCCTTGGTCAGCTCAAACATTCTTTTAATTTTAGTAAATCGTTCTTGGTCGGAGAATGTTTTTGCCTCTTTATTTAGGAAAAATCAGTTCTTATGGCCGATTATTACTTTAACAGCCGTATTCCTATTGCTTTCCATTTACAATCCGTTCTTGCAAAACGTCTTTAATTTTGCGCCGCTCAGCTTGAGCGACTGGTTTAAGCCCCTGTTATTTTCTTTGTTCCCAGCGCTTATTTTCGAATTTATCAAAATATTCAAACGGTTTGGAAAAGTTTAAAAATATTTAAATATTTCAATGTTTGCGGGAAATAGAATTGAAAAATGGCTTAAGATTTTAATTTTTGCCGGGCTGCTCGTTCTGGTTGTTATGGTTTTTTCCCAGAGGATAGAATTGGCTTCCAGCGATTTGGGCCGCCACTTAGAAAATGGAAAAATTATTTGGCAAAACCAGCAGGTTTTATTTAAAAATTTGTATTCTTATAGTGAACCGGATACCCAGTTTGTAAATCATCATTGGCTGGCGGGCGTCATTTATTATGCCGTTTTTTTACTCGGCGGCTTCAAGCTATTATCTCTTCTGAATATTTTTCTCATGATCGCCGCCTTTATTTTGGCTTTTAAAATCGCCCAAAAAAAGGCGGGTTTTTATATTAGCGCCCTTTTAGCGCTTCCGGTTATATTTTTACTGGGCGAACGGGTTGAGGTTCGTCCGGAAATATTCAGCTATTTGTTTATTGTGCTTACTTGGTTTATTTTGGAGCGCTCTGATGAAAGAAAGAATTATCGTTTATTATTTTGGCTTATTCCTTTGTTTTTAGTTTGGGTTAATATCCATAGTTATTTTTTAATCGGTTTAATTCTGGTTGGCTTCAAGTTCGGAGCCGAGTTCCTGCCGATTTTTCTAGACGCCTCTGGTACGTTTAAAAATCGTTTTAAGATTGCCTGGCTAAAAACACGCATTTGGTTGAAATATTTGGGCGCTTCGATTTTAGTTTGCCTTCTTAACCCCAACTTTGTTAAAAGCTTGCTTTATCCTTTTAATTTTTTTAAGAAATACGGCTACGAAGTAGCGGAAAACAAATCTGTTTTTTCTCTCGGCCACTTGATGGTAAATTATAATATCACCCTCTTTGAGGAGATGCTGTTTTTATTATTTTTCAGCTTGGCCGCCAGCCTCTTCTTTTATAAGAGAATAAGGTGGTTTGAACTATTTTCTAGTTTATTCTTTTCGTTTCTCGCACTTTCGGCCGCGCGCAACCTTTCTTTATTCGGGCTCGTTTCTCTAATCTTAATTAGCGCTAATCTTTTTTATCCTTTTGATTTTTTAAAAAATAACGTTTTTTATTTCCGCCATGAGTTGAGAGAAAAATACCGCGCCTCATTTTTAGTCTTTATCCTTGTTTTGGTTTTTGTCGAAATAATTTATTTAGGCATCGATGCCAGAAAGACAAATAATTTTATTAAAAATTCTCCGGGCTGGGGACTCAGCCAAGGGAGCGAAGATTCAATTAAATTTTTTAGAGATAATAATTTAAGCGGGCCGATTTTTAATAATTATGATTTGGGTAGCGCCCTTATTTTTTGGCTTTATCCCAAGGAGAAAGTTTTTGTTGATAATCGCCCAGAAGCTTATAGCAACGGGTTTTTCTCTGATATCTACCGGCCCATGCAATTAGATCGAGAGAAATGGTTGGAATATAGCGCTCGTTACCAGTTCAAAACTATTTATATTTCTCATACCGATTTTACGCCGTGGGCACAGACTTTTCTGGGAAAGACAATTGACGCTAATTGGGCGCTGGTATATTTTGACCGCTATACAGTGATTTTTTTGAATAAAGAAAAATATGATAGAGAAACGATCAATAGGCTAACCCTTGATAAGCAAGCAATTAGGAATCGTTTACGCTCCCTGGCGGCTAGTTCTGATTTAAAGACCAAATTACAGTTAGCTTTTTTTGCAAACCTTATTCATCAGCCGGACTTATCCGAAGAAATTTATCGGGAGATTATTTTCTCTAATCCGGGTAATGGCCTAGCCCTGAGTTCCTTAGGGGCTGTCTATGCCAAAGGAGAAGATCGTAATACTCTTTCTGAGGCTCTTTTTTATTTCCAAGAGAGCTTAAAGGCTGGCTATAGATTGCCTGGCGTTTATAATCAAATTGCTATGGTTAACTGGCGGTTGGGCGATTACCAGAAAGCCGAGGCGGCTTGGCACTCGGCTTTGAAATTGGAGAAAAAAAACGCTTTGGCCTTGTATTATTTAGAGCAGATTAGGCAGTTAAGATTGCAAGGCGTAATAAAATAGTTTTGGAGGATTAATTCTTGATGGCAATTTTCTTATAAAATATTTGCTTAGTAATTTCAACCAGAATTAGATAGATAACAACGAGCGCAAAAATAGTTAGGATAGCGTACCAAGGGAGAGGCGAGAAACCGAAAAATTCTCCGAGGCCTTTCTGCGTCAAGAGCCAGCCCAGCCCAACCGCCCCCAAAGTCGTCATAACTAAGTATTTGCTGGGGCGGGATTGCAGGAAGGGGATTTTTTGAGTGCGGATAATATAGATGACAAATGTTTGCGTAGCGAGCGACTCAATAAACCAACCAGCCTGAAAGGTGGCAACGTTAAAATGAAAGACTGCGAAAAGAATATAAAAAGTTAAAAGATCAAAAACCGAACTGATAGGCCCGAAAACAATCATATATTTTTTGATGAAGTTGATATTCCAATGTTTCGGTTTCTTAAGATATTCAGTATCGACATTATCGGAAGGAATAGAGAGTTGAGAAGCGTCATAAATAAAATTGTTGAGCAGTATTTGGCTGGCCGTCATTGGGAAGAAGGGCAAAAAGAGGCTGGCGCCAATCAAGGAAAACATATTTCCAAAGTTAGAACTCAGGCCCATTAGAAGATATTTCATGGTATTGCCGAAAGTTTTTCGGCCTTCGATAACGCCCTCCATCAATTCTTTTAAGCCTTTTTGAAGTAAAATAATGTCGGCGGTTTCTTTGGCAACATCGACTGCGTTATCAACCGAAATGCCGACATCAGCGGTTTTCAAAGAAGGGGCATCGTTAATACCGTCTCCTAAATAACCTACGATTAAGCCGTTGCGCTTCAATTCAAGTATAATTTTTTCTTTTTGGCTGGGCGATAAGCGGGCACAGATTGTTGCCCCGTTTATTTTTTTAAATATTTCTTCATCGCTTAAAAGATTAAGGTTGAGTTCTTCGCCGCTTACTATTCCTTTGACCTCTAAATTCAAATCTTGGCAGATTTTTTTTGTAACGAGCGGACTGTCACCGGTTAGAATTTTAATGTCGACGCCGTGCTCCTTCATAAAGATGAGGGTTTCCTTAACACCCTCTTTAGGCGGATCATAAAAAGCCATAAAACCGCGCAGCGCCAAAGCTGACTCCTCGGCCATTTCATAGCGCTCTCGTTTTTCCGAAATATTTTTTTCGGCAATTGCTAAAATACGCAAGCCCTCACCACTTAATTCATCGTAAAGCTTTTTAACTTTTTCCATTATTTCCGGCGTCATTGTTTTTTTAGTTTCGCCTTCAAAATAAAAAGAACTGATTTTGAATACTTCTTCCGGGGCGCCTTTAGTTACCATCGTACGCTGGCCGCCGCGTTCGTAAATAATTGAAGATCGCTTGCGGTTGAAATCATACGGCAGTTCTTCGATTTTAACGCATTCGGCGACATCCAGTTGCTCGTGCTGCAGAATAGCCGAATCTAGGACGCTTTTAATTCCCGTTTCAAAATAGCCATTAATATAGGCCGCGCTTAAAACCGCCATTGAACTTTCACCAAAAATATCAATATGCTTAATTACGGTAATTTTATCCTGAGTTAAAGTACCTGTTTTATCGGTGCAGAGAACATCCATTGAACCGAAGGTGGGGATTGAATTCAGACGTTTAACTAAAACCCCATTTTTTCCCATACGCATTGCTCCTTTGGCCATATTAACGCTCATAATCATAGGCAAGAGCTCGGGCGTAACACCGACCGCGACGGCAAGGGCGAAAAGAAAAGAATCAAGCAATCCTTTATTTAAAATAGCGTTGATTAGAAAGATAATGCTGACAATTAGAGCAATGACGCGGATAATTAAAAAACCGAAGCCCTTCATGCCCTTTTCAAAAGCGTTTTCAGTTTCCGGTTTGGCAATCTTTTGCGCAATTTGGCCGAATTCTGTCGCCAGACCGATTGTTGTTACGAGGAATTTGCCGAAACCAGAGACAACATTGGTTCCAGAAAAAATAATATTATTTTTAATTTCGTCTTTTTCAACCGGCAAACTTTCCCCGGTTAAGCTCGATTCATTTAAGTAAAAATCATTAGCTTCAATTATCTTGCCATCAGCCGGAACAATATCGCCGGCCACCAAATAAACAATATCGCCGGGAACGATATATTTAGTATCAAGTTCCTGTTTTTTACCATCGCGCAGTATTTGGGAGCGGATAGCAATACGCCGGGCAATTTTATCGGCCGCCTTGTCAGATTTATGCTCCTGGTAAAAATTCAAAATAACACTCAAAAGGATCATGGTCAGGATAATAATCGTGCTCCGGATTTCTCCGGTCAAGCCGGAAACCAAGGCCGCCCCGATCAAGATTAAAATCAGCGGATTTTTAAAATAATTAATAAATTTTATAAACGGGTGTCTTTTTTTGGCGGCGGCGATTTGGTTATAGCCAAAAATACGGGAGCGCTTAATAGCCTCCTTAGTGCCCAGACCATTAGAGCTGGAGTCGGTTAAAGAATAAAGCTTGTTTAAATCAAGGTTTTTGAGCTGTTCAAGGCTTATTTGGAGATTATCCATAGTATTATGAAATAAGATTTATCATATTATTATTATAACATTTTTTGGTTGTTTAAAACTACTAAGGCTCGGAATCTCTTGGCCTTAAAGCAAGCGTTTTCTAAAGGGGTTATTAGCTTGGTTAAAAGAAGATTCTTTTTATTTCTAGATATTTTAGCCATTTCCCGGCGGGCGCAGGCACATAAATTTTCTAGTTCCGAGATGATTTTAGGGGCAGCCTCTGTGGCGAATAATAAGTTGGCGGTTGTCGCCGGATTTTTAAGCTTAAGCTCTAGGTTTCTTTTTTTGGCGGCAAGAAGTATCGGTCGATTGGCCAATGTTACTAGGCCTCTTGTTAGATCTTCATGCCAGTCATGGCTGTCATCGGACAATTGCTTAGCGGCTAAAGCATATTTGAAAAAATTAAGAGCCGCATAAAGTTTCGGATGAGATTGAGATTTTTTAGCTCTCGATGCAAAAAGCAAAGCTAGCGGAGCTAACGCCAAAACTAGAGATTTATTCGCTAAGAGAATAGATTTTTTATTTTGAGCCAATTTTTTAGGGATAAATACTCGGTTGTTTTTAATCTTTAGTCTAGGAGCCGAAACTTCTTTCCGGTTGACCTCATCTAAATCATTATTGATTTTATTAAATAAGCGGTAATAAGCGCTAGGTAAGTTAAGGCGGTAATGGATTTCAAGGTAGTGGCGGAAATGAAGATTAGCTAAAGGCAATTCAGCCCTCCGGCCCGTACCATCAAGAAAGTCGTCATAGATATTTAAGGCGCGCCACAGATGTTCCTGTGCCCGACAGAGCTGGGGGATTAAGCTTTTTATTTTTGTTTGTTCTCCGGGACTCAATATTTTGCTAAACCAAAGAGGCCAGTAATAAGCTTTTTCTTTTTTAGCCATTTTATTTCGGGATATTAATTATAAATATGGCGCCTTTATTCGGTTGGCTCTCGACCTTAATCCGACCCCGGAAATCTTTTTCTACGATATTTTTAGTTGAAGCGAGGCCTAGGCCTAGGCCGCGCCCGTCTTTCTTTTTTGTGCTGAAGAATGGAGCGAATATCTTAAGATTATTTTCCGGAGGGATTCCGACACCGTTATCGGTTATCTTGATCTCTATTTCCGTTTCCGTGCTGGCCAAATAGATGCATATTTTTCCAGTTTTCGCTTCTTCGCAAGCTTCAATCGCATTCGCCAAAAGATTAATAATAATTTGGCTGAATTTAATCGCATCGCCCTTTAATTTTATTTCCGGAGCAGGAAAAAATTCAATAGTAACATTGGTTCGCCTAGCTTTATAAGCTAAAATTTGGATTACTTGGTCTATTTCTTGATTGAGCGAAAAGAGATTAATGACGCTTTCGCGCGAAAGCTGTTTTTTAATGCTGGCAATCAGATTTTCCATCTTGCTGGTCGCGAGCAGCGCTTGGTTGAGATATGATTTAGCATTTAATATCTTAGCGTCGGTTTCATTTTTAATCTGTTCCAAATTCAAAGAAACAGCGGTCAAAGGATTTATTAGATCATGAAAAATGCCAGATGAAATCCGTCCGAACTCAGCGAGCCGATAAAGCTGGTTGATTTTCTCCGCCTCTAATTCGCGCAACTCTTTGGTTCGTTCTTCTACCTTTGTTTCTAAAGAGTCTCTTTCCGCACGCAGCAGAGTTTCGCTAAGCTGAGCTCGTTTTAAAGAGCGGTTAATTTCTTTGCAAAAGAGCCAAGCGACGGCCGCGATTAAGAAAAGCAAGACGCTGTAAGTAACCGCATCGCCGATTTGCGAAGGATCGCTACGCCAATAGCTTTCAATCTTTATCAGGCCGCGCGCCTGCCAATCAGTCAGAAATATAAGAGAAACGGTAATTATAAGAGTGCTGACGAAGGCTAAACGAGAACCGAGAAGGATCCCGGAAAGAGTGATAACGAGAACCGCGAGTAAAAGTGCCGACGGTAAATCAGCTCCCCAGACTATAAGAGAGTAGAACATGGGTAAGGCAAAAGTAATAACGAATAAAGAGGCGGCTATTTTTATTTTTCCACGGCGGCTAAGCCAAAGTAAAAAGGCGAAGAAAAAGAAAATTAAAAAAGTTGACCAAAGCGGTAGGCCTTTTTCTTCGGTGTATATCAGGTGGTCGATAATCCGGATAATATTAATAATAAAAAAGCAAGCTAAAGAAAAAACTAAGAGAATATTCAGGATTAATTCCGGACGTCGTCGGCTTTCGTCCGTCTGTTTGGCGGTAGTAATAGTTTTAAGCAAATTAGCTATTTTCATAAGATATTATCAAAACACCCCATTCAATAATCTGGGGCGTTTTGAGCTTTAATTGCGCCAGGGTATACCCGGATTGGAAGCGATTGCTAAAATGGCCGCTAAGACAGCCATCTTTTTAGTAGATTTTTTCATAATATAATTTTTAGACTTATCGAGCAATATCGACCTTTCTGTTTTGTAACTATTGCTATCTCGATGTTAGCAAAATAATAATAAAGAAAATTTAAAAAATATAAGAATTTATTTTATCTCTGAGTGTCAACTTTATAACCGCGGTTTGAAGCGGTAAAAATATAATGTTCGCAATCAGTCTCTAGTTTCTTCCGGATATTCATAATATGGACTTCAACTGTGTTAGAAAATGGATCAGCATTTTCATCCCAAACTTTTTCTAAGATAGTTTGGCGCGATAAAAATTTTCCCTTATTAACCATTAGAAATTCTAATAAAGAAAATTCCCGAGAAGACATAGGTATGCGCAACCCGTGCTTGGTAACGAGAAATTTATCAGAATCTAGTTCTAGATCACCGACTTTCAGAATTTCTCCTTGGATATTTTGCGGACGACGCAAAAGCGCCCTGAGCCTGGCCAAAAGTTCGGAAAGAGCGAACGGTTTGATCAGGTAATCATCCGCTCCGAGATTAAAAAGTTCTAATTTATCGTTTAATTCACTAAGCACGGTCAAGACTATGATCGGCGTAAAGCATTTTTCCGCCCTTAATTTTTTAACTATTTCAAACCCGCTTAATCTTGGTAAATTGCAATCAAGAAGAATCGCTTCATATTTATTATTGCGAGCCAGATCAAACCCCTCTCGCCCGTCGCTAGCTGAGTCAACGGAAAAGCCGGCGTTAGTCAGGGCCAAGGAAAGAGAAAGCACTATATTTGGGTCGTCTTCGACGAGAAGTAAAGGCATATTAGTATATTTTATAAAAATGTTTGCAAATTAACAATTAAATTATCCCCACGCTCGTATTTCTCTATTATAGCGGAGGAAAAATAAAGGAAATCTAAAGTTTTCTCTCTTCGAGGGGATAACTTTTGGGGGCCAATATTCGGTTTGCCTTTCTTAGTGATTCGCGATACTATTATTAATGTTATGAGTCCAAGAATCTTCAAAATTGCCCGTAAAAATCAATTATTAGAGGTTTTGCGCGATAAAACTTCCGATCCCTTCTCAATCAAGGAGGGGCATTTTAAGTTTGGCCAGCTTAAAGACTCTTTTTATTATACAGATTGGACGGAGCAGTCATTTTTGTCTGATACAGGACGCAAGGAAATGATTAGTCGGACTTTTAATTTTGAGAAATTAAAATATTTTTATCTTAGTATTCTGTTAGTTATTTTTATCATTATCGGTCGCTCGGTTTGGCTCCAAGTTATTAAAAACGATTATTATAGTCTTTTGGCCGAGGGTAATAGACTAAGAGCAGAAACTATTGAGCCAAAGAGAGGTATTATTTACGCTAAAGATTTGCGTCCGTTAGTGCGCAATAAGGCTAACTTTGTTCTTTATTTGCGTCCGATTGATTTGCCGAAAAATGAATTAGTGCGCGACGATTTGATTAGGAAGATAAGTTTAGTTTTAGATAATGATAAGAATTTAAATAATTCAGCCCCCAGCGCGCCGGCAGTCAGTAGCGCCGGCAATATTGCCCTGGTTTCCGATACCCCCTCTTTCTATAAGATAAAAGAGAGTTTGGCGGCGATTAAAATTGGTTCGCTAGAATCATATCAACCGCTATTTGTTGCCGATAATATTGATTATGATAAGGCGATGCTTATTTCAATAGAACTACCAAGCTGGCCCGGAGTCTTTTTGTCCAGTAAAATTCGACGAGAATACCTTCTACCAACTGCGACCAGTACGGCTACTATATTAGCCGAAAACAGTCTTTCTCACGTCTTGGGCTATACCGGAAAAATAAACGACCAAGAACTTAAAGATTTGGGAAAGGATTATTCTCTGATTGATTATATCGGCAAAGCGGGCTTGGAATATTCTTGGGAAAAAGAATTAAAGGGTAAGGCGGGTTCGAAGAACATTGAGGTTGACGCCCTTGGGCGCCAGAAAAAAATAATTAATGAAGTGGCTGCGACCGATGGATCGAATCTTTTGCTTTCCCTTGATCTCGATCTCCAGGAAAAAGCGGAAGAAATAGCGAAAAGCTATATTGCCAAAGCCGGACTTCATCGCGCTTCAGTTATAGTCATGAATCCTAATAACGGTGAAATTTTAGCTTTGGTGTCTTTGCCGGCCTATGATAATAATTTATTTGCCAAGGGGATAAGCCAAGAAGATTATAATAAATTTTTAAACGATAAGGATCAGCCTTTGTTTAACCGTTCAATCAGTGGTGAATTTCCTTCGGGCTCGACCATTAAGCCGATTTTTGCCGCCGGCGCCCTCCAAGAAAAAGTTATTACGGAAAATACCAGTTTTTTAAGCACGGGAGGACTAAGCATTGGCGAATGGTTTTTTCCTGATTGGAAGGCGGGCGGACACGGGGCAACTAACGTGCGCAAAGCCATCGCGATGTCGGTTAATACTTTTTTCTATTATATTGGCGGCGGCTATGGGGACTTTAAAGGCCTAGGTTTGAGTGGTTTAGTAAAGTATGCCCGTTTGTTCGGTTTAGGAGAGCTGACCGGTATTGATTTGCATGGTGAACGCAAGGGTTTTGTGCCGACACAAGCCTGGAAAGAAGAGACTAAACATGAACCCTGGTATATCGGCGATACTTATCATTTTGCCATCGGCCAAGGAGATGTTATCGTGACGCCGCTTCAAGTTGCTAATTATACGGCCGCGATTGCTAATGGCGGCACACTTTATAAACCGCATTTAGTCAGTAAGATATTAGATAAAAATAATAACGTGGTATCTGATGTCGCTCCTCAGATAATTCGCAATAATTTTATTGATGCGGATAATTTACGAATTGTCCGCGAAGGTATGCGCCAGACAATCACCGCCGGTAGCGCGCAGTCTTTGCAAATTGTACCTGTGCCCGTTGCCGGCAAGACCGGAACCGCACAGTGGTCGACTAAAAAAGGACCCCACGCCTGGTTTATTGGTTTTGCTCCTTATGATAAGCCGCAGATTGCTATTACAGTTTTGGTCGAAGAGGGAGTTGAGGGTAGCACGATAGCCGCTCCGATTGCCCGCGATATTTTAAATTGGTATTTTACGCTTCATCCAGCTGGATAAAATTAATTATTTATTTCTTTATGCCTTTATCGCTTCATTTGTTAATTCATTTTACGTTAGCCATTCTTACCGGCTATTTAGCGGGAGTACATTTTAAAAAAATAGAATTAGGCATCGTAATCGGTTTTTTGGGAGGGTTCTTAATCGATCTTGATCATGTCTTGGAGTATATTATAGTTTACGGTCCTCAATTTAATCTAATATATTTTCTGCAAGGCCGGCAATTTTTGATCAGCGACCAAATCCATCTCTGGTTCCATGCCTGGGAGTATATGCCTATCTTGCTTTTATTGGCTCTTGCTTTTAAAAAGAATAAGATATTAGAGACAATTTTTATTACCCTAGCTTTCGCGATGAGCGTTCATCTTTTGACCGACTCGGTCATTAATAAATATCCTCTTAAATTTTATTCCTTAATGCACCGCGCAGAAGTAAATTTTTCCGCTCGTGAGCTGATGCGTCCTGATGATTACCAAAAAAATCAGGAAACAAAGATAGAACTTGGTTTATAAAATTTAACTAAAATTAAATAAAAAATTAGCATATTAGCACTCTCTTGACTTGAGTGCTAATTTTGTTTATAATGTGCTTATATGATTTCAGACCGTAAAAGATTTATTCTTGAAACAATCATTAAGGAGTATTTAAAAACCGCTAATCCGGTTTCTTCCGGCGTTCTCGTCGAAAAGTATAAACTCGATATTTCGGCGGCCACCGTGCGTAATGAGATGATGGAGCTTGAAGAAGAAGGCTATATTTATCAGCCCCATACTTCGGCCGGACGCGTCCCGACAGAAACAGCTTATGAATTATTGCTGAACGATCCGGGATCAAGCAAGAAGAAGAAAGAATTGAGAGAAGCGGAAAATGAATCTTTGGAAAATTTGTTTCGGCATGATGAAACCGCTTTCCGCCAAACCGCCAAAGCGATTGCGGAAATGGCCGGCGGGGCAGTTTTCTGGGCTTTTCATAAGAATGATCTATACTACACAGGATTAACTAATTTATTTGCTCAGCCGGAGTTCAATCGAGTTGATATAGTTTGCGATGTTTCCGCTATTATCGACCGCATGGAAGAAATAATCGATAATATCTTTGAAGATTTATCCGAGGGCGAGCAGGTCTTAATTGGTTCTAAAAATCCCTTCAGTAATTTCTTAAGCACGGTTCTGGTTAAATATAAAAATAATAACGCCCACGGTATTTTTGGGATTTTGGGCCCGATGCGCATGGATTATAGCCATAATTTAGCGCTCGTGGAATTTATAAAAAAGAAATTCGCTTAATAATATGAATGAAGAGAAAAAAATTGATTTAGAAAATCTAGAAGCAGACGAAATTAAAAAGGGAGTTTACCTCTGCCATACGGGCAATGAATATCGTGTTCTATTCGAAGCCACTGATACTAAAGACCATGAAGGCAAAGTCGTTGTCTATCAAAGCTTGAAGGATAATGGAGTCTGGGTGCGCTCGAAAGAAGAATTCTTAGGCTTTAAAGAAGTTAACGGCGAAAAGAAAAAAAGATTTATATTTTTGCGCGAAGAAGAGGAGGATTCTTTCGAAAATAAATACCTGCGCGCTCTCGCCGATTATCAAAATTTACTTAAGCAAACCGGAAAAGAAAAGGCTGAATTTATAAAATATGCTCTTACGGATTTTTTACATAATATTTTGCCGATTTATGATCATTTGAAATTGTCGATGAAAGGGCTGAGCGAAGCGGAGGCAAAAAATCCTTGGGCACAGGGCGTCAGCCATGTTCTAAAACAGTTCAAAGAAGTTTTAGCCCAGCACGGGATAGAAGAAATAAAGACGGTCGGTGAGAAATTTGATCATGATTTAATGGAAGCAATTGATGGGACGGGCGAAAAAATAAAACAGGAAGTTATGCCCGGGTATAAGCTTAATGGCAAAGTAATCAGGCCAGCCAAGGTTATCGTTGAAGCTGAATAATAAAATAATTAAAATAAAATAATTAATTTATCATTTTCTCCTCTTACTACTAGATTTATACTGGTTTTATTTGGAGAAAGAATTTAATTCTATGTCACTTATAAAATGGACACCATTCCTATCGGAATTCGACGACATGGATAAAATGATGGAATCCATGTTGCCAGCTGTGCGCGGTAATCAATTCGGGTATACGCCCGCCGTTGATATGTATGAAGACAAGGATAATATTATTGTCGAAACGCAATTGGGCGGCATTGATCCGGAAAAAGTGGATATTTCCATTGAAAATAATGTTTTAACCATTAAGGGCGAAAGCGAGAAGAAGAGCGAGGTTGAAGATAAAAATTATTACCGTAAAGAAATTCGCCGCGGTTCTTTCTACCGTTCAATCCCCCTGCCGACGAAAGTCGACGGCGAAAAAGCACAGGCAATTAACGAAGACGGCATCTTGAAGATTACTGTGCCGAAAGCCTCGGAAGTAAAACCCAAGACGATTAAAATCCAAACTAAGAAATAATTAAGAAAAATAATATGAAATATTTTTCTGACGTCTACAAGAAAGAAACTAAAACTTGCGCGAAATTATTTAAAGAAAAACAAGGTTGCGCGTGGGGTCGGTGTGAAACTTGTGGCGTCGTTCCGCTTCTGTATAAATTTGAAACGGGAAAAATAATAGAAGAGGCTGATAAAATAAAGGCCTTAAGGGAAGAAATATTAAATAGCTAAAGCTAATAACAAAAAATTAAAAAATATGTCAAAAATTTTAGGAATCGATTTAGGTACGACTAACAGCGCCATGGCTATCATGGAAGGTGGTCTGCCGAAAATTATTGAAAACATTGAAGGAAACCGCACTACCCCCTCGGTCGTCGCGATTTCTAAAAATAACGAACGCATAGTCGGGCAAGCCGCTAAGCGCCAAGCGGTTATCAATCCGGAAAATACGGTTTATGCCGTTAAGCGTTTGATCGGCCGCCATTTTTCTGAAGATGAAGTGCAGCGCGATTTGAAGACTGCGCCCTATAAAATTCTTCAAGCCGGAGAGGGCGTTAAAGTAAAAATGGGTGATAAAGATTATACGCCGCAAGAAATTTCAGCGATGATACTCTCAAAATTAAAAGCAGACGCCGAAGCCAAGATCGGCGAGAAAATTACGGAAGCGATTATAACTGTTCCGGCCTATTTTAACGACTCGCAGCGGCAGGCGACAAAGGATGCTGGTCTCATTGCTGGGCTCGAGGTAAAAAGAATTATTAATGAGCCGACAGCAGCCGCTTTAGCTTATGGCTTTGATAAGAAGCAGGGCCAGAAAATCGTAGTTTATGATTTAGGCGGCGGAACTTTTGATGTTTCCGTCCTTGATATCTCTGCCGATACCGTTGAAGTAAAAGCGACTAACGGCGACACCCACTTAGGCGGCGAAGATTTTGATCAGAGAATTATTAATTGGATTTTAGAAGAGTTCAAGAAAGATCAGGGAATTGACTTATCGAAAGATACTCTAGCTTTGCAGAGAATCAAGGAATCCGCCGAAAAGGCGAAAATTGAATTATCGACTGCCCAGGAGACAGAAATAAACCAGCCCTTTATCACGACTGATGCCAACGGCCCGAAACATTTAGTCATGAAACTATCACGCGCCAAGCTCGAAGCTTTAATCATTGATTTAGTTGAAAAAACAATCGAACCGTGCAAAAAAGCGTTAGCCGACTCCGGTTTCCAGATGAATGAAATTAATGAAGTGCTAATGGTCGGCGGAATGACCCGCATGCCTCTAGTTCTCCAGAAAGTTAAAGAGTTTTTCGGCAAAGAACCGAATTTAAGCGTTAACCCCGACGAGGTCGTGGCGATGGGCGCGGCAGTCCAGGCCGGCGTTCTGCAGGGCGACGTTAAAGATGTCTTATTGCTTGATGTTACTCCTTTGACTTTAGGCATTGAAACTTTAGGCGGCGTAGCGACTCCGTTAATTGAAAGGAACACGACCATTCCGACTTCAAAGTCACAGGTTTTCTCAACGGCGGCCGACGGCCAGACGGCAGTAGAAATCCATATCGTCCAAGGCGAGCGCCCGATGGCACACGATAATAAAACATTAGGACACTTTACTTTAGACGGCATTCCGTCTGCGCCTCGGGGTATTCCTCAGATTGAAGTTAAATTTGATTTAGACGCTAATGGTATTTTAAATGTTTCCGCGACCGATAAGGCTACTAATAAGCAGCAAAAGATTGCAATTACGGCTTCTTCTGGTTTATCCAAAGAAGAAATTGAAAAGATGAAAAAAGAAGCGGAACTCCATGCCGAGGAAGATAAGAAGAAAAAAGAAGAAGCGGAAATAAAAAATCAAGCCGATGCGGTTAGTTTTACTATGGAGAAAATGCTGAAAGAATCGGGTGATAAAATGAAGCCGGAGGAGAAGAAGGAACTGGAAGATAAGAATGCGGAGCTTAAAAAGGCGAAAGAGTCCGGTAATCTTGATGAAATGAAAAAGAAAATGGAAGAAATTAATGCGATCGCCCAGAAAATAGGCGCCGCTATGTATCAGCAGCCAGGAGCAGGAGCACCGGGTGCAGAGGCTGGACAGACCGGGCCAGACCAAGGGGCGAACCCCAACGATAAGAAAGATGATGTAGTTGAAGGCGAAGTAGAAGAAAAGAAATAATTATCTATTCATAGGTTGCCTCTCTAACTTCGGAGGGGCAACTTGTTGAATAAAGAAATTATGTCTAAAGATTATTATGATATTTTAGGCGTTGGCAAATCAGCTAGCGCCGATGAAATTAAAAATGCTTTTCGCAAGAAAGCCCATGAGCATCACCCGGATAAGGGCGGCAATCCAGAAAAATTCAAGGAACTCAATGAAGCTTATCAGGTTTTAGGTAATGTCGAAAAACGCCAGCGTTATGATCAATTTGGTTCAGCCGCTTTTAATGGTAATGGCGGCGGTGCGAATTGGGGCGGTTTTTCTGGCTTTCAAAATGGCGGCGGCTTCGGCAATATGGATTTTGAAGATTTGGGCGATATCTTCGGCGGTTTTGGCGATATCTTCGGTTTTGGGGGCAGCCGGCAAGCGAACAAGCGCAACTCACGCGGACGCGACATGGAGATGTCTCTCAGTTTGGATTTTTTGGAAGTGGCTTTCGGTTTAGAAAAAGAAATTAGCTTTTCTAAAAATACAACCTGTAATCATTGCCATGGCAATGGAGCCGAACCGGGAGCAAAAGTCGAGACTTGTAAAACCTGTAATGGGAGCGGTCGGATAACTAAAATTCAGCGGACTATTTTAGGAAATATCCAAGCCCAGACAACTTGTACGGCTTGCGACGGTGAAGGTAAAATATATAGTCAGAAATGTAGCCAGTGCCACGGCAGCGGAGTTTATCGAGACCAGGTTAAAATAAAAGTGAAAATTCCCGCGGGTATTAACGACGGCGAATCTATTAGGCTAAGCGGCCAAGGAGAGGCGGGCGAAAAAGGTGCGGGGAGCGGTGATTTGTATTTAAGAATTAAATTGCATGGCCATAAGAAGTTTCAACGTGATGGCTATGATATCAGAACAGAAGAAAGCATCAGCATCAAACAAGCTATTTTAGGTGATAAGATTGAAGTCGAGACGATTTATGGTACGGTAAAATTAAAAATTCCCGAAGGGACGCAATCAGGAACAATTTTTAAACTTAAGGAAAAGGGAATTACTAAATTGCATAATCGCGGCATCGGGGACCAATATATAAGAGTCATCGTTAAAATTCCCGGGAACGTGACAAAAAAGCAGAAACAATTATTAGAAGATTTAGGGATATAAATTTATCTTTTAGAAATGAAAAAGGCGGATCTCCGGTTAAAGAGCTCCGCCTTTTCGTTACGTTCTTTTTGTCACATTCTTTTCTTGAAAGTAACGAATTTGCCGGTGTAGGGGATGGGGAATTCGCCGGCGGTGGTGCCGATGGCGAGAATGAGTTCACCTTTTTCAAGGTCGAGGGCGTCATTCAGATGAATGTCGAGGATGAGAGACTTATGGTCTCCGCGGCTATGGTCGGTTTTTTCGACCACGGTAACCCTGGCTATCATCTTCTGACCCTTCTCCTCCCGGAATCTCTTTTGCGATACACCTCCGGCCGGGAAAATGTTCCGGGTTACGAAGTGGCCCTCGATTATGTCTCCGTGGCGGAAATGATCTGAAATCATGATCGTTTTGCCATCGATGATGATCTGGTGGGCGTAGATGGTTTTCCTGTGCTTGTCGTTCGTCCCGGGGACATTTACGATAACATTGTCGAAAGTGCCGATGTTTCTGTAGCTGGCATTTACGTTTTTTGCTTCCATTTCTGATTTTTTTTGCAATGTTTATATTCGGTTTTCGGTCTGTAAATGTAAAAAATTTAAAATTATATAAAGATCATTAACGCGATATTTTATCATATTTAATTATTTTTGTCAACACAAGAGAGTTTTAGGTCTATTTTTATTGACTTTTACCCTTATAATGCTAAAATAGGAGCGTCTTTTATTATTTATTGTTCAAAAATTATGTCTAATTGGTTCAAAAAATTGTTTGGTGGCAAATGTCATTGCCATTGCCATTGCAATAACTCTAGCTGCTGTTCTTGCGAGGAGAAATGTGGATGCGATAAGAAGTGTGAATGTGAAAAAAAATGTGAAGATAAGGATAAGACGGAATCAGTCAAGTAATTAACGAGACAAATGTTTATCGACACCCATGCCCATGTTAATTTCGCCGCTTTTAAAGACGACGCCGAAGAGGTGATTCGTCGGTCTTTAGATAATGATACTTGGATGATTTTAGTCGGGGCCGAATTTAAAACCTCGAACCGAGCTTTGCATTATGCTAATAAGTACGAAAAGGGCGTTTATGCGGCAATCGGCTTGCATCCGATTCACCTAGAAGAGGGACAAGTAGACAGCCAAGAAGAGGGTAACGCCTATAGCTTCGTCCCTCGGTATGAAGAATTTGATTATGGTAGCTATGAAAAACTGGCGAAATTTGAAAAAGTAGTAGCTATTGGTGAAATTGGCCTTGACTATTATCATTTAGACCCCACAAAAGATGTCAACGCGGTGAAAAAAAAGCAGCACGAGGTTTTTGCCCAGCAGTTGCTTTTAGCCCGTAGTATTGATTTGCCAGTTATTATTCATTGCCGCCAGGCGCATGATGATCTTTTGGAAATCCTTCAAGAGTTTAAAAAAGAATACGGCCATATTATCCCGACTGATAGGCCCTGGGGCGTCATCCATTGTTTTTCGGGAGATGAAGATCTTGCTTGGAAATATTTTAGATTGGGCCTACTCATTTCTTTTACCGGACTTATTACTTTCAGTAAGCAATGGGATGATTTGATTAGAAAAATACCCCTCGATAAGATTATGATTGAAACCGATACGCCGTATATGACGCCGGAGCCGTATCGCGGTGAGAGAAATGAACCGGTCCTAGTCCAATATGTCGCCAAAAGAATAGCGGATATTAAGAGCTTGAAAGTAGAGAAGGTGGCTGAAACTACTACCAGGACAGCCAGAGAATTATTTCGAATTTAGCCCTAAAAACAGAGGAAATCAAAAAATTCGAGGATTGACATATAGGTGATTGTGCGCTATAAAAAAGATGTACCCTTTATCCACAAAGGGCTCGAAAGCCCTTTTTATTTTTGCGCTAAGATTATGAAAAATGAATCTTGGGCCCTGGCCTTGAAAGTGATGTCCAAATTAGCAGGTTGGATAGCTTTCCCAGTAATTTTAGGAACATTCTTAGGCGAGTGGCTAGACAAAAAATTTGGGACAGAACCCTGGCTCTTCTTGGCGACGATCGCTTTTGCCTTCCTGATTTCTATGTATGGCCTGATTATGAATGCGCTCCGAGAATTCAAAAAAATCGATGAAGAGTATAGCAAAAACAAGAAAGAGAAAGATAATTTAATCAAGAAATAAATGGCTGAGGAAATAATCCATGAGAATACTTTGTTCGCCGAGCCGATTGCCCATATCGGTAATTTTCCGATTACGAATTCTTTAATGACTTCGGGAGTCGCTTTGCTTATTATTGTGGTTCTCGGGCTGCTTGTCAGCCGGAAAATAAAAAAAGTACCGACTGGCCTGCAAAACGCGCTCGAGATGATTATTGAAAGTTTTCTTGGAATTTTTGACGGCGTAACCGGCAGCCGCAAAAAATCTTTACAATTTGCGCCGCTCGTTTTAGCTTTTTTCTTTTTTGTTTTGATTAATAATTGGATGGGAATTTTACCGGGGGTCGGATCAATCGGCCAGATTATTCAAACTGAGGAAGGAAAGTTTTTTATTCCTTATCTGCGCGGCGGTACAGCTGATTTAAATACGACTTTAGCGCTTGCTACTATCGGTGTCGTCATTAGCCATATTTTAGGAGTTATGGCTGTAGGCGTTTGGAAATATTTGAACAAGTTTATTAATATTAAAGCTTTCTTGGAAATTCCTAAAAAAGTTTTAAAAGATCCGACCGTGCTTTTAGTTAATCCGATTAAAGCTTTTGTCGGGCTCATTGAAATTATCGGTGAAATCGCTAAAGTTGCCAGCCTATCCTTCCGTTTATTCGGCAATATTTTTGCGGGCGAAGTTTTATTGGCTTCGATGTCGGCTATTCTCGCTTTCGGTATCCCGATTCCGTTTTTGTTTTTAGAAGTTCTGGTCGGTCTTATCCAAGCTCTAATTTTTGCCATGTTAATTTTGACATATTTAACCATTAACACGACAGAGGAAGAGCACTAAAATTTATAAATTTAAAATATTAATATTACAAAACTATGGAAACAGCTATGTTAGCCAAAGCCATCGCTATCGGCGTTGGCGCAATCGGTCCGGGACTCGGAATCGGCTTTATCGGCGCTAAAGCGATGGAAGCGATTGGCCGCAACCCAGAAGCTGCCAGCAAGATTTTAGTTCCGATGTTGCTTGTGGCCGCTTTTGCAGAAGCTATCGCTATTTATGCGTTAGTTATTGCTTTCAGCATCAAATAATTGTTTAACGAATTTCCCCCAAATTTATTTGGGGGAAAACGCTAGATTATTATTAAAATTCATATGGAATCATTAATTTCAACCTTTCATATCGATCTTAAGCTCTTTATTGCCCAGTTGATTAACTTTGCAATTGTTTTTTCTGTTTTATACTTCTTGGCCTTCAAGCCGCTAGTTAAAACCATGGCAGAAAGAACTGAAAAAATCGACAAGAGCCTTAAAGATGCAGATGAAATCGAAAAAAGGTTAGCCTTAACCGAAAAGGAAAGAGAAGAAATTATCGCCGCTGCCAAAAAGCAAGCGAATTTAATCGTTGAAGAGGCCAGCGCTCGCGGCGAAGAACGTAAGAATGAATTAGTCGCTAAAGCCAGGGAAGAAATCGGCCAAGTTATTAATACTGAAAAGGAAAAATTAGTGCGCGATAAATCAGAGACTCTGAAAGAAATTAAAAAAGAGGTGGCCGAGCTGGTAGTTATGACCGTTGAAAAATTGCTTAGTGAAAAAATGACGAGCGATAAGGATAGAGAATTGATTAAAAAATTAGTAAAGTAATATTTTGCCCAGAGCGATTATGAAGATATCAGCCCAACAATATGCCAGAAGTTTGTATGATTCTGTTTCGGGAAAATCAGAAAAAGAAATTAAGCTAGTCTTGAAAAATTTTGTCGCGCTTTTAGGAAAAAACAGAGAATTGAATCGTTCCGGAGAAATAGTCAGAGCTTTTAATGAATTATGGAACAAAGAATACGGTGAAGTTAATGCGGTTTTAATCAGCGCGCGCGAATTAGGCCCAACCGCTCGCGAAACGGTTACGAATTATCTGAAAGAGAAGACGAATGCCAAGAAAATTAGTTTGACCGAGGCGGTCGACGGAAAGTTATTAGGAGGCTTTATTTTAAAATACGAGAGCAAGATTTTAGACGGGAGCTTAAAGACAAGTTTGGAAAATTTGAAAAATAATATAAGTAATTAGACAAAATAATATGTCAACTACAAAGGATTTCATAATTGAACAGCTGAAGTCGGAAATATCCGGTTACAAGGCTGAAATTAGCGAAAAATCAGTCGGTAAAGTTCTCAAGGTCTCTGATGGTATCGCTTTGATTTCTGGCTTAGCCGAAGCTATGATGTCAGAAATTTTAACTTTCAAAACTGAGAAAGGAGAAGTCGCTGGCGTAGCCTTGAATCTTGAAGAAAACCAGGTTGGTGCCATTATTTTAGGAGATTATACAGCCATTAAAGAGGGTGATGAAGTATATGCTACCAAAAGAATTCTTGAAGTTCCGGTTGGCGAAGCCGTTGTCGGTCGCGTTTTAAATCCGCTCGGCGAACCATTAGACGGCAAAGGGAAGGTTGAAACTAATAAATTTTATCCGATTGAAAAAATTGCCCCCGGCGTTATTACTCGCGCCTCGGTTAAAGAACCGGTACAGACCGGTATTAAAGCTATCGACGCGATGATTCCGATTGGCCGTGGCCAACGCGAGCTTATCATCGGCGACCGCCAATTGGGAAAGACGGCGATTGCGATTGATACGATTATCAACCAGAAAGGGCAGAACATGAAATGTATTTATGTGGCGATTGGCCAAAAAGAATCTAAGGTAGCGGGCATTGTTGCGAAGTTGACTGAAGCTGGCGCCATGGATTATACAACGATTGTTTTAGCCGGTGCATCGACTTCCGCCTCCTTATTATATATTGCTCCTTATGCCGGCTGCGCGATGGCCGAATATTTCTTAGATAAAGGCGAAGACGTTTTAATTATCTATGATGACCTATCGAAACACGCTGTGTCTTATCGTGAAATTTCGCTGCTCCTCCGCCGCCCCCCAGGTCGCGAAGCTTATCCCGGTGATGTTTTTTATTTGCATTCCCGCTTGCTTGAAAGAGCTTGTAAATTAAATAAAGATTTTGGTGGCGGTTCAATCACAGCCTTACCGATAATTGAAACCCAGGCCGGAGATTTATCCGCTTATATTCCGACCAATGTTATTTCCATTACTGATGGTCAAATTTTCTTGGAACCAGACCTATTCTATAAAGGTAATCGTCCGGCGGTTAATGCTGGTTTATCGGTTTCTCGTGTCGGTTCAAGCGCCCAGATTAAAGCTATGAAAAAAGTGGCCGGCAAGATGCGTTTAGAGGCAGCTCAATACCGCGAGCTCGCGGCCTTTGCCCAATTCGGCTCAGATTTGGATGCCGATACAAAAAAGAAATTAGATAGAGGCCAAAGATTATATGAAATATTCAAACAAGATCAATACCAACCGCTTGAAGTCGCTAAACAAGTAATTGCTTATTACTCCTTGATTAATGGCCTTATGGATGATGTCCCCGTTGAAAAAATCAGAGAATTTGAAGCCGGCCTATATAAATATGCTGATTTAAATGATGCCGTTTTGAAGGCGATTAATGAAAAGAAAGAATTAGACGAAGCGATTGAAGAACAAATTAAGAAATTATTAGAAGATTATAAGGCAACGGTTGATTATTTAATAAAATAGAGTTGTTAATTAAAGTATGGCGAAGACCAAAGAAATCTCCCGCCGCATAAAATCCGTTGCTTCCACCAAAAAAATAACCAAAGCAATGGAGGTCGTATCTGCGGCGAAGATGAGAAAAGCAATTGAAGCAGTTTTAAAAACTAGAACCTATGCTAATTTAAGCTGGGAGACGGTTTTGCATTTGGCGCGCCTGGAAAAATCGCGCAGTGAATCTTTACATCCTTTGCTTAAGCCTCGGAACAAAATAAAAAAAGTGGCAATCATTTTAATTACTTCTAACCGTGGCATGTGCGGCGGCTATAATGCGGCTGTCATCGCCAAAGCCAAGGAGTCAATTGCCAAGCATCCAGTGCCGACCGATTTTATCTTAGTCGGACGGAAAGGCGCGGTCGTCCACCGGCAGAACTACAGTGTCGCAGCCGAGTTCGCTAAAAGCGATATTTTAACTGACGCCAGAGAAATTTATCCGATTGTAAAAATGGCTTTGAGCGATTATGCGCACAAAAAATACGATAAAATTCTAGTGGCTTATACTGATTTCGTAAATCCGGCCAAACAGATCCCCCGCGTGAAGCAATTAGTGCCAGTTGAAATTGAAAGTGAAGAAAATTATCTCGGCATTGTCGGCCAAGACTCGAAGGTTGGTTTTACCAAGGAAATGTTAAGCGAAAAAACTAAAAAACATTTGAGTACTGAGGATTATATTTATGAATATACTTTTGAGCCTAGTCCGCGTGAAGTTTTAGATAAGATGATACCGCGTTTAGTCGAAATCCAATTGTATCAAGCGTTCTTAGAGGCTAATGCGTCTGAACATAGTGCGAGCATGACCGCTATGCATCAAGCCACAGAAGCGGCAACTGACATGGTAAATGAATTAACATTATTCTATAATAAAGCGCGCCAAGCGGGTATTACGGCAGAAATTGCGGAAATTAGCGCCGGCGCTAACGCTTTGGCCGATTAAAATAAAAAATAATTTAAATAATATGACAGAGATTAAGAAAAACATCGGGGTTATCAAGCAGGTTATCGGCGTCGTCGTCGATGTCTATTTTGAAAATAATTTGCCCGAAATTTATAATGCCTTGGAAGTTAACTTAAATGGCCAAAAATTAGTACTTGAGGTTGAACAGCATATCGGTTCCAATGTTGTCCGCTGTGTCGCTATGGGTACGACCGACGGCTTGAAGAGGGGCGACGAAGCGCATGATACAGGCGCAGCGATTTCTGTTCCGGTGGGCACGGAAACATTAGGGCGCATTTTTAATGTGCTGGGCGACGTCGTCGACGGCGGCAAATCGGTTAAAACAGAGAAGAAGTATCCTATCCATAGGCCAGCGCCAAAATTTGTCGACCAATCTATTAAAGCTGAAGTTTTAGAAACTGGTATTAAAGTCATTGACTTAATTTGTCCGATCGTCAAAGGCGGCAAAGTCGGAATGTTCGGCGGTGCTGGTGTCGGCAAAACCGTAGTTATCCAAGAATTAATTCATAATATTGCCTCGGAACATGGCGGCTATTCAGTTTTTGCTGGCGTCGGTGAAAGAACGCGCGAGGGTAACGATTTATATCATGAATTTAAAGAGTCAGGTGTTATTGATAAGGTATCAATGGTTTTCGGCCAGATGAACGAACCGCCAGGCTCGCGTGCTCGCGTCGCTTTGTCTGGGCTTTCGATTGCTGAATATTTTCGTGACGAAAAAAATCAAGATGTTTTATTCTTCGTTGATAATATTTTCCGCTTTACCCAAGCGGGTTCCGAGGTATCAGCTCTTTTAGGACGCATGCCTTCAGCCGTCGGTTATCAACCAACCTTAGCTTCAGAAATGGGAGAACTCCAAGAAAGAATTACTTCGACTAAAAATGGTTCTATCACTTCTATTCAAGCGGTCTACGTACCGGCTGATGATTTAACCGATCCGGCACCAGCGACAACCTTCGGCCATTTAGATTCTACTGTAGTGCTATCGCGCTCCTTGTCAGAATTAGGTTTATATCCGGCTGTTGATCCGCTAGATTCGTCTTCAATCGTGCTTGATCCGAAAGTGGTCGGCCAAGAACATTATGAAGTCGCTCGTGGTGTCCAAAAGATCTTGCAGCGCTATAAAGATTTACAAGATATTATCGCTATTTTAGGCATGGAAGAATTATCTCAAGAAGATAAAATTATCGTGGCGCGCGCTCGTAAGATTCAAAAATTCTTATCCCAACCCAACTTCGTGGCCGAAACATTCACGGGCCGACCAGGTAAATATGTTAAGTTAGCCGATACTGTCCGCGGTTTTAAGGAAATTTTGGATGGATTGCATGATGATAAACCGGAAGATAGTTTTTATATGAGAGGCGGTATCGAAGAAATCAATGAAGCCTAGAGTTATTATTAATAGTTAGATTATGTCTCAAAAGACAATAAAATTTGAAATTGTTACTCCGGAGCGCGTGGTTTTAAGACAAGAAGCGCTCCAAGTTACAGTACCGACCACTAGCGGGGAAATCACTATTTTGCCTGATCACATCCCCTTAGTTTCGATTTTACAATCGGGAGTTATTGAAGTTAAGCGGGCTGATAATATAGTTGAAATTATGTCCGTTTCCGGAGGGTTTATCGAGGTCTTAAAGGACAAAATAGTAATTTTGGCTGATACGGCGGAGCGTGCCGAAGAGCTTGACGAAGAAAGAATCAAAGAAGCTCATAAGCGGGCCGATGAACTCAAGAAGAGCGCCAAAGCAACTGATGATATTGACTTTGCTGATGTTTCGGCTAGAATTGAGAAAGAACTAGCCAGATTACGAGCCGTAAACAAATGGAGAAAATTAAAGAATATTAACAATAAAAATTAAGCCAGTTAGTAGTAAAAAAATGAAAAACGCCATGGAAAATCCAAATTTTGATTCGCACGCTCAAGCGATTGAGCAGAGCTGGCAAGAGTCACGCCAGAATGAAATCATCAGCCGCCTTAAGGCTAATGAAGATTTGCAGACAATCATGAATTTTTTCCCGGGGTTCCAGGAATCATTTCATGAACTTGATACGATTGATTGCTCTGATGGCCGTGTGCTGAGGGGCAAAAAAATCGGTATTGCCGGCAGCGGGGCGCTTTTACCCGCAGGCGAGAGAGCAAAATTCGTTGAGCTCTATAGAGGTAAGATAAAGGAGCTGACGACCCATCGCGATTGCGGAGCGGCGGACAAAAAATTTAAAGAGCTCAAAGCGCTGAATCCGGAATTAATTCCCGCCGGAATTGATAATGCTGATGACTATGGTACGTATTGCGGCGAAAAATTAGCCGAGGAACTCGGAGCTAGGCATCGTTTCTTGGAAATGGAGCAAATGGCAAACGAAGACCACAACGAAGTCGCTATTGTTCTCGACGCAACGGCACGCTTTGATTCGACCAACCTCGCTGGTTTCCCACCGCACTTTGTTTGTACCGGTGCCGGTCTTGGTTTTAGTCCTGAGTACATGAAATCAGAACTGGAAACTTTGGCCGGAATTGCCCTGGGTCACCATGGTTACGGTAGCAAACGGTTTAACCGCGATAACCCGCTTTATATCATGGTAGCGGCTAAGAACTATGCTGACCAAATCGAATGGGAGGCCGTTGCTAAAGAAGCTTCACGTAAGTTCGGCGATCAGGTTTCGGTCAGAGGGTTTGTCAGTCCGGAACAAAGATAAAAAATCAGATACCCGTCGCTTGGCGGGTATTTTTAAAATCATTACTATTTTCTATAAAAAAGACTCCGCACCGCGGAGTCTTTTTATTTTTAATTAGATATTTATTTAATCAAGAAGACCCAGCTGAAGATAACTAAGCCTAAGATTATCCGGTACCAGCCGAAAGGAGAAAAATTATTTTTTTGAATAAATTTAATAAAGAATTTAACGCCGATAATCGCCGTAATAAATGAGGCAATAAAGCCGATGGCCCAAATAAGCAAGCTTTGGCTATCAAGAGCCATAAGGGCGGCACGACTTTTTAGTAAATCAAGCCCAGTAGCGGCGAGCATTGTCGGGATAGCCAGCAGGAAAGAGAATTCTACTATATTTTTGCGCTTAACGCCTAGGCTTAAGCCGCCGATAATTGTTGCCGCCGCGCGGGAAACTCCCGGTATAATAGCGAGCGCCTGAAAGACGCCGATTATTCCCGCTTGTTTATAGGAAATATTAATTTCTTTTTCTTTGTCATCAATTTTAGCGTCATCAATTTTGACTGTTGAATTCGCCAGGTCTTTACCATTAATTTTTTTTGAATAATATTTTTCAAACAATATCAAAATAATGCCTCCGATGAGAAGGGCACCGGCGATGATATAATTATTATCCATCAGATAGTTTTTGACTATCTTATAAAATATCAAGCCAATAATAGCGGTCGGAATAAAAGCGGTTGCGATTTTGCCAATTAAGTTCCAAGATGACCAAATTTTTTTCCAGTAGAGAACAACGATAGCGAGAATGGCGCCTAGTTGGATAGAAATTTCAAAAGTTTTCAAAAATTCAGTAGAGGGAATTTTAAGCCACTCGGCCGCGATAATCATGTGTGCCGTAGATGAGATAGGCAAAAATTCAGTTAAGCCCTCAAGTATTCCTAAAATTAATCCATGAAAAATTGTCATATTTTTATGAGTTAACGATTATCTCCTGAGCCATTAATTACATCTCGAGCCAAACGGGAACGAGTTTTATTCAAATTAGTCTGTGCGACATCGTCGAAATCTATGTCTAGCTGGTCGGCTAGTTGCGATAAATACCACAAAACGTCGCCCATTTCCTTCTTTATCTCTTCGCGATCACTTTCCCCGACGACCCTATTTTTATCACGCCAGACTTTCTTTATTTTTTCAGCTATTTCTCCGGCCTCGCCCATCAAAGCCAGGGAAGCGTAGATAAAAGCGGTCTCTTTTTCAGGGAAACGTGCCGTTTCTTTGGCCTTTGATTGATATTCATTAAAAGTCATATATTTTTGTTACAGTTACATTTTATCTTAGTTTAATGAATAAATAAACCCACTTCAAGTCCGAAGATATTTTTGCTATAATAAGCTTAGAGATTTATCTATATTTTTTTATTATGGCTATTAGAAAAATTAGCAAAAAAACGAAGAAAAAACCAATTATTGTCGCCGTTTCTGGTTATTTTAACCCGCTTCATGTCGGACATCTAGAAATGATTCAAAAAGCCAAGAAGTTGGGCGATAAATTGGTGGTGATTGTCAATAACGATAAGCAGGTGGCCCTAAAAGGAAGAGTGCCTTTTATGTCGGAAAAAGATAGGATAAAAATTATAAAAGCTTTGCGTGACGTGGATCAAGTTGTTTTATCGATTGATGATTATAAATTACCGAGCGGAGAGATTCCCGTGATAAAGTCGTTAGCTAAGGTTAGACCGAATATTTTTGCTAATGGAGGCGATCGTCATAATATTGTGAATGTGCCGGAATATGATATCTGTAAAAAATTAAATATAAAACTAGTCGACGGATTAGGCAATAAGATCCGGGCTAGTTCGGAAATGATTGCTCGCGCCGCGAAAGCTAAACTGCATGTAATTGAAAATAAATAATGGCAACTATGAAAAGAATTATTAAATACTTTTTAATTGTTGTCGCCGTTTTTTTAGCCACCAGCTTGATTATTGGTATTTTTTATATCCGCCTCGCTTATCGTGCGCTTATCGCTAATGAAAAGAACTTTCCTCCGGTGATTGCTAGAATTTTAGAAAAGTTGACGCGGCAGAAGCCGGAACCGGTCGTCATCTTAAAGCCCGAAGAAACTATTCAAATTATTGAGGGCTGGAGCAGCCATGATATTGCCAGCTATTTAGAGGAGAAGGGGCTTTATAAGAAAGAAGAGTTTTTTAAAGTAGCCGGCCTGCCCAGGATTGATTATCGGAAAAATAGCCAAGCGACAGAGCCTTATGATTTTTCTAAAGAATTTAGCTTTTTAGATGATAAGCCGAAGTATTACGGGTTAGAAGGCTATCTTTTTCCCGATACTTATCGGGTATATGCAAGTTCGACGGTTAGCGAAATTATCGAAAAAATATTAGCTAATTTTGATAAGAAATTAACGCCAAAAATGAGGGCCGACATAAAGTCGCAAGGAAAAACTATTTATGAAATAATAACTCTAGCTTCCATCGTCGAAAAAGAAGCGCCGATAGACTATCAAGCAAATAACGATCGTGACGCTCGAATTATCGCCGGAATATTTTTAAATCGTTTGAAAATCGGCCAGGGGCTGCAATCGGACGCGACATTATCTTATATTTATGGAGATAATAAACCGGTGCATAGCGGAGCCGAGTTAGATATTAGCTCCCCTTATAATACCTATAAATATAAGGGTCTGCCACCCGGGCCGATTTGTAACCCCGGCATTCTCGCGATTGAGGCGGCAATTTATCCAATTGCGACCGATTACAATTATTTTTTAACTCCGAAAGGAAAGGAAGAAGTTATCTACGCTCGGACTTATGAAGAACATCTGCAAAATAAATATAAATATTTAAAATAAATCAAGCATATGTTTGGCGATCAAGAAATTATCATACCATCAGGCGCGTCCAGCGATAGCTTTAACGGTAATCCGGGCGGTAGTTCGGGCAAAAAGAAAATTTTTTTAATTATCGGTTTAATTTTTTTCCTAGTAGTTCTTGGTTTTGGTATTTTCTTTGGGATTAAGCATTTTTGGCCGAAGAAAACGGATTTGAATAATAAGCCAACTATCGTCGAGCCGGTAGCAACGACGACTCCCGGCGTTTTGCCGAATCTTAATCTTCCTCTAACCGCTACCACGAGCGACGCGACCTCGACTTTTTCTAATCTCGCCATTGAATATATTGCTTTTGCTGATTTTTACAAAACGCCCGACAACAAGATAGAACCTAAATTTAAAGATTATAAATTACCGCTTAACGTTAAGATTGATGTTTTAAACTATTATGATTTATCGCGCAAGCTTAACCTTGATCCGGTGCTGGCCAACCTTAATAGTTCCGGTTTCGCTATGATTGACAATCCCTGGGTAAAAGAAGCGCCTGATTTCTATGCGGTTTATTCTAATCTAGAACAGAAGCAGATTCCTTTCTTAATCACTTCCGACTTCATCCTCTATTATTATCAGACCGTTTTGAAAAAAGCCTTCAAAGACATAGAGGAAAATATTTTTTACGATAACCTTTGGAGTATTAATAAAGATCTTTATAATTCCGCGAAAAATCGCTATGAAGCCCGATTAGCAGCGATTGGAAACGTTAATGATTCCGTGCTTGAAGGCGAGAGATTGGAAGCGGCCTTTTTCGCCGTTGCGCTTGAGTTGCTTAAGCCAGAACCAGACCAAATAGCGCCCAAAGGTATGCTTGATGATAAAAATAAATTCGTTTCTACTGAAACGGAGCGTTTTTATTTTGTGACTCCGCCTTATCTCCGCGATGATGTTTTGCGTGAAGTGAAGTTAATCCGGGAGAGCAAGGAAAAAACTAAGTCACCAGTCATGCTTTATACGCGCGATTACAAAGACTTCCTCATCCCTGTCGATTATCGGGGCAATGCCCGGTTGAATAATTTCTATTTAACTACTAAATGGCTGAATTCTATATTTCCCTTGAATTATCGAGGGGCTAGTTGCCCCAACTGCTTGGTCGATAAAGAGGACTGGCGGTTAGGAATGATTGCCGCTAGCTTTATCTCCGCCGACTTTTCCGATTTGCCTGAGCTAAAAAATAAATGGGCGCGTATTTATAAGGTTATGTCCTATTTTAATCCTTTACGCGAAGATTTAAATTACGTTTATTACCGCGATGCACTCAAATCAGTTTTTGGTGAGGATTATAAGATTGAAGAATTGTTTGATGATAAAAATCCTGAAGCAAAAAATAACCTGCAGCGCTTGCAGGCGAAATTGAATGCTCTGGAGTTTTCTCCTTTTTTAGGAGCAATTGATAAAAAAGATCCGGCCATCAATTATCGCCAGGGATTTAAGATGTTGGTTGAGGGTTATTCCCCCAATGATTATGTTTTTTCCAATATGATATATCCTAATGTTGATACCTATCAGGGGGCAGCCATTGGAAAAAATAATATTACCGCTTGCTATATAAAAAGCGCCTATCGCCGCTGCAACGGTTTTGCGCTCGACATTATAAATCTTGTCCAACCGATTGCTAATAATTCTTATTTCGAAGAAAATTCCGCTTATCTTTCCTACGGCCAAGAAGTGAAGACTCTAAAGGACAAATTAAATCAAGATACGGTTTGGCACACAAACAATTATTGGTCGATGGTTTCCGCTCTTTCCGCCTATCTGGGCATGGAGAAGACTAGCCAGCCTTTATTCAGCCGCTCTCAGGCCTGGCGCGACCGGACTCTCAGTACCGCGGTCAGCGCCTGGGTCAATATGCAGCTCCCGACTGATAAATTTTCTGTCAATAAATTATCTAAGGGGCAAAGTTTTAATAATTTTTCACGGTTTAACGATAATGCTTACGTCGAACCGAATCTTAATTTGATAAATGAACTTTTAGCTAATAGCGTGATGATGCAGAAGATGTTTTCCGCGCTGCAGGTTAACCGCGAGGTCGTCTCTGTTTCGAGCGCTCTACAAATGGCTAATGATAATTTAACTGCCCTTAGGAGCGTAGTGATAAAAGAGATAAGCGGTGAAAAATTAGGCCCGGAAGATAATGAGATTATCAGTAATTTCGCGAAGCAGTTAACGATTGAAAAAAATAATACCGCCACCAAGCAGATATCCCTTAAATTGCCCGGATTTAAAAACGGCCTCAAGGAAGATATCAGCCGTTTGAAATTAATGGTTTTAATCCATCAAGATGGCGAAGATAGAGTTTTTTCAGTCGGTCCGGTTTGGAGTTATGTCGAGGGCCGCTAAGCTTTAGGAAAGATATAAGCTTTAGGGCAGATATTTGAAAATATAAACCTCATTGTTAACGGTTTGCCAAGAATCGGCTCTTAATTTAGCTTCGTTTATAACTTTAGCGCTTTCAAACCAATATTTATTAACAATTAAATAAGACTCTTTAACCCCAGTTAAAGCCCTAGCTTGGGCCATAGTTTCACGACTGGGGTTTTTATATACCATATCAAGGTAATAACTATAAAGCTGGCCGCCAGTGGGAATAGGATAAAAATAGAGTGGGCCGGCCGGCGTGTTATAATAGTGGTCAAAACCGAGCTCTTTTAGGGCCGCTACGCTTACTTGCTGATTAGCCAGGGCAATGTACGGAGCTTTAGCTTCCTGGTTAATTAAACGAACCGCCAGTATATCGTTTTGGCTCGTGCTATAGCCGCGGGAATTAAAATATTTATCGAAACGAGGGTAAGAAACGTAGAGACTGATTGTAATAAGGGCAATTCCGAATGTAAGCCAGACTATTTTTACCAATTTTTCTTGGGAAAGAATTAGGTCAATTAAATTCTGCAAGCTGGCGCTTATAAAAGGTAGGCAGAATATTGTTATTAAAATTAGCAAGCGGCCGGCAAAGTTTGTTTGTTCATAGTTAATCAAATCAGTAAAAACAATTTGGCTAGAAATAATAAAAGCAATTAAAATGGCAAGATTAATAAAGATCAGGCTTTTGAATTTTGGTTTTTGTTTTTTTTGGTAGAACCAAATCAAGCTCGCGCTAATGATTAAAATCAACCAAAGGGCGTAGTTATAATAAAAGAAATAGACGAAATTTAAAAGCCAACTCTCTGCGCCGGCGCTAGTGAGAGGGTTGAACATATTCTTTAGTGGATCGAGTATAAAAGAAAAATTCCATTGCAGGGTTTTTAAATTGCTGCCACCGCCTATAAATAAAGCGAGGGGTAAAATCAGGGCGCTAGCGGCAAAAAGAAAGTACTTGAGGAATCGGTAAGTATTTTTTTTTATTTTGTCGGCTTTGTCTATAAGGTTTAAGCTAAGCCACCAGGCTAAAGTAGGTATGCCGGTTAGCGGGTGGATTGCTAAGGTAGCCAAAGATAGAATAAGAGACCAAAGAGGGTTTGTTTTTGTGAGGCCGAAAGTAACCGCTAAAATGAGAAAAAGATAGCTTAAATTTTGCGGGGTTGTGGCGATAAAAGGAGAAAAAGTTAAAGCTAAGAGGAATAGCGGTGTCAAAAAGCGGCCCGGCTTCGAACTATTTCGGCTAGCCAGACGGTAACTAGCGAGCGGCAGGAAAATAGCGGCGAGCGCCGGGACTAGAAATTTATTTAAAAGATAAATTGAAAGGCCGCTTAATTTATGAAGAACGATTATCAGGCCATATTCGCCCAGATAGTAAAAAGGCTTAGGCGTCACCAGGCCTTTTTTGTCGATTAATTCCATGGTTGCCTGGTGGATGAACGGGTCGAAGCCGTAACCGATTTTATAGATTATTGCCGCGACTGAAAAACTCAAGAAATAATGGGCCGAGAGGATGACTAGTTTGCTAGTCGAAGATATTTTATTTTTAAAAATAATTAAGACTAGAATAAGGGAGCTGAGAGCATAAAGAATAAAAAAGCTCGAATTAACGACTTGCCAAGGGGAAATAAGGGCTCGATTGCTTCTGTCTAATAAGATTAGATAAAAGGTAATCGCGTAGAGAAAAATATAAATTAAGCAGGGCCAATAGTTAGAAGGGTTTATTTTATTTTTTTCTTTAATATTAGCGTTATTTATTGCAATATCTGATTTTTTAAATAGGTATTTACGTAAAACAAAAAAACTGCTAATAGTAAGTAGTATTGTAAGAATTACAGCTAGCCAATTCAGGGCATATAAAAAATAAATAATTGCCCCATATATAATGATAAATGAGAGGGCAAACAGTAAGTATTCGGGCAAATTAAGGCTAATTTTATTGAGTTTTTCTCTTATCTTCAGCATATTTTAATAATAGCAAATTCTTGCTAAAATAGGTAATTTTAGGTAACATTTAGATGATGAAAATAAATTGGTCCAACTTAATAAACCCACTGATTGTCACCCTTCTGGCGCTAGTTTTTTTTGTGGCGACTTCAAGTTTTAATTATTTAACGCAGGATAAAAATTATACAAAATGGACATCGCCCGATGAAACTGCCAATTATTTCTTTAGTAAGCGGTTGAGCCAGACTGGTCAATTGGCCTATTTTGATTCGGCGGCTATAGTCGGCGATAATTTAGTTATGCCGCGCAGCTTGCGCAGCGATTTTGGCTGGGTTAAACCAGTTAGTTTCCTGGGAATTATTTTAACCTATGGCAGCTTAGGCGCTTGGTTAGGGATAGGAGTTATTCCATTCTTAACGCCTTTTTTTGCTGCTATAGGAATCATTATTTTCTATGCTCTCGTGAGCCGTATTTTTAAAAATAAAAGAATCGGCCTTCTCTCGGCATTTTTATTAGCCAGCTTTCCCGTCTATATTTATTATACGGTGAGAAGCATGTTCCATAATATTTTATTTATTGTTTTTTTATTGATCGGCGTCTATTTGCTTTCATTGGCGCTGGGTGAGAAGAACAAAATCAATCTTTGGGAGAGCCTGACAACCAGATTTTTTTCTTTCAAAGTTAAACGTATCCGGACTCTCCAGATAATCGGCGCCTTTTTTGCCGGTCTGTTTGTCGGCCTCGCTCTCATCACGCGTACTTCAGAATTACTTTGGCTTTTTCCAGTTTTTTTTATTTTTTGGTTGTTCTATGCACGCCGTCTCGGTTTTATCAAATTAATTTTATTTCTTGCCGGCTTGTTCTTGGCGCTTTTGCCCGTAGCTTATTGGAATAATATCTTGTATCAATCATCTTTCCGCGGCGGCTACAATGAAATGAACCGTTCGCTTGATGAAATCGGATTGGCGAGCGGAGAAGTAGTTAAATGGACTTTCCAAGGGCAGGTCGATAAATATAGCGAATACTTTGCGACTTTAAGTCATAATGTTTTCTATTTCGGCTTTAATCAAACGCAATCAATAGCGATGGCTCGCCATTATATTCTGGAAATGTTTCCGATTTTAGTTTATCTGGGCGCTTTAGGGCTCCTGCTCCTGCTGATTCAAAATATCAGACGCTTTCAAAAAAAATATTTAGTTTATGTTTTAGTTTGGGGAATCTTGTCGGTAATCCTAGTTTTCTACTATGGCAGTTGGAAATTTAATGATAATCCAGACCCGAATCGGTTCACAATCGGCAATTCATATACGCGGTATTGGCTGCCGATTTATTTGATGCTTTTGCCTCTAGTCGCCTTAGCTATAGAACGAGTAACTCGCGCCCTGCTTTTGATCAGTGAAAAAACAAAGGGCAGAATCCGAAAAATCATCGCCGGAGGTCTGCAGGCGATCGCTATCCTAGCAATTTCTTTCAGCGGCCTTATATTTGTTCTTTTCGGTTCGGAAGAAGGCTTGGTCTATCTTTATTATAATAATTTAGCGGAACGCGTTAACGCGGAAAAAGTTTTTGCGCTGACAAAACCGCAGGGGATTATTATTACCCAGTATTATGATAAATTCTTTTTTCCGGAAAGGCGTATCATTATGGGCAAGCTCCCTAATGACGAAATCTTAACGGCCGTCGCCAAATTAGTAAAATATTATCCGGTCTATTATTATAATTTTTACTTGAACGATAAAGACGTGGCTTATTTGAACGAACGTAAATTTTTACCCTATAATTTAGAAATGAAACTTATAAAAAAAATTAACGCCAAATTTGGCCTATATCAATTAGACGCTAAACCGGCTTTAATTTTAGAAACAAATGCTAAGAAAAAATAAAACTTATCATATTATTACCATCGGTTGCCAGATGAATAAAGTTGATAGTGAGCGTCTGGCCGCTTTTTTGGAAAAGAAAGGCTTTAAAACCGCGCGCGATAATAAAAAAGCAGATGTCGTTATAATTAATACTTGCGGTATCCGGCAAATGGCCGAAGATCGGGTCTATGGCTTAGTAAATACTATTCGTAAGGCTAATCCAAACTCTAAAATCGTCGTCGCCGGATGCTTGAGCAAGCGTGAGGATGTTAAAAAACGCTTGTCGGGGCGCGCTGATATTTTTTTACCGATAAATGAAATGCTCCAACTCCCGGAACTTTTAACCGGTGAAGAATTAGAACCTAAATTTAGCCTAGACGCCGTGCGTTTAAAGCAGGGTGAAAAATATTTAGAGATTCCCCCGAAACACGAGAAAGCATTTACCGCCTATGTGCCAATTGGCAATGGCTGTAATAATTTTTGCTCTTATTGCGTTGTGCCTTATGCCCGGGGTCGGGAAGTTTATCGGCCCGCTCAAGAAATAATCAAGGAAACTAAAGACTTGATTAAACGCGGTTATAAGGAAGTAATTTTGATCGCGCAGAATGTTAATAGCTATCATGATAAGAATTACGATTTTCCAAAACTATTGAGCGCGGTCGCAAAAATCCCGGGTGAGTTTTGGATTAGGTTTTCTTCAAGCCACCCTAAGGATATGAGCGACGGGCTTATTAAAGCTATAGGCGCCTCGGATAAGATTTGTGCGCATCTCCACCTTGCTGTTCAATCGGGCGATGATAAGATTCTTGAAGCCATGAATAGAAAATATACGGCGAAACATTATGAGGATTTGATTAAGAAAGTGCGGGCCGCTAAGCCTGGAATTGCAATTACGACTGACGTTATTGTTGGTTTTCCTGGAGAGACTAAAAAACAATTTGAAAATACAGCCAAGCTATTTAGAAATATTAAATTTGATTTAGCTTATATCGCTCAGTATAGTCCGCGCCCCGGAACAGTTTCTTCAAGAATGGAAGATAATGTAACTAAAGAAGAAAAAAAACGCCGTGAAGAAGTTTTAAATGATATTTTAAAAAAAACCGCCCTGGAGAATAATAAAAAATATTTAGGAGCATCAATTAGAGTTCTAATTGAAGGCATCAATAAACGCGGTAAGTATTACGGAAAAACTAGCACCTACCAAACGGTTTTGGTTAAAACGGCAACCAAAGCGACGCGTAAATTAGTCGGCCAATTCGCCCTGGTTAAAATAAATGATATATTACCTTTTGCCTTGGAGGGGGATTTGATAAATTAAAAAGGGAGATTAGAGCTTTTTATAATTATGACAGTAAAAGATATCCCCAATAAGAAAGCAGAAAGCAAACCAAAAATATTGGTAATTTTAGGCACGACTTCGGCTGGCAAAACCAGTCTCGGAGTTAAACTAGCTAATGAATTTAACGGCGAGATAATCAGCGCAGATAGTCGCCAAGTTTATAAAGGCATGGACATCGGCACGGGTAAAGATTTAGGAGAGTATAAAGTAAATGGTAAAAAAATAAAATATCATTTGATTGATGTGGTCAGCCCGAAGCAGAAATTTGATTTGGCGAAATATCAAAAGTTGGCTAATTCGGCGATGGCAGATATTTTGCATCGCGGCCGGTTGCCGATTATTGTCGGCGGCACCGGTCTTTATATCCAAGCTCTGGTCGATAATTTAAAACTATCGAGCGCTAAGCCTGATTTAAAAAAACGCGCTCTTTTGGAAAAATTTAGCGCGTCCGAATTATTTAAGAAATTAACAAAATTAAAACCAGAATTTGCGGCGCGTTTAAATAATAGCGATAAAAATAACAAACGCCGCCTCATCCGTTATATCGAAGTTATCAATTCGGATGGTTTTGAAAAAACCGGTCGTCAAAATTCCCCTTATGATTTTTTAGTGCTGGGCTTAGATTTTTCCGATGAAATTATAAAAGAGAGGATTATTAAAAGAATTAAGGATCGCCTTGATAACGAAAATATGGTTCAGGAAGTTTCTGATTTGCATAAGAACGGTTTAACTTGGGAGCGCTTGGAGAGCTTCGGTCTAGAATATAAATTTATTAGCCAGTATCTGCAAGAAAAATTCGAGCACGAAGTTATGATCGATAAATTAAGCGTGGCCAGCTATCGTTTCGCAAAGAGACAGAAAACTTGGTTTCGGCGCTGGCAGAAACAAGGGCAGAAAATAAATTGGGTGAAGGATTCGTCTGAGGCTAAAAAATTAATCAGCCAGTTCTTGAAGTAGGCAAGGGTTGAGTGAAATTTTTCTAGATAAAATAAAAAAAGCCGGTTTCCGGCTTTTTTGGTCAAGGCGTGCGCGCCAGGCTTCGGTTATGAGCGATTTGGCGACGACGAACAACATCATTAATGTAATAATCTTTAAACAATCCGTCGGACCAAAGCAGATGAGGATTGAGATTAAGCGATGCATGAAATTCATCGGATCGAATCCAAAGCCGATACCAGAATAACCATTGACCCAGTGCTAATAAAAAAATTACAGCCGACCCGAAGCTAAGTTGTGTTTTTAAGCTTTCAGCGAGGCTGAGGCGATAATTATTAGTCTTGGTTAACCAATCAAGAACCGCCACGGATAATTTTTTATTTGTTTTCATTTTAATGTGCCCTCTGGTTAAATGGATACTAATTGTTTTATTTTAATAATTTTTCAAGGAGTTCGCGCACAATTTTCGGGTTAGCTTTACCGTTAGTTTCTGCCATAATTTGGCCGACGAAGAATTGGAGCAGGGCGACCTTTCCGGCGCGGTAAGCATCGGCTTGAGCCGGGTTAGCCTCTATTATTTTTCGGACGACAATTTCTAATTCTTCAGTATTATCCATCTGTTCAAGCCCCATTAATTTCATAATATCAGTCGGATCGCCGCCATTTTGATACATTTCTTCGAGTATTCTTTGCCCGGCTGAGGAGTTAATTTTATCTTGGTAGATTAAACAGACAAGTTCCGCAAAATTTTCCGGACTTATTTTCAAATCAGTTATCCTTTTGCTATCAGCATTTAAATGTTTCAGGAGTTCGCTCGTAATCCAATTGCCGGCCGTTTTAGCTAAACGCTTTTCTTGGCGCTCTTCCTCGTCACCGTTCGCTTCTATCCAGGCGTCTAATTCAGAGATGACATTTTCTGTCCAATCGGCCAAGGACTTATCGGCGATTAGAACGTCAGCAATTTCCGGACTGAAATTATATTCATGGACAAAGCGTGTTTTTTTAGCCTGGGGCATTTCCGGCAATTCGGCCTCTAGCTTCGCCAGCCAATTGTCGTCTATTTTTAAGGGAGGAATATCCGGTTCTGGGAAATAGCGATAGTCAGCCGAAGTTTCTTTTATTCTTTGGCTGAAGGTCATCGCTTTATTTTCGTCCCAGCCGCGAGTCTCGGCGACGATTACTTCACTTTTATCTAAAGCGGCGCTTTGGCGGGCAATTTCAAAATTAATTGCTTTTTCAACGGCCCGGAAAGAATTAATATTTTTTACTTCAACCTTGTTATTTAAAGTATATCCTTTCTTAGCCTTAATCAAGCCATCTTTGTATTCCCACTTGCCATTTTCCTGGAGACTGATATTAGCCTCGCAACGCATTTCGCCTTTTTCCATATCAGCATTGCTGATGTCTAAATAACGCAGTATCTGCTGATAAGCCTGACAGAATTTTTTAGCCTCAAGGGCGTCTTTGATTACCGGTTCGGTAACGAGTTCCATCAGTGGCGTGCCGGCCCGATTAAAATCGAGCAGCGTATAGTCCTTATCTTTGAAGTGGGCCGATTTGCCAGTATCTTCTTCAAGATGAATGCGTGTAATTAGAATTTTAGCGCCGTCAATCTCTAGATAACCGTCGTAGCAAAAAGGGAGATCATATTGGGATATCTGGTAACCCTTAGGAAGATCGGGATAAAAATAATTTTTTCGGTCGAATTTAGAAAGGCGGTTTATTTTGCAGTGCATCGCCAAGCCAGTCATAATCGTCCAGTTAACAGCCTCTTGGTTAGGAACGGGCAAGGTCCCCGGATGCCCCAAACAAATTGGACAAACAGTCGTATTGGGCGTCTTCTGGTTTGCGTCATTATTGCATGAGCAAAACATTTTGCTTTTAGTTTTCAGCTCGGCGTGGATTTCCAAGCCGATGATTATATCGTATTTCATTTTTATGTAATCGTAAAATTAATTTTTTCGTGACTCTAAGTCATTTTTTATTTCCGCGTATTCTTTATCCATTTGTTCCCGTATTTTAGCGATCATTTCCGGATTATCGTTATAACTTAGTGCATCATTTCTGGGCGTCCAATGGCCATCATTTTTTTCCGCCGGCACCCGTTTGAGTTTAGGCGCTTCAGCCGGCTCGCTAACCGGCGCCTCCATTGATTTAAAGATGTTTAATAGGCCCATATTATTTCAATATTAATTGTTTTAAAATCGGCCGGAACTGCCAAAACCATTAGCTTCTCTCTCTGTCTGGTCTTCGATGATTTCTTCTCTGACTTTTAAGTCGGCTACAATTTGGATTAAAAGTTGGGCGATCTTTTGCCCGGGAATAATATTAAAAACTTCTTCGCTTAGGTTTTTTATAATTATTTTTACTTCGCCGCGGTAATTAGAATCGATTACTCCGCCCATAGTTTTTATACCCTCAAAGGCAATGCCGCTCTTGTCCCAAATCAAACCAACGTATCCGTTAGGGATAGCTATTTTTAATCCGGTCGCGACTAATGCTTGGCCATACGGCGGAATTGAATAGTAATCACTAGAATATAGATCATAACCGGCATCGCCTAAGTGAGCCTTTTGCGGTAGCTTGGCCGAAGGGGAGAGCTTTTCAAGACGTAAAATATTTTCGTCAGATGATTCCAAGTCGTTAACGGGCGGCGTCGGATTGCTCGTAATAATAGTTTGGCGGTTATCAGTAATAATATCGCCGATAGCTTGAAAACCGGAGTAGCTATAAGTTTCTTTTGGTTTGATAGTTTTTAACTCCTCCACTGTTTGTCCTTCAAGCAGATTCCTGACGCCTCGCCAGATTTCTTCATGTATCTCTTCAATTGCTAAATTAGCGTTTATTTTCCACCAACCGTATTCCTCCCTTAGTTTCAAATGAGCCCAACGCACCTTTATCATCAGATCATCATCGTTTTCATGCTTATGGTTGTTTTCTATCGCATGGCGGAAGCGCTCCCCGTCGAAAAGAAAAACTAAATCCTCGGCGATCAAATGGGAGTTTACTTTTTTTAAAAAATCTTCTTCGACGCCGGCACCAAGTCCCCAGGCGATTCCGGTTCCTTTATAATCTTCGGCAATGACATTAATACCCGCTTTAAGCTTAGCTATTAATTCATCTTGGTATTGCGTGCGGTTCAGAGAATATATTATTTGCGCTTCTTTAGCGCTTAATTGATGCGGGTTGGCGTTCCGTAAATAGTCATTTAGAATCAGGCCGGAAGGATTTAGGTCATAAATCGGGTATTTCAAATATTCAGCCTGATAGCCATTAGCCTTTAATCTTTCCACGAGCAATTTCGCCTGTGTGCTTTTTCCAAGGTTATTAATGCCGTAGAAAACAATTAATTTTCCGGGATAGTTATTCATACTATTTTTCCAACTCAATAATAATTTTTTCTATTTGCTGGTAGAGATTTTCCAGCGGGCCGTTATTATCAAGCTTATAGTTAGCTTTAGCCATTACGTTTGGGATTTCGAGTTCGGCCTCTTTTTTACCGTCGGCGATAAACTGTTCGTAAGTCTTAGAAGCATCATCGGCGTTTTCTTGCCTCTTAATTAGGCGCTCATAGCGCGTTTTCGCTTCGACCTCTAAGCTTAGCAGGATAAAACCGGGGAGGGTTTTCAAATAAGCGATATCAGCATCGCGGCGGATGCCATCGACGACGATAATTTCATGAGGGTCGTTTTTAACATCTTCAGCAATAATTTTGGCAAGCAAGTCTTCGCCGAAGCGTTGGCGCAAAATAGTAGAAAGATCCTGGAGATTTTCTCTTACTATTGGCAGATAGAGCCGACCCAAAACATCCCGTAAAATAGTAGAAAAGCGATGGCAGCTGGCGCCGTAGTGATCTTCTAAATATGTTTTAGTGACATCTTTGCCGCTGGCTAACTCGCCTACTAAGCCGATAATGGTTTTTTTCATAATTATTTTTTAGTCGTGATATCTGCCAAACCGCGGCGGACATCCCAGTCATCTTTATCTAAATCAGAATGGAGTTTTAAATTAGGGAACATTTCTAAAACCGCTTTGTGCATTTTATGAGCTACTTGGCGCAGGGTTGGATGCACCATGCGTCCGGCGCGCAATTCAATGACATAGAAAGCGGCCGGTAGCGGATAGGTCGCCTGGCAATAAACATTAAATCCCATGGCAATATAATATTGTTTTATTTCTGGAGTTGTTTCGAGATTTTTTAACTTTTCAATTTGAGTTTTTATCAACTCCTCGGCTTCAATCCGCAAATCTTCCGGTAATTGCTCTAAATACCAAGAATTAAAGCCAAGTTCTGTTGTGAGCAGGGGCATGCGACAAACACCGTTACGATGGCGCTGGATATCGCGGAAAGAACCGAAATCAAGCAAGAAGTTAAAAGTAAAAGTCCCTAGTTCGGCTAAAAAATTAGGCAAACCAATCTTTGGCGGACGGGCGTCGATCACCTCTTGATATTTAGCCAACTCGTTCTCCTTAATAGTTGTTGAGGCCGCAAACTCAGTCGCTCCCGCAGTCGGCAGGTAAGTATATTTTTTAACAAATGAATCGCGGTAGTTTTCTTGAACTTCATCGAGAGGATGGGAAAAGCTATGAGCGTATTTATTTTTTAGATTAGTTAGGATGCCCTCGGCTACTTCGCTGACTTCGTTTAAAGGATGGTGCCTTAAAAGAGCTAGTTTATCCCAAGCCTGGCGGAGATTAGTGTGCCAGCTTAGTTGGGTTGTAATGCCGGCCGGCAAGAAACCGCGCATAATATCAAAACCGCGCGCTTTTATGGCTTTTAAGTAAACGCCCTCGTCTTCGCTTGCTTGGCGCGGATATTTAGAAATTAAAAATTGTTGGATTTTTTCTTGATTGCTTATATAAAAGTTCATCCAAGCATTGATAATCTCTCCGGAAGCTGGAGTTTTTAGAGGATCAATAATCGCCTGTTTTGACATGTCTATATAACGGGTGCTGGTTTCTTGGCCGCTGTATAGTTGCCAATCTTGAATAGCTTTATCGCCGAGCATGCTGATTCCTTCGATAAAAATAGTTGTACTGCCGCAGTCGGCTATACTAGCATGGCCGTAGCCGACATAGAAAGTTTCCATGAATTTTCCTGAACCGCTTGCCTTAACTTTTTCTACATGTTCGGTTACGCTTTTCGGGCTTCTAGAATAAAGCGCCTGCATCATCGCTGTGTCTTCGGGGTTAAACTCGTCGTAGATAAAGATGTTTGCCATATAAATTAAAAAGATTAAATATTTTTATTTCATGTCCGAGTAAGTCGTCATGTTTTCCGAAAGAAGGTTGAAGTTTATCCCCGCTTCTTTAAAAATTTCTTTGCTGCGCGCGCTGGCATGGTAGTCTTGGGCGCAAACAATATTCTTAATGCCCGCGTTGATAATCATTTTGGCGCAGGTATAGCAAGGGGTCATTTTGCAATATAAGGTTGCGCCTTCTAAAGCAATACCCATTCTAGCCGCTTCGCAAATTGCATTTTGTTCAGCGTGAGCGGTTCGAATACAGTGGCGCGATTGCGTGCCGTCTTCGTTAACAACCGTATGCATTTCGTGCCCGACTTCGTCGCAATGCGGCAGGCCAACTGGTGAGCCGACATAGCCAGTAGAAATAATTCGGCGGTCGCGCGTAATAATACAACCGGAGCGGCCACGATCGCAAGAACCGCGACTGCCAACCATCTCCATTATTTTGATAAAATATTCATCCCAAGTAGGGCGCTTATAAGCCTCAGACATAATATTTTTTTTAATGTTTTAGTATCTATATTTTAATATATTATTACAATAAAATAAATCTTGACAGATGGCGCTTTCTGTCCTTATGGGCTTTAAAAAACCCTGAAAAGAGGTTAAACTATAAGAAGAGAATTAAGCTTTATTTGGAATTTAACGAGCTATTAGTATGTTCGAGAAATTTATTGAAAATTTAGCTAATAATAAAGAAATTTATTTTAAAGTCAAAGTTATTCCCGGAGCTCCAAAAACGGAAATTCGAGAAGAAATGGCCGACGGAACTCTTAAGGTTGCTTTGGCAGCGGCGCCAGAAAAAGGGGAAGCTAATCGAGAATTAATCAATTATATTGCCAAGGCGCTTGGGGTCAGAAAATATCAGGTAAAAATTATTAGCGGATTAGCCGAAAGAGCTAAGTTGCTTAAAGTCAGCCGTTAGTAAATTATTATTTCTATGGACTTATCAGTAATTATTGTTTCTTGGAAAGTCAGGGATAAATTAAAAGCTAATCTGAGCGCTTTGTTTAAATCACAAGGCGATTTTAAAATTGAAGTATTAGTAGTAGATAATAAGTCTGAGGACGGGAGCAGCGAAATGATTAAGAGTGATTTTCCGGAAGTTATTTTAATCGCTAATGATGATAACCGCGGTTTTGCAGCGGCCAATGATCAGGCGCTTGAGCGAGCGAAAGGAAAATTTATTTTATTGCTTAATCCAGATATGCTCGTCAAAGCGGATACTTTAGAAAATATTTTGACTTGGGCGAGAAATAATCCGCAGGCTACTGTTACCGGATGCAAGTTAATAGATGAAAAAGGGGAAGTCGTAAGACAGGTGCGTCGTTTTCCTGAATTCTTTGATCAACTGGCCGTAGTTTTAAAACTGCCGCACATTTTTCCGAAGATTATTAATAGATATCTATGTTCTAAGTTTGATTATCAGATTGCCTCCAAGGTTGATTCTATCAGAGGCGCTTTTTTCCTGATTAACCGGGAGGGGTTTAGTAAAATAAGCGGCCGCCCCTATCCGCGTTTAGACGAAAGATATTTTATTTGGTTTGAAGAAGTCGATTTTTGCCGTGAAGTTTACCGTCTCGGCGGTGAGGTTTGGTATACTCCGGCGGCCGAATGCGTCGATTATGTCGGGCAAAGCTTCGCTCAAGTTAAGCGCGGTCAAGCGCAAAAATATTTCAGCGATTCCATGTTGAAATATTTTGATAAATGGGGGAAGAAATGGGAGTATTATGTTTTAAAAATAACCTGGGGAATCGTAAAAATGGTTTTATAAATAAAAAACCTCCCTAAGGGAGGAATTTTACGGTTTGATCTCGGTGCTTTATATTGAACTCAGTTTTGACATTAATTATATTATAACATAAATATTCTTTCAGTCAATCACTCCAACCAGCTGTGGACCCGCGGGGAATTGAACCCCGGAAACCCAGATGTCAAAACTAAGATCGTCACCAAGACCGGGCCCACAGCGTAAATAGTTTAGCAAAATAGCCATTATGTTTTGTTAAAGTAAAGATAAAGAAAAGACAAAATTTTCAAAACATGCCTAAAAAAGTCGGAATCATTTTAATAAACTATAAAGATTATGCGGAGCGTTTTTTAGCGCCTTGCCGCGATTCTTTGCGCCGGCAAAATTATCCGGCGGAGTTAACAAAAATTTATATTGTCGATAATGCATCGACGCCAGATTCATTCAAGTATTTGCAAGCTAGTTACCCCGAAGCAATTGTCTTAGCTAGAGATGATGGCAATTATGCGGCCGCCAATAATCTTGGGTTCAAGCGGGCGAAAGATGATGGTTGCGAGTATTTAGTGGCCGTTAATATGGATACGGAAATGGAACCGGATTGGCTAAGTGAATTAGTATCAGCTCTAGAAAATAACCCGGCGGCAGGCATAGCTCAATCAAAAATTTTACTTTTTCCAAAGACAGAAGCCGAAAAAACGCAACCTAAGATAAACAGTTTAGGCAATGTTATTCATTTTTTGGGGTTCGGTTTTACTTCTGGCTATGGAGAATTGGACCATGAAATCTCTGGTTATCCGGAAATCAAAGGTTATGCCAGTGGCTGCTCGTTTATTATCCGCCGGGAGATTTTGGATAAAATAGGCGGTTATAATGAAGAATACTACATGTATCATGATGACCTTGAAGTGAGCCTAAAGGTTAAATTGGCCGGTTATCAGATAATTTTAGCCCCCCGTTCGGTTATTTATCATAAATACGAATTCGCGCGCAGCACTCGGATGGTTTATTATATGGAACGCAACCGTTATTTGACGCTCATGATTTTTTATCCCAGATGGTTGTTAATTTTAATCGGTTTCCCCGGGTTAATAATGGATATTGGAATGCTATTTTTTTCCATAGTCAGGGGCTGGTTTAAAGAAGAGATGAAAATTTATGTTTATTTCTTCCATTTTAAAAATTATGATAAGATTTTAGCAGAGCGGAAGAAAATCGAAGCATTCGCCACCAAGCCATTTACGCGGCTAGCGAAAAATTTTTCCGGTAAAATAGAATTTGCGGAGATTGCTAACCCGATTTTAAAATATTTAGTCAATCCGCTTCTTAATTTGTATTGGCAGATAGTAAAAAGAATTATTTAATATGGATTTATCAATAATCATTGTTAATTATCATAGCCGTGCTAAGCTCGAGACCTGCCTCAGATCTATTCTTAAGGCTGATTCAGCTAATTTAAGTTATGAAATAATTCTGGTAGAAAATAATTCCGGCGATAATTTAAGCGACCTAGTAAGCCTCAGTGATAAGATTAAATTAATTAATAGCCCGAAAAATTTAGGCATGGGGGGCGGCAATAATTTAGGCATTAAAGCGGCCGCGGGAGAATATGTCTTCATTCTTAATCCCGATACCGTTATTAAAGAGAATGCAATCGCTGTTTTATTGGATTATTTAAAAAATAATCCAGCGGTGGCAATTGTTGGCCCCAAATTGCTTAATCCCGACGGATCCCTGCAATATTCTTGTTCGCGCTTCCCTAAAGTCTATATGCCAATTTTGCGCCGGACATTTTTAGGCGATTATTTCGCGGTCAACCGCGATGAATTCCAAATGCGCGAGTTCGACCATAATTCCATCAAAGAGGTCGACTGGCTCATGGGTTCCGCCTTAATGTTTAAGAAGCAATTGGCGCTTAGTAACGGAAAAATTTGGGAGCCGCGTTTTGATGAACTTTATTTTATGTATTTTGAAGACACGGATCTTTGCCGAACCGCCTGGAAAAATAATTTTAAAGTCGTCTATAATCCGGCGGCGATTCTAATTCATGATCATGCGCGGGAAAGCGCCAAATATCCTTGGTACCTGGCAATTTTTTTGGATCGTCTAGCCTGGCGCCACATCGGTTCCTGGGTAAAATATTTTTATAAATGGGGTATAAAATTTTAAATAAAAAATATGCAAAAAATAAAAAAAGCGATTTTTCCGGTGGCCGGATTCGGTACTCGTTTCTTGCCGGCGACTAAGGCGCAGCCGAAGGAAATGCTGACGGTTGTCGATAAGCCAGTCATCCAGTATTTGGTCGAGCAGGCAGTGGCGGCTGGCATTGAAGAAATTATATTCGTTACCGGACGCGGTAAGCGCGCGATTGAAGATCATTTTGACTATTCTTTCGAATTGGAAAAAACTTTGGTTGAAAAAAATAAATTAGATTTAGTTAAAAAGGTTCAGGAAATAGAGAATTTAGCTAAATTTTCTTATGTCCGCCAGCCGATTCCGCTGGGCGATGGCCATGCCGTATTATGCGCTGCCCACCTGATCGAAGATGACGAAGCGGTTCTGGTGATGTTTGGTGATACTTTGTATGATGCTGATATTTCTCCGGTAAAACAGGTAATTGGCGCTTATGAAAAATACGGGGAAACGGTAATCGGACTCTCGGAAGTTAAACCGGAAGAAGTCAGCCAGTTCGGTGTTATGGGGGGCGATGACTTAGGCGATGGTGTTTACGGCGTAAAACAATTTATTGAAAAGCCCAAGATGAGCGAAGCGCCCTCTAACCTTGTCCAAGTCGGTATTAATGTTATTACTCCGGAAATTATCAAAGTCTTGAGCAAGATGAAGCAAGGCAAGTCAGGAGAAATCCGCTTGGCTGATGCTTATGATGAAATGCTTCAACAGGGGAAACCACTGTATGGCAAGAAAATTGAGGGAGAGTGGTTGGATACGGGCAATAAGTTCAATTTTATAAAAGCAACTTTGAAGATTGGTCTGAAGCACGAAGAGGTCGGAGCTGATTTGCAGAAATTGATTAATGAATTGAGCACTAAATAAGATTCAGCCGTAATAATTTTTAGGAAATAAAAAAGCCCCGGTTTCTCGGGGCTTGTTTTTAATCAGGTAGTTTTAAGCGGCTAGCTCAGCGCGGTACTTTTTAGTCTTAGGCAGGAGGCTTAGCGGAATTGTCTGACAAACGACCCCTAGCGCCAAGAGAGCTTGGTAATGTTTTTGTTCCTTCACGTAGAGAGCAACTGTTTTGTAGGATTTTGACATGCCGACTATATTATTGACGCTAGCCTTCCATTTTTTTCCGGACACTCCGCCGCCGATGAGAACAATGGCAATTATTTCAGTGCTGTCTACGGGCAGTCTGTTTAAACAGAGTTCAAGCAACTCCGGTGTATCTTGCCAGCCATTTACTTCATTAGTATGGACAGCCATCGCATGATAAGTTTTGCCCATGAATCGGTGGTGGCGAACTTCGCCCTTGGAGAACTTTATGTTTTTTAGTTCCGGCCAGGCAAGGGAACAAACTTCGCCGGCAAAACCGCCTGAGTTGTCATAACTTCCCATACAATTTGGGTAGTTAACAGCGAAGGCGATGTGGTCAGCCGGGGTGTCGAAAATATCACCCTGAATACACAATAATGGTTCTTGGAAAGCAATTGCTTTCTTAAATTGGTGAATGTTCATGATCTGATTTTTTAGGGGTTTATGGTAAAGGACGGGTTATATATTAATTTGATATTAACTAGAGTATTTTTTTATTGCAAGAGTATTTTATAGACGCCAGATTGTTCGCCGATTTTTGCCCAGAAATAAAGAGTATTATTCTTTTCATCGAAAACCGGAGAAAGGATCTTTTCCGCCCGGAAGAGCAGGGTTGCGTTTCCATTTTTAAAATCCAGGACGTTAAGAGTTGTCGGACCGGAAAAAATTAAATAATTACCCGCCGTATTCCAAATAATTTTATCGATTTCTTCGCTTCGGCGGGTCACGAGGTCAACCCGGCTATTTGAGAGATTGAAGATATAAATTTCAAAATCATTAGTATAAACAAGATAGTTATCATTAGCCGCCCAATTTTTTATGTTTCTGATTACTGTCGGGCCGTTATTGAGATTATCCTCGTTGAAGAGGTAAAGGGTTTTGTTTTGGTCGTCATAGACAGCGAGATAATTAGGAATATCGTTAACAAAAACATAGTGGCCGCTGCTGGGAAGGATGCTCTCGCTTTCAAGCTCAGAGTCTTTCAGTAAGTAGGCTCGCAATTTGATTTGATTTTCATTTTTGACGACGGTAAATAATTTTTCGCCGCGCGGCGCAAAAGCCAGATAATCATCGCCGCTGATAAGCAAGCTATTAGTTTTTTTGTTAATATCAAGGCGGTTGAGGGAGCTCTTGTTCTGGTAGTATAAGCGTCCGGTAGATTCATCGAGATACCAATTAGTCGCCCCAGCACCGATTAGGACAGCATAATTAACGTCGCCGTTTTCTTTAATAGGGTCGAAGATTATTCCAGCCGCTAGAAGTTTATTATTTTTTAGCCAGAGGCCATTAGTAATTTCAGCGAAATTCAAGCTGCGGATTTGTTCAGGTTGCTTAAGAGTAATTATTTTTTTGGCCGCCTGTAAATAGAGATGTTTTTTATCCGGACTAAGCGCCAAGTCGCTTTCGGGCGTTGCCAAAATAAGTAAGGGAATATTCTCTTTAAATAAATTAACATCTTCAACGAAAGTAGTTTCACCGGAATTAATGAAGATCCTTTGCTTATACGGCCAGTAGCCCGCCTGCTCCAGGCGCAATTCGTATTCGCCGGGAAGAATATTTTTTATTTTTGTCGGCGTCAAAAGGTAATCCTTCTTCCAGGGCTTGAAAGATAAATCTTTTTGCAGCTTATCGTTGAGATAAATAAGGGAGCGCGACGGTTCGGTCGCGACAGCAAGCATGCCGGTTTTTTGCAGAAGGCGATTAAATTTTAGCGGCCAGCTTAGGTTGAACTTATAGCCAGAAGCGTATAAAGAAATGCCCACGGTCAGCAGTATAAAAAGGATGATAAAAATTATTAGGAGATAATCCCGAACTTTTTTAGACATATTTAATTTCTAGTCGACGCGCTCAATGGCAGCACCTAATTTTTTAAGACGGATATCTAGCTGTTCGTAACCGCGGTCGATTTGATAAATATTATCGATTTCCGTCGCTCCTTCGGCCACCATCGCGGCGATAACCAAAGCGATGCCCGCCCGGATATCAGGGCTGATTAATTTTTTGCTGTATAAATTAGTCGGGCCGTTTACGACAATGCGGTGCGGGTCGCACATGGTGATATTGGCGCCCATTTGAGAAAGCATATCAGCCCAGATTAAGCGGCGGTCATAAATTGTTTCTTGAATGAGCGACGTGCCTTGAGCTTGCGTCATTAGAACTACATAAGGAGACTGCAAATCGGTAGAAAAGCCAGGATACTCGTGGGTTTTCAAGTCGCAGGCTTTAATATTGTCCGATTTTTTCATGATTAAATAATCATTGCCTTTTTCATATTTAACGCCGATCTTATCGAAGATAGTTAATAGGCTGAGAATATGTTCCGGATTACAATTGGTGATTTTTATTTCCGACTTGGTAGCGGCAGCCATTAGAGCAAACGATCCGGTTTCGATTCTATCCGGGATAATTTCGCAGACGCCGGCGTTTAGTTTTTCTACTCCTTCGATGATAATCGTCGGTGTTCCGGCGCCGGTTATTTTTGCGCCTTGAGAATTTAGATAATCAGCTAAAGCGATTACTTCCGGCTCCATAGCGCAATTGCGCATCGTAGTCCGGCCGTTAGCGAGACAAGCTGTCATGAGCATGCTTTGCGTACCGGTTACGGTCATTAGGTTAAAGAAAAAATCACAGCCTTGCAGTTTTTGGGCGGTGATATGATAATATTTATCTTTTATTTCTATTTTAGCACCGAGCGCCCGGAAACCTTCAAGAAATAAATCAATCGGCCGTCCGGCGGCACCGATAACGCAGCCTCCGGGATGAGGGAATTTAACTTCGCCCAGCCTTGCTAAAATCGGCCCGACAAACATGACTGAAGTGCGGAATTTATCAGCAATTTTTTTATCTAATTCATTTTTACTTAGTTTGGCGGTGTTTATTTCAAGTTGATGGTCGCCCTCGATAACCTCAGCACCTAGATCACGTAGGAGTTCTAATGATTTTTCCACCCCATCAATAAGAGGAACATTTTTTAAAGTGATGGTTCCGGTCGAAAGCAGGGAAACAGGGATCATGATTTGGGCGTTATTTTTAGCGCCGCCAACCACAATTTCACCGCTTAATTTTTTATCACCAGTAATAATAAATTTTGGCATATTTGTAAAGGCTAAATTAGGCTTATTCTTAAGATAACTATATCTTATTTATTGACATTTTTCAAATATCTGTTATTATTTATAAATGTTAAACAGAAATGTTAATTTTATCAAATTTTATGGCAAAAATTGCAGTAATCAAGACCGGTGGCAAACAATATAATGTAGCTGTTGGCGACACGGTTAAGGTTGAAAAACTAGAGGCGGAAAAAGGAAAAACCGTTAAATTAGAAACTCTTTTGATAGCTGACGGCGCTAATTTAGAATTAGGACAACCATCTCTCGGCGAAAAAGTCGAAGCGGAAATTTTAGAAACCGCCAAAGGCAAGAAAGTGACGGTCGTTAAGTATAAGAATAAGACTCGTTATAAGAAAACAGTCGGTCATCGTCAGAAATTCACCGCTCTTAAGATTTTGAAAATCGCGTAACAATCAAAAAATTAAAAAGTCCGTTTCTCGGTTCGGGGAACGGACTTTTTTATTGGCTCGAAGCTCGGGGCCTATCTTCTTGTTTTTTGTTTTTTTGGTAGTTTTGAAAAAGCTTAATAACGAATAAGCGGCGACGACGCCTTAAGACGGGGTAGAATTTTTTTGCGGTTTTTGGCAGTTTTACAATATTTCTTTTTGTCAGCCGCAGATTCTTCAAATAATAAGTAATCATTTTCATAAACCGACCGATTTTTTTGTTAAAGATCCCGATAACAGAGAATAAAATAAAAGCCAAAATAATTAAAACCAGAATAGAACCAGCAATCATCTTTGCCTCCTTTCTGAATATTTTATTTTATTTCATTACGATATTTAAGCGCGCTTGCGAGGGTTGTCTCATCGGCATATTCTAAGTCCGAACCGGCAGGTAAACCCTTGGCGAGGCGCGTTATTTTTATATGATCGTGCAAGAGCTTATTCAAATAAAGAGAGGTTGTCTCCCCCTCAAGCGTAAAATTGAGCGCTAAAATTATTTCTTTAATCTTATCATCTTTGATGCGCTTGATTAATTTGGCGATATTTAGATCATCGGGCGAAACCTCGCTGATTGTATTAATGAGTCCGCCAAGTACAAAATATTTTCCATTAAATTGTCGGGTAGCCTCGATTGTTAAGAGATCTTGGGTATTTTCAACTAGGCAGAGAATGTCTTTCGCCCGATTTTGGTCCCCGCAGATAGAGCAGGGATTGGTTTCCGTAATTGCCTGGCAGGAAGCGCAAAGCGTTGTCTTCGATTTTAAGTCTTTGACCGCTTCGGCCAGCTTATTCAAGCTCTCATCGCTTTGGCGGAGAAGATGAAAAACATAACGCTCGGCGGTTTTGGGGCCGACGCTGGGCAAAGTCGAAAATCTCTCGATTAAATTTTGAATCGCCTTGGGGTAGCGCATGAAAATCAAAATAATAATTAATTCATTCCCGGGATGCCTCCCATATCTTGCAATTTTTTCGCCATAATTCTTTGGGCGCGCTTAACAGCATCATTAAAGCAATCCTTGAGGATTTCTTCCTGGGAGCTTTTTGATAAGGATTCGTTTAAGGTTAAGCCGGTTACTTCCATATTGCCGTTTAAAACAACCTTTACACCATTTTTTTCTTCGGTGATTGTTTCTTGAGAGAGCGCATTCTGCATAGTTTTCGCTTGGCTGCGTAAATCCTTGAATTGTTTTAATTTGCTGAACATAAAAATATTTTACCCAAAAAAGGGTTTAATTATAAATTATTTAAATTAAAATTCGACGGGGGTAACATTACCGCTTGGCATTTTGCTTAAGCTTTTAAAGTTAACGGTATTTTCATCAAAGTATAAGTCAATTTTGCCGGTCGGTCCGTTACGATGCTTGGCGATATGGATTTCCGCTTTATAGCGCTCATCCATAGGAAGATCCGCCGGGTTGTAGCCGCGGTCAGCCGCTTTGCGGTAAATAAACATAACTACATCCGCATCTTGTTCTATAGAACCGGAGTCGCGCAAGTGGGATAATTTAGGGATGGCCGGATGAGTTGCTTCAACCGCCCGAGAGAGCTGGGCGAGAGCAAGAATAGGGACATTGAGTTCGCGGGCGATAGATTTAAGGCCGCGGCTGATTTCCGCGATTTCCTGAACGCGGTTGTCGCCGTATTTACCCCGTCCCTCCATAAGCTGCAAATAATCGATAACTATAAGACCCAATCCCTTTTCCATTTGCAAACGGCGGGCTTTAGCTCTTATTTCCATAATTGAGAGCGTGCCCGAGTCATCGATATAAATCGGCGCTTCGGCTAGTTTACCCATCGCTTCTCCAATACGCGCGAAATCGTTATCTTCTTCTTTGTCTGATAGGTTTCCGGTACGCATTTTCCATAGACTGACGTTTGCCTGGGCGCAGAGCAAGCGATCGACTAATTGTTCTTTACTCATTTCTAAAGAAAAAACACCGACGCCCTCTTTACTTTTAATAGCGGCTTGGCGGGCAATATCTAAAGCAAAAGCAGTTTTTCCAACCGAAGGACGGGCAGCTAAAATAATCAAATCGGATTTTTGCAGGCCTGCCAAAAGATGATCGAGATCGGGAAATCCGGTCGAAAGGCCGCGCAGCTTCCCGCTGTATTTATGAAGTTCATCAATACGGTCGAAAGCGTTAGTCAAAAGAGTGTCGATGGGGATAAAGGCATTTTTTAAATATTTTCGCGAGACGCCGAATATTTTTTTTTCGGTTTCATCAAGTACTTCGTCGATTTCTTTTTCTTCATCAAAACTCATCGAGGAGATTTCCGCCGCCGCTTGCTGCAAGCGGCGCAAAGTAGCTTTACGTTGGATGATGCTGGCGTATTGGACGATGTTGCCGGAAGTCGCAACAACGTTTGATAAATGAGCTAAATAAGAGCGGCCGCCGATCCCGGCTAATTGTTTTTTTTCTTCAAGGCGGTTAGATAAGGTGATGATATCAATCGGTTCTTGATTGCTGTATAGCTCTTTAATTGTTTCAAAAAGAGTTTTGTGGGCGTCCTTATAAAAATCTTGAGGCATTATACTATCCGCCACTTTAATAATAGCATCCTTATCAATCAGCAGGGAGCCAATTAAAGATTCCTCTGCTTCTAAACTGTGAGGTGGTATTTTTTCAAGCAATTGATTGTTGGCCATATTTGTATTATTAGGCGATAACTCTCATTAATTCTCGTTAGCTTATTTTAACCTATATATAGCGATTATTCAAGAAGATTTTATTAACCTTTTATTAACTAATTATTAAGCTATTGACATAATTTTTATTTTTTGTTAATTTATTATGTTAAAAAATAGTACCTTAATCTCAGCATATATTAATTTCTTATTTTCTAAAGTTTCACCCTTTTAAAAACCCAGCAGATGACAACAATTAAGCCTGAAGACATTGCCGGAACCCTCCTGGAGGAGCTGTTCCAGATTACCAAAGAAGAAATTGATCGCGCCAAAAAAAGCCTGGCCGAAGAAGCCGTAACCGCCACGGAAAAACCGATCGGTACCATAAACGGTTTCGAGGAAAAAATTTACGCTCTTCTCTTTAAGAAAGCAAAACGCGCCGAAGAAATGGAAGCCGCCAACGAGGAAGGTTCCCATGAATACGAAGGCATGAGAGAAGATGTCTCCCTCCTCAAGGACTTAGCCTTCAACCAGATCAAAAAAAGGTTCAAACTCGACGGAGAGAGCATCGGAATCCGGGCTGATTTCCAGATTGTAATCAGGGAAGAAGATGGCGAAGACTGTTCCAAGTGCCCGGTCCGCGAGCTCTGCCCGGGCGCCCACTGACGGCTCAAAACGCAATTCGATTAACTTCGGTTCTCAAGACCGAAGTTTTTTATTTCTTTGGAAACTTTTAGTATTGACAGAATAAGCCTTATTGGTTATTATTATATGACACGAATTTAGCTAATAACCTTAACAAAACAAGATAAAAGATGAACAAGGAGCAATTTTTTAAGGACATTGACGGGACCATTATGGAAGAGATTTTTATGGTCCAAACTGATGATTACATAAACTCCGATTCGGTTGTGGGAGCAAACGAGGAAATCCTCGGCCAGATGACAAGTCTCGAGAAATGTATTTACACTGTCTTGTCCGACAGGGTCAATCGGCTTTCGAAACTTTTCAAAAAAGCAGCCAATCGCTTGGATGGGGACGCTTTAGCTCTGACTCGCGATGAGTTCTATCAGTTGACCGCTCTTTTTAAAGAGCGCGAATTATTGAAAACAATGCTTTTTAGCATTATCGGTTCGCGCTTAAAGTTGGAGGAACTAGCCCAGATTGGTGTTCGCCAGGGCTTCATCGTAGTTTCTTTTTCAGCAGAAGAGAGGTCGGATGACCCTTGCGCAACCTGTCCGAGCAAAGCCCTTTGCGATCAACTAAAAACAGGCAAATCCAATTTTTGCCTTAATTAAGCGCTTAAGCGCTAACTGAATTTCGCACTAAAAGCAAAACCGCCCCCTAAGCCAATAAGGCTGAAAGGGCGGTCTTTTTTATGGAGCCGACTGTCGGGCTCGGACCGACGACCTGCTGTTTACAAGACAGCTGCTCTACCAGCTGAGCTAAGTCGGCGCGACTCTATATAAATATAAATTATTTATTTAATTTTGGGAAGAGCTTGACAAAACAGATATTAAATTATAAGGTTAAGATTCAGCTGAACTTGATGTTAAACCTCTAAAATCCTTATAAGATGCAAGTTAACCGTTCTTTTTCAACCTGTTTGTTAGTTGTTGTATCCATGACAGCATTAAACGTTGTTTTGCAATATTTTTTTTGCGAAAAAACTTTGAATATTGTCGCTTTCTCAATAACTGGATTGGCAACTTTATTTCTTTTGAGTTTGCAGGCAAACTCTATTCATCTTCAATATACCCAGGCTAAAATCGTCGCCAACAGACGATATGTTTTGATTAAATTAATCAAAGCCGAAAATGGCCGAGGAAAGCTAGAAACAACCGGTGCGGTCCTTGGTTTCTGGGGCGAGGATGAAAAAAAACAAGTTTTCTTTTTTGAGGGTGTTGAATTCACGGAAGATCCGGATCTTTGCAGACAGAACCGTTTTGTCGGCGTAATGCAAGATGGAAAAGTCGTCCTAAAACCGGTTAGCCCGCTTAGTTAAAAAGGAAAATCACAGCCTCTATTAAAACCATCTATCTGATGGTTTTTTAAATAAAAATAAGTCCCGCAACAGGACTTATTTTTTGTGCGCCCAGCAGGATTCGAACCTGCGACCATCTCCTTAAAAGGGAGCCGCTCTACCAGCTGAGCTATAGGCGCTTAACAAAATTGATGATAACAAATGATTTTAATTTTGACAAGTCTTTATATTTATTAAATTTAGATGAATAGACTTTATTGACAGATTACACTTGTTATGATAGATTAATTTTGAATCTAAATCTACTGAAAATGGCTAAAAGAGAAGGAATTAGAGTGGGCTGCGGCACACTGCCGCACGAAGACATTATCATTCACCCGCCCGAAGGAGCTACGGTTAATCTGCCGGTAAATCATTTCGGTAACGCTCACCCCGGGCACAAGAAAGTAACGCCAATCCGCCGCCAGGAAGGCCGCGGCCGGAAAGATCGTTGAGATCAAATCCAGACGTTTAAGTCGCTAAGAACTTGAGAATTGAACTTGAGAATTAGCGACTTTTTTATATAGAATTATTTCTTGAATTTTATTTTTAAGATTTGGTAGATATTGGGCAGTATGGAAACCACAATTATAATTGCAACTATAGGTAGAAGGTATTTGTCGATACTCGGTACCAACTGACCGAGAAAATAGCCGAGCAGGGAGAGGCCGATAGTCCAAAGAGCGCCGCCGACCAGATTATAAAAAAAGAAAGTTTGGTAATGCATTTTACCTACTCCGGCGAGAATAGGCGCAAAAGTACGTACAATAGGGACAAAGCGGGCGAAAATTATTGTTTTCGGCCCATACTTTTTAAAGAAGTTTTCCGCTTTTGTTACATGATCTTTGTGGAATAGAAGAGAATTTTCTCGAGTAAAAATTTTCGGTCCGGTTTTTTTCCCGAACCAATAGCCGGCATTATCGCCGAGAACTGCGGCCAAAAAAGTCAGGGCGATAAGAAGATAAATATTCAAGAAACCCTTGGAGGCAAGAAAACCGGCCGTAAAAAGAAGGCTGTCGCCCGGAAAAAAGAAACCGAAAAACAGGCCCGATTCGGCAAAGATAATGCCGAATAAGCCGAGGTAGCCAGCTGCTTTTATGAGAGCGATGAGATCAAACATAAAAATTATTGTCTACAGTTAAAATAGCATAGGGGATAAAAGGAAGCAAATAATGAAGCCAAAAAGGAAAAGTATGGTATAATTATTATATATAAATATAAAAAATATGGCGGATAATAAAAACCAGATTCCTTTTGTTTCCTTTCTAGATTTTAACCACCCAATTTTAGCGGAGTTAGATGAGAAAATTCGGATGCACTTAGGAAATAAACCCAATAGCTTAAGTCGAGGATTGCAAATTCGTACTTTGGTTTATATTAATTTTAATAAATATTTAACACTCCTTTTAGCCGATGTTCCCGAATCGGTAGCATTAGCAGTTTTTGAAAAATTAGAAGAAGATAAATCCGCCGATAGTTTTGCGCTGATTGCTTCAGCCGTTGGCAAATCAAAAGAAGAAATTATTAATAACTTTATAAAAATATGGGAATCTTAAATTTTTTCAAAAAAGAGTTGGACAAAAAAATAGAGCCGGAAATGACCCAGGAGAAAACCTCCGAGGGCAAGATAGAAGTTTCTTCAGAGGTAGAAAAGGCCGATGACCTTAATTTTTCAAAGCGCCTTGGAGATTTAAAAGAGGCGATTAATGAGATGGAGGCTAACGGCATGCAGATAAGTGAAGATATTTTTGAAAATATCATGCAGATGAAGATCGGAGACTTCATGGAATATATTAACGGCGGAGAAAACATAAAAGAGACGGATGTTAAGAGTTTGCACGATAACATCTCTCAAGCTTTGAACGGCCAATTAAGCGAAGAACATCGCGGCAGCCGCTTGAAGGAATTTTTACGCAAGCCGGCGAGTAAAATAGTTTTTGCGACCTTAATTCTTTTTCTTAAATTCGCTCCCCACGCGCAAGCGCATGAAGCGACAGTCAAAGATAGTCCTAACGACCACAATCGCACGGAAGCGGTTAAGGGCGGCGGCGGTGATGGCGGAGTTAATCCGGACGGAACAGATAGTAAGACATTTGTCATCGGTGCGGAGCATTTGACTATACCGAATTTAGAAAATACTGCGAAGATAGATTTAACTAACAGTTACGAAACTGATAAAGATTTTATTTCCGAGGCGGACGCTAATGAGATTAAAGATAGCTTTAAAGCCTTTTTGGGCCAGATAAATGCCGATAATTTTAAAAAGGTCATGGATCTTGATTTTAAGATTTATGGCTCAAGCGATGAACGCCAGACAAGTACCTGGAAAGGCGGAAATTTAGAATTGACTCAAGCGAGAATCGCAGCTGCGGAAAAAATTATTAAAGCGGAGCTAGAAAATCATGATTTTTCTAATTCCGGGCTGACGCCGGAGCAAATCAAGGCTCTACAAAATAAAGAATTTAAGCATGGTATACCGGAAAAGGGCGTGACCCATATTACGGACATAGTTAATCCCAACACGGGCGAGAAATATACCGATAAAGAGGTTGAGGAGATGAAAAAAAATAATATTACGAAGTATAATGATTTACTGCAAGATTGCCGCTATATTAAAATCAACCTAATGGCTAAGGCAGATGAATTCAAGCCGGTTCCGGCTATCCCGCCGGTTTTAGAAATAAAAACAAATACAGAAATTCCGAAGCTGACCATTAAACTAATCTCTGGGTATGACCAGACCATTATCTTAATGGATGACAGCCCCTCGATGGCTGATTCAAAAAATTATATGGCTAATCAGTTACAGACCGAAGAGAAGGCAGCTAATATTAAAATCGCAACTTTTTCTGATAAATTAAATTCAGTTACGCCCACCGACAATTTCTATGAAGCAGGTGAAGTCTTAAAAAATATTCGTACTGGCGGTAATGCCCATGAACGCGCAACCTACGCCGCCACGGAAGCTCTTAATAGTTTTGATGTCACCAGTGAAAAAGTGATGGATCGAAAACTTATGCTGGTTAATACAGATGAGCCTATTCAGACCACTAAAGCGCAGATAGAGGCGTTAGTAACGAATTCTCAGCTTAAAGGCGCTAAGGTTTATTTTAATATGGGTTATGACGATAATAAGCAAGTATTAAAAGTGCCCTTAGAAGAAATGAAGGATAATTTCGATAAGCTTTATGAAAAAAAATTAGAAAAAATCCAAGCTGATATTGATAAATCGAAGGATCAGTTGACTAAAAAATCTATTAAAGGTGAAACCCGCCGCGTTATTAAAGATCGTCTTGAAAATCTAGAGAAGCAGCTGGAAGAATTGCCCAACTTAGAATTTAAGATTAAAAGCTTTGAATTACCGGATGGCCGTATTATCAATTTAGTTAGCTAAAATAGCAAAATCTATTTACAAAAAAGGAGTGCATAAAGTATCTTGACAAATATAATTTTTAGTGTTAAGTTCAAAGCAATCAGTGAAAAACCACATACTCAGACCATGAAAACAAAAACTTGGCTTTCTTTAACAACATTATGGCTCGTTTGCCTGGCTTTAACGGCTCAGCCGCAAGTCAGCTACGAGACAGCCGGAAAAATTTTAGGCAAACACTTCATCAGTAGCCGCCAGGCTTTGGCCGCTTGGCAGGATATAGACCCTTCCATTAATTTGGCAGAGGAGAACCTCGTCATACCATATGACGAAGAAACTCTCAAAAATTTCCAGCTCAAGACCGCTAACGGCGAGGGTAATTTCTACCTGGTCCCCACTATCGGTTTAAGCGACGCTAACTTGCGGAAATTTTGGTCTAACTACTACGGGGTTTCCAGTTTTCCGGAAAAAACCGAAATTGTTTATCGTTTGGTTAATTTAAAACCGCCGGAAAAATCTAACTCCGTCGGCTTTGAAAAATTAAGCACTCAGATGATAAGCAAGGACGGAAACGTCATGTCGGCGATGGCCTATCTCGAAACAGTCGCCACCATCTTCCTGGTAAACGGAGAGAATCTTTCTCCCCGATTCGCCTGGCTGATGCTGAGCGAGGATAAAAATGTTTTCGGGCCCAGGGGTCCTTTAAGAAATTTCGATGGGGAATTGACGATAGCTTATTCGGCCTTTATTGCCGGTAGCTGCCACGAAGTGGTAATCAGCTATTTTCCGAAGGAAAATTTCATTAGCGGTGACATTAATAATCACCGTCTAACACTGCTCGCCACTGAAGCCGACCAAACCGAATCGATGATTTTTGTCCCCTTGAAAAACGTTTCTTGTTTTGCAGGAGACAACGATTATTACATCGGACTGTGCTGGTATGTCAGACCAAAATGGCCAAATTAAGATCCAGAGCTTCTACCCAGAAGCTCTTTTTATTTTTAGCCCGCCCAGGCTCCAAGAGAAAATTGATAGACGTTTAAGACAAAAAAGATGGCGAATACAAAAAGAAGGCTATAGAATAGCCAGTTATATTTTTTAGTGATAATAGCGAGAAATATAAAAATTGGGAAAATTACCGCGACGTAACGGTTGACAGAAAGCATGGGGTACATAAAAGAAAAAAGAAGAGTATTAAGCAGACAGAAAACGGCATAGGGCCAATACTTTTTTTTAAACCAATATATCGTGGCTGCGAGCAGAAGTAAAAAGGCTCCCCCTTCAATGATTACTATCCGGATAAAATTATAGAGACCGGTTTCCCCGATCGAGTCGAGGAAAATTACTTTAAAAAAACCAGCGAATGTTTTCCAGGGCCATACGAAGGCTCGCCACTGTGCCCAGCCCTGTTGGCCACGAACAAAAGCGAACCAATCGCCGAATTGTAGGTAACAATAAAAACAGTATAAGAATAAGCTGGCAGGGATAATAAAAGAAAGCCAGAACTCTTTTTTCTTAATTAAAATAACCAGATTTTTCCCGAACCCGCCTAATTTGGCATTATAAAAAAATGTCATTAAAGGGGCTAAGTAGACGGGCCATAAAAAAATTCCGACGTTTCTTGTAAGAGCAGCCAGGAAGCCTATTAGCGCGGCTGTCCGCCAATGGCGTTTTTGCAAATAATAAAAGAAGGCGACTGTTAGAAAGATAAATAAAGACTCTGTGTAAATGAGAGAAAAGAATAGGGCGGAGGGGAAAGATAATAATAAAATGGCGGTTCGGTTATAGATTTTTTTCAAGCCGGTTTCTTTCAGCAGTAAATTTAAGTAAAAAAGAGCCGCCGCCAAAGATAAAAAGCTAATCAAGAAGCCCGAAAAAATAGCGGGGAGAAATACAGAGAATAAAGTTATTAAGAAAGGATAAAGAGGGAAGAAAACCGATGGCCTATCGAATCCGTTTAAGGCGATTTGTAAATAATGGACAGAATCCCAGTGTATTAAAAGATAATAGGGGTTTACTCTCTGGGCCCAGGCGAGGGAATTAGCATTATAATAGTTGAACAGGAAGACTATTAAGAGGACGAATAAAAAGAATAAGGCGCTTAAACCCAAAAAAGGGAGAAATCTTTTGAACCGGCTTAAAAAAGTTTTTATCATATTTGAGCCATACAAAGGCATATCTTGCGATATGCCTTTGTCGTATGCAGTCCCTAGGGGAATCGAACCCCTGTTACCAGGATGAGAACCTGGCGTCCTAACCGTTAGACGAAGGGACCAATTTTATGACCGCGTAAGAATTCTTGGCTCTCCATTATTTTCTTGCCCTCAAGTTGTAATCTTAATATAACTAAAGAATCTTGTCCACACTGGACAGCCAAACGACCGTCGGCTAGAAAAGATTCTCCGATTTCATGTTCTTTTGATTTAAGAATTTTATGATCGACCGATATTAGCTTGATTATTTTGCCATCGCTTATAGCATAGGTTCCCGGCCACGGATTATAAGCGCGTACCATCCTTTCAATTTCAAGCGCCGGCTTTGCCCAATTTATTTTTCCGTCCTCCTTTTTTATAGTTTTAACGTAACTGGCTCGGGAATCGTCTTGAGCTTGCGGAGTAACTTTTCCGGCGATAAAATCATTTAAAGTCGGGATTAGCAATTCAGCGCCCAAAGCAGATAATTTATCGTGGACTATTTCCAAAGTTTCCGTGCCGGTCAATTCTATTGCTTTTTGCTTTAGAATAGGACCGGTGTCGAGATCAGCTTCCATCTGCATAATTGTGACGCCAGTTTCATCATCGCCGTTTAAAATCGGCGCGTTAAGGCAGGCGGCACCGCGATACCGCGGCAAAAGGGAAGCATGAACATTAATGCAAGCATATTTCGGGATACTCAAAATTTCCGGCGGAATAATTTTTCCGTAAGCGATAACTACGATTAAATCGGGCCGTAGATTTTTTATGGTTTCAATTTCCAGTTTTATCTTCTGCGGTTGGAATATCTTTAAATTATGTTTTAAAGCGAATTCTTTGACCGGCGGCGGAGTCAGTATTTGATTGCGCCCGACTGGTTTATCGGGTTGCGTAAAAATACCGACAATCTCAAAATTAGAAGAAGCGTTTAGGCTCGCTAATCCGGGCAGGGAAAACTCGGGTGTTCCCATGAAAATAATACGGATTTTTTTGTTGTCTTCAGAATCCGGCATAATTTATTTTTTGTTTTTGACGATTTTGTCGATGAATAAAATGCCGTCCAAATGGTCGAGTTCGTGCTGGATAATGCGCGCCAGTAATTTTTCGGCGGTAATTTTTTTCTTTTCTCCCTTCTCGTTAATATAAACGCAGTTTATTTTTTTATGGCGTTCGACTGGCGCATAAATTATCTCTCCTTTATCATCAAGCACTGATAGGCATCCTTCCTCTTCTGTTTCTTTGGCCCAGGATTTTTTAGTTATTTGCGGGTTGATAAGAAAAAAAGTCTGGTTTTCATGATGGATAACCACGACGCGGATATTTTGGCCGATTTGCGGAGCAGCCAAGCCGGCACCGTCTTTTTTCATCATCGTCTCTACCATGTCGGCCAAGAAGGATTGGAATTTTGGTTTTAAGATTTCCGAAGCCTCAAGCGGTGTTGATTTTTTCCGCAGAATTGGGTTGGGGTTTAATAATATTTCTAATTGTTTAGGCATAAAATTATTTTTGGTCGATAATTTTGAAAAAATATTTCCAAGCCGCTCCAGTCTTGCAAAGCTCCTTAGTGTCGTTAAGAGCTAGCGATATTTTATGGGCAGGCAAGTCTCGACAAACTTTAAAAACTGCAGCCCGCTTAAAATTAGGAATACTCAATTCTTTTATAACGCGCAAAGCAAGGTCTTGCCAAGGATAGGCCGGAGCTTTTATCTTGGGCTTCGCTTTTATTATATCGGCGAAAGATTGGAATTTATTCTCGCTCATAAGGCTGGAAAAACTGAAGAATTAGAATTCAAATTCAAGGCTTAAATAACCGATTCCAAAGTCTGTTTGGTAAGAGAAAATACGCGTTTCAATATTTTTATCTTCTAAAATGCCGAGTAAAATTATAATTGGCTTTAATCCGCATTCGCCGGCATCTTTTATAAAATTAGCATCCATCTTCAAGATATTCTCGGCCGCCGTTTTTGGTTCGCTCAAGTATCCAATCAATTTATTATCGAATTTAGCGCCTTTGGGCGAATAGCCGCCGGGCGATTTTCTTTTGAGGCGATGCGATAAGTCGCTTGAAGATATGACTGCAATTTTTTTATTATTCGACTCTATGATTTCTTTAAGATGTTTACCGAGCTTAAAATGATCTTCCAGGCTTAAATCGTTGGCAGGAATAAGAACAATAATCTTAAAATCAGGTATGAGCGATTTTAAAAGATACGCCGGAATGGCGCTGCCGTAGTCTAGAACTCCTTCTGAGATTAATTGGATTGGGAGTTCATTGTTGATGGCATTTTTAATTTGGTCGGCTAAGAGAGAGTCGCCTTTCAAAATTGTTTTCGGAGGGATAAAGCCAAAATCTTGCAGATTGATGGTCATTTCCGGAGCAACGTTAAGAGTGAATGCGTTATCTTGCGATAAGCCGTGAGGACTGATAATAATTAAAGTATCGACTCCAAGATTTTTTAAACTTTCCCCGACTTGTTTGTAGGCGCTAGTTGTTTTGTCGAGAAAACTATAGTTAGCCCGGCCGATTTCCGGGATTAATAGTGGAGAGTGGGGGAGAATTACAGTCTTAATTAGAGCCATAAATTTGGTTATTTTTAGGTATTTTTAGTATAGTATAATTAATCTCTTTAGAGAAGTTGACAGTATAATGAAAATATATTATTATTTTTAATCTAATAAAAATAATAATTCTTTAAAAACAATTTAGAAATGAAAGAAGAAGAAACTGACTTTGGAAAGTTGTTCCTAGGCGTAACCATTATGCCCGCTTTCTTAATCGCCATTGTCTTCTTCTTTGCCGGCTCTGATTTATGGGGCGCGAATGAAGCGGAGGCGATGAAGTTCGGCTATAACGGTTCCTTAGGAATATTGATTTTCTCTATTATCTATTCGGTAATGTTCGCCCATGAAGAGGACTATAAATACATCCCTTTATTCGCGATAGCGATGACTACGTTATCGGTCGCTAGCCTGATTTTTGGGCTCGGCAACATGATCTTCTTAGCGATTACCGCTTGCTTAGGACTTTTGCTTTCCCTTGTTTTCGCTCACTACTTGAAAGGCAAGAGCGTGAGCAATTCTAAGCTCTATAAATTCATTCTCTTTACAACTCTTGTCGGTTGCCTAGTGAATATCGTCATCGGCTTAACAATGCGCGGCGATATAACGACATGTTCATTTTAATAAAACCCCCAATTTCTTGGGGGTCTTTTATTTTAAGAAGATATTTCTAGGCGATTAAAGCAATCTATTTAATCGTTTCTCCCTGGACATAATTATATAAAAATTTTGAGGAGACAGAAATAATATTTTTAGAATTATAGCCGAGTTTCTTGAAAACCTCCTCATTGGCGAACGGTCTTTTTTGTTTATTGGAGATCAGATAGACAGTCGGGAAGCTATCGGTTTTTACCAAAGTGCCGTCATCAAACATAACCGGATCGATCTTGGTATAAGAATTCAAAGTTTTAGTAGTCGCTTTAATTATTTTTTTACCCTTGAATTTAGTGGTTAGAAGTATCTTATCGGTAAGAGGAGCTTTAGTTCCGTCGACGACATAAAAGATGCCGCCGGTTTTCGTGTCTTGCATCAAGACGCCGGTTACATAAGTCGAGGTGGCGGTAATCGGCTTGCCGGTTGAGTAAATCGCTAAATCAGAGCTACTCGCCTTTTCGATCTCTTCGGGGTTAAAGCCGATTTTTTTAAAGACAGCTAAACTGGCGAACGGTCTTTTTTCTTTATTAACTAGCAAGTAAATTGTTTTGTCCGGAACTTGAACAAGAGAATAATTGGCAAATTTTATCGCTTCGCCGGGAGCGTAGTTATCAAGATCGTCTTTGCTGACAGTAATTATTTGGTCGTCTTTAAAACGGGAAGCAAAAGCGGAGTAGTTCAGGAATGGTCGTTTCTTCCCGTTTTCGATTAACCAGATACCGGGATCATCTTTAACTTGCAGAATAGAACCATCCGGATATAAGATGACATTTCCTTTCGGAAAATAACGATTCCAAAGCTTGTAGACATTATAGTTTCCGTTGAAGACATGGGGGGTATAGTTATAAAGAGCGGCTGTGGCCTTATTGAGGGGTGTTACTACCATTGGTTCTTTGGAAATAGTGCCGTAGGGGTTGGAAAAAGTATAGGTTTGTCCAGCTTTATAAGTATAATGATCTTGCTCGTTTACATAGGCGAGAAATTGCAGGGCGGCGCTATTAACTTGCTTGCCGAAGCCTTTATAGTAAGGGTTACAGACCCAGCCGTCAGGACAGCCGTAGCCAGTCGCCCAATCAAGACGGGCCTGGGGAGGATTCGGATCTTCGATTAGGCTAGCCTCTTTTTGCAAAAGTATAAGTAAAAATTTCGGGTTGACTGTAGTAATTTTTCGGCATTTTTGCTGTTTCTCAAGTTCTGTTGGCGCATCGCTTAAAGTTACCCCGTCGCAGTCATAATTATTGCGGCTGGCATCGTAGATAATTTCCGCGGCCGACTTTGTAGTACCATGCGCATTGCTTGTTATATAGTTAGCGAGGTAGCTGTTTTTGCTCTGTAGAAAATTCTGGATATCGGGCAGGCTCATAGAGTCGCAATTTAAAAGGTCGCTATCCTCAATAATTTTATTGGGATTGAAATTGGGGTCGATTTCTGTTTGCGCGACCGCTGGCCAGGGGACAACCAGACAGAATAAAAAAAGAGTGATTATTTTTTTTGTTTTCATGGTTACATTATAATATAATTTTTGCTTTGAGACAAAGGGTGATATATCTCTCTTGACAAGAAATAAAAAAAGAGGTTAAATATGATGATAGTTTTAAGGCCAAATCTATTTAAACCTTAAACTAAAAAGTTCTTTTTAAATCAAACCAATTTCTCACAGTATAAACAAATCCATCCCGTCTTATGAAACCGAACTTCAATGAAAAAGAAACCCTTAAGGCTAAATATAAGGCTTTAAGTGGAGTCGCCAAACGCTATTTTCGCTTCAATCTGTTGGCCCTTGTTTTCAGTACGCTTATTTGCGGACTTTTTATTGTCCGTGAAGCTAGTGCTTTAAGCGCGATGGCCGAAACACTTTTGGTTTTCTCCGTGGTTTATATTTTTATAACCGCGCTGATTATCGCCCTTAGCTCCATGTACGACCAGGAGAGAAACGTTATTGCCGGCGTTACCCCGCTGATTATGACGCTCATCGGATTAACCTCAGCCTTCTGGCTCTACGATGAATACTTAAGTGATCAAATTGGTCCCGGGTCGATAATAATTGCCTTTCTAGCACTGGCTATTCCGCCGCTTCTCAGCGTCGTTTTGCGCCGCGCGCTCTCACTAGCGGCTGCGAAATTATATTTTATCAATTTGCTGCAAATAGGAATTTCCGGTTTGCTGGCCTGGCTGGAATTCACCTGGTTTATTTAAATAAAAAACCTGCCCTAAAGGCAGGTTTTTCATTAGATTGAATTGGTTTAATGGTTTATGTTAGTTTAGTTAACGCGGATCATGACTTTTTCTTTATTTTCTAATTCAATTTTTACTTTATCGCCCTCTTTAACTTTTCCTTCGATAATCTCTAGCGCGAGTTCATCAAGAATCATAGTTTGGATGATGCGCTTTAAGGGGCGGGCGCCATAAGTAATGTCGTAGCCTTTTTCCGCGAGTAATTTTTTTACTTTCGGACTGATGCGAAGCACGATATTTTTATTATGAAGGCGTTTTTCTACTTTTAGCAATTCAAGATCAACAATTTTTTCTAGGGCCGCACTCGACAAGCTTCTAAAGAGGACAATTTCGTCGATTCGGTTGAGGAATTCTAATTTGAAATGATTTTTTAAAATCTTATCGATTTTTTCTTTCATTTCTCCAGTGCGCATTTTAGCCGCCGCCTGCTTATCGCTCTCGTCGGCAAAGCCAATAGAATACTGTTTGATGATTTCATTACCAAGATTGGAAGTCATAATGATGATCGTATTCTTAAAATTAACGGTCCGCCCTTTAGAATCAGTCAACCGGCCGTCATCAAGAATCTGCAGGAGCACGTTGAACATGTCGGGGTTTGCCTTTTCGATTTCATCAAAGAGGACGACGCTATAAGGGTGACGACGTACCTTATCGGTTAATTGACCTCCGTCGTCGTGTCCGACATATCCGGGGGGCGAACCAATCAGCTTGGCAACAGAATGTTTCTCCATAAATTCACTCATGTCCAAGCGGATGAGTGCCTTTTCATCGTCGAACATAAACGTAGCCAGGGCTTTAGCGAGTTCGGTTTTACCGACGCCGGTCGGTCCGACGAATAAAAAGGAACCGATTGGTTTTTTTTCTTCATTAATGCCGGCGCGGCTACGGCGCAGGGCGTTAGAAACCGCTTTTATCGCTTCTTCCTGTCCGACCACTTCTTCATTCAATTTATTTTCCGCTTCGCTCAGTTTTGTTATCTCATCCTGGAGCATTCTATTAACCGGAATGCCGGTCCAGCGGGCAATAACTTTTGCAATATCTTCTTCATCGACTTCTTCTTTTAAAATACGCTGCCCCTTTTTTTGGATTTTTATCAGTTCATCTTGGAGCTTCTTGATTTTATTTTCTAGTTCCGGAATCAAGCCGTACTTAATCTTCGCGACTTCGGTTAAATCGGCGCCTTGGCGCTGGGTAATTTCCGCGCGGATTTTTAAGTCCTCGATTTCTTTTTTAGAATTACGGATTTGGGAGATAATATTTTTTTCATTATTCCAATGTAATTCCAATTGATTGGCTTTCTCTTTTATTTTAGCGAGCTCTTGGTTAACAGCTTTAAGCTTGGACGATTTTTTATCGGTAGTCATGATGCCGGCCTTATTCAATTCGAGCTGGTTCATCCGTCGTTTTAGTTGATCAAGCTCATCGGGCATTGAATCTATTTCCATACGAAGCGATGAGGTGGCTTCATCAATCAAGTCGACTGCTTTATCGGGTAAAAAGCGGTCGCTGATATAGCGATTAGATAATTTGGCGGCGGCTATAACCGCATTATCAGTAATTCGAACGCCATGATGGACTTCATACTTTTCTTTAAGTCCGCGGAGCATGGAAATAGTGTCTTCAACGCTCGGTTCGTTGACCATAATCGGCTGGAAGCGTCTTTCCAGAGCGGCATCGCGCTCGATATATTTTTGGTATTCTTTAGTAGTCGTTGCGCCGATAGTGCGCAGTTCTCCTCTGGCTAATGCCGGTTTTAACATATTTGAAGCGTCCATTGAGCCTTCGGAGGCGCCCGCGCCAATTAAAGTATGGAGTTCGTCGATAAATAAGATAATGCGCCCATTTTGTGATTTAACTTCTTTAAGAACTGCTTTGAGACGATCTTCAAATTCACCGCGGAATTTTGCACCGGCTACTAAAGCGCCTAAATCAAGCGTCACAACTTCTTTATTTTTTAAATTCTCGGGCACGTCGCCAGCAATAATTCTTTGCGCCAAACCCTCAACGATAGCCGTTTTGCCTGTTCCCGCCTCGCCGATTAAAACGGGATTATTTTTAGTGCGGCGTAGAAGCACTTGCATTATGCGGCGGATTTCTAAATCACGGCCGATAACCGGATCAAGTTTTTCCTGACGGGCCAACTCAGTCAGATTAGTCGTGTATTTTTCTAAGACTTTATATTTATTTTCGGGGTAAGGATCATTAATCGTCTGCGTACCTCGTAATTCTTTTAAAATCTCTTTAACGTTTTTATATTCCACTTTAAAATTAAGAAGAATGGCTTGAGCCGGGGAAGGGACGCCAATCAGAGCCAGCAGAATGTGTTCGGTTGAGATGAATTCATCATTCATGCCGTCCGCTTCTTTCTGCGCTCGTTCTAAGATAACGGCCGTTTCCGCTGTGCCCGAGACAGCTTGAACTGGGCCGCTTGCTGGATTGATTTTTAGGCGCGGTAATTTTTGCAACTCTTTGATCGTGAGTTCTTCGATCATTTCCGGATCGATTTTCATCTTTTCGAGTATCGGCTTGGTTAGGCTTTCGTTCTGCTGGAGTAGGGAAAGTAAAATATGAAGAGCCTCGATATTAGATTGGCCGTAAGAAGAAGCGATTATTTGGGCATTGATGATAGCCTCTTGTGATTTATCAGTAAATTTATTGAACATATTTTTATAATTTTATATATTTAATTATACGTTTTTTTGAGATTTTTATTTATAAATTTGCTTAGCACTCTTAGTTTAAGACTGCTAATTCTAATAATAGTTTAGGGCTGTTTGTTTGTCAACTTATGGGTTTGGCATAAATGAGCAAAAGTTGACATTTTGTGATAATTTAGCTATTGACAGCAGGCATATTAGATGGTATAATAGAAATAAGCTTATTTATTTATTAAAAAATATGAAAAAAACCTTCTTAAAGTTAGGAATTATGGTAGCCGCAGTTTTTGCTTTGGCGGCCGGAGTTAGCGCTTTGGCAGCCGGAGTTAGCGCTTTAACGGTTACAAGAAGCGATTCTGCAGCGACTTCTGTAAAGAATGCAGTTTCTACTTCGGTTGCGAGCCAAACATCGCCAACATCGCCAACATCGCAAACATCTAACAAAGCAGCTCAAACTAATCAAGTACTAGCTGCCCAAACTATTCTAGCTAATAATGTTGCTGAGGGTACATTTGGTGCTAATACTGGCGGCGGTAATTATATTTTTCCAGGAGGAGTCGCAGCTTATAACTTTGACGCCAAAGGAGGCATGACGCTAGGAATTGAAGGTCTGCCGACTTCTATTGCTTTTACTTATGCAGATAGTGCCCCTGTTATTCGTGTCGAAGCGGGTGCATTCAAATTCTTAAGAGGCGGCCAGTATATATTCGATAACAATATTATAACCACTGGTTCGATAAGCGCTAATGGCGCTGTCGCGGCTTATAACTTCGACGCTAAAGGAGGTATGACGCTAGGAACCGAGGGTTTGCCAACCGAGATTGCTTTCACTTATGCAGATAGTGCCCCTGTTATTCGTGTCGAAGCGGGTGCATTCAAATTCTTAAGAGGCGGCAGCTATATATTTGATAATAACGTTAAGACCGTTGGCTCAATCAAGGCTAACGATTATTTTGCCGGCAACGGTAGCCAAGGCTTAAGCCGAAAAGTCTCCGTTAAGGGAAGCAATAACCAGAATTGCAGCCTTACTTTTACCGACGGTTTATTGACGGCGACTACTTGTCCAGCTAATTAAAATTATTTTAAATATAAAAAAGACCCGATTTAAAAAATCGGGTCTTTTTTTTAGTTCAGCGCCCCCCTAATTCATTAGTTATTTTTTTTATTTTATGATAAAATATAAACAATTAGTAATGTATGAGTAATTTACTTTATATGGATAAAAAGAAAATTTTTTTTCAAAAATTTTGTATTTTTTTAATATTTTTTATAATTTTTGGGTTATCCATTTCAGGGACAGTTTTTGCCGATACGCCGAGCATCAGTCTAAATGTCTACTCGCCCGATCCCACTAATGATACTTCTCCGGTCCTAACCGGACATGCTAGCAATAGTTCTACTAACATCGCTGGCGTTAAATATAAAGTTGATAATGGCTCTTGGTTGGATTGTGATCCGGCGGATGGTTCTTTTAATAGCACTAGCGAGAATTACAACTGCCAAACAAACGGTTTAAGCGACGGGCAGAGAACGATTTATGTTAAATCGATTGATAGTAATGGCCATGAATCAAGCCAAGCATCTGATACGATAACTATTGATACTACGCCGCCATCGCTGACGATAAAAGCCTTGACTCCTAATCCGACTCGGAATACCATGCCCAGTTTTAATGGTACGTCTACTGATCTGACAACAACTGTCACCGGTGTTGAGTTCCAGGTCAAATTTTATGGCTCGGCGACAACCACGCCTTGGACAGATTGTACGGCTGATGATGGAACTTTTGATGAAGCAACGGAGTTATATACTTGTGATACTGCAGACATACCAGAAGGTTACATGGATCCGATTTTAGGGTTGCCGGATAATGGCTCTTCGACTGAAGATGTTTATAAAATTTACGTTCGGTCTTCGGATATCGTCGCTAATACCTCTACCGGCTTGTTATATACTTCGTTTGACATTGATACGACCCCGCCCGCAACGCCAACGGTTCTAACCCCATCTGAAGCTGGCATTAGCTTAATGGGCGGGCAAAGTTATAGTATCACCTGGGCAACGACTTCTGATTTCCATTTAGGGACGACGCCGATAAAGATTGAATATTCGTTAGCTGGAGATTTTAGTGACGCCGTTACTATTACATCCGGCACGGAAAACGATGGTGCTTATAACTGGACAGTGGTTAGCGGCAATTCTTCGTCGACTAAAATTAGAATTACCGCGACCGATATTCCTAATAATACTTCGACATCTGTTTCCGCAAATGCTTTTTCGATTGACTCAACCGCTCCAACCTCGGTAACTATCGCTCATTTTGTTAATGATTTAGTGGGTACTTCGACGCCAACTTTTACCGCGACTACGACGGATTATTTTTTATATATTGCTGAAGCACAATATTCAATTGATAACTTTTTTACTTGGAATAGTTGTTCGGCAACCGACGGGGTTTTTGATGAAACGACCGAAGATCTGACTTGCGGACCGGTTAGCGCTTTAAGCGAAGGTACGCATGTAATATATGTTAAAGCTAAGGATTCAGTCGGTAACTGGACCAGTAATTTTGCTAATAGCTATTCTTTTTTAGTTGATACTAACCCGCCGGTAGTTGATGCCGGTACTTTAGGAACAATCAGTTCACCAACCACACCTGGAGCAACGGCGACTGATATCGATCAAGCTAATTTAGTCTATGCCTGGTCAAAGGCGTCGGGGACAGGGAACATTATCTTTTCTAATGACTCGATTCTGAATCCTTCTATTTCTGCTGACGTTAATGATTCTTATTCGGCCCTGTTAACGGTTACTGATCGTTTGGGGCATTCAGCAACAGATACGGTAAATTTTGTTTGGAATGACAGTCCGACAGTTTTGAGCGCGACAGCGTCTCCGAATCCAGCCAAAGACGGGACAGTGACAGTAACGATTGTTTTTAATAAAGTGATGGATACTAGCGTTTTTCCGACGGTTAATATCAGCGGTCTATCGGGTTCGCCTATTTCCGTCGCCTCTTCTTCTTATGTAACTAGTACTTGGATTGGGACTTTCAGTCTGGCTGATAACGATGAAAACGCTACCGGGACAATCGAAGTTTCTGGAGCCAAATCAATAGCTGGCTATTTCATGGCTCCAAATGATAATGCCGGCACCTTTCAAGTCGATACAATCAGCCCAGTCCTGACCTTCACTAATGATGTCGCGGCCGGACCAGTTACCAGCGATTCAATAGCAATCACAGTCAGCGATACTCACGCCAGTACAAGTACTTATTATTATGGTTTGAATGCTGACAATAATTGCACAGCGACCTCGACTTATGATATAGCCTTTACTTCCGGCAGTTCTTATTCATTATTAGGGGCAGACAATGGCAAGTGGATTTGCGCGAAAGCGGGTGATACGGCTGGTAACATAGTTTATCAAGCCAGTGCTAATCCGATAAACATTGATAGTAATAAGCCGACAGTAATTAGCGCGACGGCTTCGCCTAATCCAACTAAGGAGGGGACGGTAACAGTCACAATTGAATTCAGTAAAGATATGGCTACCGGTATAAGCCCGACAGTCAATATTACGGGTTTGACCGGCTCGCCTATTTCCGTTAGTCAATCTTCTTATTCAACTACGACTTGGGTCGGTACTTTTAACTTATCTGATAACAACGAAGAAAAAACGGTGGCGATTGCAGTTTCAGGGGCTCAAGATACCGTGGGTAATGTTATGAATGCGAATAATAATGCCGGAACATTTGTGGTTGATACAAAAAATCCAGTCCTGACCTTCACTAATGATGTCGCGGCCGGACCAGTTACCAATGATTCAATAACAATTACAGTCAGTGATGCTCACGCTAGCACAAGTACTTATTATTATGGTTTGAATGCTGACAATAACTGCACGGCGACCTCGACTTATGATATAGCCTTTACTTCCGGCAGTTCTTATTCATTATCAGAAGCGGACAACGGCAAATGGATTTGTGCGGAAGCCGTTGATACTTTAGGTAACGTTTCTTATTTGGCGAGTGCCAATGATATTAATATTGACGGCAATAAGCCGACAGTAATTAGCGCGACAGCATCTCCGAACCCAGCGAAAAATGGTACGGTGACTGTTACGATTGTTTTTGATAAAACGATGAATACGAGCACCGCGCCGACAGTTAATATTACGGGTTTGACCGGTTCGCCGATTTCCGTATCAGCTTCGTCATATTTAGTCGATACTTGGATTGGCAACTTTAGTTTGTCTGACAATAATGAAGATAAGACCGCAACTATTACTGTCTCGGGGGCGAGGGATAGCGTAGGTAATTTTATGGATCCTAATAATAGCGCCGGAACATTTGCTGTCGACACAATAAGCCCGGCGATTAGTTTCGCTAATGATGTTGAGGCTGGGCCGATAGCGAGCGACACCATTAATATCTTGGTAACCGAAACTCATGCTAGTTCTACGGAATATGGCTTTAGCGCAAATAGCACTTGCGATGGCGGCGATACTTATGGCAATCCTTTTGTTTCCGGAGTTGATTTTACTATTTCTGGCACCGGCAATAACGGCAAATGGATTTGTGCCCGAGTAATCGATACTTCTGGCAACATTACTTATCAAGCGAGCGCCAATGATTTGAATATTAATAATACTCTGCCGACGATTACGAGTGCAACCGCTTCGCCTAATCCGGCAAAAGACGGCAACGTTACCGTTACCCTTGTTTTTGATAAAACCATGAACACAAGCGTTGATCCGACAGTAACGATTACCGGAATATCTGGAACGCCGACCGTTTCTAAGTTATCCTACTCTAGTAATACTTGGACGGGGAATTTCAATCTGACCGATAACAATGAAGATACGACCGCGACAATCAGCGTCAGCGGCGCTCAAGATTTGGCTGGCAACACGATGGCCGCCAATCCAGCAGCCGGCACTTTCGCTGTCGACACCAT
>Ga0172371_10000179_pt1 | contig 90544 bp, 87 predicted proteins | sample Lak12m_FD_114543 | JGI IMG/M metagenome (GOLD analysis project Ga0172371, IMG submission 114543) | Freshwater microbial communities from Kabuno Bay, South-Kivu, Congo - kab_022012_12m | ecosystem: Environmental > Aquatic > Freshwater > Lake | place: Democratic Republic of the Congo: South-Kivu...
CTTCCACCTTTTTCATCTCCTTGCCTCCGGTCTTATTGTGCCGGAGTTCTTATGATTTAGGTGGGCTCACTTTCAATGTTAAATCCTCCCCCAGGTGGGCTCGTTTTCAATGTTAAAAAACACCAAAATGAGAATTTCATCAAAGACACTTGCTGGACTAATATTCGTATTTATCTTTGGTGGAATTCTGTTCAGCACTTGGATGAATTGGTGGTCAACAAAATCCAATAAAACACCTGCCAAATTTACTCAAGGTGACTTTACAGGTGAGTATAACCCTTTGGATATTCGTGGATCTTACACGTTTGGTGATATTGAATCCACTTTTGGCATTCCATTGGATCTTCTTGCCACAGCATTTGCCCTACCTGAAAGCACAGATGTATATTCTTTTCAAGTTAAAACGCTCGAATCAATTTACTCTTTCCCCGACAAGGAGATTGGGACAGCTTCCGTCCGTTTATTTGTAGCCTTATATACAGGACTCCCTTTGGAGATCACAGAGGGCACCTATTTGCCATCACAAGCAGCCGAGATTCTTAAACTGCATGGAACTTTAACATCAGAACAGATCGATTATATTGATTCTCACTCCATTCTGATTGAAAATTCGGTGAACATCGAACCAGTTACTGAAAATCCCGTTGAATCCGAATCGTCTACCAGCCAATTAATTAAAGGAAAAACTACATTTAAAGATCTTCTCGATTGGGGAGTTTCCCAGCTTGCAATTGAAAGCATTCTGGGTGGTGAGATGCCTAACCCATTGATAAAAATAAAGGATTACTGCATTGAGAATAACTTACTGTTTGAGACTGTTAAAAGTGATCTACAAGTTATTGTTGATGAATTACCCTGATTTAGGAAGAATTACATCCTGATATATAAAAATCTCCCACGGATCAAATAAGCTACAATTATGCATTAATTAGGAAAGACAGCTGTCAGAAACCGATTTACCTGACTTAGCTGCCTTTCTTTAATATCTCGAGCAATACTTTCAGATTGTAACCATCCCAGCGGTTTATTTTCATTTATCGATCTTTTTGCGACCATTATCTCTAAGTGGTCTATTTATGGATGGCTGAGGAGATAGTGCTTTTCTGAAAAGTATAAACCAACAATGAGCTCAAAAAATTAGAAGCTTGGGATCGTTACCCATTATAGTTTATTCCAGGATTTTCTACGACCATTAAGTTCTTACTAACAGGATGTAGCAATTCTTTATAAGAACCAATCCTGGCTTCAAAAAATCTACTGTTACTCGTGCTAATGATTATAGGATGATCCCATAAGATATCAGAAGAATATAAATAAATTGCCAGTTAAATCTTCATGGAAATGATACCCAAGATCACTGGCAATAATATTAACACTTCATATTTTGGCTAAATAATTAAAATTCCCCTAAACTCAACAATTGGATTGAATTCTTTCATTTAATCACTTCCCGATCCTTCTCAGATCAGACATTTGGAAGATTGCGTTTTAAAATTCCATACATACTCAAACCTTTGGCAGCTCCTTCAACCACACAACTGGTCGGATTATCCACCAGGTAGGCTGGAATTCCCAAGGATTTGGTAATAAGTCTGTCAATCCCGCGCAGCTTAGCCCCACCACCACACAAAGCAACACCACGATCAATGATATCAGATACCAATTCTGGAGGTGTCTTCTCAAGAACAATACGGCATGATTCAACAATATTTTTTAGAGACTCCTGCAAAGCCTCAACAATCTCGCCAGTCGTCAATGTCACGGGTCTGGGTAGACCAGTCACTTGATCCTGTCCCTGGACTTCCATGCTTTGTTCCTGGTCTTGTGGAACAGCCGCACCGATCTTGATCTTTAATTGCTCGGCAGTAACAGATCCAATAATGATCCCATATTTTCGTCGAACATATATGACAATCGCTTCATCCAAATATATTCCACCCTGACGCAAAGAATCAGCAGATACGATACCATACATTGCAACAACTGCTGTTTGTGTAATCCCGCCTCCCAGACAAATAACCATATTTCCCGAAGGTGAGCCAATCGGGAGGTCTATACCCAATGCAGCAGCCAGTGGTTGCTGGATAAGTATCACCTCTTTGCTTCCAGCCTGGAAAACAGCTTCGTGGACCGCACGTGATTCGACACTGGTGACACCATAAGGGACTGAAACCATTACGCGCGGACGGAACAATCTCATTGGACCACTTACTTTTTGAAGCAAATGGTGGATAAAGGCTTCGGTAACTTCATAATCAGCTACAACGCCATTCTGCAGAGGACGTGCCACTTCAATCGTATCAGGTACACGTCCTTCCATATTCAAGGCTGCCTGCCCAAATTCAACAAGCTTTTGCTCTGCAATAACAATTGCGACAATTGTTGGTTCTTCTATAAGAATGCCTGAAGTATTAGCAATCCTTGTATGTGTGGTGCCAATGTCGATCCCCAGGTCTTTCGATAGTGAAGCCATTAATTACCTCTAATCGTTGTCTGAAAACCTGGTTTTTTTTGCGCTACTGCGCCTGAACCGTTTGACAGCATCCAGACGTAAATTTGAGCGGCGCAAAGCAGATTCAAGTTTAAAGTATGAATCCGTATCGTGTGGAGTCCCTTGTGTAAGGTATTCTTCAGCGCGCTTGCGCGCTTCCTCAGCCCGCGTTATATCAATTTCTTCTACATTCTCAGCAGCATCTGCAAGAATCGTGACAATATCAGGTTGAACTTCAGCAACACCGCCTGCAACTGTAAATATCTCTTCACCTTGCTTTGTGCGAACTCTAACTACACCAAATTTCAAGGTAGTCAATAAAGGCGAATGATGAGGTAATATTCCCATCTCACCATCTGTGCCTGGCAAGACAACCATATCGGCATCACCTTCAAAGACCATACGATCTTGTGAAACAATCTCACAACGAATCGTCATCATTTCTCCTCTGTTCCCATGACCTAGAATTAGCTGACAATGGGAACGAAAATACTATCAACATTAGGCTTTTGCCAACTTCTCTGCTTTCTCAATCGCATCTTCAATTGTACCAACCATCATAAAAGCCTGTTCCGGCAGATCATCATGTTTGCCGTCCAGGATCTCCCGGAAACCGCGAACTGTCTCACGTAGAGGTACATAAGAACCATCAATACCTGTGAACTGGGTAGCCACATAGAATGGTTGTGAAAAGAAACGTTCGATCTTACGAGCACGCGCCACCACCAGTTTATCATCCTCGCTCAATTCGTCGATGCCCAAGATGGCAATGATATCCTGCAAGTCTTTATAGCGTTGTAATACGCTTTGAACTTCTCGTGCAGTGGTATAGTGTTCTTCACCAACAATTTTTGGATCGAGGATCCGGGAGTTAGAAGCCAATGGATCCACAGCCGGATAAATACCTTTTTCGGCAATGGATCGTTCCAAAGCAATTGTCGCATCCAGATGGGTGAATGTAGCCACAGGTGCTGGATCAGAATAATCGTCTGCGGGTACATAAACTGCCTGCATGGAAGTGATAGAACCATGCCGGGTGGATGTGATGCGCTCCTGAAGCTCTCCCATCTCAGTAGCCAGGGTCGGTTGGTAACCTACCGCAGAAGGCATGCGACCCAGTAAAGCTGACACTTCGGAGCCAGACATGGTGAACCGGAAGATATTATCAATGAACAACAGCACGTCACGGCCTTTATCACGGAAATACTCAGCCATTGCCAGTGCTGAAAGAGCCACTCGCAAACGTACACCTGGTGGTTCATTCATCTGACCAAAAACCATCACGGTATCTTTCATGACACCTGATTCGAGCATTTCACGGTAAAGCTGTGTTCCTTCACGCGTTCGTTCACCTACCCCAGCAAATACGGAGTTACCCTGGTGAACCGTGGCGATGGAACGAATGAGTTCCATGATAACTACTGTTTTACCTACACCTGCACCTCCAAAAATACCTGTTTTTCCACCCTTGGTAAACGGAGCGATCAGGTCGATCACTTTGATGCCTGTTTCAAAGATCTCAACCCGAGTGGATTGATCTGCAAACAAAGGTGCAGCGCGATGAATTGGGTAGTACTCATCTGTTTTGACATTACCCTTATTATCCACCGGGTGCCCCAAAACGTTGAAAATTCTCCCAAGTGTTGATTCTCCGACCGGTACCATAATGGGAGCACCGGTTCTAATAACTGCAGTACCGCGTTGAAGACCATCTGTCGTATCCATGGATACGCAACGGACTTGATTATCCCCCATATGTTTCTGGACTTCAAGAACCAACGGGAAACCTTTGTCGCTCGGGATTTCAATTGCCTCATATAAACTCGGAAGTTCATTCCGAGGGAATTCTACATCCACAACACCACCCAGGATCTGTACTACCCGGCCAGTTGCATTCACCATTATTGCCTCCGTTACCTTATTTCTGTGAAATTGCCTTGGCAAGCGCCTCTGCGCCACCAGCTATATCCAATAAATCTCCGGTAATCGTCTGTTGACGCACCTTGTTATAATCCATTTGTAATGCTCCAACCAATTCAACAGCATTATCCGTAGCATTGCCCATTGCAATCATCCGTGCGGCATGTTCACTGGCCAGACCTTCAAGAATTGCCTGGTAGACCTGCAATGCCGTGAAACGTGGAATAATCTCATCCAGGATCTCACTCTCTTCCGGTTCGTAAATATAAGCTGCAGAAAGGTGCTTGGATTCATATGCTTCCACCCGATCTGTTGAATCCCCACCCACTTCCAGGGGCAACAATCTTTTTATGACTGGTTCCTGTCTTGTCATCGTGACAAAATCGGTATAGACCAGGTAAACTTCATCAACTTTGCCTTCCAGGAATTCATCGACTGCCAGGCGACCAATTGCAGACACATCTGAAAAAGATGGTGCAGGTGGCAAATTACTGAATTCTGCAATCACATTCTTCCGTCTTCGGATCAGCATATCCCGACCTTTGCGTCCTACAGCAATGTACTTCACCGGCATTTCATAGTGTTCAAATTTTTGCAACAGGTATCTTATTATGTTGGTGTTATATGCGCCTGCCAAACCGCGATCTCCACTGACAACTAACACAAGTGTTTGTTTAATGGTGGTGCGCTTTGTCAACAATGGGTGGAGGGTATCCCGGCCTGGTTGTCCAGCAATATGGATAAGTACCTGCCAGGCTTTGGTAGCATAATTACGCGTGGCAGCTACTGCTGCCATCGCTTTTCTTACCTTGCTGGCGCTGACCGCACTCAAAGCACGTGTTACTTGTGAAATATTTTTCACGCTCTGTATGCGTAGCCGCATTTCTCTTCCAGAAGCCATTATCGCTCCTTAATTATTGCCAAGTTGTTTTGAAGGTTTCCAAAGCTGCCCGCAGCTTTGCTTCGTTATCATCCATAATACGCTTGGACTCTGAAATATCCCTTCCAATTTCAGGATGGGAAGTTTCCATATAGCGAACCAGTGCAGTCTCCCAAGCACGCATGCGTTCGATCGCAACGTTATCTGCGAAACCATTGGTACCCGCATAAATTACAATCACCTGATTTTCAAGGGACATCGGCTCATATTGCGGTTGTTTTAATATCTCTTGCATTCGCCGCCCACGATTCAATTGCCCCTGGGTGGCTTTATCGAGATCGGATGCCATTAACGCAAATGCAGCCAGTTCACGGTAGGCAGCCATATCCAAACGTAGTCTACCCGCCACTTGTTTCATAGCTTTGGTTTGGGCAGCTCCACCTACGCGAGAGACAGATATTCCTACATTCACAGCCGGTCGAATACCAGCATTAAAGAGGTTACCTTCCAGATAGATCTGTCCATCTGTAATCGAGATAACATTCGTAGGAACATATGCGGAAACATCACCCAATAAAGTTTCAATAATCGGTAGAGCCGTCAATGATCCGCCTGAGCCTTTAACTTTTACAATTTTATAATCATCAGGTTTCGTAATGGTTTTCTTGGCTTCTTCAGCATCATGTGCCGAACGTGGTCCTGAATAAACTCTTCCATCCACGCCGTCTGTATCCAACGCCAAAGCCTCAGAAAATACTTTCTTGACAATAACATATTTTTCAGCCACGCGTGCAGCTCGTTCCAAAAGGCGTGAATGCAAATAAAACACATCTCCGGGATATGCTTCGCGTCCAGGTGGGCGGCGAAGGAGCAGAGAAACTTGACGATAAGCCCATGCATGCTTTGAAAGGTCATCATAAATAACCAGGGCATCACGTCCAGTCTCCAGGAATTCCTCACCGATTGCACAACCTGCATAGGGAGCAATGTATTGTAATGCAGCCGCTTCATCAGCTGCAGCGATAACGACAATCGTGTGTTCCATGGCTCCATGACGTTCTAATAAGGCAACCGTACGGGCGATGGCAGCTTTTTTCTGTCCAATGGCTACATAAATGCAGATCAGATCCTTGCCTTTTTGGTTAATGATCGTATCAATTGCGATGGCAGTTTTACCAGTCTGCCGATCTCCAATGATCAATTCCCGTTGACCGCGCCCAATAGGGATCATGGTATCAATGGCTTTGATACCTGTTTGAACCGGTGTATCCACATCCTGACGTTGAATCACACCTGGGGCAATTCGCTCAATTGGCCGATAATCGGTAAATTTGAGGGAGCCCTTTCCGTCGACAGGTTCTCCCAGAGCATTTACAACCCGCCCGATCAATCCATCACCTACTGGAACAGAAGCAATCCGCCCGGTGGAGCGAACAGACATTCCTTGTGCAATATCTGAATAATCCCCCATGATAATGACACCAACGCTATCTCGTTCCAGGTTAAAGGCGATACCCATTACGCCATTATGAAACTGAACAAGTTCCTGAGCTCTTACATTTTCCAGTCCGGAAACCCGGGCAATACCATCCCCAGCCTCAGTAACTGTACCAATATCTCTGACGCTGATTTCGTGTTCAAAAGAATTAATCTGGGCTTTTAATTCATTAGTAATTTGATTGATAAGGTCGGACATTTTGCCTCCGGTCTTTCTTGGTTTTTATATCGTGAGTTCTGCAACAGTGTCAGCATCCAAACGGGTTAATAATTCAACCACCAGTTTCACTGAATTGTCGTAGTCATCACGATTTATGATCGAGTTATGTGAATGAATATGCCGGGCAGGGACAGCCAAAACAACGGTAGGGACACCTGTTTTATAAAGATGGATAGCACCTCCATCTGTTCCGCCACCTTCTATCGAGGATAATTGCAGATTTATCCCAAGGTCATTGGCTACACGGGTAACCAGATTGCCTAATTTATGATTTGGGATCATGCGAGCGTCGTAAACCAGCATACTAGGTCCCCCACCCAGTTTAACTTTCGATTCTTCTTCCTTGATTCCAGGGACATCCCCGGCAATATCCGACTCAAGAATTATGGCTACATCAGGTTGAACCATTTCCACACATGTTGTCGCACCGCGTAATCCCACTTCCTCCATTACCGTTGCTGCACCAAAAACTGTATTCGGGTGGCTCCGCTCCTGCAATGCTTGCATTGCTGAAACAATGATCGCAACACCTACACGGTCATCAAATGCTTTAGATAAATAACTCTTTCCATTTGTAAGTATTTGAAAATTAGAATCAGGTACGATTGGATCACCAACCTGAATACCGCTATGCCTGAGTTCATCTTCACTGCTTGCGCCTATATCAATATACATTTCCTTTCGGAGGACAACTTTGCCGCGATCTTCAGGAGTGAGCATATGCGGTGGTTTGGCTCCAATTACACCTAAAACATCTCCTTTGCCTGTCTTGATGATAACTCGTTGTCCAAGCAGAACCTGGTCAAACCAACCACCTAATGGAAGAAACTTGATAAAACCTTCCTTTGTAAGTTGTTTGACCATGAAACCAATCTCATCCATATGGCCAGCAAGCATTACCTTTGGCGATTCCTCTGACCCTTTCTTTTTACATATAACACTTCCAAGTTTATCCTGAGTCAGTTCTCCCAGTGATTTCATGTAATTTCGCACAACTGCCCGGATGGGAGTTTCATATCCGGGCACGCCGTGAGCTTCTGTCAATGTTTTTAATAATTTTTCAATTGAATCCATTGGTAGTTTGTAGCTCCCAAACACAAAATTTTACTTTTTTATTCCCAGGCAAATCTGCCTGGAATGTGAATTCGCTATTTTCTCGCAAGAAAATAAATCAATACCAATTTCTTGTCAATAATTTTGGTGACATCCCTGTTATTCTAAAACTGTTGTTAATAATGAAAGAATTCTTAGTGCTGCATCTTTCTGATAACCACCATCTTCTGAGAAAACAGGTTAATGCCCTCAGCTGATGGATATGAATCTGTAAATACCTGGCTGGTTCCAGAACGTGCATATGATACCTGAAAGGAAAGTTCTTGTCCAGTTACAAATATTACAATTCAGATTGGTTCATAAAAGCCCCTTGATTTATCCAAATCTTCCTTTATACTAATCCTCATTGAAATTAACCAATAGATATATCTTTTCTTTTTCATTCTTGTGCGTAAGAGGAGTTGATCATGTCAGACAATAAGATAACCGAAGAAAACGATGAACCTCCTGGTAATTGGCCACAGCCAAAACCAGTCTGGCGTATTGCCGTTCTGGCGAACATTAAAGATGAGAACATCACACATCCTTTCAATGTCCCACCAGATGCGTATGCTGATTATGATCACATCGAAACCGTCCGAATGATCCAGTCAGCTTTGGAAACAGATGGTCATAAAACTGAGTTTATCATGGCAGATCAGAATCTGCCTTTCGAACTAAAAAAATACAAACCTGATATTTGTTTTAATATTTCAGAGGGTTTGGGAGGGGATGCCCGGGAAGCTCAGGTCCCAGCATTATTGGAAATGCTTCAAATCCCATATACAGCATCCAGGGTACTCACAAATGCCATCGCATTGGATAAAACCCTTACCAAACGTATCTGGCGTGACAGAAACCTGCCTGTCGCCCCATTTCAAGAATTCAATTCCGGCGATGAACCATTACGCCACGAGTTGCGCTTCCCATTGTTCGTAAAACCATCACGTGAAGGTACCGGTATGGGTGTCGATACAAAAGCCAAAGTTGAGACAGAAACTGAGTTACGTGAGCGTGTGAATTATGTGATCAATGCATATAAACAACCTGCTCTGGTTGAAACATACCTTCCTGGTCGCGAATTTACCGTAGGTCAAATTGGACGTCCCAATGCCACTTTATTCAGCCGCCATCCAGAATGGTACACACCAGATGGATATCATCGCTTTCCTATCTTAGAAGTGGAAAGTTCTCAAGCTGCCACACCCGGCATTTACAGCAATGCTGCCAAATCACACTTACTGGGTGAGGAAGGTGCACCGGAGTATTTTTGCCCAGCAGATATCCCGCCTGACCTTGCAAAAAAACTTCATCATCTGGCCTTACGTGGTCACACGATTATAGGTGCATTAGACGTCTCACGGGTGGATCTTCGCTTGGACTCAGAAGGGCAACCACGACTAATAGAGATCAATCCTCTACCAGGTTTAACCGCGGGATACAGCGATCTGTGTATCCAAGCAGAAAAGGACGGAATTGCCTATGAAGATCTGATATTGGAGATCTTGTACTTGGCTGCTGGGCGTTGGGAATTATTGGAACCCAGGCAAAAACCTCTCAAGTAACTTTCCATGACCACACAATTTGATCCTAATTCACGGAGCTTGATTTTTTGCAGCAACATATATCCTTATTCAGGGTATCCTTGTTCAGGGCACTTGACAAATCCGAATCATAAATTTGTTTTAATTGTGTTAGCAGGAAACTTCGACATATTTTTAGTAAACAATAATTAAAAAAAGTAATGGATGTAACTCCAGCTTTTGGCTCTTAATAATTGCATTTAAAGGGAAATTCGTTCTTTTGTATTATTCACATGGTATAATTCCGCCGCCAAAAAAAATGGAGAGGTCGCGTAGTTGGCCTAGCGCGCACGCCTGGAATGTGTGTAACCTGAAAGGGTTCGCGGGTTCGAATCCCGCCCTCTCCGCCTTTTAGAACTCCTGCAACTCGAGCAGGAGTTCTTGATTTTTCTGAGAATTTTTGAGAACAGATTAATCAGGGATAAAACCAGATTGCTGGAGATCTCTCATGTTATACTTATGCCCATATGAAATTAGCTCTTAGAATTTTGAATTTCTTGATTATTATTGGGTTGGTTTTTTTCAGCACTAGCCATACTGGGGTTGTGGTTGCATCCAATAACACAACCCACTCTTCTTTCGATACAACTCCCATACCGACGCTAATTCTTGTTGAGGCTTCAGCCACAGTAGATCCAGCCACTATTGGAGATACATCTGGTGTAATTGCTATTGGTATGATCGTAGTTTTTATTATCCTGGCTGGTGTATTGTGGGGTAGTCTTGAATTACGCCAGGAGATCGTAAAAAACAGTCAATCCAAGGATTAACATGCTTTTTCCAATTGAAACAAGGAGATTACTCATTAGACTTTATGAAGATAAAGATCTGGAAGATATCTTCGATTACTCCGGAAGCTCTGATTTCTGGTTAATGCGTACACTTCCATGGCAACCGACCCGGGAAGGTGTTAAGAAATTCTGGGAACCAAGACGTTTTCTGGATCCCACGAATATTATTGACCGGGTTGATTTGGTCGTTGAGTGGAAAGAAAAAAACAAGGTTATTGGTAATATTGGCATCTTGATCTCAAAGAATATTGATAACAAGCAAGGCACAATTGGTTGGCTTCTGGGAAATAAGTTTCAAGGACAGGGATTTGCCAGTGAAGCTGCCAGAGCTCTCCTGACATATGGGTTCGATACTCTGGGATTACATCGCATTTCTGCCGGCACTAGCAGGGACAACATTCGTTCCTGGTTATTAATGGAGAGGATTGGAATGCGCCGCGAAGCTCATTTCAAGCAAAGCGAATATGTGAATGGTGAATGGCAGGATGAATTTGTTTACGGAATTCTTGCAGAAGAATGGCATTCAAAAAAATAAGTGATCTCTTGGTTGTTATGGATCGAGTAAAATAAGCAAGTTTCTAATTGAAATCCCATCCAATTGTTTTATAAAAAAAATATTAATTTTCTGCAGAATTTCGCTCAGAGATGCTGGAATTTTTCTCATCCAACACACGCATTCCATTATGGATCTGATTTAATAATACTTGAACTGAGCGTTCCAATTCAATCAATTTATCCATAGCATACTGGTCAGCTCCCGCCCGAATGTTTTCTGCTTCAATGCGAGACTGCTCAATGATCGTATTGGCTCTCTTTTGAGCATCTGCAACAACCAGATCTTTTTCCACTAATTGATCAGCTCTTTCTTGAGCTATGCTCAATTTCCTCCCTGCTTCTTCCTGGGCTTGAGCCAGCAGCCTGTCTTTTTGGGCAAATACCTGTTGAGCTTTTTTTACCTCTTCTGGGATAGAAATCCTCATCTGGTCAATGATATCCAACATACGATCTTCATCAACAATCACATTATGAGTAAACGGTAAAGGTCGACTCTTGTTAAAGAGTTCTTCCAAACGATCAACGAGATGAAGGATGTCCATTTTCTCCTCCGCTAAGAGAAATATCGGTCATTTATATCCATAACTAATCCTGCCTTGTTAATGGAAAAGTATGGGTGTGTCTCAAGTAGAAAAAATTATTAATATTCATTATACATTCTAATCGCGAAGTGCGTTTGCTGGTTTTTGTTGATCGCTCATTAGACTAACACTTCGATTCAATGCAGCTTCAACATGTGAGGGTACCATGCTGGAAACATCCCCCCCAAGCATGGCAATTTCCCGAACTGTAGTTGATGAGAGAAATGTGTGCTCTTCATCTGTGATGAGGGCTATACTCTCAATATCGGGGGCTAATCGGTGGTTGGCCAGAGCCATTCGAAATTCAAATTCGAAATCTGAAAAAACCCGCAATCCTCTGACAACCACTTGGGCATCGACTTCCTGGCATAGCTTTACAGTTAAGCCGCTGTACCCTATCACACGGATCTTTGGGTAACCGTTAAAGGTTTCATTCACCAAGGCAATCCGCACCTCAGGGGGGAAAAGCAGGGATTTAAGAGGCTTATCATATACAGCTATGATCAATTCATCAAACAAGCGAACTGCCCTCTCGGCAATATTAATATGCCCAAAATGAATTGGGTCGAACGTTCCGGGGAAAATGGCACGAACCATGGTTAACTAATATCTCCTTTTCCAGCTCCCCAAAAACGCCCAAGGGCTTCGGAGAGCAACTGATTATCAGGTAGCATTAAATCGGGGTCACTTTCAAATAATTCTTGTGCTTGTTTTCGTGTCTTTTCAATCATTTGGACATCTGTTAGATTCGCCATCCGTAAATTAGCGTAACCAGCTTGTCGAGTGCCAAGGAAATCTCCAGGACCACGCAGTTTCAGGTCGGTTTCTGCCAAAATAAAACCATTATTTGTCTTTGTCATAGCTTCCAGACGCTCATTTTCTGCAGCATCATCATTATCCGGGATTAACAAACAATATGACTGTGCATCACCTCTCCCTACCCTTCCGCGTAATTGGTGTAATTGAGCCAAACCAAAATGATTGGCTGCTTCAATCAACATCACAGTGGCATTTGGAATGTCAACACCAACCTCAACTACAGTAGTGGCAATCAGAACATGATACTCACCTTTACGAAATTGTAGCATGACTGCATCTTTCTCGTCGGGTTTTAACCGTCCGTGAAGCAATCCGAGCTTCAATTTAGGGAAAACATCTTTTTGAAGACGCTCATATTCTTCTGTGGCTGCCCTAAGATCACTTTTTTCACTTTCTTCGACCAGTGGATAAATAATAAAAGCCTGATGTCCAGTTTCAACCTGGGACTGGATCATTGAATAAGCTCGTTCCCGTTCACGCGCAAAAAGGACATGTGTGTTAATCTCCTGTCGACCTGGAGGTAATTCATCCATCAAAGAAATATCCAAGTCTCCGTACACTGTTAATGCGAGTGACCGCGGTATAGGTGTGGCTGTCATAACAAGTAAATGAGGATTGGAGCCTTTTGAGCGTAAAATTGCCCGTTGTTCAACTCCGAATCGATGCTGTTCATCGATCACCGCCAATTGCAGGTCCTTAAAGAAAACCGGATCTTCAAGTAAAGCATGTGTTCCAATCAAAATCTTAATGTAACCACTGGCAAGCAAGTCCCTGATTTCCTGTTTGTCCTTTTCAGAAGTATCACTTATGAGCAAGCGGATCTGGTCAGGTTTTAAGCCATCCCCATTTTTTTCAGGTGTCGTGCAAATAGTTGAAAAATTGCGGAAATGTTGTTCTGCCAAAATAGATGTTGGAGCCATGATGGCTGCCTGTGCTTCGGCTTTATTGATGATCGCTGTTGCAACCGCAGCCACAACTGTTTTTCCAGATCCAACATCACCCTGTAAAAGGCGATTCATGGGTATACCGGATCGTAGATCTGTGCGAATATCCGCTATAGCCCTGTTCTGGGCACCAGTTAATTGAAAAGGAAGTGCTTTCAGCCAAAAATTCAGCCAATCGTCTGAAATCTCATATACGCGAGCAGATGCTTTCTGCCAATCACGCTTCTGCCGATAAACTCCCATTTGCAGGAAGAATATTTCATCAAAAGCAAGACGTTCGCGCGCTGATTTAAGTTGCTCCTTGGTATCTGGAAAATGCACTTGTATCAAGGCAGTTCCCAGGTCTACCAAATCAGCCTTCTTTAAAATCGTACCTGGCATATGATCAGTTATTTTTGGTGCCCAATAAGACACAACTGGCCGGATCATTTTCCTCAGATTATTCTGTGTCACCTGGGATGTCAATGAATAAACCGGTACAATACGGTTGGTGTTCAGACTTTCAACTTCCACAGGTTCCCACTCTGGATTACTCATAACCAGACGACCCAGGTATTGTTCCACCCTTCCAGAAACAGCAATACTTGCTCCTCTTTTCAATCGGTTTTCCAACCATGGTTGATTGAACCAACTTAAACGTAATCCACCAGTCCCATCTTCAATAATGACTTCAACAATATTCAATTTTCCTGAACGGACTTTTCGACTGGTCACACTTTGTATGGTTCCAACCACAGTTACAACCTCACCATACCAGAGTTTGTGGATGGGTTTTAACTGGCTATAATCATTATAACGACGGGGAAAAAAGAACAATAGGTCGCCCAGAGTATGCAATCCCATTTTGGCAAGCGTTTGCGCGATTTTGGGACCCACTCCATTGATTACAGTCAGGGAGGCATTTAAAGCTATTGGCGTTTGGCTGGTAATTCCTCCTGGCTGATTGGCAGACAATGACTGTTGTTTAAGTGGAACTGACTTGACAGTCTCCTTCGGATAATTGGCAGTTTCCGGATTTCTTTTCTTGACTTTCTGAGAAGGATGCTTGCGACTGTGGGAATTATCTAAAGTCTCGATCGCAGTGATATTACCAGGATCAATTCGTTCCCATAAATCCTTAAGAGCCAAAAAGCGTTTCTCCTCAGACAGGTTGTGGTAATTATTGATACAGGTGATAACAGATTGAATGATCTCCTCAGATATTTTTTCGTTGCGTGCTTCTGGAACCCAAAAATCCAATATTTTAACCAATCCACCAAACACAGCTTTATCATCATATCCTCGGGAAGCATCATGACGCAAGAATTTTAAAAGGTTTTTAAGCGATGATTGCATGGAAATATTTTATCATGGAGAAACCGAGAAGAATATCAATTCTCATTATATTTACTTGAAAATTCTCTGGCTGCCTTTTCCGATATCGCCCTGGTCGCAGACACCAATGGTGGTCGTACTGACCATAAGGGAAAGCTGTGCAGCCGGGATATCAATGCCTTTATTATGGGTGGATATGGTGAATATGAATCCAAGACTGTTCTCAATGAATTTACTTGCATCTGGATTTGATCAACCAACCCAGAACGTTGTGTTTCATCCCAAATCTTGCGCAACAAGGGAGAATATAGGTTCGCGAGCGCCGTTATACAACCTCCTGCGCAGGAATCCAATGCCAACTTAAATAAACGGTCGTTACCTGTCAATACCAGAAGTTCACTTCCAAATTGATCTCCCAATGTTTTCGCAAAATTTGCATCTCCAGAAGAATCTTTGATTCCTGCAAACTTTACTGGAAAGGCTTCTTTTAATCGAGTCAAAAGATTCAAGGAAAAGTGGATACCCGTAACGGGAGGAATATGGTATCCAAGCAGAAAACCTTCTTGTGGAACGGACTTATTTAATACATCACTGAACCAAGCAAATAGCCCTTGTTCATCTACTTTAGGATAATAATAAGGAGGCAGGACAACAACTCCATCACAACCGAGGGAGAAAGCAGCCTGTGTCAATTCTATTGTTTCAGTCAAACTGGGGGTTCCCGTTCCTGCCAGTAAACGAAAATAAGGATGTGCCCGTTTATAATCACGGGCGGCACTAAGGATCGCTATCCGCTCTTTGAATGAAAAAGAGGGACCTTCACCGGTCGTACCAAGTAACAACACGCCATGACAGCCGCGTTTTTCGAGAAATTCCAGCAATCCAGGAACGCCCTCCACATCCGGTGAATAATCCGTCTTCATCGGTGTTATTGCAGCTGCATAAACACCCGCCAATTTATGATCCATATTGATCCTATTTCACAATTCTTTTGTGCGTAATTTTCATCTCATAATTGGAAAACCATTGAAATTTTTGCCTTTTGCATAATATCTCGTTTTGTGGTAAAAATTTTTTTAACTTGGAAGAGTTTATATATATTATTCAGAGTATACTTCCATATATTGGACAACAACAGCCTGAAGAAATTTTTTCTATCAACCCAATTTACTTGGTACGAAGTAACGAATTCTCAAAGAGTATCTGTTGATTATCATTTATTCCATTCCCCGAAAGGGGAGGACAAGATTAGGTTTACAACCATTGCAATAGGAGGTCTGTCTGGAAACGCTTCGCATCTCACCTGACAATGCTGAAAATCCCAACCAAGAGGAACAAATTCAACTCCAAAATGATACAACCCTTGTTCAGCGGTATGTGATCCAGGATGTTATTGGTGTGGGAGGTATGGGTTCAGTTTACCGTGCCCGTGATTTACACTTTCCAAATGTCGTCAAGCTTGTAGCAATAAAGGAAATGATCAACCGCACCTTGGACCCGCTGGTATGTGCGGCAATTATTAAGAACTTTGAACGGGAAGCTAATATTCTTGCTACTCTTAACCATGTTTCCATTCCACGCATTTATGATTATTTTTCAGAAGCAAACCGATCCTACCTCGTATTGGAATTCATTAATGGAAAAGACCTGGAAGCCATTATTACCCAAAGCGAAGGTTTCATATCTGAAGAACAGGCAATAACTTGGGGGATTGAATTATGTGAAGTATTAAGCTATTTGCATAACCATAAACCTGAACCAATAATTTTTCGGGATATAAAACCTTCCAATATTATGATCAATCAGGAAAATCATATCATCCTGGTTGATTTTGGAATTGCTAAATCCTTCCAATCCGGGCAAAAAGGTACCATGATCGGAACCGAAGGCTATTCCCCACCTGAACAGTATCGTGGCGAAGCCAATCAATCAGCAGACATTTATGCATTGGGAGCTACCTTACATCATCTATTAACTCGCCGCGATCCTCGTATGGAGCCCCTTTCTCGTTTGGTGAAAGACCTATCAGGAAAACAAACCCGGCTATTTCCTTGGAACTCGAAGCTGTCATCAATGTTGCGCTACAATATGACCCGCCGGATCGTTTTGAAAATATTGATGCGATGAAAGAAGCCCTTGTCGCAGCAGCAATAAAAACCGGTTTATTGGGTCGCATTTATCAATCTGCAACAACCATCCAAACCAGCACATTAAAACCATTATGGACATTTCAATGTGAAGATGAGATCCGGGGTACACCTCTTTATTATGATGGTGGAATTTATCTAGGATCTTGTGACAATAACATCTATTCTCTGAACGCGACCAATGGCGAGTTTGTGTGGAAATATGCTACAGGTGGAAGTATTGTGTCCCGTCCGGCTATTTTTGATGGGAATATTTTTATTGGTTCTGAAGATCAGAGTTTACACGTCATTAATGTGCGTACAGGAAAAATAAATTGGTCATATTTAAGTAATGGACACATTCTCTCTTCCCCACGCATCTCAGATGGCCATGTATTCTTCGGCTCTGATGATAACTCTCTTCATGCGGTGAATGTTCTAACCGGTAGAGTTACATGGAAGTTCGATGCCGGTTCCCCGATTCGCTCTTCGCCTTATATTATCGACGAGACAATTTTTGTTGGATCTGAAAGTGGTGAGTTTTACGCAATTGATTTTCGTGGTGAATTAAAATGGCGCTTCAAAGCCAAATTGGCGATAACATCCTCACCTATGGTTCATGACGGTATTGTATATTTCGGATCACTCGATAGCAGTTTTTATGCCCTTGAGACGAAAGGTGGTTGGATTGTCTGGCGTTTCCGAATGGGTAAAGGTTCGATTGTTTCTCCTTGTTTTGCAGAAAACCTCATTTTTACTGGATCTGCGGATGGTTTGATCTATGCAATTGAAGCGCGTACATCCAAAGTGATCTGGCAATTCCAGGCTGATCATCAAATTAGTGGCTCACCGGTAATATACAAAGATTCAATCTACTGTGGTGCAGCGAATGGTATTATTTACTGTCTTGAATATCGTACGGGGCGATTAAGATGGATGTTTGAAACTCAAGGCTCAATAACTAGTGCTCCTGTGCTATTCGATGATATCGTATATATCGGATCAACTGACCACAGAATATATGCACTTTTAGCATAATTTCCCAAAGGAGGAGAAATTTGTGAAATCGTTTTTCAAAAAAATTGGCCGTAAGCAAAAAACTGAAGGAAAAATTAGCTCAAGCCAGAATGTAATTACAGCTCCCCTTTCGGCTTCGCAATTACTTCCCACCATCACGGTTAATGAAAGCTTTTCACCATCTCAACTTGTAGTCGGATCAAGCCAATCGGTCGGAAAACATCGCGATCATAATGAAGATAGCATAGTCACTTTTTCAATTACCATAGGAAATGGCACTAACAACCAACCGTTGGGTTTATTTATTGTGGCAGATGGGATGGGTGGCTACCAATATGGAGAAGTTGCCAGCAATGTTGCCGCGCGCACGGTAGCAAGTTTCCTAATAAAAAAATTTCATCCAGTAATTGCAGATGCAACTGTCACTCTTGACGAATCTCTTCAGGAAATAATGAAAAATGCTGTAAAAGAAGCCCAGCTGGCAGTAGTAAAATCTGCCCCAGGTAGTGGTACTACACTAACAGCTGTCCTTGTACATGGTCAACAAATGACGATCGCCCATGTTGGCGATAGCCGTGCATATTCAATCCAACCCAACGGAAAAGTTGAACCCCTGACCCGTGATCATACTTTGGTCCGAAGGCTTGAGGAGCTGGGGCAGATCACTTCAGATGAAGCTGCTGTCCATCCTCAAAGGAATGTTCTCTACCGCGCCCTCGGCCAAGATGATTTCCTCGAAGCTGATATTTTTACAACACCTTTTCCACAACCGGGATACCTGTTCATATGCAGCGATGGTCTATGGGGAGTTGTTTCAGACGCTGAAATCTCGAAAATTATCTCAGAATCAATCAATATTCAAGCTGCCTGTCAATCGCTCGTGGCAGCAGCCAACGCAGCCGGAGGACCTGATAACATCAGTGCAATTTTGGTCAATTTGTTGAGTTAATAATGAAATCTCCCAATTACTATTCTATTCTGGGTATTCCAAGAGATGTTAATCAAGAAGAAATCCGAAAAGCATATTTCCGCGCAGCCCGGCGTTTCCACCCTGATAAGAATATTTCACCTGGAGACACCGAGTTTTTCATTGATGTAAAAGAAGCCTACGAAATTCTATCTGATCCTCAAAAACGCGCCATTTATGACGCCATCTTACCTCCCGAAAGAATATTAACCCTACCTGTTTCACAAAAAATTACCTACAGTCGTGAAAACCTTGCACTTATGCACGAACCTCAATTGGTTTATGCATTACTGGAATATTCACCTGTTAAAGAAACAATGGATAATATTCCAATTCCTCCTTTAAACCTTTGCCTGGCAATTGACCGATCCACTTCAATGAAAGGGGGGAATTTGGATATTGTCAAAGCAACTGCCATCCAATTGATGAAACGATTACGGTCACAAGATATCTTTTCCATTGTGGTATTCAGCGACCGGGCAGAGGTAATAATTCCATCCACTCATGATGGGGATCTTTCGAAATTTGAGTCACTCATCTTGATGTTGCAAACCTCAGGAGCTACAGAAATTTATAATGGCCTTTCAGCAGCCTATAAGGAAGTAAACCGTTATTATGACCCAGCTTTTATTAATCACATCATCTTGCTTACAGACGGTCATACATATGGAGACGAAAACAACTGCCTGGAATTAGCTGATGAAGCCATGAATCAAAGTATTGGCATCAGTGGATTGGGAATTGGACCTGAGTGGAACGATGTTTTCATAGATGAGCTTGCACGCCGATCCGGTGGCAGCAGTTTTTATGTATCCAGCCCACAGGATATTCAACACCTCTTAATGGAGAAGTTAGACAATTTGTGGAAAATCTATGCAGGAAATGTTTCGATTGAATTCAAAGTATCGGATCGTGTCAAACTTCGTTATGCTTTTCGATTACAACCCGAGCCTGGATTACTGTCAATTGAAAACCCGATACATTTGGGACCGTTATTAAGAACAGGAAATCTGACCTTACTCATGGAATTCCTGGTTTCCAGCACAGAGGATGCAAACGTGATAGAATTATTGGAAGGGCAAATAATCGTTAGCTCAGCAACTCAGCGCATACCTGGCTTATTAATGCCAATTCGATTGGATCGTCCCGTCAGGATGAAAGAAAGTTCACCCACCCCCCCTCCCAAAGAGATAATACGAGCTCTTTCTCGATTATCGCTTTATCGATCACAAGAACAGGCTTACCTGGAAGTTGAAAAAGGTGAATTCGATCTGGCTTCCCAACACTTGCAGAGATTGGCTTCCCACCTACTCCAATTAGGCAATCAGGATCTTGCACGAACTGTATTACTGGAAGCCAAGACCATTCAAGAAAAACAAACATATTCTCTTGAGGGCAATAAACGCATAAAATATGGCACCCGAGCATTACTTCTTCCCGGATCCGGAGACCATTCGTTATGATATTATGCCCAAATTGCCGTCAAAAAGAAATTCCTGGAACGGTCTTCTGCAGTAACTGCGGTACTCAATTGATCTTGGATGATAACAACGTAACCAATGAAATTCATCTCGCTGAAACAAAAATAAAGACCAAACAAACCTCTCCTTTAAACCAAAAACCTCATGTTCAGGATAACTCCTGGGTTTCCCTTCATATGATTGAAAGTGGTCAGATCATTTCTCTGGCTGATCGGGATGAATTCATAATTGGCCGCACAAGTGAGGGGCAACCTATCATGCCGGATGTGGATTTAACAGATTTTAATGCCTACTCAAATGGTATTTCGCGTTTGCACTGTGTTATAAAGAAAGCAAATTCAAAAGCATATGCCATGGATCTGGGTTCTTCCAATGGCACTTACCTCAATGGAGTCCGCCTGGCTGTACATGGTGAAACACCGATTAATAATGGAGATGTACTTTCTCTTGGAAAATTAAGAATTCAAGTATTGATTAACCAGACTACGATCAAGTCGTGATCTTAATTCAAGATCGGTCAGATACTTATTAGTTGTTTTTACATATTAAAAGGTAACCATGACTTACAAACTTTTATTTCATCTTCATAATGACGATCCATTAATTGGTGAGGTGGATGAATTACCGGATCGTACAGACCAAATAATAACCATTAATAACCCCCGTCGAAAAGATGGCAAGGATATCCATTACCTGGAAGGAAATGTGGTCACAATCATACTACCAGTGGTACGGATTACATTCATCGAAATCCTTCCAAGTGAACTGGAAGAAAAAATAATCAGCTTTGTCAAGGATTAAATAATGAACGACGAAACCCAAAAAAGACGAAAAATTTTGGTTGTTGATGATGAAGAACGGATGGTCCGCTTTATTCGGCTCAATCTTGAACACGATGGCTATGGAGTTATCGAAGCCTTTAATGGGAAACAAGCTTTGCAAAGATTGCGGGATTCAGTTCCGGACATTATTTTATTGGACATAATGATGCCCGACCTGGATGGTTTTGAAGTCTTGCAAATGATCCGTGAGATCAACAATGTCCCTGTCATAATGTTGACTGCCAAAGGCGAAGAGAACGACAGAGTACGTGGGCTTGAATTAGGTGCGGATGATTACATCACGAAACCATTCAGTCCGCGTGAACTTGTCAGCCGGGTAAAAGCAGTTCTGCGCCGGACCGAGGGTGCAACTGGCAGCATGCATGGATTGATCGAAGTGGATGATCGCTTGAAATTTGATTTTGACCGGCATGAGGTCTGGTTGGAAGGGAAAATCATTAAACTTCGCCCAACTGAATACCGCTTATTATTCCATCTGGTTCAAAATGCCGGATGGGTTATTTCACACGATCAGTTGTTGGCTAAAGTCTGGGGGTATGAATATCGGGATGAACCGCATTATGTAAGGTTATATATCAACTATTTGCGCCAGAAACTGGAAAAAGATCCTGCCGATCCTCAATATATACTAACAGAACGAGGCGTTGGTTACCGGTTTGTAGATTTCAGACGTGAAAAGTCAGAATAAGCATGTTACCATTAACTGATTCAATCAAAAATTATCGGTAATGTCTAGAAATACTGGAATGGAGATCAAAACTGCTAATGACAAAACATAGAATTATTTTAGTGGATGACCACGAAGTCGTCAGGTTAGGATTAAAAGCTTTGCTAGATAGGCATCCACATTTTGAAGTTGTTGGAGAGGCTGCATCATCAAGGGAAGCCATCGAATTGGTATCCAATATCCAACCAGATGTGGTTGTAATGGATGTCAGGCTTCCGGGTACTTCCGGGATTGAAGCTTGTGAGGAGATCACCAGGCGGTTTCCAACCACCAAGGTCATCATGTTGACGTCTTATGCTGAAGATGAAATGCTATTTTCGGCTATCCGTGCTGGCGCCTCCGGTTACATTTTAAAACAGATAGGTGGCAATGACCTGATTAGTGCTCTGGAAGCAGTCAGCCGTGGTGAAGCCTTACTCGATCCTGCAGTCACCCAAAGAGTCTTCCAGGAAGTAAGACGTGCAGTCAGAGAAGAAGAAGCCTCCGCATTCGCACATTTGAGCCAACAGGAAAAACATGTCCTGTTGCACGTATCTGAAGGAAAGACCAATCGCGAGATAGCCAAAGCCCTATTTCTGGGTGAGGGAACAGTTCGCAACTACGTCAGCAGTATTCTCTCAAAATTAGGGGTCAGCAATCGTGCAGAGGCTGCCGCTTATGCAGTAGAACACAGTTTGCGCGAATATATATCTGTTTAAGGATTTTAATGACTGATTTTGAAGTCTATCAATCTCCCTTTTCCTGGCGTTATGGTTCAAAATCCATGCGGCAATTATGGAGCGAACATAATAAACGCATTTACTGGAGAAGACTTTGGGTGGCTTTAGCTGAGGTCCAGGCTCGATATGGTTTGGTAACAGAAGGACAAGTTGCAGATCTTAAAGCACATATGTTCGATATCGATATTCTACGTGCTTCTGAGATTGAAACGGAGAGCCAGCATGATTTGATGGCGGAATTAATGACCTTCGCCGAGCAGTGCCCTTCCGGCGGCTGCATTCTTCATCTGGGGGCTACATCGATGGATATTGAGGATAACGCAGATGTTTTACGTTTGCGTGCCAGTCTGGAATTGATCGATAAGGAACTCCGCCAATTGCTTCTCATCTTGAGTGACCATATCCAAAAATGGGCTGATACCCCATTAATAGCGTTCACACACCTCCAGCCAGCAGAACCGTCCACATTGGGATATCGTTTCGCAATGTATGCACAGGATCTACTGGCAGACTACAAAGCATTACAATTTGCCCGGGGGGAGCTGCGAGGTAAAGGGTTTAAAGGCGCAGTCGGCACTCGGGCAAGTTATGGCAAATTGATAGGGAATGAGCAGTTGGATGACTTCGAAGACCAAATTTCAGATATATTAAATTTAAAATTCTTCCCGGTCACATCCCAAACATATCCCCGCCGCCAAGATTATGTCATCATAAGCCTCCTGGCTGGATTGGGTGGATGCCTTTATAAAATGGCTTTCGACTTTCGTTTCCTGCAAACCCCGCTGGTTGGCGAATTGGCAGAGCCCTTTTCTGATACACAGGTGGGGTCCTCCGCAATGCCTTTTAAAAGAAATCCGATTCACTCCGAAAAGATCAACTCCTTGGGTAGGTATCTTGCCCAAATGCCTCGTCTAGCCTGGGATAATGCTGCCCATTCCTTGTTGGAGCGGACATTGGACGATTCAGCCAACCGTAGAACCATGCTGCCGGAAACTTGCCTCGCCACGGAAGAGATGTTAATTACTGACCAAATTATTCTCAGAAAATTGGACGTTAATGAACATGCCATAAAAAGGAATCTCACTAATTACGGTCCATTTGCCGGAACTGAGAAGATATTGTTGGCATCCGTAATAGCAGGAGCAGACCGCCAGATCATGCACGAAAACCTCCGTAAGCATGCCATGCATGCCTGGCAGGAAATCCAGGCTGGCAATCGTAATCCCTTGCCAGAATTACTTTGTCAGGATAAAGAGATCAGGCAATATCTAAATGAGACTGAGGTAAGGTCTTTGTTGGATTCAAGTGAACATGTCGGAGATTGTCCCTCACGAGCGCGCGCCATGGCTGTTTCGATAATGGAAACCATTCGCAAAGATTAGTAACTAATGGATATACAAGATTTGGTATTCTTGGTGGCGAAATAAGAGAATTTAACCCACCCACCTCATTTCCAAGTTAAAACCGCTCAGTTTAAATAACGATTACAACCTCATTATTCTTAACATATCTTCATTGGTGGCGAATTTAAAATCTTCCACACCACGTACCTGAATCTCCACTTGTTCCGCAGCGTGCATTTGTTCAAGATCATACTTGGTAACTATATGTTTTATATTGGTGTAAAGCCAGTTAGTAAAATTGGCATAGGTATTTTCCAAATCATGGATAGGCGGTAGAGTCTGCAAATATTGAAGCACAGCCTTGGCAGCATTTTCGCCATCTTTACGGGCAACACCCACCAATCCACTGCTGGCTTGACGAGCCCAGCCTGCCAAAAATACTCCTTTTACGGGAACTTTGGCATAATTATCAAATGCCTCATATGATATGCCATCAACTGGAAACGATTGCTGAGGATTGACAGAATAGGCATCTCCAATTATCGGTAAGCTGAATTCTTTGTCAACTGTATCTCCAATAGCAAAGATCACCGTATTCGCTTTAATTTTTCGAGTTGTACCTAAACCTCTTGGTTTTACATTGCCATTTTCGGATACCAGAGTATTTTCTTCAACATTTATGGCGCTTGCCCCACGTGTCCAATCACCCAGGATGGATACAGGAGATACTAGGAATTCAAAACGCAATTTAGTATCAGAAACAGGCTCTAGAGCATTTGGTAACCCATCCAAAAAAAACTGTCGGGCAATATTTATATCCTGCCCAACTGTTTTAAGAATTGGAGCAACCCGCGAAAATTCCGCTTCCAATGAGACCATATCAATATTGGCAGCAACATTTTCCAGTTCCTTACGGGTGAACTTGACTTCCCCAGGGCCACGCCGCATAACAATGGTAATTTCGTCCACTTTTTTCTCACGGGTGAGAAAATGAGCAATATCCATCATGACATTTCCGGCACCTACCAAAACAACCTTGGGACCGATCAAATACCTGCGCATGCTATAAGGTGGAAGAAGGTTGTAATTAAACACCAGATTTTTGGCATGATATACACCAGGTAGATTCTCCCCGGGAAGCTGTAACCATTTGGTTCCCTGGGCGCCAGTTGCGATCACAATGGATTGAAAACCCATTTCAACCAGATCTGACAATAATAGCCTACCTCCGCTGCTTACTTTTACATTGCCAAAATAATCCACCCCCGGGGATGAAAGGATCTGGGCAAACTGTTTCCGTAAACCTTTTTTCATCTTAAGCTTATCCAGGTAGATGCCATATTCTGCCAACCCACCCGGTTTGATATCCCGATTGAAAATCGCAACACGTACTCCATTATTGCTTAAGTATCGGGCAGCAAATAAACCAGCAGGTCCTGCACCAATTATTGCCACCAAATTTTTCTGCACTTCCATTCAAATCACCTATTTTCTCTCTTTAAAATCATTTCAATAATATGATTTCTCATATCCGGTATTTGGATTTTTGAGCTTGATATCCACATAAATCAATTTTCATCCTTACCATTTATGATCCTTCTTAAATATCTGGGAAATAATTCACCACAAATAGACAAATATTTATTAAGAATTATTAGAGTTATCCTCCATAAATAAAAAAAATGAAGTATTCATTTTTCTTCTTCAAAAGCTTACAATAAAATCATAGTTTCTTGAGATATATTATAATTGATATTTAGAGTATTATTGTCTAATTTATATAAAATATTAATTTATTATTTATTATCAGTATCTCAAATATTTCATGGCAATTCCACGAAATTTCTTCCCAAAATAGCTCTTTGCAGAAAGAAGAATTTTATCGAGTGAGTTCAACTAATTGCGTTCAAAACCCTCACTTTATGCTATAGTTAAGGCATCTTACTCAGGAGGTGGATGATGGTTCTATCTGAAAATAATGAGCCTTTCATGAAAGGTGATCCCACGGGCAGTACGCCCAATCCAGGCGAAGAAGAAACACCTGACTCGCCCACATCAGAACCCAATCCGGGTGAAAGACTAAGATCCATTGAGATGGCATCAACTGTAAATGAAAGGAAAAAGATCAACCTTGATTTTCTTAAGTCATTCAAAAAAGTAAAAATCAGTAAGGAAAACGTGTTGCTTACCTATCGTAAGTTCAGCAGCACGATATCAATAATATTTAACATTATCCTGCTTGTTGTTGTTCTCATACTCAGCCAACAAGTATTTTCGCTTAAAAGAATGGTCGTAAAGGATGTGTTGGGAAGTATGTATCTTAATATTGGAGAATTGGATCAAGCCAATATTTCCACCGAGATAGCTTTAAAGGACGATCTTCAGCTGGATTTTCCCCTGCGAATCAATAAAGATACTGATTTGGTTTTAACAGCTGACACAGTCATCAATGGAGCAACCATCAGTATTTCCACAGGTTCTTTAAATATCACCAGCGCACCTGCTACCATTGTATTGCCGGCAGGTACCCATCTGCCTGTCCAAATGAATATGACTGTACCAGTCAATGCATCTGTTCCTGTAGACCTGAATGTCCCTGTTAATATTCCTATGGAAGAGACAGGTTTCCACCAATCCTTGGCAAACATGCAAAAAGTGATTCAACCAATCCTTATTTCATTCATGGATGGACCTACCACTTCGCAGGAAGTACCTGCCTGTAAGCTCTTCGGGTTTGTGTGTAATTGGTGGTTTAAATAATATGCCTCCCATAACACATCAATGGGAGTCTAAATGGCTGGTGCCATAAGCAAGACAATATTTAAAAATGGTTTGACTGTCCTTCTCAAGGAGATACATACAGCTCCGTTGATAAGTTCCTGGGTCTGGTATCGCGTGGGATCCAAAGATGAACCAACTGGGTTGACTGGAATTTCTCATTGGGTCGAACACATGCAGTTCAAGGGCACACCAACCTTTCCTGCTGCCATTCTTGATAAATCCATATCCCGGGAAGGCGGCATGTGGAATGCATTTACCTACCTGGATTGGACTACTTTTCTGGAAACCATGCCTGCCGACAAAATTGATCTGGCTCTTTCGCTTGAAGCCGATCGCATGGTTAATAGCGTCTACGCCCCCGAAGAAGTTGCTTCAGAAAGAACTGTCATTATTTCCGAGCGAGAGGGAAGTGAGAATGAGCCTTTGTTTCAACTTAACGAAGCCATTCAGGCAGCAGCTTTTTCGGTTCATCCATATCACCATGAAGTCATCGGAGACATGGCGGATCTCCATTCGATCACCCGTGATGACCTTTATAATCATTACCGTACATATTACAAACCCAATAATGCTGTTCTTGCCATGGCAGGAGATTTTGACAGCAATTCCATGGTGGATCGCATCCGATCTCTCTTTGAAAATATCCCATCAGGGCAACTACCAATTCGTCTGATCCGTCCTGAACCTTCCCAACGTGGTGAACACCAATTATGCATTATGGGTCCTGGTGAGACAACCTACCTTCAAATCACTTATCGATTCCCTTCTGCAACCGATCCCGATCTGTTTCCATTTATGGTTTTAGACAGTCTCCTGAGTGGCCCCAGCAATCCAAGTGCTTTTAGCGGTGGTGGAATTTCCAATAAAACATCCAGGCTTTATCGTGCCCTGGTGGAAAAAGATCTGGCAGTTGGGGTGTTTGGAAGTGGTCAAGTGACGATTGATCCATTCCTCTACACAACCACCATCACTGTACATCCAGATAAAAAGCACAAAGATTCGCTGGCTGCTTTCGATACTGAAATAAAACGTATCCAGGATGAACCCATCCCGGAAGAGGAAATTCTGCGTGCTATCAAACAAGCCCGAGCCATTTTTGCTTATGGCACAGAAAGCATCACAAATCAGGCTGCCTGGCTTGGATTTTCCGAAATGTTTGCTGAATACCAGTGGTTTGAGAGCTACCTGGATAAATTAGCACAAGTTACCCCGGATGATATACAACGAATTGCACAAACCTGGCTACTTCCTCAAAAGCGTCTGATAGGAACCTATCTGCCTGACGGGAAGGTATCATAGTCCGCATGAAAACAACAAACAACCATTCACTACCGGGTCCTGATGATATTTATCGCTTTCAGTCTGCCAACGGGATAACAATCCTTAGCCGATCCAATTTTAATAGCCCATCTGTTGTAATTTCCGGTTACTTACCTGCCGGCAGTCTGTTCGACAAGGATGAATTGCTTGGATTGGCAGATTTCACGGCCATGATGCTGATGCGTGGAACTTTGAGCCGAGATTTTCAGAGCATCCATAATGCTTTGGAATCTTCCGGAGCAAACCTTGGAATAAGCGCCAGTACACATTCAACCAGCTTTAATGGGCGCTGCCTGGCAGAAGATCTGCCTCTTTTGCTTGACTTATTATCAGAAGGTCTGCGAGAGCCATCCTTCGATCCCGGGCAGGTTGAGAAATTGCGTGCACAATTTCTTACCGGTCTGTCCATACGTGCCCAGGATACTGGTGAGATGGCTTCCCTCACTTTTGATCAGCTTCTTTTTGCCGGCCACCCTTACAGCCATCCGGAAGATGGTTTTCCTGAAACAATTCAATCCATAATCTGCCAGAATATCTTGGATTTTCACAGATTACATTATGGTCCAAGAGGCATGGTAATCTCGATCGTTGGAGCCATTAAACCTGAAGATGCCGTCACACAGGTTCAACGTGTCCTGGGTGATTGGAACAATCCATCTCAACCAGAAGTTCCAGAATTACCTGTCTATAAACCTCTCAAGAAAAGCAAGACCAAGCGTGTTCACATTCCAGGAAAATCCCAATGCGATCTCGTTATTGGTTCAAGCGGTCCCAAACGTCGTGACCCTGAATTCCTGCCAGCATCATTAGGAAATTCAGTGCTTGGGCAGTTTGGCATGATGGGTCGCATCGGTGATGTTGTTCGTGAAAAATCCGGGTTGGCTTATTATGCTTACAGCTCATTAAGTGCAGGAATTGGTCCTGGATCTTGGGAAGTCAGTGCAGGGGTAAATCCATCCAATGTCAGTAAAGCGACTGATCTGATCAAAGCTGAAATCACTCGTTTTATAAATAATGGAGTCACCCTGGAGGAACTTGCTGACAGCCAGGCGAATTTTATCGGTCGATTGCCACTCTCGCTCGAAACAAATGCAGGGGTTGCAGGAGCTCTGCTCAATATTGAGCGTTTCGAGCTTGGCCTTGATTATTACATGCGATACCCGGAATTGATTCGCCAGGTCACACCTGCAGATGTCCTGGCAGCTGCGCAAAAACACCTGGACCCCGATCGCCTTGTAATAGCCATCGCTGGACCTTGATTATTTTTTGAGACATGGAAGTAATTATTCGTTCTGGAATAGATATGGTCGAAATAGACAGGCTGGAGAAAAGTATTATTCGGTATGGTGAGCGTTTTCTCAAGAGAATCTTTACCGCACAGGAGCTGGCGGATTGTGGGGGAAAAGTGGATTCTTTAGCAGCACGTTTTGCAGCCAAAGAAGCTGCATCCAAAGCCCTGGGTTGCGGAATTGGGCAAGTCTCGTGGTTAGAAATTGAAGTGACTCGTAATCCAGATCATCAACCTGAACTAATTTTTTATGGAGCAGCACAAGTACTGGCAAAAAAACTCAAACTAACCTTGTGGTCGGTCAGTTTGAGTCATACAAGTCAATTTGCGGTGGCGATGGTGATCGCCAGTGGGGATAATTAATTATCCTTTTCGTCCAAACCTATCCACAGATGCCCAGGCAGGACCATGGTCTGTGAGCGTATGGCAATATTTCCGCTCATGGCGATATCTTCTGTTATGGATTTAGGATTTACCAGGCAAAGATTTGGAATTCGACCATATTTTGTTTTATAAAATTCTGCGGCGCGTTCGATCTTGGTCGTCAGAGCAGTTTTGGGGTCATTATCAAACCACATCATTCCAATATTCATATCGACCTCCTGATCGAATGGGTAGATATCAGGCATACGTTATCCTGATCAAGTAATGTTGTTTCTCGTCAGCAAGGTTTTTTTGCAGGCAACCAGAAACGCAGCCATCCCCCCTGCTGCTTAATATCAAATTCCAAACCGGGGACAAGGCTTTCAAAATCTGAAAGGTTGTCTTTGATTAATGCTCCAGCCAGTGAAGGCTGCTGAATATAACCGAATATGTGAGTATTGAACAGGTCAAACCAGACACGCATATGAATCGCATGTAACACATTCAAACTTGCCACAATCCAAACTTGATTCTCACCCCCATTAAGTAATAACCATTTAATATTCTCCTGAATTTCAAAGCTGTTATTAATTATTGAAGACAGATCATCCAGGAATAAGACGATTATCTGACGGCCATGTTTATATTGCCTGCCCCAATCTGCAATACGTTGAATAAAATCCCGGGATGACGGGTGCTTTGCTGGCCAAATCCCTAAACTTCCCGGGGATGCTTCCATCGCTTGCCATTCTTCCGGATTGTCGGTTATGACTCCAAATTGAATATCGGAAGGATCCTGAACCAGTTCGGACGCCCGGGCTAATGTATGCATCAGGCTGGTCTTTCCAACACCTGAGTCTCCCACCACAAGCACCGGGTTTGGTGCAGGTTCATACAGGTTTAACAAGATAGGTAATCCATCATTTGCCATGCCAAGAACGAGGGTGCCATTTGGTAAAGATGGATTTTGAGCAATTATTTCTTCCAACGCCATGGCATAAGGCAATGGCTTTGAAGAAGAAAACTTCACTTCAGGTGACCTGTGATATGTTTTCCCTTTTTGTACTTTAACCACGGGTAACAAATCCTGGAATGCCTGCAAAGCAATTGAAAATGAATTTGAGATTGTCATTGGTAACCTGCCTCTTTATTTATTAGAATATATGTTCTATTATAGCACGTTTTTATCTTTGTCAAGAGGCAATTTTCATATTTTCAGTTTTCTTTAGGATAAGGGCATAAAGATAATCACTATATTAGAAATTTATATATCCTGTCATATGCCCCTTGTAATGTAATGGTTCCTAAACTATAATTACATTCGTCAATTTGAAAGGAAGTTCGAGGTTTTTTTATATGCCAATATATACTTATAAGTGTGAAACCTGTGGCATCCAGTTTGAACGCCAACAAAGTTTTACAGATCAACCTTTAACCCGCTGTCCGGAATGTAACAAGAAAAGCCTGCGAAAAGTCTATACACCGGTTGGTATTGTTTTTAAAGGGTCAGGTTTCTATGCAACCGACCACCACTCCCCATCCGGTCAGAAACCGCTCTCTCAATCTACCGAAGACAAGAGTGAAAAGATTACAGAAGCAACCAACAAGGACACCAAAGAACCCGTTAAAGTGGAAAAAACTGATACAACTTCAGAAAAAAAATCATAGCTTTATCGGTTGCCTCAAAAACAGTAGCACTTGATATAACAGATGCTACTGATTTTCTTTAAAACAGCTTGACCTGCTACAACAAAAAATCTATACTTCAAAGGATTTTTTTCCTATTTAAATGAGGAGCATTATGCCCAAATCCATATTTGGTGTCCACTCGGAAATTGGTAAATTACGCAAGGTGTTGGTGCATCGTCCGGATTTAAGTCTTAAGCGCCTGACCCCCTCCAATCACGATGAATTGCTTTTTGATGGTGTTTTATGGGTGGAACACGCCCAGTTGGAACACGACCAGTTCGTGAATGTAATGCGTGAATGTGGTGTTGAAGTTTTTTACCTGCTCGACTTGTTGACAGAAACCTTGAAAGCAAGCCAGGACGCCCGTCGCCTGATCATTGAGCAAGTCGCTTCAGAATACACGGTTGGCTGGTCGCTGGTGGATGAGATCCGGAATTTTTTATGGGGTCTGGATCCAAGTCTTCTGGCAATTCATCTGGTAGGTGGCTTGACTGCCGGGGAAACCAATCTGGACTGGGGAAAATTCAGTAACATCTCACTGCATGCAGCTGCCCTGCAAGACATGAACTATTTCCTGCTTCCACCATTACCCAACACGTTATTTACGCGTGATTCCTCCTGTTGGATATTTGATGGTGTTTCAGTTAATCCTATGTATTGGCCAGCCCGGCGTCGCGAATCTCTCAATCTATTAGCAATATACCGCTACCACCCAATGTTCACTGATGCAGGTTTCGATTTTTGGTATCCAGAATTGAAAGAAAATGATTCTTTTAAGATCACGGAATTTGGACTAGCATCGCTTGAAGGTGGAGATGTACTTCCTATCGGAAATGGTACAGTCCTTATCGGGGCTTCAGAACGCACACAGGGGGGTATGATCGAGCAGCTGGCCAAAACCCTGTTCGCCAAAGGTGCAGCCGAGAGGGTCATTGCATGTGTAATGACAAAGGACCGCGCTCACATGCATCTTGACACGGTTTTTACGATGCTTGATCACGACAAGGTGACCATTTTTCCCCAAGTTGTTGATCACATCCGACCTATCAGCCTGCGTCCGGGGAAAAAAGCTGGAGATTTCCACATCACCGTTGAAGGAGATCTGCTTTCAGCTGTGGCTGATGCCCTGGGAGAACGCAAATTGCAAGTGGTTGAAACCGGTGGTGACCAGTACCAAAGCGAACGTGAGCAGTGGGATGATGCCAATAATACCATCTCCCTGGAACCCGGTCTTGTGGTGGTCTATGAACGAAATACTTACACAATTGCAAAAATGCGTGAGGCTGGTGTAGAGGTCATCACCATCCCGGGTTTTGAACTTGGCAAAGGCCGTGGAGGTGGACACTGCATGACTTGCCCGTTGTTGAGGGATGCGATATGACCGACCATTTTCCGAATCGATTCACTTATAAACCTCAATTATCTCTAATTGACAACCATTTATGCAATGCCTTTGGTAGAGATTGAGCAGGGGTTGGAACAGGTTGAAACATGGCCTATACCACGGGATATCATCCATAGACCAGGAAAATAATCAATCTTCCCAATAGATCTCAGCCCAGTGTGCCGGGTGATCGGTGGCAGAGGCAGGAGGAAGCAGGTAAACCGGGTCTCGTGCCAGCAGGTTTTTTGATATAAAAATGTGATCTATACGGTCCCTGCCAGACATATCCACACCTTCCTTACTGATCCCACTTGGATATACACTCATCCATGAATTCGTGTAAACAGAGTCGATCAATTGGTAGGATTCTTCGGTATCCCTCATATTAAAATCACCCAGAATGATAACATTTTCCTGGTTGACTGTGCGCTTTAGGAGCATTTTGGCAATAGCCAGCATAGCCTCATCTGAACCATCCGGGTGGACATTATATAAGTTGATTAATTTTCCATCCACTTCAAATTGCACTTCGGCAGTCCCATTTTCATCCTGGTCGCTAAAGGAAAAAATCGTATGTGTATTCTTTAATGGAAAACGCGAGAGAATGGCTGTCCCATAACTACCTGTAATCGTCGTGGGTCCGTAATACGTACGGTAACCCAGCTTGTCAGCAAAATATCGAACATAATCCACGTTATTCAGGGAAATGCGTGTCGAGTCGCTTTCCTGCAAAGCCAGGATATCCGGCTTTACCTTCTGGATGAGAGCCAACTGACGAAGATAAGATTGCTGCCCATTGTTGTCATTGCCCTGCTGAATATTGTAGGTCATTATTTTCAGAGAAGTAATCGATTCACCCGCAGCAACTTCTATTCCTTGTACGAATAACCCATTGGCGGTAACTACCAGGATGGCTACCAGCACCAGCCCCCACATGCGAAATTGATCCACAGTGGTTTCATCATCCTGGATTGGCGCCTTGCCACGATGAAGCAAGATCAATAGGCACAATAGACTGCAAATTATCAAGAAAGGCAGCCAAAATTTATTCCGGAAAAACGGGCTGACCGGTTCAACGTAACCCCACACATTTGTAAAGATATTCATGAACACTAACAACACCAGTGAAAAGCTCCCAAGCAACATACCGGGTGCAATTTGGCGGGGAGTAGCTTCCTCTTGTTGCAGTTTACTCCAAAATATCTGCATATCAAAGAAGATCACTGGGAATAACAGAAGCGTGAAGATCAGAGGTAACTGCTGCCAAAATGTGGGAGTGCTGACAACAATCACTTCCGATTGCGGACTGGACGGAAAAGTCACCCTATGTGCAAGGGTGGTACCCACCAATGCAACCGAAAAGAGCAAGTTCCATCCGATCAAAACCCTTTCGGTCACCCACTTGAGAAGATTTGGTTTAAACAGGATTAGAACAAACCAGGCCAAGGAAAAAACACTGGTACTCAGTACAATCACTGCATACTTTGCTTCCGTCCAACGCGCCAGCACGGCTGGAGCAGAAAACACGAAATAGATCAGTGCAAGCGCCATGAAAATTCCCAGCACGGATGAGGTTATTCCCCTGATTTTTGCAGGTGCTGCCTCCAGAGTCGTGCCTGACTCCAATCCATACAATGTGACACCCAGCAGCACACCCAAACTCCATCCGATCCAACTTCCTGCAGGTGTCAAAGAATAATCTATGCTTGAATTCATGGTTCGCAGCATAACTGATAATGCCACCGCCAAAGCCAAACCAAGGGCTGCGTATAATCCTGTTGAAGAAAATCTCTCACCTTTCAATCGGGTTGTCACCAGTAATGGCATAAGACATAAACATGCTGCAGTTCCCAATCCAGAAATCAGCATCCTCCCGTTGGTATCCAGACCAGGGAGGAAGCCCCTTGTAACGAATATTATCCCAAAGAAAACCCATATCAACCATCCCGGCGCAGATTTGCGAACAACAAACAAGAAAACAGGTGAAAAGAAGAAAAGCAATCCCAACACATTGGCATCCAAAGAAGTATTCAGCAGATCGAGGGTATAGATGGACGCTACCAGGGTTCCAGCCATTTGAATGAAGAATAAGAATAGAAATGCAAAAGAGAAAATTGGAAAAAAGGTTTTCTTCATGAATATTCCTCCCGATTGAATTATTTTGACAAGGTGTCTATAAAGTAAAACCCCTTAAACCAGGAAAGTCACTCTTTTTCGGTTACTTTCCTTATTGAAATATTAAGAGGTTTTTTTCTCAACCGACTACTTTTCACCCAGATTATTAACACTTCCCAGACCACTAATATTTTTCTGTATGCTCGGATTACCATAGTAATTGACCGAACCAACTCCACTGATATTTGCGACCAGGTCATTGACTACCCATATGCTTGCGCTGCCTACCCCGCTGATACTGGCATACACAGAATTGCTTTTAAATTCTTTTCCGTTGAAGCTGCCAGCCCCGCTGATTTGAATATCCAGTTCTTTACACTCACCACTGGCATTAATGCTGCCTGCTCCACTCAAGCTAATTTCACAAGTACCCAACTGAACATCGATCAAGGAAGAATCACCTGCACCGGAAATCGAAAATTTCAGATGATCACTTTGTATACCTTCGATGCGAACCTCACCAGCAGAGTGAAAATTCACCTCACGTAAATCTTTAACAACTATGGTTATTAGAATTTTATCCGAAGGGTCTACACGTCGGTTCCAGGCAGAAATTGTATTCTCGACGATCAGATTACTATTGCTGACACGTGTACTTAACTGTGGCATGAGATTATCATCTGTTTGTACTGTAACAGAGTTACTTTGACCCTGCTTGATGGTAACGGTCGCAGGGTAGCGAATATCCACTCCAGAAAATGAGGTTACCTCGCGCTTTTCAGCAACGATCACACCAGAACCGGGTATCCCACCACCCAGATCCGATCCCAGATTGATTTTCCCAAAATTCCAATCTTGAGGTGTGTTCCACCCAAACTGTGGAGCGAAGTATATTGCCAGCACAGCTGCCAAAACGATCAGAGCCGAAAACAACATACCTGCCGAGCGCCAGAAACTGCGCACGATCAGACCCACACCTAGAGCCATGACCAGATATGGCCAAATTTGAGTCAATGCCCATAGGTTTTCGGAGGGAATTTTTCCAAGGTTGATCATCAACCAGACAAACCCGGCGGCAATCATCATGAATGGCCAGAACAATGATCTTTGTTTCATCTTATTTTCTCCAATCCGATTTTTTTATGTTTGTACACACACCTTCATTTGCGCAATATTTCGACATTTTTATTAATTGATTTCAGGATTCTCGGGATTTTCAATAACCGCAGGTTGGGCACTGTCTTTTCCAGTTCGGGAAAATAACCCAGAGCGTTTAAATACCAGGTAAGTACCCAAGCAGAGCAGTGCAACCGGGAACACATACCCACGTAATCCTTCCGGTGCACCCCAAGAGAAGATGATTTCGAAAAATGCGCCAAAGATAACGAACATTACAACCCCAACTTCAAACAATTTCAAACCAGCCCTGCGACGTGATGCATCTCCCTGCCAGGCACCCATGATATAGATACCGGCGCCGATCGACATAAGAATGACTGTCCAACTATATGACCAGGTTTCCCATCGACCCGTCAGATTTTGCAGAAATAACATCAAGCCATTGGTGACAACAATACTACCCGGAATAGCCATCCAGGCAAAAGATTTACCCAATAAGAACATACCCACGAAAAACAATGCACCAAAGCCAATAATAATAAAAGGCCACATTATTCCCCAAAATCTTGTGCCCTCAAATAACCGCTCCAGAAGGGTTAGCGCACCCATGCAGATCAGTACAGCCCCAACTACAAGAGCTCCATAATTTCGTTTTTCAGTCATGATCATTCTCCTTTAGAAATCTTCCGTTTTTTCTCTTATCCATCTTAAGATTGTAGCAATCATCAATTGTCCTCGATAAGGGCAAATCTCATAATAGACGCTTCAAATACGCCACGTATTACAATTTATTTACGCTTCTGAATCAAAGAAGTTGCACTCCTTCCTAAAATTCCATCCGGGATCAATTCTGACGCGCAAACAGAATTCGGTAAATTCATGCTGGAATCCGAATTCTGAATTCAGAGTTTCAGGTTATTTATAGTTTTTTGACGTTCGCAGCCTGAGGACCTTTAGGTCCATCGACCACATCAAATTCCACCTCGTCACCTTCGTCAAGCACCTTGAAGCCTTCTGCCTGAATGGCGCTAAAATGAACGAAGACATCAGCTCCGGATTCACGCTCAATAAAGCCGAACCCTTTTGTTCTGTTGAACCACTTAACTTTTCCTTTTTCCATCTCGTTACTTCTCCACTGATTGCTGCACGCAAACCGGTACAATTTTTACATTTAGTTTGCGATATAAATATTATATAGCAAATATCTTTTCGTTACAATCAGGAAATTTAATATGGATCTTAAGATCATACTCAAGATTTTAGGACCAATTTACAGAACCACTCTAATCCATTAGACCTCATTGAAACTGTAGTAGAATCTCTGTGAGAAAATGCGCATGTTCGTCAAACCAGAAAATAATCATTCAACCGAAATGCCTTCTCCACCAGCGTCCAAGCCGCTGGTGGAGTTGCTTGATGTGTATAAGGTTTACCAAACCGCTGCAGGTGAATTTCCTGCCTTGCAGGATATTTCAACGCAGGTCTACCCAGGAGAATTCCTGGGAATCGTTGGCAAGTCTGGAGCCGGAAAATCCACCCTGTTAAATATGATCACAGGGGTGGACGACGTCACCTCCGGGCGGGTTCTGATTCATACCGCCAGTGGGACCGCTTCCATTCACGATTTGAATGAAGATGAATTGGCTCTCTGGCGTGGACGCCACATGGGAGTAATCTACCAAAGTTTTCAACTTCTCTCCATGTTGAGTCTAATCGAGAATGTAATGCTGCCCATGGATTTGTGCGGTTTGTACCATCGCAATGAAAGCCGTGAACGCGCCATGGATTTATTACGCCTGGTGGAGTTGGAAGAGCACGCCTTTAAAACCCCCAATCTAATCTCTGGTGGACAGCAGCAACGTGTAGCAATTGCCCGTGCCATCGCCAATGATCCGCCAATTCTTATCGCTGATGAACCCACTGGCAGTCTGGATTCCGTCACTGCTGACCATATCTTTGCTGTCTTTGAGAGGTTAATTGGAAAAGGCATGACCATCATCATGGTCACTCATGATAACAGTCTGGGTCCGCGATTCACCAGACATATTCAAATCGCAGATGGCAAATTTATCAATGGAAATAATGCTCACTCGATCCTGGGGCGATCATGAATCCCGAATTCCAAACGCTTCCTTTATCACAAAATGAGCCAACGGATTCCGAGCAAGAAATGATCCAGATGCGCCAGGTTATCAAGACATTTATTAATGCAGCTGGAGAATTCCGAGTTCTAAAGGGATTAAACCTGACTCTGAAAACCGGCGAATTCGTAGCCATCGTTGGTAAATCCGGCAGCGGTAAATCAACCCTGCTTAACATGATCACCGGTATTGATTTTCCCACCTCCGGTCAGGTCATTGTCAACGGGGTTGATATTTATAAAATGAATGAAAGCAAAAGAGCCCTTTGGCGCGGTCGCAACCTGGGGATCGTATTCCAATTCTTCCAACTTTTACCCATGCTCAGTTTGCTGGAAAATGTCATGCTGCCCATGGATTATGTTGAGATGTACGATTTCGACCAACGACCAAGACGCGCCATGCAACTACTTGAAATGGTAGGCCTGGGGAAACAAGCCAACAAATTGCCAGCAGCCGTCTCCACAGGGCAGCAACAGAGTGCAGCCATCGCGCGTGCTCTGGCTACTGACCCTCCCATTATCGTTGCTGATGAACCTACTGGAAATCTGGATTCACGATCCGCCTCCTTTATCATTGATTTATTTGATCAACTGGTTCACCAGGGAAAAACGATCGCAATGGTTACCCATGACCCATCCCTTACCGAACGAACTTCACGCACCATCGTCATTTCGGATGGTGAACTGATTGATGAAACCCTCGCCCGCTCCTTGCCACTCTTGAAACATCACCAGATGCTGGAAGCAACCCGGATTCTAGAACATCTTCAATTTCAACCCAACACGAATATCATTCAGAAAGACTCTCCAGTGGACTATTTCTACATGATAACCAGTGGTCAAGTGGAAGTTGTTCTATGCGGAAAGCGGAAAAAAGATATCAGTATTGCCAGGCTGAGTGCAGGTCAGTTCTTCGGAGAGGTTGAGCTTCTGAGAGGTGGAAGATCAATAGCTTGTGTGCGTGCTGCACCGGAAAGTCCAGTGGAATTGGTTGCCATCCCAAGAAAACAATTTATCTCACTCTTAGATGAATCAACCCTTACAGCTGATAACATTGCCAAATTGGTTCAACTCCGCATTGAAGAAAACCGCTCTGCTGACCGACGATCAAAGCGATGGTTTGGTAAAAAGGTGGAGTCAATATGATGCGTCCACGCTGGCACAAGATCTTTCATGATCTGATCGACAATAAAATGCGCACACTGCTCGTTGTTTTCTCTATTGCTGTAGGTGTTTTTTCGATTGGCGTCATCGCCGGTACTTATGTCATTATTTCAAATGATATGAGTGCCAGCTACGCTGCCAATCAGCCCATGAATATCGAGATGCGTACTGGTTCCTTTGATTCCAGCCTGGTGGATACTCTCAACAATTTACGCACAGTGAAAGCAGCTGAAGGTCGTCGCGTTTTTAACTTGCGAGTGCGTATACCGGGTAATAAACTGTGGACTACTTTCGACCTGGTCGCCATTCAGGATTACTCAAAAATTGAGATCAATCTGCTAAAACCGTTGCAGGGAAGCAGCACACCTGCTTCAAAACAGGTTCTACTTGAAAAAAAAGCCCTGGAAAACCTCAATGTACCCATAGGCAGCGAGCTTGAATTTCAGCTTGCAGATGGAACGCTAAAAAAACTGACAGTCGCCGGAATTGTACAGGATCAGACATCTGGTGCTGGAGACTTTCTTGCACCTCCTCTCGCTTTTATTTCAATGGAAACCCTGAAATTTCTGGCTCAACCAGAAGACTTCAATCGCATGTTTGTCATTTTGGATAAGAATGGGGATGATCCATCATACCTGAATGTGATGGCAGGGATCTTGAAGGACAAAGTTGAAAAGAACGATGTGGTAGTTTACCACACCCGCACTGCCCGTAGTGATCGTCACCCAATGGCTTCCATCGTTGAGGCAGTTATTGGCATTCTGGGAGCAATGGGAATCCTCATCCTGTTTTTAAGCAGTTCTTTGATCGCCAACACTCTCAGCGCTTTGCTTAATCAGCATAAACGCCACATTGGCGTCATGAAACTGGTGGGAGGCAGCCAGAAACAGGTGTTTGGTATGTACATCGTCCTGATCCTGGCATTTGGTTTGATCGCTCTGCTTATTGCAATCCCCCTCGGTGGTCAAGGGGCTTATGCTCTTTCCGCCTTCATCGCAGATAAATTAAATTTTTCCCTGACAGGTTACCGGATTGTGCCATTTGCGCTATTGATCCAAGTGGTAATCGGATTGGCAGTACCCCTTTTGGTGGGTCTATTACCGGTCCTGAACGGTTCGCGCGTTACAGTTCAGCGAGCTCTCAGCAATGATCTATCTCAGGATGAAGGTGTCAAACGTGAGGATACCCCTCGAAGCGAATCCACATTAGAAAAATATCGTCAAAGTATGATGGCCGGGTTGGCACGTCGCGGCATACATTTGCCTCGCCCCATGCTTATCTCGCTACGTAATACTTTCAGGCGCAAAGGACGCCTGGTATTAACTCTGTTCACCCTGACAATGGGAGGAGCCATTTTTATTGCCGTATTTAATGTGCAGTTCAGCCTGAATCAGTACATTGAGCAAATAGGAAAATATTTTATTGCTGATGTGACCCTCGATTTTGATACCCCCTATAGGCTCAAAGAGGTCGAGTTGGATGGACTGCGTGTTCCAGGTGTGGAAGCAGTGGAAGGATGGGCTTATGCCAGCGCGGAGGTTTTTTATGAAGATCAATCCGCTGCCGGGAATGTGACCATATTGGCTCCACCTGTGGATAGCAAGCTCGTCGAACCGATCCTCATTTCAGGACGTTGGTTGCAACAGGGGGACGAGGAAGCTATTGCCGTCAGTGAAAGTATCCTGGATCTGTTTCCGAACCTGAAACCTGGCGACAACCTTCATCTAAAAATAAATGGCAAGGAAGCTGACTGGACAGTTGTGGGTCTATTCCAATTCGTTAATCAGGAAGGCACGATCGCATATGGGACTTATGAATACATTTCACGGCTTACCCACATGGCAAATCGTTCTTTCTCGTTCAGGGTAGTTACAAAGGATCACTCCCCGGAGTTTCAACAAGCCATGAGTGAAGAGCTGGATTCCTATTTCCGGAATCTTGGATATCACCTTCGAGAAGCACGAACAGGTATGTCCACATTAAAAACCGCTTCAGAAAGCCTGAATATATTGGTTATCTTCCTGCTCATTATGGCAGTTTTGACAGCTCTGGTTGGCAGTATGGGGTTGGCAGGCTCGATGAGTATGAATGTACTTGAGCGCACAAGGGAGATAGGTATTATGCGTTCTATTGGTGCGGGGAATCGCGCCATCACCAGCATGGTCATCGTTGAAGGAATGATCATTGGCAGTATGTCCTGGTTATTCGGAGTAGTGATCTCATTCCCAATAACTTACCTGTTATCCGGTATTATCAGCAAGACAATTTTTAACTCTCCCATTCCAGTTAAATTTACGTTTGAAGGTTTTGGTTTGTGGCTTATGGTTGTGTTGGTGCTGTCGGCAGTTGCCAGCATGCTTCCTGCTCGAAATGCGGCCAGTCTCACTATTCGTGAGGTGCTGGCTTATGAATAAGAGAATTAATCAAAATTTCTTCAAGGTGACAATTTAAGCCCGGAGAATTAAGTAATACGAAGAAAGCATATTAAGGAGAATAATCAATGAAGAAAACACCTATTCTAATAGCGATATTATTGATCAGCTTTGCACTGGTATCTTGTAATGCCAATTCAGTTGCTGAGAATACCCCAACACCGATATCTGGTCCGATGGTTTTTATTGCAGAGGGGCATGTTTCTCCTCAAAATGATCTGACCTTGACTTTCACGGTTCGCGGCAAGGTATCAGAGATACTGGTATCCAAAGGGGAAAAGGTCAAGGCTGGGCAGGTACTTATCCGATTAACCGACCAGGAACAAGCTCAAGCTTCCCTGGCAGCTGCAGAACTTGAACACCTTGTTGCAAAACAAGCATTGGATAATTTACTTCGCACCACAAAACTGGCACATGCACAAGCCTGGCAGGTTTATATCAACGCCCAACAAGTCCGTGCAAGTGCGGAAAGAGCATGGGAAAAGCTGGACCTTGACAAGATCAAGGATGACATATCAAACGCCCAGGCGGATGTTAATGCCGCTAAAGCTGATCTGGAAGATGCACAAAATGAATTTGATAAATTTCAGGATCTTGATGAGGATAATATTACTCGCAAAAACGCCGAAGATGCCCTGACGATTGCCCAGAACTCCTACAATGAAGCTTTAAGGAAACTCGATGAAGCTGTTAACAAACAGGACAGCCTTCAAGCTGCCCTGGAAACAACTCTAAGTGCTGAGGCCGAGTCAAAAAGAAGTTATGAAAATACGCTTTCTGGTGCGGATCCGGACACTTTGGCTCTTCTAGAACAACGCCTGGTTGCAGCCAAAGCCCAGGTATCTGCAGCTAAATCGCTGTTGAACAATTATGAATTGAAAGCTCCCATTGATGGGATTGTTGCTGATATTAATTTGATCATTGGACAACAGGCTGGCCCGGAAACCTGGGCAGTGATCCTGGCTGATTTCAGCAAATGGTATGTGGATACCAACGACCTAAGTGAGCTGGACGTAGTTAAAGTGGAGATCGGGCAACAGGTGGAAGTAATTGCAGATGCATTACCAGGTAAGATCATGACAGGCATTGTCGATGAGATCGCCATTGCCCCCAAGAATCAAGCCGGAGATATACTCTACACGGTTCGTATCCGATTACAAGATGTTGATACCCTTTTGCGTTGGGGTATGACCGTTGAGGTTACTTTCCCAGAAGATTAGAAAGAATTGATTCAACGAAATGGCAAAACCCATGATCAGTATGCCTCACTCTAAGAGATGGAAAAGACTGCTGGCGGAAATTCTTGGAAAGCCAACTTCCGTAGCTACTATACTTACGGTACAAAAAGAATATTGAAAATTAAAATCAATTGGGTCACCCATCTCCGGTAGAGCCTACTCACTTAGGCATAGCCAGGACGCATGTATTTTCCAAGTCTGTCGCTGTATAAGGCTTTTTTTGAATTACTTCCAGATTCTACCGACAGACAAAATATCATGGAAAAAATATTTAAGGTGGATTTTTTCGGTGGAATGAATCTGGGTATTTGCTTGGTGAATAATTTACGGGATCCATTTCCACTCATCCGACCTGTCCTCAGGATAATGACAAGACAGCAATATCTACCAGATTCTCAAATATTAGTTGAAGATAGTCCAGAGTGCTTTGCGATTGATACACAGCATTGCTTCATCCTGGATGTGCTAACAGCCCTGAACGCGAGGGAATTGACCGTTCTTTACTGCATGACGGATGATTGGCTCTCTGAAACGCTGTCCAAAGTTCACTGGTTACGAACCAAAACTCTGGCTCAAGGGCATGAGAAATGTGATTTTCGTTGGTGCCGGCATATAAAAGACGAATTTTTATCGTGCATTTTTTGAAAAATATAATAAAATTTCAAAACTTATCGGTTATGAAAAGCTTGCCTAGATGCAAGTTCTTTCTGAAAATATGTATCTCCCTATTGCTCAAAAGAGAAAAAAGGATTTTGCCAATCTTGTTGAATGTAAACTCCTAAATAACGATTTTTGTGTTTGAGTGTTATCCCTATTATGTGATAAATTAATTGCACAATATTGAGTTCCTTGGTGATCGCTAATTTTTTCTCAAACTGGTTCGATGTGTTAAAAGGAGAATTCATTATGACAGAAAATAACTTCAAGGTTTATGGTTATCGCTGGGTAGTTTTGGGTGTATTCATGTTCATCAACATCACCATACAAATGTTATGGATAGCATACGCTCCCATCACAGGTCCTGCGGCTGAGTTTTACAATGTCTCCGACTTGCAGATCGGATTCCTGTCAATGACTTTTATGATCGCGTTTATCCCGTTATCCATCCCTATCTCCTGGTTGATCGATACTTACGGTTTTCATCGCTCCGTTGGTCTCGGGGTAATTATTATGGGCATATTTGGCATCTTGCGCGGTCTGGCTGGGCAAAATTACAACCTGGTCTTGTGGAGCTCAATTGGTATTGCTGCATCCCAACCTTTCATATTGAATGCCTGGACAACTGTACCAGCCAAATGGTTTGCACTTGAAGAACGCGCCACCGCGGTTGGCCTGGTTACCCTGGCAAGTATATTAGGTACTGCTCTGGGTATGGTTCTGACTCCGATCCTGGCTGAATCTTATTCCATCCCAACCATCCAATTGATCTATGGCGGGATCGCTGCTTTCTCCGCTGTATTGTTTGTTATCTTTGCCCGCGAAAAACCTGCCACACCTCCCTGCCCTCCAGGAATGGAGACACGTGCGCTGATGCTGGATGGTTTAAAGCATGCAGTCACAGTCAAAGCTTTTTGGTTCTTCCTGGCAATTTCCTTCATTGGATTGGGTATTTTCAACGGGATCACCACATGGGTTGAAAGGATCATAAATCCACGGGGGTTTACTCCGAATGATGCCGGCACAGTAGGCGCCTTACTGCTGGTGGGTGGTTTGATCGGTGCAGTCGTGATCCCTGCCCTCTCGGATAAACAACACAAGCGCCAGCGATATCTTTATCTGGGTTTTGCCCTTGCTATTCCAGGTTTGATTGGCGTGACATATGCCACCTCATCCTGGTTGTTGATGTTATCTTCCTTCTGGTTGGGGTTTTTCCTTGTCAGCACTTTTCCTGTGGGCATGCAATATGCGGCAGAGATCACTCATCCAACACCGGAGGGTACTTCCAATGGCATGGTACAGCTTTTCGGCCAGGCTGCTGTCGTTTTTGTGTATATAATGGAGAAAATGAATAACTTATACGGATCTTTCAATTCATCCTTGCTCTTGGCAACTGGTTTATTGGTCTTGAGTGTCCTGCTCATTACCCAAATGAAAGATCCCGTGGAAATTACCAGGAATTCTTGATCGTCTCAAAATAATCTATAAATTTCCCCTTTTTATTGATATTCATTTAGAATTTAGCAAGGGAGATCAATATGGCAAACAAAGAACCTTTTATCCTGGCGATAGATTTGGGCACATCCGGTTGTAAAACCGCCCTCATTTCCATTTCTGGAAAAGTAGCGGGGTGGGAATTCGAGCCTATTCCAATGCTGATCCCAGCACCTGGAGCAGCTGAACAACGTCCGGATGATTGGTGGCAAGCTTTCCTGACCACATCCCAAAAACTGATTGGGAAAGGACTGGTTCCAAAAGAGGATATCATTGCGATCTGCTCATCCACCCAGGGTGAAGTCACCGTACCCGTTGACCGACAAGGCAATGCTCTCATGAATGCCATGGGCTCAATGGATATGCGCGGTGTAGATAGTCTCAAACAGCTAACAGAAGGCAGAATCAACATCGAAGGTTACCACCCCCTTAAATTGTTGCGCTGGATATCTCTTACTGGAGGTGCACCAAGTTTAAGGGGAGGTGATCCCTCTGCCCATATGCTCTTTATTCGGGATAAATTTCCCGAGATCTATGCAAAAACATATAAATTTCTGAATGCTCTGGATTACCTGGTTATGCGGATGACGGGACGCTTTATTACCACACCAGATGTGATCATGACTTCCTGGGTTACAGATAATCGCGATTCATCAAATGTGATTTACCACCCTGGTCTGGTTAAAGACAGTGGTATTGCAGCAGATAAATACCCGGAAATATTGCCATGCGACACCATTGTGGGCGATCTTATTCCAGAGGTAGCATCCAACCTGGGGTTAAAAAGCGGAATCAAGGTAGTGGCTGGATCAATCGATGTAACTGCAGCAGCCATAGGTTCAGGAGCAATAGACGATTTTGAATCTCACCTTTATATTGGCACATCTTCCTGGATGGCTGCGCATGTTCCCTTCAAGAAAACTGACATCACCACCAATATGGCATCTTTGCCCTGCGCCATACCCGGCAAACACCTTTTGATAGCGACACAGACTACTGCCGGGGGTACCCTGAACTATCTACGCGATAATATCCTTTACCACAAGGATGAATTACTAATGGAAGAACAAGTACCGGATGTCTTCCAGATCATGGATAAAATTGCACAACGCGTTCCGGCTGGAAGTAATGGGGTAATGTTTGCTCCCTGGATCTATGGAGAGCGTGCGCCGGTTTATGACAACTTTGTCCGTTCAGCCCTTTTCAACCTCTCCATGGAAAATTCACGAGAAGATATCATACGAGCTGTAATGGAAGGGGTAACCTTCAACACTCGTTGGCTACTGGCACCAGTGGAGAAATTCCTTGGCACCAAGGTGAATGTGCTTAATTTCGTAGGGGGCGGAGCCAGATCTGACATCTGGTGCCAGATATTTGCCGATGTGCTCAATATCCATATTCGCCAGGTTCGTGACCCCATTCAAGCAAATACACGCGGGGCAGCTTTTATCGCTGCTGTCGGTCTGGGCTTTCTGAAATATGATGACATCCCCGCAATGACCGAATATAAAGCCAGCTATGCTCCCAATGCCAGGAACAGGGCTATTTACGACAAGATGTTCGATGTATTTGTTAGATTCTATAAACAGAACAAGGCATTATACAAACAATTGAATGGGTGATCTTACGGAAATACAACTTCCGGATAATCTGGAGAGTTTCCATCCAAGAGGATTGAAGGGATTCCCAATAAAACCTGGTTAATAAAAGCGAGGGGGTAATTTGAAGTGATCTTAATTACTCTTTCACCTTCCAGTGGTCCTTTAAGTCCCATCTGTGCCGCAATAGGAGAAAGAATGGGTAGGTCGCTGAAATCGTAATGAGCTGTGCCAACTATTGACAGGGTTTTTGCATTATCCGAATTCAGGTACAACTCATTGAATAATCCCCAATTGGTCTCACTGGACCATGTTTCGCTGAACATGAACAGGAAGGGTTGACGCAAACCCAGATCCATTATTGTCTCGGAGACTGGTTTCAGATAAGCATCCATTCCCAACCCGGCTTTACATCTCGGATCACGCCCACAAAATTCCACCGTTGCTCCGCCTCCTGTGGAATGACCAAATACACCTACTTTGTTAAGATCAAGGTAACCAGTTAACCCGTGATCAGGGTCATTTTCATTAATTTCCGAAAGAGTATCCAAAACAAAACCCAGATCGCCAGACCACTGATTAAGCAGTTTATTCGCAATTGGAAGGTATTGCAGGTCCGCCATATTGCTTGGCAAAGCTTCTGGATTATTATAAGCAACCGACCCATCAGGGAAAACGGTTAATACGGCTCCATAAGTATGGTCGATCGCAACCACGATATATCCATTGCTGGCGAAATTGATGGCTTGAAATGTGTTTTGAGCGCGAAATCCGTTCCAACCATGCGAGAATAACAACACTGGATAAGAAGTCTGAGCATTAGAAACTGGTGACTCCAGATAAGCACCTGTTTTAACATATTTCAAATGATCCAAGAAGAATGCAGGAAGGTTCAGGAAGCGTGAAATAGCCGGGCCGATTAGATCAGCGCGATCCATCCATGGTGCAAGCGAATCGCCTGGAAGAGGCTCAGCCGGATACCAGACCTGGACCATAATGCGACGCAGGTCATTTGAATTGTTGGAATACAACTCCTTACGGGAATTGTCCACCAGCATCATTGAGAAAGTCCCTACATTGTAAGGACCTGAAGCATTCGGAATTTTTGGTATGGGTAACAGGATGGGAAGCGCATAAGCAACAGCAAACAATAGAAGCGCTAACAACAACCCAAAGATCTTACGCCCCGGACCCATATGGTTTTTACGTTTATGTCCGAGAATTGATGGTAGCGTGAACAGGAACATCACAAAAGAGAAAACAAAGATCGGTACCATTTGCCAACGGTAACCTTCTCGAATAATTTGGGACAAGCAAACAACCATTGTCAAGGATGGCAAATATTCCAACCATCGCGGGCGATTGGGAATGACATATCGTAGAATGGAAAATAGCAGGAAAACCGCAGTCAGGCTTTCATATGTTCTCAAAAGCATCCTCCCGATTGGATCGGATCAATTACGACAATTTTACCCCTATTTCTTCTTTCACCTACTCGTATTCTTGGAATGATCTTAATGAATTGAGTGGATGGTTTAAGATTCCATCCACTCAGATTTTTATCTATGAAACTTCATCTTTTGATCAAAAAGCAATTCAATCCATCATGTCATAATCCCAACAGTCTATTTTCTTTCCAGAAGGCGTGGTCACGAACATCTGATATTCATAATCAATAATCTTATATGTGTTTAATTTTGTTTCTAGCCCTGCCAGCATTCTTTGTCCATTGAATTGGGAATAATTAAAGGATTGCCATACTCTTTCATCCTGCACAGGTTTGATGGCTGACATGCAAGCCAGGGAGGCACCTAACTGTTCACGAATCTCTTCCGAAAGTTTTATATCATTGAACTTCCCAACAAGTGCAGGTATGGAATCAGTTGACAAAGAAGCCAGGTAAGCAGCATCCAATTCCTGCCCCTGCATTGCCCTTTCCACATTCTGACGAACAATAAAACCATCCACATTCAACAATGCCAGACTGGCAGCAAAACCAAGGCTGGTCAAGACAACTGCCAAGGCAAATTTTCTTTCCTTGTTCATAATTTCAAGAAACACCACCGCAACCAGAAGCAGACCAAGCCAGAACATGAATAGATGAGTGTAAGTGCGTAATTGTGAAAATCCATAAGCGCTTTCATAAAGAACCAAACGTTGAAAGGCTGAAACCAACATGATGCCCACCAGGATCACGACTGCTAGACCCAAAGCGGAGAATATTTTTCGTTGGACTGCAACTTCCCGGCGAGTTATCCCACTTAAACCCAGGAATAAAACCAGGCTAAAAACAGCGACCGCGATCAACTCCCCAAAGCCTTTACGGGCATATTCGGCATATGTATATCCGTCAATGTTTATATTGACCTGCCCACCAAAAAAATATTGGAACTGGATAACCACAAAAACCATAAAAAGAACTGCTACACTTCCCAGAATAATACTGGATTCAATAAATCCAAGGAAAGGGGAAATCAATGGTTTTTCTTCACCGATCAATTTTTCATTTTGACTGCTGACAGCAGCATGTAAAAAGATACCCACCAGAAAATAAGTACCTATTATGATATAGATAACACGAAAGATATATTCTGGTAATTTTTCCAATCGGAATATTTGTATGAAGGAATCCAAATGTTGGGCGAATACCAAATCTGCAGAAGACAATAAAGCCGAAAAGATCGCCAGAATAGGAATGGCTATTAGAATTCCTCGCACAAAAGGCCAGATATTCTTCTTGTCAGTTGCTCCAACATTCTCTTCGATCTGTTGTTTTTTCTCGTTGGCGAACAGGAATGGTTTGGTCAATACCCCCGCTGCCAGGCGGAAAAATGCCACCAAATAATCCGCCAATCCAAACGAACTCCATCGACCTCCTGTATATGTGATCACTAAAAGTCCCATTAGAAATAAACAAAAAACAAAAGCCAGAAACAAACTGAGAGGTTCCTGTCGTAAAAATGTGATAACAGCAAAAAACAAGAGAGGGATCACCAAAATCCAAGAGCGGGTAGCAGGTTTAATTCCATCCTTGCGTAATACAAGGTACCCTCCAACCAAACACAAAATAACATATATGAAAAAATTTATGCCCGGGATATGTTTCCAGAACAGAAAATCAAAAAGCCACCCCAGCACAAGGGCTATGATCCAAATCTGTTTCGATCGATTCTTCATGAGTAAATCCTCCAAATTTTTATAAATCTTAGCCAGTTGATGCTTCCGGAAACTATCAATATATCTCAAATCGTCTCAAATTCATAATTAACGGCATTGCGAGGTGATTTCATTTTTCCAATTTTCTCAATAAAGAAAAAAATCGTCAGATTAGCACCTCATATCAAATGGAAAATAATCATGAAATTTTTTTAATATTCAATATTAATTGGATAGGACAAGTTGGCAATTTAATTGTACGCTTTTTTGAACTCATTATTCATCCACGAATTATTGAGATGCTCATATTAATTCATTTCTTTCCCGGTAACAAGTAGAGGTACAATATGGCACAATATTTTTTTTCCTGGCATTTCTGCTGAATTCATGTAACTGGCAGGCTATTAATTATTTGTCTCACGGTAAAGGGTCCTTATGTCCTTTCTAACATTCATAGTTGTTTTATTTACTTTCATAGTCGCAGCATTAATTGGAATAGGAATTGCATTTTTACTTATGCAACCTTCAAGGCGTCAACTCTTCCGAAACAATGTTTTAATCCAGGGAATCACTGTTTTTATCATATGTGTGATCTTATTCTCCCTGATTTTCGCTGCAAGCACCTTTTATAGAGCGAGCGCTTATTATCGAGTGGTCCGAAACCAATTCGAAGATGCCCAATCTGTAATTCAGCCTGGCTCCCTGATGGCCCAACAAGCTGATGACTGGAAAAACAGCAAAACTGCGTTAACTAAGGAAATATGGATCCAGCAAATGATGCTGCCCAGCAGTGATTCTCATTGTTATACAGACAATAAAGCGGTTTGCAATTTGATCAGGAACATGGGAATTTCAGTAGCATCCCGATGGAATTCCTACCTGGTTTTCATTGGGTTGGGATTAACCGGAATATTCGCTTTCAGTTTTTATTCGATCTGGATACTTAAGCTTAAATATGAGGAAGATACCGAACCCGTGGTAATATTACGTCCCAGACCCAAGTCCAAAGCCAGACGCTAATATTCAAGAAAGGACTATTGACATCCAAATATTTTTATGCGATACTAAATTTAAACAGACCTATGTCTGCTAAAATTCGCCATCCTATGCACAAGGAGGTGATGCCCATTATGGATAGTAGTAATAAACGAAGCGCTGCGGCATCCCTCCTCGTTCTGCGATAAAAGATGCCGTAGCGCGCAACGGAAAGCCGTCCTTTGGGCGGCTTTCCACTTTAATGATCATTTCAAGTTCTAAGATCAATCTCCAAAGGATATCCCCAAGCCACGTGCAGTCAGAACTTCATCACTCATCAAGTCCACCCTTTTTGGAATATCCAGTGCTGCCGATAATTGCAGATCTTCCACCCTGGAATTCTTGAGTGCCACCATACGACCAAATCCGCCATTATCTGCCAACCTTACTGCCGCTGCACCAAATCGTGTTGCCAGCCAGCGATCGAAAGCTGTTGGAATTCCACCTCGCTGCACATGACCAAGGACTGTTACACGTGTCTCCAATCCTTGTGCCTCCAGATACCCACCTACCCGCCACCCAATACCTCCAAGCCGTGGATTGTTGGATGCATCGCCAGTATGTGAAAAAACTTGATCCTCTTCCATCGCCCTGGCACCTTCGGATACCGCCAGGATACTGAATAAATTACCATCTTTAACACGCTGGTTCACTTTTTGGAGAACTTTTTCAAACCTGAAAGGTATTTCCGGGATAAGAATAACATCCGCACCACCTGCCACCCCGGAATGTAACGCAATGAAACCTGCATCCCTCCCCATTAATTCAAGAACCATTGCTCGATGGTGTGCTTCAGCCGTGGTATGCAAACGGTCAAGCGCTTCGGTAGCAATCATCAATGCTGTATCAAATCCAAAGGTAACTTCTGTTCCACCAACATCATTATCAATGGTCTTGGGAACCCCCACAACAGGAACACCTTTCTCAAATAATTCCATTGCTATTCGTAAAGTACCATCTCCACCCAAAACGATCAAGGCATCAAGGTTGAGATTCCGTACTGATTGAACAACCACGTCTGATACATCTTCTATCACTTCCTGACCATCCCGGATCACCGTACGGGCAAATGGGTTTCCACGATTAGCTGTACCTAATATGGTTCCTCCACGCGGCAGGATTCCCCTAACTTCTGCCAAACCGAGCGGTGTAATCCCGTTTGGACGGAAGAAACCATCAAAGCCATCCCGGATACCAAGTACTTCACAACCATACACATTTACCGCTGTTTTAACTACAGAACGTATGACTGCATTCAATCCGGGTGCATCACCTCCACCGGTTAGAACTCCAATGCGCTTCACCTGTTTCTCTCCATTTAGTATACAAGATCAAGGGATATGGAATATAAAACGCCAACCCTGGTCCACCTGGATCTGTTCGGAAGTAGTGCCGATCACCTCAAACCAGGTATTCCCGGGTTTAAGTGGAAAAAGAGTGCCATCTTCGTAAGCCAGCGAAACCATTGAATCTTCTTCGAATCGCTGCCATCGTACCTCGTACATGTTCCCATCCCGAAATGCAAACGCCGCTCCAGAGCCAACAAAAGGTATCTCCATCTGCTCAGGTTCCCGCCTGAAAAATTTGTACGGAACTTCCAGGAAAACCACATTTTCAGAAACCACTGCTTCACCAGTCAACTGATCGGAAAGAGGTGTATACACTTCATTAAGTCCCCCATTCGGGTCATCAACTATATCTGAGGACCTTGAATACTTACCGGAGGAGGGGTTGTACTCCCATTTGTTATAGATTGCTGCTGAAAAACGAACAGAGACCTGTTCAGCATGTACACCGCTATCCGGTGGTTTCATCTGGAAGAGCATTCCATTCAGATCCTGGCGGCCATTTTCTATACCTTTATCTCCAATATACTTGCTCAATGCCGCGGTACCCACCATGAGATGATTATATTTATTCGGATCATATCTGAACATCGGTGTCAAATTGGATTCCAATACCAACCTGTCTGAAAAATCTGCATTAAACAAACGGTTTAACACATAGATATCTGCAGACCCAAAAGCAAAAACAGCCTTGTAAGCCCGGATGATGTTTTCATCAAAAAAGCGTGCCGAACGGATAGGACCCACCTGCGAGGCATCCTGACCCAGGTAAATGGCAATGAAACGAGTTGTTCCATATTCTGTGTAGTATTCATAGACGTGATCTGCCAGGTTTAATCCCCATTGTGGACGAACATATCGAGGCAGGTTGGAAACCTTGATCATCAACGGACGTCTTTCAAGAAGAGTTGGGTCGAGTACTTTGAGACCCGTCAATGGATTTACATCTTTTGGAAAATTGTCCGGACCCAACCCTTCGATGGTTTTGCCGGAAGTGGCGGTTGGTTCAATTATCTCCGGGGGAAAACTGGTCGGAGTGCTTGTTGCAGTTGGGACAACTCCCCGATTGGGGGTTGGGGTGGAGGATGAAACGCCTTGCCCACAACCAGTTGATAAGAAAGAAATTAAAATAAAACCATAGATTATTTTCTTCAATTGTTGGTTTCTCCTGTTATACGCTGCAATCATACACCAATTATTTCAAATATGAAAAGCATGAGATGATCCTTACTCTTATTTTTTACCTGTGCGCCCTTCTCGAAGGTGTAATCTGTCTACATGTTATTCATACTTGCTTTTCATACTGGAAAAACCTATAATTCACCTATTATGCAAACTCCTGAATCAGATACTCATTTTTCTGCCCCAACAAAAGCCCTGGTATTGCTTTCTATCGTCCTGGTTTTTGTTGGCTGGATGCTGACAACCCCTCCAGGATTTTCTAATAAAGCTGATTCAATCGGATACGCGGTCTGCCATCGTATTTCTGAAAGGTCATTTCACATTGGAGATTATCAACTACCATTGTGCGCTCGGTGTAGTGGCATGTATCTTGGAGCAATGCTCGGGCTTGCCTTCCAAGCCATTATCTCAAAACGCCGTTCAGGTATGCCTCCCTGGCGGGTGATCATTCCATTAGCGATTCTCGTTCTTTTTTTTGGAGTGGATGGCATCAATTCCTATCTGTACCTTATTAAACAAACTTATCCGGGAGCTTTACCAAATATTGCCAACCTGTACATCCCCAATAATGACCTTCGTTTGTTAACAGGCAGCGGCATGGGACTTGCAATTTCGGCAGCCATGTTCCCTGCTTTCAACCAGACGATATGGAAGGAACAGAACTTCAATCCCGCCATGGCTGGATTGAAAGATTTCTTGATGCTTCTGGTTATCACCTTGATCATCGATATGTTGGTGCTTACCGAAAATCCCTTCGTCCTGGTTCCGCTTGCCATCATCACCACGGCCAGTGTTCTTGTATTACTGACCATGATCTATAGTATTTTGTGGCTAATGCTCTTCCGCATTGAAAACAGGTTCGATAAATTATCTCAAATCTGGCTTGCACTTGTTGCTGGATTGACTCTTGGAATCCTCCAGATTGCCTTGATAGATGCATTACGCTTCTGGATGACCGGTACCTGGGGCGCATTCCCCCTCGGTTAAAGGACAAATTATGGAACTATTATCGGGTATCTTATCTGCTTTTGGGCTTTCAGCAAGCACTGGACTGAACGCGTATATTCCACTCCTGGTTATTGGTGTTACCGCCCATTACACTGAACTGATCAAACTTAGTTCACCCTGGGATACATTGGCAGATCCATGGATCTTGATCCTATTGGGAGTGCTGGTGATCATTGAGATGTTGGCAGATAAAATTACTGCTGTCAATCACATTAATGATATTATTCAAACCATCGTTCGACCAGCCGCAGGTGCAATTGTCTTCGCTGCCAGTGCACGAGTCGTCAGCGATATCCATCCTATTTTGGCATTGGGATGTGGTCTACTGATTGCAGGCAGCGTTCATGTAGTTAAGTCTGCAGCAATTCGTCCGGCTGTGACTGCCACCACAGGCGGAGCTGCCAACATTCCAGTCAGTATTGCGGAAGACATCCTGGCTACAATAACCTCTCTGCTGGCAGTCTTAATCCCAATATTATTAGGCGTATTCTTAGTACTCATTTTTGCTGTGATAATCTGGTGGTTTCAAAAACGAGCAAATAAGCGAAAATTGGTGTAGAATATTATTATCAATTATTCTTAAATAAGAATTGGAGGTTTGCATGTCAATTAATCCCGGTACTTTCCCATCAAATGTAATTATCAATAACAATTCTGAAAACGAGTTCGTTCGCGAAGCCGCTCTACCGTTATATCAAGCCAGAGGCTGGCTGAAATTCGTTGGCATCATGATGATCCTGGGAGGGATCCCCAGTGCACTTGCCCTGGTGGGTATTATCCCCATCTGGCAAGGTGTTTTGCTCATGCAAGCCGCTTCCTCCATTGAAACCGCAGCAAATACCGGTCAAAATTACGCATTCAATTCAGCCATGAGCAACATTAAAACCTTCTTTATCATCAATGGCATTTTGATATTGATCGGCCTCATTGCAGGCTTACTCATGGCTTGCATAATGATTGTTTTACCATTGGTTGGTATTTCTTTATTTTCCTTCCAAGATCTGTTAAATTATTAATTAAGGGCTGCTAGGTAATTTATTTACACCCTTCTCAAATAAGAGAGCTCTCACTCAGGCGAAATTCATTATTCAATTACTGTTCAAATAGGAGATAGCATGTCTGAAGAATTCAACCCCATGCCCGAAGCACCAGTAGAAAAGAAAGACAACAAAAAAGTCATCATTATCGTAGTGGCAGTCCTGTTACTTTGTTGCTGTTGTGTAGCAATTGGTGTCGGTGGTTATTACGCTTATATGAATTTATAGTACATAACCAATTACAAAGAAGCAGACAAATACCCAAATTAATAGAACATATTAGAGAAATCACCCGGCATAATCTTACCGGGTGATTTCTATTAATTCTAAAAAGCTGAATGAATTAATTATTTTTCGTTGTTAATTTTTCGAATCCATTTACCTCTACCAAATGAAGTACTGATTAATAAAATATCCGCAAGGTCATTCAAATCATTTCGACCAACATTCATTATTACTGTCTATGATCGGAGGTTGTGAGACTGGTAATTTCCTATTCAGACCCAATTCTTCCATCCGAGAATTTATTATAAAAAAATTCCTGCAATTGAGCCAACCCTTCTCTTGCATGTATGCGAGTAGCTTGATCCAACTCGAGATCTGCAAATTCATCCTCATCCAAAATCATTTGATCACCATCTGGTGTCACCCAAAGATCCAATGCCAGGTCATCATAAAGTAATTTGTTGTCATCAACAATAACTGCCGGTCTTCCAATATTGCAATACCAACCTTTTATCTGTCCTTCATCCCGATCATGAATCTCAAAGATGTTGTACCAACGGTCAGTATGGAATGTTTCAATAAACCGATCGTTTGTCTTTATCACAATACCCTGGAAAGGAGTGTCATCCCGGTTAAATTCAGCCTCTATCACAATTGTGCCTGATGCATGACTCAATATCTTACCCTGATATTGCCAGAGTATTTTTCCTTTACTATCACATTTATATATCGTTATTTCATTCATCCCAGGCATTGTACTGATCGTTTCGGAAGATTAAAGCTGATCATTTCTCCAACTTTGGGAGCATAAGGAAGAAAAAAATATAAGTCAGACTGCAAGGTTACCTTATATCCATTCTTAAAGAATAGAACATCTCTCACGATCCCTTCCAGATAATTTTCACCATCGGTCATAGTCTCCATATCCGGGCGGATCAAAATATCGACATTCTCACCAGGATGATGAGTATGTACGCATGCGGTTGTTCGGAATGATCCAATCGAAGTTTGAATAGATCCGTCCGCTTGATATTTTCCCGAGAGGATATTTCCCAACCCAAGAAAACTCGCCACCCAGGCGGAACCAGGTTCACGCCACAATTCTTCCGGGCTTCCAGCGCGGTTGATCTGACCTTCATGGAGCAACAGGATGTGGTCTGCCAGAGCAAATGCTTCTTCCTGATCATGGGTCACATAAATTACGGGAACCCGGTTTTTCCGAAGTATCCGGCGCAAAACTGTGAGCATTTCTTCCCGCAAGCCGCGATCCAATGCACCCAGGGGTTCATCGAACATTAGCAAGCGTGGCCGGGGAGCAAGCACACGTGCCAGGGCAACCCGTTGCTGCTCACCACCTGAGAGTTCAGTTACTTTACGATTCGCAAATCCCGGCATTTCCACCTGATCCAATATCTCCTCAACACTCTTATTAATCACAACCTGTGGCAGGTTCTCCATCTTCAAGCCAAAAGCTATATTCTCAGCCACATTCAGAAATGGGAACAAGGCATAGTCCTGGAACATCAAACCGAAGTTTCGGCGGTGAGTAGGGATCCTCGCAAGGTCTTCCCCTGCCCACAAAACCTGTCCTGAATCGGGTAACTCCAAACCAGCGATGATTTGCAAAAGGGTTGATTTGCCGCTACCAGAGGCTCCCAGGAGGCAAATAATTTCAGATTCTTTTGCTGAAAAGGAGATCCCATTCAATAAAGGCGCACCTTGATAAGATTTATATATTTCTACCAGATCGAGCATATTATGAACCTGTTCCCTAAAAACTTCCGCTGCCGGGCAAGCGCAACCGTTCGATCAACAAAATGGCTAATGTCGCTACCAACATGAGCAAACTCGCCATTGCCATGGCCTGTCCATAGTTCAATCCCCCTGGTTGAGAAAGAAATCGATAGATCGCCAAGGGAAGCGTCGGATTCTCCGGCCGGGCTAATATGGAAGTCGCCCCGAATTCTCCAAGCGACACTGTGAATGCAAATGTTCCAGCTGCCAGGGTTGCCCTCCCAACCAACGGCCAGTTTACTGCAAACCAAGCCCGCAGCGGAGATGCACCCAACACTACTGCTGCTTTTCGGAAATTATCCGGGATGGCAGCCAGGGCAGGTTGCAGGCTGCGAATAACAAACGGCAATGCAATGGTGCTATGTGCCAATGGCACCAGCCAGGTAGATCTCAGTAAATTAAAAGGGGGCTGGTTAAACGAGATAATATAACCCAATCCCAAGGTTACTGCAGAAGCACCTAAAGGCAGCATAAGAAATGGATCCAGGAGCCGTTCCAACCGACCCGGACGTGCCAACGCCGAGGCTACCGGGAAGCCAAGTGAAAGTGATATCAAAACAGTTAATCCTGCATAACTGAGTGAATTGCGCAAAGCCTCAATAGGAGCCACATAAAAAAGCGAACCATTCCGGTTGATAAATAATTCCCGGTAATAATCCAGGGTCATACCAACTGTTTGTAGGGAGCGATCGCCCATCGCAGGATCAAAGCGGGTTATCGAACGTAATGGTAAAGCAATCATTGGTAAGATAAACAAAAAAACTAGAATAATTAACATACCTGAAACCAGTATGCGGGAGTGCCAGGTTTTAACTTTTCGCATGGGATTCAAGGTTGGTTTGCTAACTACATTTAATCGTGCTGCCACGCGGCTGTATAGCACAGAAAAAGCCAATGTAAATAACAACTGAATTACGGATAACAAAGACGCCAGGGGTAAATTGAGCATTTGAACACTTTGAATAAATATCTCCACTTCCAGGGTAGCAAAATGCGGTCCTCCCAGAAGAAGGATCACTCCAAAGCTGGTGAAATCGAACAGGAAAACCAGCAAGGCTGCCGCCAGAATGGATGGTCGCAATAAAGGCAAGCTCACTTTCCAAAAAACGTCCTGTGGATTTGCTCCCATCATTCGGGCAGCCTGACTCAAGTGCGGATCCAGCCGCATCCAGGCGTTACCCACCACCCTGAAGACTATGGTTGTGTTGTAGAAAACATGTGCCAGAAGAATCGCGCCCAGGGTGTTAATAAAAAGGATCGGAGCGTTGTCCAGACGAAATATATTCATCAAAGTTACATTGATCCAACCCCTTGGCCCCAGCAAAGCATTGAAACCAGCCGCCACAACCACGGTTGGTAGCATGAACGGTACCGCAGTTAGCGCATTAAATAATTTCTTTCCTTTGAAATCATAATGCGAAAAAAGGTAAGCTCCCGGGAGCCCGAATAGCAATGTCAGCAGAGTGGAAAGAAACGCCTGGTAAAAAGTGAACCAAATCGTTGAGCCTGCCAACCTGGCAACCTGATCCCAGCCATCCTTCAGGCCACTCCAATCCAATCCCAACCCCAAGATACGCATCAAGGGATAAAAGAAGAAGATCAAAAGAAAAATAGAAGCGCCCAGCCAGGGAAGTATACGTCGCATTTTTTATCCAGAATAATTTTTAGCGTAAGACTACATCCGTCCAGGCAGCTATCCATTCCTCCCGATGCCTGGCTATGTCGCTGGGGTCAAGACTGGCAGGTTGGTCTGAAACCTGAGCATATTTAACAAATTCAGGTGGTAATTCTGCCTTGGTATTAACCGGGAAGACGAACATCTGTAAAGGCATATCTTGCTGAAATTGAACCCCAAGCATAAAATCCACAAATTTTTCTGCCAATTGACGATGTTGAGTACCTCTTAGAATACCGACAAATTCGATCTGACGAAAACATGTCCCCGGTCCGATAATCGAGCCGGTTGGAGCTTCGTTCAATTTTGTCTCAGCAAAGATCACTTCAGCGGCAGGACTGCTGGCATAAGACACAACCATTGGTTGGGGACCATGCCCGGAAGATGCTGAAAAATTCGTATAATACGCTGTCGACCAGTCACTCACAACCACCAAGCCATTTGCCCTTAATTGTCCCCAAAAATCCAGGTAATCCTGGTCTCCGAAATGAGAGATGGTTGCCAACAAAAAAGCAAGTCCTGGTGATGAAGTGGCTGGATTTTCCATTACCAGCAGTCCTTTATATTCAGGTTTGATCAGATCTTCAAGAGTTTGTGGCACAGTGAGGTTGTTTTCTGAAAAATATTTTTTATCAAAGTTGATACATACATCTCCGTAATCCACTGGAAGTAAATTATTTCCCGGGTCAAGTTGCATCTCATCCGGGATTGATTCCAAGGCAGGCGAGAGGTATGGCTCGAATATTTCTGCTTCCAGTGCACGCGATAAAAAGGTATTGTCCACTCCATAAAACACATCTGCAAGCGGGGAATTTTTCGAAAGGATGGCTTTATTCAAGGCAGCACCAGTTTCTCCACTTTTTAGAAAGACCAATTTCACATTGTTCTCTGATTCATAGGAGGCAACCAATTCAGCATTGATCTCAAAAGAATCATGTGTCATTATGCTCAAAGTCGGAATTTGAGAGTCTGTTTTCGCACCATTGCAGGCCGTGATAAAAAAGGTGATTTGCAATATCAAAATAAATATTTTTTTCATTTCTCACTCCCAATCAATCTTGTCTAATACCTAAATCTTCCAGATCAAACGAAACACCCGTAAAGTATCCTTTTCATATATTATTCTGAAGGATCTTTTCGGCAATGGATACACAACAATAAGCCCGAACCGATGCAGATTTTAGCCTCACCAGTCCGCATTTCATTACTAATTGAGCGAGTTTCATAGGAGTTAAGGTCTTCATCATTAAGTTCCCAACGTAATCCTTTTGTGGTCACTTGCTCAGCTATTCCACCCCACGGCAGTAAAGAAATGATATCTCCTGCTTTACCGGAGATCAGAACTTCTTTGGTCACATAAAAAACCTGCTCCACACCATCATCCAGACTAACATCAATCTCCAACAGATCGGGGCGAGTCAACAGGCTGAGATTGCTTAGAGTCATATCCAACCTTCCTCCCAGAGCCCCCACAATAACAAGACGCTGGTGACCTTCATCCAAGGCGCAATTAATTGTCAGCTCCAGGTCCGTCAGGTCTTTTTCCTGTGGATAACGTACAATTCGAACGCTGGAAGCTAATAGTTTTTGAAGGTTTTCTTCTGTCAGAGAATCCAGATCACCCACCACAATTGAAGGCAATAAACCTAGCCGTATAATATGGTTTGCACCGCCATCTGCAGCATAAAGGACATCCCCTGGTTGCACCAACATTCTGGCAGATGCCATGTCTGGAAGAAGGCCATTTGCAAAAATTAAAGCTCGAGCAGTAGACATAAAAAAACCATCCTCGCCTTGGAGGTTGGTTGATTTGGTTTAACCTTAATTGCCTCCGCCGGCATTATCCGGATCAGGTCTTGCGGGTCGAAAGCCTGTAGCTTTCCTCTCAGCCTGACTAGCAGGCTCCCCGTTCAATTGTGGTTCGTACTTATCCATAAATGTAGGTCTGTGGATATGCTACTCAGTATAAACAGGTCAAATCAGGTTGTCAAGAAGGAAATGGATTGATCCATCTTTCATCAACTCTGTTATTAAACACCAACCCCGCTGCAGATCGGCCCTGATCTGTGCGGGGTTTGCTATAGGAGAATGTCTAATCTCTATTATACGTATTCAAATAAGAATCACCTGAAAATTGAATAAGAAACAGATTAGAGAATCTTCTCCTACTTGGTAAGATTATTTTAGTTTTTCAGCCACCAATTCAGCCACATCCTTTACCTGGATGGATCCCCCATCCACTTTGGAGGCATCATTTAACATGGTAAGACAGAAAGGGCAACCAACGGCAACAGTTTCAGCACCGGTTGCTTTGGCTTCAGCAAAGCGAGCCAAATTTACATTTTCGGTCCCATGTTCTTCTTCTTTCCACATTTGAGCACCACCACCACCACAACAGAAAGATTTATCAGCGTGGCGAGGCATCTCTACAACTTCAGCACCAGAAGCTTTCAAGTTTTCACGCGGGGCATCATAGATCTGGTTATGACGCCCCAGATAGCAGGAATCATGAAATGTTACTTTGATCAATTCACCTTCTGTCTGCATATGCAATTTACCAGCCGCGGCAAGCTCGTTGATCAGCTGGGTATGATGGATGACCTGATAATTACCGCCAAATGCTGGATATTCATTTTTTAAGGTATGCAAGCAGTGAGGGCATGTGGTTACGATCCTGCGCGGAGCGACCCTGTTTAAGAGTTCCACGTTGGAAGCAGTTAATTCATTGAACAGGAATTCATTCCCGGCTCGCCGTGCTGAATCACCAGTACATTGTTCATTTTGACCCAACACAGCATAATTGACCCCAGCGGCTTTAAGAATTTTTACAAAAGCTTGGGAAGTCTTCTGGGCGCGCGCATCGGTTGCTGGAGCACAACCAACCCACCACAAGATCTCCGGCTCGGGATTTTGTTCAATGGTCGGCACATTCAAGCCATCAGCCCAGCGCATTCGTTCTGATGGAGAGATATTCCACGGATTTACATTACGCTCCATGCCGCGGAAAGCAGTTTCCAGTTGCTTGGGAAAAGCATTTTCCATTAATACCAGAGAACGACGAATGTCAAGAATATCACGCATGGGCTCATTGCCAACAGGGCAGATATCTACACAAGCTCCGCAGGATGTGCAAGCCCAAACTGCTTCATCCGGAATTAAGTCCCGCAAGGGGATCTCAGGCAAGGAACTCGAACTAACATGGTTCAAGGCATAGCGTTTATTGATCTCCAGCGCAGCAGGAGAGAGAATCTTGCCCGTGTTATAAGCAGGGCAGACCTCCTGACAACGATAGCACATGATACATGCGTATGCATCCATGAGTTGCTCCCATCCGAGGTCAGCCAAGTTGGATGCGCCAAACTGTTCAACACTTTCATCATCAAAATCCAATTTACTTAGCTCACCAATGGAACGACGCTCAGGTTTTAGAAGAAAATTGAGAGGTGCAAAGAAAAGATGGACATGTTTTGAATAAGGAAAATAAGGAATAAATGCCAGGATCAATCCCAACGCCAACCAGAAGCCAACATGTTCCCCAACCATCAGTGCCGTGGAGCTCCATCCATTCCATAAGGTAGCCAATACTGAGGCGAAAGGTTGCCATGCGTCTGCATGACCCTCAGATGCGATTACGAACGATTCCCCCGCAAAGCGTGATCCAACATGCAGCAGGATAAAAGTGCCAACAATCGCTGAGTCGCGCCGGATACCTGCCCGTGCCTGGGGATTGAGCAAGGTACTATCTCTTGTAGTCAATAGGGTTGATTTAAAGACAAAGCGGCGAATGAGAAAAAAAATCATTCCCACCATCACACTTACAGTTAGCACATCTGCCAATAAGCGGTAGATATTGCCTGCCATGCCTGGAATCTCGAATCCGGAAATATAGCCACGCAAAACATCAACTATGTTTACCAGCAAATAGAAACCAAACCCCCAGCCAACCATCGCATGAAAAATACTGGTTAAGAAGCGGAAACGAAATACCGGCTGAAAAACTCCAACTTTTAATATAACTTGAAAAAGACGGCGGGGAACCAATTTCCAATCTGGTTTTCCCTTCCCGCCAGATATTTGTCCAGCTAATCGTTTGACTGCAAACCAAGCAGCTGATGCAGTTACAACTACAGCAATGGCAAATAATATTTTTTCTACCAATAGAAGCATGGCACCTCACCTGATACAAGGATATTTGTTCAACAAGCGGACAAAAGAGTTTTCCTTTCTCCTGGCCTAATAGTATGTAAACGGGGAAAGTTTACCATATGCAGAAAATGGACGCAACACAGGTCAACATACCTTTTCAGCAAAGTGTGATCTCATCTCATTCAGGCTGTTAAATTCCTTGATCCATTCCTGAAATAAAAAGAGTCCGCGAATTGACAACGGACCCTGCCTTGAGATGGTATGATGACTCAGGCGTTCTTATCCTTTTCAAGTTCTTCGAGAGTGAGTAAATCGCGTTTTAAATTACTCCAACGCACAAACATGCTTGTGATGTAAACTGTAAAAACAAGAAAAAAGGTTACAAAACCAGCGATCATATAATTGGTCGTTTCAGGGGATATGGACATGTTCTGCTCCTATTCCATTACTTTCAGTTTTAGTTCTTCAATCTTATTTTGCAAAACTCCCAGGCGAATGCGATGCCAGAATATATCGATAAAAATGATTGTGAAAGTGAATAAAGCGAAGAAAAAAGTCACTTTCATGTCGGGAGACATATTAAAGCCGCCTTGTGCCTGAGCGCTTTCTGAGCCGATGACTACCGGGTGAATAGTGCGGAATAAGCGAATGGCCATAAAGGTGATCGGAACACTGACAGATCCTATTAAAGTATAAACTGCACTAAACCGGGCACGTCGATTGGGATCCTCGATACCATTGCGCAGCATGAAATAAGCCAAATAGATCATCTCAGTGATGGCAGCGGTCGTCAAACGGGGTTCCCAGGTCCACCAGGTATTCCAGGCTGGGCGCGCCCAGATCGAACCCAACATAATGGCTATCAGGAAGAATACCAGACTGATCTCGACGGCAGCTACCTCGATAATATCCCATTTGGATTTACCTGAGCTCAAATAGGCTATGCCTGCCACTCCTGCAGCTATGAAACCGAGCATTCCCACCCAGGCATTGGCCACGTGGAAATAGAAAACCTTCTGAACATTGCCCATGGTAACTTCCATCGGAGCGAAACTCAGAGACAGGTAGGTTGCAACAGCCAGGAGAACCAGGGATAAAATATCCAAAACGAGCAATAATTTAGGCTTTTTATTCATATGAAATATCTCCTAAGTATTTTTATATAATTCAGAGAAAGTCGGTGAGGAAGTACTATATTTACCTGCTCTTCCTTCCCAACAATTCCCGTTATTTGAATTAATCCTTGAAAAATCCAATTGGCGAAAAATATTTATTAGAAAATATCGCTTCATTCTTCAACAACGTAATCAAATACCATGAACGCGATGGCAATAAAGATGACATCATATACCAATAGCAAGTTGATCCAATACATCAGTTCACCAATAGCCATCCCCTGTAAAAATCCTCCACTGGCTTCCACTGCGGCGACAACCACAGGGATAACTACAGGAAAGAGCAGGATGGGAAGCATCACATCCCTGGTACGGGTTTGCACTGCCATAGCTGCCAGTAATGTACCAATGGCTATATACCCTACCGAACCAAGCAAAATTACCAACAACAGCCCTGGGTTAAAAAGATTTATATTGTATAGAACGGAGTAAAGAGGCAGCACGATGGCTTCTACAATGAACATGAAAACCAAATTGCTGATCAATTTTCCAAAATAGATACTGGAGCGGTCAACGGGTGCAAGGAGCAATCCATCCAGGCAGCCGCGGTCTTTCTCAACAGCCATTGAGCGATTTAACCCCAATGTTCCGGCAAATGTAAATGTCACCCACAATATACCAGACGTTGCGGATATGCGTGTTTTCGCATCCAATTTGAGTGCAAAATTAAAGATCAGGATCACCAGCATGGCAAAAACCAGCATGGCAGACAGTAACTCACGCGAACGTATTTCGGCAGAAAGGTCTTTCCAGGCAATGGCAAATACAGCCTTGAGGAAATTACCCGAACTGGCTGCAGGGATTTTATTCTCAGACATCTTCACCTGCCAGCGCTCTCTTATAAAACGTAAGAATATTGTCCGACTTTAATTCAGTTTTTTTAGTGGTGGCGGAGATTATCCCTTTTGAGAGGACATCAAAACGTGACGCCAGGTCTTCAACCCTTCCCAGGTCGTGGGAAGTCATCACCACTGTTCGTCCCCGGGCAGCCACATCACGCAATACCTTGTCGAGCATGTCACAGGCATCCTGATCCAGTCCGGTGTGTGGTTCATCAAACAGCATCACCTCCGGGTCGTGCAGGACAGCACGACCAATCGCCAGGCGTTGCTGCATCCCTCTCGAAAATGTCCGCACCAGATCCCGGCGGCGGGAGGTTAATCCCACCAAATCCAGCACTTCTTCTATCCGTTTGTTTAAGTTGCTAATGTTATACATTTTCCCAAAGAAACGCATATTTTCTTCCGCAGTCAAATCTCCATACAACAGAGGCATATGGGAGACCACGCCAATTTTTTGACGAACCTGGGCAGCCTGGTTTGGCAGATCATATCCTGCGATTTTAATTTCTCCCAACGAAGGTCGGGATAAGGAAGCCAAAATGCGCAGAAAGGTTGTCTTTCCAGCTCCATTTGGTCCAAGAAGTGCCACAAACTCACCTTGCGCAACCTGAAAATCCAGGCCGTGCAAGATCGTTTTCAATCCAAAGCGTTTCACCAATTTACGAACTTCGATCATCTTTTCACTTTTGTTAACCATTGTAAGAGGATATTTTCTTATATCAGGCAGATGGTGCGAACCTAAAGAATTTCTTTTAACCTGGCTTTCAACTCGGAGCGGCGTTTTTGATAAGCTTCTTCGGCCAGTGTTCCAGCCTTATATTGATCATCAAGAGAGGCGATCGCGTCTATGAGTCTATCCGGGTCCTTTCCCAGCGAATCGGTCTCAAAAGGTTCCAAATCCTCTTCTAAATCCTTATGGCTGATACGACCCTTCAGGAAAAAGAATAAACCTGCCAGGATCAGAACAAAGCCAAAAATTGCCAATCCGATCACAAGTGTAGTCTGTGAAGAGTCTGTTGCCTGACCAAGTGTTAATCCGGTTTTGGGGGTTCCAGAAATGGTTAGTGTCAGAACGTCTCCGCTTGCCATGTTTTCAACTGTAAACATGGAATAAGATTGACCTTGAACATCCCGTTTACCGGCATCTGTCAATTGGTCGCCAGTGACCTTAATGCCATCCGGAACCATGACAATTACTGAATCAACCTGAACATTGAAGGGTTGTTTGATCTCCAGCTTTTTTGAATAAGGCATGTCAAAGGCATACATCAATTGGTAGGAACCAGCGCCTGGCAGAATGGTGGATGGATCACCAAAACCATTCTCTGTGGATATGAATGGATTACCGATCTGTCCATTTTCGAATTGTAAATTACTGGCACCATCTGGAAGAGAATAAGTCAGGATTGCCTGATCTTGTTCATCAGCAACAACGGCTTTGTTGCTGGAATTTGAAAGAATATAGATCTCGATCACCTGGATATTATCCGGGTTTGAGAAATCAAAGAAAATGTGCAATCTATCAGCAGAAATGAGACTTTTATCTGTCGTGGTCTCATAAACAGTAATAGGTAGATCAAAATCAGTTGTCGATCCATCATAAACTGCTACATCCGAGTTGTAAGAGGTTCCATCAACATCAACACTAACAATATAAGCAATATTGGTTTCCAATGGAACATTGTCAAACTCATAGGAACCATCCACTTTTACCGATGTAACCAGATTTATCGTCTCACTCATATTGACATAGCCGTGCAAAACTAATTTGAGGCTGGTAGGGAGTTGCCCCCCCGAACCATTGGTTATCTGCCCTGTTATCCTACTGCCTGTACTAACAGGTGTCGCTGAAACTTCAGGAGTCGGACTCGCATCTATTTCTTCAGCTTGAGTGCTCTCGGGTGTTAACGAAGGAGAAGCATCGCCTGCAAATATTGTCGCATCTGGAGTGGTTACCAGACTGGAATTTTCTGTGGGCAAGATTGTTGCAATTGCTTCAATTGTTGGCGATGGCGATTCTGTACTTCTATCATAGTTCAATGTACGTAGATAGGCTGTAAGAGCCCAGATCTGTGCCTCACTCAATTGGGAATTAAAAGCGCCCATCTTTGGAGGTAATCCATTAGCAATAACCTGGTACATACCCAAACTTGTAACCTGAGTCATGAAAGATTGATTTGAAAAATCTACCGAGGTTCCTGCTACCTGTCCTTTACTTGCATCTCCATTCGGACCATGGCATGTGGCGCAAAGATTCGCATATAGAGCTGCACCTTCCTCCACCTGGCTATTGGTATTGCTTAAGGAATAAACATAGGAAAGCACATCCCAGCGTTCAGAATCAGATAAACTGGTAAATGGAGGCATAAACCGATCCATCTGCCCCCTTGTAATGACTGTGAACCAATTGGCTGGATTGGATTGGCTGGCAATATCTCGCAGACCAATGGCTGAAACCGGTACCGGTAGACCGCCTGCCTGTGGGCCATTTCCAAGTCCATCCATCCCATGACAGGGTGCGCATTTCACTTCATAGATAACCTGTCCCCGCGCAGGTGATGATGGTCCAGAAGGGAATAACGCACCCATAGTAGGTGCGGAAGTCGGTGGTACATAATTTGGTGGAGGGGTCAGGTCTTCCGCTAGTGTAAAGTTGCAAGCTGCCAATAAGCCAGTAAGCAAGAAAACCAATAAAAATGATCTTATATTCATTAAAATACCCTTCTTATTCTTATTTTCATACAGCATATTCTCATCCCTGAAGGTTTTCCAAAATTATCTTTCATTCTGAAGAAAACTTGCAATATTTTTACAAGATATATCAAAATTTCTATTCAAACAGATGATTCTGCGTATCTATAAGTTCGTTTTTAAAAACCAGTTATTTGAGTGTGTTACCGCATTTGGGACAGAATGAATCAGATGCCAGAATGGGATTACCACACTTAGGACAAAATCCTGCAGATTTCGCTTTTTGGGAATTCCTGCGCCTGGCGATCATGGCTTCCAACTCCTCATCCGCCTCTTGTTCCGCAAGATCAGAATCCTTTGCAGAATCTGCTCTGCGGGAAGCAATCGTCGCTTCAATGAATTTCTCTGCCTCAATTGGAGATGCAGTCTGTTGGTATTCATCCAATTGCTGAAGGATTGAAACTCCTTTTTGCATCAAGGCTTTGCGCATGGCAGGATAATCCTCAGAAGGAATTTTTCCCAGTTTATTATCAAAATCTAGCTCCTGTAAAGCATTCAGGATGCGCTCATTCTCAGACAATAAGCTGGAAATTTCATGGTCTTCTTGAACATGTTTGCGCTGTTTTTTCATGAATGGGGTTGAAATGAACATCGCAACCAAGATCAGAACTGCCAGTATTAGAAAAACTGCACCTATATCCATTTTCTTAATTCCCGATGAGCAGTGGATCGATAACTGATTGGATCTCAAAGACAGAAATAAAAGGCCCAATTTTAATATTTCTTAAGATACCATTCTTGTCGATTGTATATGTTTCCGGAACGCCCATCTGCCGATTAAAAGCCTGCGAGATGCGGGTACCCAGATCTGGTCCATTGAAATAAGTGATACCAAATTTCGCCAGATAGGAACGTGCTTCTGGCTCAGTATCAACGTAATCCACACCCAAGAAGACAACGTCTCCACGCGGCTCGTAATATTTCCAGGCTGCTTCGAGATCAGCTGCCTCGCCTTCACAAGGTTTGCACCAGGAAGCCCAGAAGTTAACAACCACCACTTTATTTTTTAGATCACTCAATTGGATATTATTTCCCTGTGGGTGTGATTCATCACTGAATGTAGTCAGCGTGAAATCTGGCACCGGGTCTCCAATTGCGATAATGCTCTTGTGAGCTCGTAACAACCCTGATCCAATGAAAGCTAAAAACCCTAACAATACCACCCAGACGATGCCCTGGACTAATGGTGAAACAGCACGTTTTTCATCCACTTCCTGTCGGGTTATGCCCTGTCCTGTTGTGGCTTTTTCTTCCACAGAAAGATCATCCTGCTTTACCTCTTTTTGAGATGACCTTTCTTCATTCCCGTTTATTACTGTCATTGATTCTTAACCTCTTTTTTTCAATTCTTCTTCCAATCGATCCATGTAAGGATCGGTCTCTTCCGTCATGTCAGAAGTTTGTGCATTTTCTTTGGCAATTTGCTTTGCGAGTTCACGCCATGAACGAAAAGCACGATATAGAATATATGCACCAGCTAAAAATGCCACCGGAGGGACTATATAAACCAACCAGTTTAATCCCTGACGAGGCGGTTCAGCCAGGACTCGGCCACCATAATTCTCTACAAAGTAATCTTTGATCCGGTCCTCATCCCAACCCTGTGCGAGTCGCAATCGGATCTCATCCCTCCATTGAGCACAAGCCTGGGTGGGGCAGACATCCAACGGAGTATTTTCGCAGACAGGGCAGAACAACTGACTGGCAATGGCGTTAACATCATCATCCGAAGGAGTTGGTTGTTGGGCATTAGCTGAGCTTGCCCATCCTGCCAACAGCAGGATGCTGATAAGACCGATCCATAAAAAACGTTTCATATCTATCTCCTAACCAGAGATCACATTAATCAGCAGCAGGTGTGTTGACAAGTTTAACAACCGATCGTAAGGCTATGGGATCTTTATCCGGCCAGGCAGCTATTATCGTGCCAAAAATGATTAAAATGCTTCCAACCCATAACCAGTTGACCAGTGGATTATGATAGAGTTTAAATGTGGCACCAATGGCTGAAATAGGTTGCCAATCCACCAGGATCACATAAACGTCATCCAGTATAGTGCTGCGTAAACCCGGTATTGTCATCGGTTGTTGGGAATCATAATAATAATCACGGCGCGGAAATACTTGACCAACAAAAGTGCCATCTTTATAAATACTCATAACAGCCCGGGTTACATTTCTGCCTCCATCGGTATCAAACTGGGCGATGGAATCAAATGTTACAGTATAGTTTTCAAGCTGCATTGAACTCCCGACTGGGAGAGTGCCCTGGGTTTGAGTTTGAAAGATTTCAATACCCAAAATTCCAATAGCCATGAGAACCATACTGATATGAATAATATAGCCTCCATACCTTCGTCGATTACGACCCATAAGACGCCAGATGGAGAGAAAAATATTTTCGTTCAGTTTTTTATTGCGCACTCGCGCACCACGCCAGATTTCATATAAAGTTACACAAATAACCAAAGCCACCAATGTGAAACCGATCAGGGCAGGAATGTTGTGAACTCCAAGGAAGAAAAGGGTAATTGGAGCAATCAATGCCACCACGCCGGGTTTCCAAATAGCTTTGCTCAGTGTTTTAATAGTTGAGTGCCCCCAGGCGGCCAATGGTGCAACAGCCATTAATCCCATCAAGGTGGCAAACAAGGGTGCAGTTGCCCGTTCATAAAAAGGAGGCCCAACCGTAACTTTCTGACCTGTAGCCAGCTCGGATATCAATGGGAAGATGACACCCCAGAAGCTGACAATCAGGATCCCCATGAATAACAAGTTATTTAATAAGAAAAGTGCCTCACGAGAAAGCATGGAAGTCATCTGGGTTTCAGATCTTAGTTCATTCCAGCGGTGCAGGAGCAGCCCAACGGAAACTGCCAGACTCAGCCCGATAAATGTGAAGAACATTGGACCAATTGCGCTTTGTGCAAAAGCATGCACTGAAGACAGCACCCCGGAACGAGTCAGGAAGGTACCAAAAATAACCAGATCATACGTAAGGATGATAAGCACCATATTCCACTGTTTTAACATCCCGCGTTTTTCCTGGATCATCACCGAATGCAAAAATGCTGTCCCGGTCAACCAGGGCATAAAAGCTGCTATTTCAACCGGATCCCAACCCCAGTATCCTCCCCAACCCAAGACATCATATGCCCAACGGGCACCCAATACCAAGCCCAATGAGAGGAAAAGCCAAGCCCAAATTGTCCAACGGCGGGTGATTCTAATCCAGCGATCATCGGTTCGTCCGGTGATCAATGCTGCCACTGCAAAAGCAAAGGGAATGATAAATGCGACAAAGCCCAGGTAGAGCATGGGCGGGTGAATAATCATCCCTGGATGACGCAAAAGTGGGTTTAAACCTGTCCCGTCAGCCGGTGTTATCAACCTGGCTAGATTCGGAGCAAACATGGCAGCTACCTCACCACCTGTTGTCTGCCACCAACGGATAAACGGATTTTCAAATAAGATGATCAGCGAGAGAAAGAAGAACAAGGTGACGGATGTCACAACAACTACCCAGGGAAGAAATTCCCGGTCACGATCCCATTTCCGCAGCATGACCGCAGATGAAAAGATAGATAGCAGCCAGGCCCAAAATAATAGGGAACCAGATTGACCACCCCACAGAGCAGTCAATTTCAAATACATTGGCATGCTCAAGCTGGTAACTGAATACACATATTTAACTTCAAAATGATTTGTACCCAGTAGATATAATAGTATTAAAACGGTTGTTGTCACCAGAGGAAATAAAAGTATGGATGCCCTGCGAGAACTCTCTACCCAGCGAAAATCCTTCTTCATATATCCAAGGATAGCAGCCACAATACTGAAAATAGAGGTTAAGAAAGTCAATATTAATAAACCAAAACCAAGATCTGCAAACATTAAGTCTCCTTGATTTTCCCGGAGGAAATATTTTCTCTTTATCCAGATTTCATTCCGAATTATCGCGCAAGGAAGATTCCCCTGATAAACTAATTTTCAATAACTTGAGAAGGGATGGCAGGTTCGTATTTAGTCGGGCATTTCAGAAGAAGTTCATCGGCATAGAATATGCCATCCTGACCCAGTTGACCAGTCATAATTGCCTGGGCTTCACCCCGCAGCAAATCTGGCATTGGACCATTATATTTCACCTGAAGACGCGAGCGGGTTGGATCATTAATTGCTTCGTAAAGGACCTGTGCAAGTCCACCCATGGCTTCAATTTCGCTGTTGTCACCGGGGACATTTGCCACGGTGAACTCCAAATTCAAAGTTTGCGGATCGTATTTTATTGTTTCACCGATTACCGCTCCTGAAGCCCGTAGATTGCGACCGACAATTGAATCACCTTTGGCTTTCAGTTCGTCAACAGTCATAAAATATTCAGCGCTTGCTTGCGTTGAAGATGCGATCAGGTAAACCACTGCGGCCAATATCATTAAACCGCCGAAGATAAATTTTGTCCGCCCGGTTTTTTGCGGGGTGGGAGATTGTTCCATTATAAAAGCCTCCATGAATTTATTAATCTACACAATAAGCAACCCTAATTTTTACATATATTCATTAGAGTAAGGTGAGAATGTGAGAAATTCAACGAAACATTTTTTATATATGGATTAATGGCTTCGATTGTTTAAAAAATAGGTAATCGCAACTCATGGACCAGTTTGCGATCACCTTAATGTTTAATTCTTCAACATTTAGAATAATTAATGTATCTTCAAATTAACTCGGGAATAATAACGATACTTTTAAGCATGTGCATATTGATCAAGCCATCGAGCTCCGTCCATTGATGGAACCTTCTTTTCTAATTTAATTTCACCAGCCCAGTCCGAATTGCAAATTTTACAAGCTCGGTGCGGGAATGCATGTTCAATTTATTCATAATTCTTTCACGGTGACGTGCGATGGTTTTGGGGCTGAGGCCAAGCAACTTACCTATCTCCTGATTGTTTGAACCATCTGCGACTAATTCCAAAACCTGTCTTTCGCGATGACTCAATACTTCAAGTCCAATGGTTTCTTGCGATCCATTCTCCACAACTGAATTGGCCGGTAATTCATTCTGGGTTGAAAGGCGCTGATAATCATCCAATAACCAGCGTGCCAGGGCTGGTTGCAGATAAATATTTCCTTTAGCAACTGTAAAGATGGCCGCCACGAGGTCATCCGCGGCTGACTGCTTGGTAATATATCCCGAAGCACCTGCAGCCAACATTTGCATGAAGTATTGTTTATCGTCATGAACAGTCAGCGCCAAAACCAAGCTATCCGGACAGTGAGTGCGTAAACGACGGGTAGCTTCCAACCCATCCATTTCTGGCATGGATATATCCATGAGAATGACATCCGGTTTTGCCTGCAAAGCCTGTTCAATGGCTTGTTCTCCATTGGCAGCTTCAGCGACAACACTTAATCCCTCTTGGGTCTGTAAAAAAGATTTCAAGCCTACACGTACTACATCATGATCATCTACCAACAACAAGCGGATAACATCCATAATAATTCTCCTGTTAAAACATTAATTTCATTAATTGGGAATGTTCACTTCAATAGTTGTACCTTTGCCAGGCGAAGACCAGATATTCAATTTGCCATTCACAGAATTAACTCTTTCCTGCATACCAGCCAACCCCCAACCACGAGGAGGCGAGAAATTGTCCGCTGGGTTAAACCCTATACCTTGATCTTCTATCCAAAGAATGACTTTGTCTTCTTCAAACAATAACCTCATTTGAGCTTTGAACACTTTGGAATGCCGGCAAGAATTCGTTAGCGCCTCCTGTGCAACCCGGAATAAAACCGTTTCAATTATTTGATCTAACCGGCGTTCCGGACCTTTTACTTCAAAAGTAATTTGAAATTCGGGAGGACAATTTTCGCTTTCTGTTAGATATCGTAAAGCGGGTGCCAGACCCAGATCGTCCAATTGAGCAGGGCGCAAGTCATGTACCAGCCTGAAGATCCCCTGTGACATTTGTTTTCCGAGTTGCTGTAAACGATCGACCAACAAGGTAATTTTTTTGCTATTGGAGGCAACCTTACGCAATGTAGCCAGGTCAAGTGTGAAAGCAGACAATACCTGTGAAGTCTCATCGTGAAGTTCGCGGGCGATCCGGGACCTTTCATCTTCCTGAGCACGCACGATATGACGTAATAGCTCAAGGCGCAAATTTTCTCGTTCTTTTAGTTCTTCCTGGATATGCTCAAGCGCTTCCAATCGGGCTTGCTGGGCTTGAACAAGCTGAGCTTGGCGTTCTTTTTCCACCAAGGTGACAGCTCTAAGCATACCTATCATGACCATTAATGCTGTAACCGCCCGGATGAGCTGTATTGGGAACCCAATAGTAAATAAGAATAAATCAGAATTTATCCACCTGGCTGGAAACATATCCACATAAGGGACAAATAGCTGAGTTACAGCATATATCAAGAATCCAATGGCAGCCAGGTACATGCTTTTTGACAGGTCCAAGCGATTTTCCAATCGAAAGGTTTTCGATTGTGAACATAAACCTACGAAGGCAAAAGCCGCAGCGGGAACTGCCATCAGATAACGGATTAGAACATCGATAATCTGCAGAGAGGGGATTCTTGATCCTGAATGTGTTGCAGAATATGCATTAATTATGATTATTAATAAATATACCCCTAACAATGAATAACCTGCTATTCTTGCATGAAAGTTATTATTTTTGGAACTCTTCGTTGTAAATATCCCAAAAATAACCAGCAATAAGAATGAAACTGCCAGCAAGACCAACCGGAACATTGTCAACCACTCTGGAATTTCAAATCCCGCCCAAATGATCTGAAGCAAGTAGATCTCCAGCCATTCGTGAATTCCATGCAGCAAACCAAATCCTGCCAGTGGAATGAGAAGATTCGTACTTGCCAGAGCCGGAGCCCGGTAATTTTCCAATAGCATAACCAGACCCATGGTAAAAAAACCCAGACCATAGAAAAAAAATATCAGAAGTATATCCAGATGCAAGCCTAATTCATACATTATTTTTTAAAAAAAATTCTTTCGGTTATCCTGTTAACTTTTATTGTGATAGTTTTCTCTATTGGGTATTGTACACCTATTAATCTGTAAATGCCATGCGCATCTATCATTATACCATGTGTGACATATATCACTTAATCATTGGATTTTATTACCCATTCGCTTGTACTCAATTATTTTTGCATTAATCCCGAGAAAAGTTCCTAAAAATGTGATGAAATGCACTATATACAATTTTCTGATAGCTCGGTATAATTGGGTATAATTACACAATATAATGGATATTGGTAGGCAACAATACTCATTGCTGGTGTAAACACCCTACGACTACAGTTTTTTGTGAGAAATGCAGTAAACAAAATATTCACCAGGAGAATGCAATGAGTGATCTTCAAACATCCACCAAGGAGCATCATCCATCAATAATGATCGTTATTATCGGATTGATCCTGGTGGGAGCTACAATCGGAATCACACAACCTGTGACAGCTGTTCAAGAGTTTTCCCCTGGCAATAATACAGGTGGAGACGATTCAATTTGCCTGGATTGTCATAACAAACCTGGTTTGACCAAAGACCTAGCCAATGGTGAAGTATTACTGCTGACCATTGATGAGCAACATTTTTCTGAATCAGTTCATTTTAATGAGGGGGTATCCTGCACAGATTGTCACCAGGATATCAGCGGGTTTCCTCATCCCGAATTCGCCGCTCGAAGTTTACGAGATGCTTCCCTCTTACTTTTTACTGCATGTCAAAAATGCCACACAGACGAGTACAACAAGACTCTTGATTCTATGCATCAAAAGCAGCTAAGTGGCGGAAACCCCAACGCAGCCATCTGTACCGATTGCCATAACCCGCATACTCAAGAGCGTCTGACAGACCCGGTTTCTGGAAATCTCTTGCCTGAAGCTCGTTTGTTAATTCCGCAAACCTGCGCACGCTGCCACAATGCCATTTTTATTGCCTACAAGTCCAGTGTACATGGTGCAGCTTTATCTCTTTTAGATGACCAAAATGTGCCAACTTGTATCACTTGTCATGGTGTCCATAACATTCAAGATCCAACTACGAATGCATTCCGCACAAATTCTCCCCAATTATGCGCCGATTGCCATACCAACCCGGAAATCATGAGTCAATACAACATCTCAACCGAGGTATTGAACACATATGTAGCTGATTTTCACGGCACAACCATAACGCTTTTTGAAGAAACCGACTCAGATCAGCCATCCAATAAACCCGTCTGCTATGATTGCCATGGAGTACATGATATAAAAAAGACCAATGACCCGGTTTATGGTTTGGCAATGAAGGAAAACCTCCTTGTAAGATGCCAGACCTGCCATCCTGATGCCACAGACAATTTTCCAGGCGCATGGATGAGTCATTACATCCCGAGTCCGACAGAATATCCGCTTGTTTATTACATTAATTTGTTTTATAAGTTTTTGATACCAACTGTGCTGGGAGGTATGGGTATCTATGTCCTTGCAGATTTCATCCACCGCATGGTTGTTCGAATTAAAGGAGTCCCCCACAAATGAGCAGCCAAACCCAAACTTACCAGCGTTTTCCGATTGCTCGCCGGATTGAGCATATCATCATGGCTGTATCGTTCGGGATGCTGGGATTAACTGGATTACCTCAGAAATTTCCCACTCTAGGTATTTCAATATTCATCACTAATATTTTTGGGAACGTGGAAATTTTACGTCTTGTCCATCATATTTCAGCTACCATCATGATGCTGGGTATCGTCTGGCACCTCCTGGTAGCCAATTATAAGATCTTTGTAACCAAAGAACCGATGACAATGCTTCCCGTCATCAAAGATGCCATCGATGGCATCCAGGTATTTCTCTTTAACCTCGGTATCGGAAAAAAGTTTCCACAAATGGGCCGTTTCAACTTTGAGGAAAAGTTGGAATATTGGGCATTCGTATGGGGTGCTGCCGTGATGGGCTTGACAGGTTTCATGATGTGGAATCCATTGATGATACTCAAGATCCTTCCAGGTGAAGTCATTCCTGCAGCAAAAGTAGCTCATGGCGGTGAAGCAATTCTAGCAGTTGCCGCCATCATCATCTGGCACATGTATTCGGTCCATATCAGAAAATTTAATAAGAGTATGTTCACGGGGAAATTAGATGAAAGGGACATGCTTCACGAGCATCCGCTTGAATTGGCAGACTTGAAAGCTGGTTTGGCAGGTCCGCGCGTGACCAATCCCATCGAACTCCGCAAGCGAAAGACTATCTACTTCCCCATTGCAAGTATCTTTGCCGTAATCATGCTAGGTGCGATTTATGGATTTGTTAACGGTGAAAACACTGCACTAACTACCAGACCACCTGCCAGTAATCCCATCCCGGTGTACTTTCCCCAAACACCGACACCTATGCCAACAAAAGTTCCATTAGTGTCCGAGGGTCCCCTCAATTGGGAAAGTTATGCTGGTCCATTATTCCAGGAAAAATGTACAAGTTGTCATGGTTCCTTGGCGCTTGGTGGACTATCACTGGAGACCTATGCAAACGCCATGCTTGGAGGAAACCACGGACCTGTGATCGTCCCTTCTAACAGTGGTGAAAGTAATTTGGTGGTCATTCAATCCAAAGTTCATATGGGTCAATTAACACCGGAAGAATTGGATAACATCATCAAATGGATCGATGATGGTGCTCCTGAAAAATAAAATTCCAGGTATTTTCTGTAAATATATTATTAATCAGCAATACAAATCACACCAACAAGAGGCTTCCAGAAAATTGGAAGCCTTTTAATATACAGGGATTTTTTTCAGCATCTTATTAATAACCCAGTTCTTTTCTTGATCTCTCGTCCCGCTTACTTGCCGAAGAACCGAGTAACTCCTTCCAAAATTGATCATCATAACGCCGGGAGCTGACAGGTAACGGCATGGGAACGCCCCACCCTAAAATTAAAACCTCTTCTTTCTGCTGCAAATGTGCCAGCATTCCTCGCAAGGCTTCGCGACCCGCTAAACCAGAAAGAACGGCATGAATATCATCCTCATCCCCCAGCCAACCTGAGATGCGCGTACCTAACTGCGACATCACTTCATCATGGATTTGAGAGGGCCTCTGGTCGATGATCAAAAGTGTGACATAGTATTTGCGCATTTCTCGTGCAATCGTGGAAAAGGTGGTCTGCATGGCCATATCACGATTGAGCAGCTTGTGGGCTTCTTCAACCACTATCACCAGTTGTCGGGGTGCATCATCACTTTTATTCCGGAATTCATTGGTTTTGATTTCCCAGCGTTCACGGATCTTGCGCGTCAGCATATTGGAAACCAGCAGATAATCCAGGTCGGATTCGTGATTTCCAAATGAGAGCACAATATGCTTGCCTGCTTCCAGAGTCTTGATGATCTCGCTGACAGAATCTGCAGCAGGTTTCTCAACAATATATGTCTTGGCAAATAAACGACGCAGCTTATCATGCAACCCTTCTGCCGCCATCAAGTTAACCCCATTTTCATCAGCCCAGGCTGCAACACTATCAGAATGGGGTTTTTTCTTTAATTTACCTTTTTCGTCTTCATATTCAACTTCTTCCCTATTCATATTCTTAAAGCGTTTGAACCACTCCTTACCAAAACTGGTTTGTAATGCATGGAGTGTGGTAGGAGTGGTCTCACGCAGGTTCAACTCACGCGTCAGCAATTCCACATCAGCAGGTGTAATATCCTGCATGGAAATTTCCAAATTAAAATCAGGGGTTTGACCTCGGATCAGGGCTCCGCCTCCCAATCCAACAACTTGCAAACGGGAGGAAAACTTGGTTTTCAATCCAACCACTCGTTTGCCGGTATCGGTGGCAGTATCATCATAGGCGTATTCATTATGCATGTCAAAAATCAGGACAGAGGTTTTGTTCTGATCGATTAGCCCCGCCAATATAATGCGGGTTAGAAAGGATTTTCCTGTACCAGTGGCGCCAAATACACCGGAAGAGCGCTGCACCAGCTTTTCCAAATCGATGCAAACCGGGTGATGTTGTTCGCGCGTATAGCCCACCACGAAGTTTTCCTTTTCTTCGGGGTCACCAAAGATTTCTGCGATATCTCCTTCGCCCGCCAAATGCACTTCAGCATGATGTCTGGGGACGGACTTGACCGGGCGCGGACCAGGTTTCTGGTCGCCAATCTTTTCCAACCAGGCAGGGTATTCCGGTGAAAGAGGATCGGGACCTACCTCCAGCATGAGAGCTGGTAGAACTTCCAGGTTGGTGAACAGGGTTTGTCCATGCAGTGCTTTTGCCAGGGCAGGTGGTAATCGGGTTTCGGATTGTTCATCAGCAAAGCGAGGGTCAGTAGCCCCTAATTGCAGATCGGTCACAAGACCGTAAAATTGCCAGTTACCACTGGAAATTTTCACAAATGCTCCTTCCTGAATCTCCTGGGATGGAACGGTCAAACGAACACGGAGGTTTTCTTTCAAACCACCCCCAACAATATATCCGATGGATCTAATATCGATCATGTTTGCTTCTCCTCCAGGTTCAGGTCGGTCTTGTAAGCCTGCATCCGTTTTTCAGCAAGTTTGACATATTTTTCATCGACATCATAACCTACATAATGTCGTCCGGTTTGAATGGCAGCCAATGCAGTCTGTCCGGAACCCATAAATGGATCCAGGATCACTTCCCCAGCGAAAGTATAGAGCTCAATCAGGCGCTTCGGTAATTCAACTGGAAATGGGGCCGGGTGACCAATCTTACGCGCAGATTCGGTTGGCAAGGTCCAAACCGATTTTGTGAACTCAAGATAATCCTCGCTCGATATTGTGTTTTCACGTTTGACAGGATTAAGGCGTTTAAAAGTGTCTTTACAAAAGATCAGGATATATTCATGCACATCCCGCAGAGTTGAATTGGAGGCCGATCTCCAACTTCCCCATGCTGTCGATGGGCTGGCACTACTGCCTTTATTCCAAATAATCTCACCGCGCATTAGAAAGCCCATTTCCAATAAACCAGAGATGAGCATGGCATGTATGGGAATGTAGGGTTTGCGTCCCAGGTTGGCTACATTGATACACAACCTTCCGCCCGGTACAAGCACCCGAAACACCTGCAACCAAACCCGCCCAAGGAATGCCAGGTATTCATCCAGTGTCTGGTCATTGTCGTATTCTTTGCCCACATTATATGGAGGAGAAGTGACCATTAAATGAATGCAGTTATCTGGGAGTTCTCCCATATCCTCGGAAGATTTGCACAAGATCCTATCAAGCAAATCGCCTGGGACTGGATTTTCGACATATTCCACTTTTTGGTCCTGGGTGAGACCCTGGTAGATCTTGCCGGCATAAAAGGCGCTGGCATCATGTCCGATCCTGCCGGGTGAACCAAAAGAAGAGGTCCGGGTATTTTTTTTCCTGGGCATACTAATCCTATGGGAGTGCGTCTCCCAATGCGGAAAGGACAGACATAAGCGTGGGATAATCATCCCGCAATAGAATTATCAGTTCCTGGGCTGCCTGTTCCTGCCATAAAAAATTCCCATTTTGTGCATGGGCTTCACCAGCCTGTTGGATATGAGCAGCCAGAATCTCACCGACGGGCAGGTCTTTATTTCTGAGAACATGCCGGAAATATCCAAAGTTTCCCGCGGCAGTGAATTTAATAAGTTCTTCACTATCACAAAGATTGATTACATCCAGGCTCAACGGAGGGCGCGGTGGCAGCAAGTGGGAGATTATGCCTTCCTGCTCCCAACCCACCGCCAATACGGACATTTCCACGGGAACAATACGCCTTTCACGATTATCACGCATTACTTCCGGGCTGATGTTATCCGCTGTAACCAACTGACGTACCAAGCCGTCATCGTCTATGTGAATATCGTGGATCAAGCCATAAACCTGATAGCCTGAGCCAAGAGGTGCGCTGATCAATGATCCCAGAGCTGGAGATGCCAGTTGGGAGACGGAACAGCCAGCCACAAAACCTGTTGTCCCTGAACGCAGCAGGTAGCCTATCTGAAGTGGTTTCATATTCTCACCTTCGATTATTTACTGCCTCGACCCGGCAGGTCTTTCTCTATTTGTTTGCTGGAAGGTTCCCCCAACTCCACTCCAGCCCGATTTAACTCCAGCATCAACATCTGTTCCGCCTGTTGTTTATCCTGGAAACTCACAACAGCAATTTCATGGGCGCGATGCAAAATATAAGGATATGGAGTGGAACCCAAAATGCGGCATTGCGAGATCAAAGTTGCATGCAACATATCCAGCTTATTTTTATTCTGCGCAACCCAGCCAGGGATCTCCACTCTAACCAGGTTGGGATGTTCATCCCGACTGGTATTCAGATAGAAAAAGTGCAGCGCCAATCCACCTTTGTAGCGCACCCTAGAACTGGATTGAAGACCAAACACAGCTGAGCGTTCTCCAGGTGATAATAATTGCTCAAACAACCATAAGTCGCTCACGCCGCGCAAACTGGATTTCTTGCGTATATCCTTTAGTTCTTCAACATGCATATCGGCTATTTCCAGCAAACGAACTACAAGATTGGCACCAGGTTTGTCCACCACCCCACCCAGGGTTATATCCCTGTCTTGCAGTCTGCTTAAAATTACCAGGTGCGTTTCCACAGTTTGCCGGTAAGCGTCTGAGTTGCCTCCCTTGGGACCCCATACCTCCACAGGACCATCTGTCAGAGCAATCACCGGTACCGGGTATTGTTCAGCCAGATCGAGAAGTTTTTGGCGTTCAGCCAGGTCTCGCCCAAGGGCGATCAGATCTTCACCAATCAGACCTGTCTCACTATAAAGTTCTTCACCATATTTGAGGTCGCTGAATGTAAAAGTATCCGGTGTCTTTCCCGATCCGACTTCGATCACGATCACACCGACATTTATCAATGAAAAGAAAAGGGCTGCATGTCTATCCGGGTTGATCTGGGACCCATCTGCTGCGATTACTGTCAATTGCGGTGGCAGATCTGGTAGCTTAAAAGAGGCATCCAAAGCCTCAATCACCGGAAATGCACAACGCAAGTTGGGATCATGTTCACAGGCCTGTTCCACCTTGTACTGTAATTCATTCACCTGGTTGGCGTTTTCATTCAGTAATTTTAAGGCATGATAGCGCCTGGCATTTATTAACTCACCATTTTGTTTCGCCAAGGCTGATATTTCCCTGATCTTTTGAATAACCTGTTGATAATCGATCGTCATTTAATCGCCCTGCTTTTCTAAAAGCCCAATCAATTCATTGCTGTGGTTGTGATGCTGAGGTAGACCTGGTGTCAGACCAAGCACGGATTTATCTTTGCCCCTTTAGATGCATATGATTCATTGATTCTCAAGGAACATGACAATTTTCTCCTAGAACATTTGTCTTATATTCTACTAACAAAGATTGTATATTGCAAGTGAATGTTGTTCGGATAATCGTCATAGATTCAAGTTTCGAATTAACTTGTTAAGTGTCCTTGATATCATCGATTCCTTGCATTGGGGGTACTTGTATTCTTTGATGGTTGAGGTAATTTGCTCTTGCCCAAAAAGAGTACCCTTTGGCTGGATAGATTATCAGTAAACGACAATGACAACATCAAAGGCAATAAGTACAATATAATCCTAATGAGATAATGATCAATAACCAAATAAATGGAACTTTCTGTAGAGTTATCACGTCTTATCTTCTGAAATTCGTATCTTCATAAAAACCCAACGGGATGCGGATCTGATCGTTCAATTCTATTCACTTTTTTTATTGGAGGAACTATGCGTACCAAATTTACTCTAATGGCGTCCATCGCCATCCTGGCGCTGGTCTTGAGCGCTTGTGCACCTAATGCAACCGGATCAGAAGTGGCTGCCCGAACAATCTCGGTAAACGGAACCGGAACCGTCTACCTGACACCTGATATTGCCTATATTAACATCGGTGTACACACAGAAGACCCACAAGTTGGCCGTGCTGTTGACATGAACAACCAGAAATCACAGGATGTCATCAACGCCATTAAAGGTCTGGGTGTGGAAGCCAAAGATATCCAGACCACCAATTTCAGTGTTTACAATTCCGTTCAATATGATCCAATGAGTGGATTGGAAACCGATACGATCTATATGGTCGATAACACGGTAATTATTACCATACGGGATCTAGCCAAAATGAGCGATATTTTGGATGCCTCGATCCGGTCTGGAGCCAATAATATCAATAGTGTCTCATTTGATATCTCCGATAAAACCGGGGCAGTTCAAGAAGCCCGGCTACTTGCACTGAAAAACGCTCACACACTGGCAAGTGAACTTACCAAAGGTGCAGGTGTAACCCTTGGTGATGTACAAACCCTTTCATATTTTGATTACTCACCCTCTCCTTTTTACGGAAAAGGTGGGTTGGATGATGTGACCGCCCCTTCAAGCTCACCCATCAACCCCGGCCAGATGCAGTTATCTGTAGATGTTAGTATTGTCTACGAAATCAAATAAGGTCATATTGGAGATAGCCATGAAAAACAAATTCCTATTCCTGTTCAGCATCCTTATCGTTGCCGTTATGTTGAGTGCTTGCGGTCCAAGTTCTTCACAAACATCCAACCCCCAGATCCGCAGCATGTTTATTAATGGCAATGGATCAACAGAAATTACACCTGATATTGCCTATGTCAATATCGGTGTTCATACCGAAGCTTCCACAGCTGTGACTGCAGTTTCGATGAACAACACCCAGGCACAAAAAGTGATGGATGCTTTAATAAAATTTGGGATCCAAAGCAAGGACTTGCGCACGAGCAATTTCAGCATTGCCTCCTTGCAGAAAACAGATCCTTCCACCGGAAAAATCACCGGAACATACTATTCAGTTGACAACAGTATTATTGTGACTGTGCGCGACTTACCCAAGATGGGTTCTCTGTTGGACAATGCCATTAAAGCCGGTGCAAACAGCATCTACAATGTTCAATTCGATGTCGTCGATAACACCGCAGCTCTAAAACAAGCCCGTGACGAAGCCATGCAAAATGCCATCAAGCAGGCTCAGGAACTTGCTGATGCAGCCGGGATCCAACTGGGTGCAATCCAGACCATCAATTATTATGAAAGTGTGCCCATAACTTCCGGTCCAGTCTACATGGATTATGGTAAGGGTGGTGGTGGTGACATGCGTGCTGAGTACTCCGTTCCTGTCAATCCTGGTCAATTGACACTGACTGCAACGGTCTCCATTACTTACGCACTCAAATAAAACTTTCAAATATCAGATAGCTTGAAAACTTCCGTTGGGTTGACCCCACCGGAAGTTTTTTGTTTTTTTCTCCCTTATATCTGTTTTGTAATAGGTGATCCCATTTAGATGACATTACCGGTAGTTCAAGCATTGGTATAATAAAGTACCTTGTTCCCCCTTGAACTATCTGTTCGCTAACCAACAGGCTGCATTTTATTACGACCGGATTCCTTCTCAGCATCCCAGACCATACGAAAGGGGTTACCTTTAACCTGATGCCAATTTTGCTGATATGGACCACGGCAACATTTCTGGCAGAATTGTTTGTCATATTTATCCTTTTTGGGCTCCACCAAAAATCCTCCAAAAAATGAAGGAGTAAGTATGTTGAAGATCGGATATATCGGATTGGGTCTGATGGGAAAATCAATGGCCCGCAATATTCTGAAAGCAGGTTTTCCATTGCTGGTATACAATCGCAGCCAGTCTGCTGTAGATGAACTGACAAGCGAGGGTGCCATTCGTGCGAATTCCCCCGCGGAGATGGCAGCGCAGGTGGATGTGATTTTTACCAACCTGCCTGACAGCCCGGACGTGGAACTGGTTGCGCTCGGACCAGATGGCATCTTGGCTGGTGCTCATCCAGGGTTGATATTTGTGGATAATTCCACCATAAAACCAGCTACTTCACGCTTGATTGCTGCCAGACTGGCAGAAGAAGGTGTCCAAAGCCTGGACGCACCGGTCAGCGGAGGTGATATTGGAGCTCGCAATGCCACCCTGACCATCATGGTTGGAGGTCCATTAGAAGCTTTTAACAAGGTCCTGCCGATTTTTCAGGTCATGGGTAAGACCTTCACTCATGTAGGCGAATCGGGTGCCGGGCAGATCGCCAAAGCTTGCAACCAAATCATGGTGGCTGCTCAAATGGTTGCGATGGGCGAGTTGCTTATCTTTGCTCAGAAAGCCGGCGCTGACCCCACCAAAGTTGTCGAAGCCATCAAAACCGGAGCAGCCCAATGCTGGACGCTGGATGTCAAACCACCGCGCTTGTTCAGTGGCAATCGCGCCCCTGGTTTTAAAGCACAAATGCAAGCCAAAGATCTTAATATCGTTTTAGAGACTGCCCGGGAATATGGCATGCCACTGCCTGCTACAGCCGGAAACGCCCAATTATTCAACGCCATGCTGCAAATGGGATTGGGTGATTTGGATAATTCGGCAGTGATCGGAGTCATCGAATCCCTGGCAGGTGTCGAGTTAAACCATGATTAAGTTCAAGAAAGTTTGGCCGGTTTTACGAGATTACCTGCTCATCCTGGCAGGCGCCGTATTACAAGCCATAAGTTTGCGGATCTTTCTGCTCCCTGCCAAACTTGCCAGCGGTGGTGTGACCGGAACCACCATGATAATCAATCATTTCACCGGCTGGCCAATTGGCACAATGGTATTGATCGGAAATATCCCATTATTTCTATTGGGCTGGCGTTTCCTGGGCGGCAGGCGTTTTGCAATTAAAACAGCCGTGGCAGTCCTGGTTTACGGATTACTGGTGGATATTCTGGCCTCCTACCTGCCCATCAATGGAATTACAGATGATATTTTTCTAAACTCACTGTATGGTGCAATTGTCAGCGGTATCGGTTACGGATTGGTTTATCGCGGACAGGGCACAAGTGGAGGCAGCGATATCCTGGCACGCATCCTGAACAATTGGCGCGACATCCCAGTTTCACAAAGTTACCTGATGGTGGATGGTCTGGTACTCATTGCTGCAGGGATCGTATTTGGACCGAAACAGGCGTTGTATGCCTTGATCACTTTATACGTAAGTGGCATAGTAGCTGAGACCACCCTGGCTGGCAGCAGCATTGTTCGTACAGCCATGATCGTCACCACCCGACCGGAGCACGTCGCCAGGCAGATCATGGAGGACATGAATCGCGGAGTCACCGTGTTATCTGGAAAAGGTGCTTATAGCGGTGAAGAACGCGACATTCTTTACTGCGTTGTGATCCGCTCTGAGGTAGCTCAATTGAAATCCATCATCAACGAAATTGACCCGCAGGCATTCATGGTGATCGGACAGGCACATGAAGCTCTGGGAGAAGGTTTTAAGCCTTTGAATAGAGGTACCAGTTAAGCACCACACCCAGCATTAATAAGATCTGACCTGCATGGTAGGTGATCATCACAACCACACTTCCCCCTCGCACCGGATTCACGAATCGGATCCAGGCATTGGTAAGATCTGAGCTGTAAAATAGGATGGCACCCAAACTGACCAGTACAGCATTCCAGGTACTCCAATCGGACCGGAAAAGCGTCCACAGGGCAGAAACCAGCATCAGACTGATCAGGATCGCATAGAACAATGTCGGGGGAACCAACTTCTTTAACCCACGGTCGTTCTGTGCTGAAGCAACACGCAGCATAATAAGAGTCGCAGCAACGGTTATGGTCACACCCACAGCTAAAACCCCCAAATAACCCTCGACTGGGAATGGTGACAAAAATCCGGCTAAATATGCCAGGTGTACCAGGGAAAATGAAATCAGCCCCGCCATGAAGAAACGTGGTGGAAGCATAAGAAATACATCCCCCGCCAGAGAAAAGAGCAACCCGATCCCAAACCAGAGCGCTGGTCCCTGCAAACTGGTTCTAATTACCAGCCAGCTGAAAAGCAGGAGCATGGTGAGCGGTTTGGCAATATAACCCACCTTGCGCCAGCCTCGCCAGACTGCCAGCCAATCCAATATCGCCACCAGGGTGGTTCCCAACAGGAGCAAATCGATCATTTTTTCTTCTTGATCTTAAAACCAAACCTGTTCAATAAATTTTCATCATTGCGCCAATCCTTGGCTACTTTGACGCGCAATTGTAAAAATACTTTGCGCCCGCTCATGGATTCGATCTCTTTTCGGGCACTGGAGCCGATCTTCTTGAGCATCAATCCCTTTTCACCGATCACAATTCCTTTTTGAGATTCGCGTTCCACGAACAGGGTCGCACCGATATAGGCTCCTACCTCCCCTCGCTCCGTAAATTCATCGATGCGCACAGCCAGCCCATGCGGAACTTCATCGCGCAGAAATTCCAGGGCTGCTTCCCGGATCAGGTCGGAGGCGATCTCGCGTTCATAAAGATCTGTCAACTGGTCCGGTGGAAAATCGGGCTCCCGCTCAGGCAGGTATTCGATCACTTTCTGTACCAGGTCCTGTCGTCCTTCGCCAAGAAGAGCCGAGAGTGGGACCAGGCTGGCATGCGGTACCAGGTTCTGGAATAGCATCGTTTGCCCTTCCAGGGTCTGAGCGGGATGTAAAAGATCGATCTTGTTAAGACCCACGATCAGGCGTGGTGAACGTTTCAGTCCATTCAGCAGATCGGCGATCCGTTGATCTTCCGCATCGGGTGAATGACTGGCATCCACCAGCCACAGGATAACGTCCACACCAGACAGACCTTCTTCGGCTTCCTGGTTGAGAAATTTCCCCAGTTTATGGTGGGGTTGGTGCATGCCGGGCGTATCCACAAAAACCAACTGGGCAGCCTCTGTCGTCAGGATGCCCAGTTGACGGCGGCGCGTCGTCTGCGGGCGCGCTGAAACAGCTGCTATTTTTTGCCCCAGCAGGGTGTTGATCAAGGTGGACTTGCCTACATTGGGTTTGCCGATCACGGCTACAAATCCGGAACGAAATTCGCTCATTGCTTTACCTTCCAACTATTTTAATCGATTTTCGATTCACCATGATCACGCTGATCACGATCAACAATCCTCCCAGTGCCAGGTTCCAGCTGAGTGGTTCTTTCAGGAAGATGACTCCCAACAGCACCCCTCCCAATGGCATGGTGTAGGTCACCAGGGCTGCACGGGTCGGGCCAACCTCCTGTAAGAGATAATACCAGAGTATGAAAGCCAGGCCGGAGCCAAGCACCCCCAGCCAGATGACCGCAATCCAGGTGATCGGCAGGACAGGCATCCGCATCGGCCCTTCAAAGATGGCCGTCCCGGCCCAGGTGAGTGTTGTGGCGCTCACCAATGGCATGATACCGCGCACCATACCTGGCACACGATCGGTCTTCAGGCGGGCATAGACCATGCTGCCGGCATAGAAGATGGCTGCCAGTAATACAGCCGCCTGTCCCCACATGGAGTTATGGGATCCGGGTTGAAGATCCTTGATCAGCAGGATTACCACGCCTCCAAAACCAAGGATCAAGCCCAGGATGCGCGGCAGGGTCAGGCGGTCATCGTCCAGAAAAATATTGGCGATCAGAAAAGTGAAAAGGGGAACGGTGGCATTCAAAATGGAGGCGACCGCCGAGTCGATGGATTGCTCACCCCAGGTGATCAACGCAAAGGGTACGGCCACATTGGTCAACCCGAGCACTGCCAGGGCTATCCAGACCGATCTCTGGCGAGGCAGGGGCGTGTGGGATAAAAAGATGGCCAGCAGACCAATCAGTGCCCCGAACAAAGTTCGATAAGCTACCATTAGGATGGGGGAGAGCTCCTGGACGGCGATTTTGATCCACAGAAAAGAGGAGCTCCAGATGACAGCAAGCAGGATGAAGGCGAACCAGTGTTTGGATTTCAAAGAGAGACCTTACAATATGAGATAGCCAAGTTTAACACAGATGTTGGACGATGGAGGATAACGAATCCCGCTAAGAGAGGGCAGGACTTTCCCGCACCTCTGCGAGACGGTCGCTTCCCGCCCGGGTCATTGCCTATGCTGCCCTGGATGGCAACCCCTTCTATTACCCATCTTCTGACATGTACCAGCAAACCGGTCAGGAAGTTTCCGGCGAACTGCACAACGCCTATCACGAGCACCTCTTCAAACTGCGCAAGGTGGGTCAGCGCATGTTCACCCTCAGTGCCAGAGCCCTGACTGCCGAGCGCCTGGCTTACCTGGTCCACTTCTTCGAGCCCCTGATCGCCGGGTGGCAGGGAGAGATGTAAATTTCTCCCCTAAATTCATTCTTTTTGAATTTGGGGGAGGTGGCGTAGCCGGAGGGGGTCGGGGATGTGGCACCGCCGAAAGTCCCGCGTGTATTTCGCGGGAAGGTCCCGCATGCTGTTAACGGCCCTTGGCTCTGCATGCTGTTAGCAGAGGAAGTGTCTGCTCAATATGACTGAATGAGGGAGGAATTAGAGTTGTTTTGCTAAGCAACAAAACTTAGTTTTGTTCTTCAATTAAAATGAAATCAATTTACTGAACCAAATATTTGGCTTAATACTCTATCTAATGCTATCTCAAAATCTCCATCAATATCGCTAAATGGTATATCAAGTTCTATCAATACATCCCTAAATCTCCTATAACCTAATTTACTTCTCAACTCAACCTATTTGACACCAAGACTATCTAGCTGAGAAATGTTTAGGGGAGAAAGTTTATCTGCTATAAAAACTTGTGAATCGCGAGCAATAATAGCGTCAGCACTCTCTGGATTTCCTTGCCCCATAAGTTTTACCTCGCACTTATTTTGAAGACCTGATCTTGAAATTAGGAAAAAATCTACTTCTCTTCCAATTTCTGTCAATCCAGTAAGAATATAATTTTTTCTTGGAACTCCAAAAAGCTCACAAAATGCTAACATCAACTTTTTCTCTACTTGTTTTCCTGCTGAACTCCTTGCCCCACCTCTTAGTTGTGCCCGTTTTACAGCTAAAACATTAATAACAATCAGACTTTCATTAATATTAAGATCGACACTAATTCCCCTAAACTTGATGGTTAATGTTAAATCAATTTCATTCTCTTGGTTCGTCAAAAATTTAATTGCATCATACAATTTTTTTATAATTTTCTTGTGTGACTTCTAAAACTATTTCCCGTCTCGAAGAGTTATACATATTAGAAATGGTTTTTCGATTCAACCCTGAATTTATTATCAGCTCGTCTGATGGCAGATCAGAATTTAAGAACTCTGCCCTGTACCAATCCACATCTATGTTTTCGTATCGTAGTTTTGTTTCTACAATTTTCTTGAAGAATAGAATTGCATAATCTAAGAATTCAGCATCAATTAAATTTACAATTTCAATTCTATAATCTTCTGAGTGAAAGAGCTTACGCAAAATATCTATTGTCACAACATCGGTTATTGTAGTCATATTACTCCATTTTTGATATTTCTAAAAAATCATTAAATGTACTATATGAAATTTTTTTTGAAAGTAATAAGTCATAGCCTGATAGATTCTCACGTATCCTCTTAAAATACCTTTCATCTTTTTC
>Ga0172371_10000180_pt1 | contig 90461 bp, 76 predicted proteins | sample Lak12m_FD_114543 | JGI IMG/M metagenome (GOLD analysis project Ga0172371, IMG submission 114543) | Freshwater microbial communities from Kabuno Bay, South-Kivu, Congo - kab_022012_12m | ecosystem: Environmental > Aquatic > Freshwater > Lake | place: Democratic Republic of the Congo: South-Kivu...
AAAAATGAACTTTAGTAGAAAAATTATAACAATGCTTTTAGGCATAAGTATTTTTCTAAACTTATCCGCAACAAAATTTGAGACCGATGCTGTTTTTCAGCAGTTGGTAAAAAATCACACTCTAAAAAAAGATAAAGAGGTAAACTCTTGGCTCGAGCTTTACAAAAAAAACATAAAAAAATGGAAGCTCGAAAATGGCCTAACTGTTTTATACTACCCAATTAAAAATAGTCCAAACGTACACCTTCAAGTGACTTACAATGTTGGATCAAAAGATGAAACTCCTCTTGAATTCGGCTTTGCACACGCCGTCGAACACATGACATTTAAGGGAACCGATCTTTTGAGCGAAGAAGATATTAATGAAATTATGAAAAAATACGGCTCCAGCGGAAACGCATTCACGTCAAAGGATTTCACAACCTTTCTATTCGACACAGACCAAAATCATTGGCCTATATTTTTAGGAATACTTGAAGACTGGATGCAAAACGTAAAATTTGAAGAAGAACATTTTGCGTCAGAAGTTAAAGCAATAATCAACGAACTTAAAATGTACAATGATAGCGCAAATGAAAAAGCCTTTGATTGGCTTAATTCTTTAGTATATCCATACGAACACCCGTATCACCACCCAATAATTGGGTACAAAGAAAATTTAATAAACGCTTCCGCTCAAGATCTTAAAAATTTTTACAAACAACACTATGGACCAAATACAGCCATTTTAATTGTTACAGGTAACGTCGACGAAGAAGATCTTAAACGAAAAATTAACGACTCATTTGGCAGGCTTCCTTCGAACAAACAATGCAAAAATACGCTTGATGAAAAAGTCACAAAACCACAAGCACCACCATTGGATTTTATTTCAACACGCACAATAATCCACAGACACTCAACATCAACTGAATTAAATTTTGTTTGGCACATACCAGGCTCTATGGATTCTGAATGCATTTTCTCCGACGTTATTGTCTCGATTTTGAATGAACGGCTACAAAATAAATTCACCACAACGCCCAACCTATTTAAAAACATTTTGGGCGTTTCTGCTGGCATGAGTTTAAATTTCTTGGGTGGATATATTTTTCTATCCGCTTCACCTAAAGATGAAAAATCTCGCACCTTTTTTAATAAATTATTTCATCCAACAACGCTCTCCGAGCAATGCTTAAAACTCATAGAAGATGAAACAAGTAAATTGGCCAATACAGGCGTAACCGCTGATGAATTATGCCGTTACAAAAGCAATATGCTAACCACTATGTTAACGACTTTTTCAAATGAAATTAGCGCAGCAAGAACCTTGAACGGATCATACATGGTTTACAGAAATGAAATGGCGGCATTTGATGAGTTTCAAAAAGTTTTAAAAATAACAAACGAAGACATAATAAAATTTTGTAAAAGATATCTAAAGCCTAATCTAATGCATACAGTACTATGTTGCGACATTCCAGAGGAAGATTCCGAGTACTGGACGAACTTGCAAAAAGAAATTGATGCTTACGATGCGCTAATTTTAAGTAAAAAGAATCGCACATCAAAAATAGATGAACCCATCTTCGTAAACGAACTACCTGCACCTAAGCCATTGGAGACAACATTCAAAGCTCCGGATGAATCAATAGAACTTGAAAATGGGCTGATAGTCGTTCTTAAACATACAGAAACCGAGCCATTTTTAAGGACAAAATTAATGTTCAAAAACTCTACAGAAATGCTGCTAAAATTAGAACAGGACCAACTTGGATTTGTAAAAAATTATTCAATGTCATACCTAAACTCTGATACTAAAATATTAACCGAAAAAGAAATTCAAGAATTTTTAGCACACGCAAATGCAAGCATGTGGTTTAACAACGATGGTGGCGGATTCCAATGTTTATATGCAGATTTTGATTTGGTGGCCGCAAAGTTCATGGACTCGCTAACATTACCTGACTATCCTGCAAAAAAAATAAATGCCGCCGTACTAAATGACATTTATTCTATTCATCAAGATAAACGTTCTGCTAGAAACGTACTTGATAAAACTTTGAATATGCATCTTTTTAAAGAATATCCATGGATCAAAACCGATGAAGAATTAATCAAAGAATTACAACTTATAACACGTAAAAAACTTTTTAATTTTCACCAAAAATATATAAATCCACAAAATATGTTTTTAGTTATTGCTGGAAATTACGATAGACAAAAAATCAAAGAACAATTAAATAACACTTTCGGCAAATGGCACAAACAAGGGTCTAAACTTGATGTAGCCGATCTTAAAATTCCAGAAATCACAAATCCCAAGAGCGCTCGTTTTTTAAAAACATTTCCAACAGAACAATGTATGTTTTTTGGAGCTCGCGTAACAACATACAGAGGGAACAAAGATTTTCTTTGTTTAGGCTTGTTGGAAGAATACACAAATAAAAAATTATTTGATCTAAGAGAACAGTCTGGACTTTTTTATGGCTGCCAGGCAAGTCTTACTACAAATCCAACTTACAAAACAAAAGGCAAGGCCGTGGTCGGAGCAATGATATCCCATGACAAAATAGAAGAAGCTGAAAAATCCATAAAAGGCGTTTTACATGATATCGCATTGAATGGCATAACAGAACAAGAGTTAGTGGTTGCCAAAAATAACTGGCAATCCATTTATGCAAAAGCTTTATCAACAAATTCAGACCTTGTTAATGGTTACGCAAATATTTACACCAATAATCTTGGGTGGGATTATTACGATAAACAACTTGATATAGTTAAAAATTTAACATTAAATGATGTAAACACCGTTGCAAAAAAATATTTAAACCCTGACGAATGGACTTTCGTTATAACAGGTAGAGTAGAAGAAGAAAAAAATGAAGAAACAAAAACAACTGCCACTGCCTAAGATCTATCCAGTAACATGCCACACTGATCATGTTGGACCAGGATCAACGTTTGTAGCAATTTCTGGCTTCGCACAAGACGGAGCAAAATTTATTGAGCTTGCAAAGCAATTAGGCGCGACCAAAATTATTAGCAATGTTGAAAACCCAAGAAAAATTTTAGCTGAACTTTCAAGCCAAGCGCTTGGCAACCCCGCTTCAAAATTAAAAATTATTGGCGTCACTGGCACCAAGGGGAAAACGACTACAACTTACTTGATTGACTATATTTTACAATTCGCTGGGCACAAAACAGCATTACTGGGAACAATTAAAAACAAAATAGGCGAATACGAAGAAGAAGCAAAACGAACAACCCCTTCAAGCGATTTTTTACACGTGTTTTTTAACGAATGCGTAAACCAAAAAGTTGAATACGTAACGATGGAGGTGTCATCACACTCCTTAAGCCTTGACCGAGTACACGGTATTCAATTTGATGCCGTTGGTTTTACAAACATTGCCCCAGAACACTTGGATTTTTATTTAACAATGGATCCATATTTTCAGGCCAAAGCACAAATTTTTTCTCAAGTAAAAAAAGATGGGCACATTGTAATCAATAAAGATAATGAGTGGGGACAAAAGGCCATTGACTTAGTTTCACAAAACGATGCGCTCAAAAAAAACTTAACTGCCTTCTCTTGCCATGATGAGGTTAAAATTTTTAAAAATGATCTACATGGACTAGAACTTGAGTTGAAATTAAATTCACAGATCATTCAAATCAAAACAGACAAAATGTTTGGCGAGTTCAATGCCTATAACATTGCTATGGCATGTCTAATCACCCTTCAACTAGGAATACCAACCCAAACCGTACAAGCAGCCATTTCATCTTTTGAAGGAGTGCCTGGACGATTACAAATGCATAGATTAAAAAATGGTGCCATGGCTTTTGTCGACTATGCACATAACCCATCATCCTTTGAACAAGTTTTGAAAACAATTAAACCACTTAGCAAAGACTTGATTGTAGTTTTTGGTTGTGGTGGAGACCGTGACAAAACTAAGAGGCCAGTCATGGGCCGACTAGTCTCGGAATTCGCAAACAAAATTATCGTCACAAATGATAACCCTAGAAATGAAGATGACAAAGCAATAGCAGAGGAAATAATTGCTGGCATTACACAGGAATTCAGAAAAAATTTGATCATTGAGCTAGACAGACGAAAAGCAATCGCAATGGCAGCCGAGTTGTCAACGTCAAACTCAGTCATTGCGCTTCTGGGCAAGGGTCATGAGGACTACTACCTCGTTAAAGATCAAATTTTACATCTTGATGATTTTGAAGAGATAAAAAAACTTTAAAAACTAAAAAAGAGAGTAAGGAGAGCAATGAAGAGATGTCTAGTAACCGGTGGCTCTGATTTTATAGGCGCAAACATCACACGCAAGCTACTGGAAACAAATAATACTGTTCATGTCATTGTAGAAAAAAATGCAGACGTATGGCGATTGCATGATATCGAACCTAAAATCGTAATACACAAAGCCGACCTACGTGAATATGTTAAAATTGAACAAATTGTCCAGCAAGTCCGCCCCGACTGGATATTTCACTGCGTTTCCTATGAGGACCAGATAAACCAAATAACAGACCAAAAATTAATCTTTGAGCTTAATTTTTATAACACCGTCAATTTAGTAAATGCTTGCAAAAAAATCGGCTTTGATTGTTTTATCAACACTGGAAGTTCTTGCGAATATGGACCTAAATCAACCCCGATGTCTGAAGAACACGTCCTTGAGCCAATATGCGATTATGCTGTAGCAAAATCAGCATCAACGCTATTTTGTTCAAAAGAAGCCGCTTTAAACAAACTACCAATTTACACAGTACGTCCATTTTCGGTTTATGGGGAGTATGAAAATTCAAATCACACAATACCAAGCATAATAGTTAATGGATTATTAGGCCTACCAATTGAATTATCATGGCCAAACCACGTAAGAGATTTTATTTACATTGATGACTTAGTCGATATTTACATGAGACTAGCGCAACAGAAACCAAATGATTTTTATGTCTTTAACGCAGGAACATCAGTTCCTTCAACAATAAAAAATGTTGTGGATACTACTCAAAAATTAATCAAGCAACCTTTACTTGTTAACTGGCATCCTAAAGAACCTCATGTATGGGAACCAAACACTTGGACAGCAAACGTTGATCTTGCTCAATTGACATTGGCATGGAAATCAAATTTTTCTCTTGAAGAAGGCTTAGAAAAATCTATTGCTTGGTTTGGCAAAAATTTGGCTGCTTACTCAAGCAAAAGCAATCAAGCAAGACTAGCTAGCAAACTTATTAATACGGCACAGCCACATTAAATCAATGTTTAAAAGCAGAGGTTTGATGATTATTTTTTCTCAAACCTCGCTAACACATTAAACTCTGAACCCAGTAGTTTTTTCTGCTTTCATAAAAAAGTATCAGTCCAGTCTAGTAATCCTGAGGTAGCTGGCAAAAATATATATTTGTAAGGCAGCTAATTAAAACTTGAAAAAACTTTGTTAACAGCTGCTTTAAAATAAATTTTACACTTCTTAGAACCTCGCACATACCAAGGTTTAGGCTTCAATAATTCTGGTTTACTTTGAACAATTTCGTCGTGCATAGATTTAAATAACTCGCCTGTATTAAAATCATCAATAAACTTCTTCTCTATAATCCTTCCAATATTATTTTGCTTAGGAAAAAAATAAATATTTTCCCATTTTTTAAGATAATTTTTTACATCAGTTTTATACCTTATATAATTCGTCTTGCGCACATTAAAATTTGCATGTGGATAATGTTCTATAAATGAGTCTGGCGAATCAATAACCTCATAACCTCGTTGCCACATTTCTAAACAAACATCACCATCACCGTTGTAAAAAAAACAAGTATTTTCATCGATATAACCGACTTCTTTCAAGGCTTCATTCAGATACATACCATGATTAACATACATTTTATTACCAAGAGTACATCCAACATGAAAGTTATTTTGAATAGACCAATCCCTAAAGTAAAAAGCCATCGCTCCAACCTTGCGACGTTTGGCCAATTCAGATTCAAACAAGTTATATCCATTAACTATTGCTCCAGGCACAACAAGGCAATCATCACTTAACATACAAATATATTTTCCCTGAGCACACTTAAAACCAAGGTTCATGAAATATCCCCAGGATCTGCGCTTGATAGCCTTCCCATCCCATTCGCCACGATTGTGCTGAACAATTGTGATTACATCTTTTTGTTCAACCAGCCACTCTAATGCCCCATCGGTTGAACCACCGTCCACAACAATTATTTCGTGCGCAAAATCTTTCAATTCGTGGCGAATACTTTGTAGTGTTAATTTTAAAAAATCAAGCCTATTAAAAGAACCCAGAACAACTGAAACCTTGGGATAGTCCATAAATCCAATCTCCTCTAATCACAGAATATTGACACTTCAACCTCCACGCTTAAACTGTAATCTACTATCACATTTTTTTGAAGGAGAGTCGTGCGAAATGCTAGAAAAAAGCTAACAAATAACAGCTTGGTTGGATTACTTTTTTTTACGGCAGTTATTTTTAAATTTCTTCTAATTTTATTTTTTTCATCAGACTACTTACATAAAATGTTCATACCATTTGTTCAATATTTTATTGAGTTCAAAAACAATCCGTGGAATTTTTTTTACTTACATCAAAATGGAGTTGAATTTCCATACAACCCATTGATGCTCTATATTTTAGCTATTTTTTATGCTCCAGTTCGCATGCTAGGGTTAAATTCAATTATTATTCAAAATTTTTTCATAAAACTACCAACCCTTCTATCTGACCTGTTGATAACATATTTACTTTTTAAAAGCTTTCCCGAAAAGCCTAAAGAAATTTTGTTCTTTTATTTTGCAAGTCCCATAATTTTATACGCTGCCTACATGCACTCACAACTTGACCTTATTCCAACAGCATTTACAGTTTTTTCAATTTATTGCTTACGAAAAAATAAATTGTCTATTTCTGGAATTTCCGTAGGCCTAGCACTAAGCATCAAGCTTCATTTGTTAGCCGCACTCCCTTTGATTGTTATATACATTGCTAGAAACTACGGCATCAAAGAGGTATTCAAATATAGCCTTTGGGTTGTGGCGCCATGCTTATTTTTTATTGGACCCTATTTACTTAGCGAGGGCTTTAGGCAAATGGTATTTTTTCATCCCAAGCAAATGTCCATATTTAACGTATATACAAATATTGGAGACTTTAAAATTTATTTGCCTGTCTGCGCTATTTTAGGAGTTTATGGCCGATTTATGATGTATGAAAAAATAAACACCGATCTGCTTGACGCTTTTTTGGGAATGGTTTTTGCTTTGTTTGTTTTACTAATAATTCCAGCTCCTGCATGGTATATCTGGATGCTGCCATTCATGAGTATGTTTTTAATAAAGCAATACAAAGACAACAAAAAGATTCTTTTGATTTACAGCCTATTAAATGGTTTGTACTTATTATTTTTTATTTGTTTTTATAAATCTCCGCTTATTGATCTATATTTTTTGAACCATCCTATAAACTTAAATATACCCAATCAACGAATTGGCAACTTGGTCTTCACACTACTTGATGTTTCAATGGTTCTTGCCATATATGCTTTGTATCGCTTTGGGATTCGCAGCAATTCAATCTATAAAAAAATGTATTCGCTCGTTTTGGGAATTGGTGGAAACAGCGGAACAGGCAAAAGCATTCTCATGAGTGATATCAAATCTTTGCTGGGAAAAAGCGTTACAGAAATAGAAGGCGATGGCGATCACAAATGGGAACGCGGGGACTCCCACTGGAAATCATGCACACACCTTGACCCCAAGGCAAACTATCTTCATAGGCAAGCAGAAAATATCTTAATGCTAAAAATGGGCAAACCAATATATCGCGTTCATTATGACCATACATCAGGAAAATTTACCAAGCCTGAAAAAATTGTCCCCAATGATTTTGTGATTATAAATGGCCTACACCCATTTTACCTACCAAAGATGCGAAAATTGATTGATGTTAAAATTTACCTTGACCCTGAAGCCCATATACGTGAGCATTGGAAAATTGCACGAGACATAAAAGATCGTGGATACTCCAAAGAAAAAGTTCTTGAACAATTGGCCAAACGCACACCAGATTCTCAAAAGCATATCGACCCTCAAAAAGATTTTGCCGACATCGTTATTAGATATTTTGCGAACCAACCATTCGACGTAGGAAATATAAATGAAGAGCCAATACTCAACCTCAAAATAACCTTGGATTCAAGCGTTAGGTTAGATAGTTTGTTACATGAATTTTTGAAGCGCCAAATACCTGTTGAATGGGATTATTCAATTGATTTAAAAACCCAATATTTAGTTTTACAAAATCCGATTAGTGCGGACGAACTTAGATCGATTGCCAATGGAATACTATCCAACATAAATGAAATTACTAAAGAAAAAATTGAATGGGAATGTGGATTTAGAGGCTTTACGCAACTTATCATACTAGTTTTTTTAAGTGAAAAAATGAAGGAAAGTGAGATCGGATGTTAGACATACGCGGAATTTTACTTGATATTGATAATACTCTTTACGAATACGAGCCAGCGTGTAATGCCGCATGGACCGAAACAAAAAAATATCTCGCTCAAAAAGTAAATATCTCGCCAGATCTGGCCGATAAATCGCTCAAACAAGCAAAGCTCAAAATTAACACCCTACTTTTAAACACTGCAGCTTCACATAACAGATTGTTACAATTTCAAATATTGCTTGAATCTCTAAACATAAATCCCATGCCACATGCGTTACTTATGGAAGAAATTTATTGGAATACTTTTTTGGATAACATGATTCTGGCTTCTGGAGTTATTGATTTTTTACAAAATGCTAAAAAATTAAATAAAAAAATATGTTTTGTCACTGATTTAACAGCTCAAATTCAGTATAGAAAAATAAGCAAATTTAATCTTTATGATTACGCAGATGCAATAGTAACAAGTGAGGAAATTGGCCAAGACAAACCACATCAAAATATGTTTTTATACGCGTTAAACAAATTAAATTTACAACCAAATCAAGCATGTATGATTGGCGATAATTATTCAAAAGATGTTGTCGGCGCCATAGAACATACAATAAAAACCTTTTGGATTAACAAAACCGAAACCTGCGTAAATCCGCAAAATGAGTTGATTGTTGTTGTTAAAAATTTTAACGAACTACTAAATTATTTAATGTAGTTTTTTACAGGAAATAAGATGCAAATAATAATCCCCATGTCTGGAATTGGTAAACGATTTATTGATGCTGGATACAAAGATCCTAAGCCTCTTATAAAAGTGGATGGCAAACCAATAATTGAACACGTTGTTAACTTATTTCCCGGCGAACAAAACTTCATTTTTATTTGCAATTCAGATCATCTAGAAAAAACAAATATGCGCGAAATTTTAGAACGCATAGCCCCACATGGAAAAATTGTTGAAATAGCGCGACATAAAAAAGGTCCCGTTTTCGCCGTCTCGCAATTTTTTGATCTTTTGGATAACAACGATGAAACAATTGTGAATTACTGTGACTTTTCAACTTACTGGGATTATGAAAATTTTTTATATCAAACTAGAACTTGTAATGCAGATGGAGCCATAGCCGCATACAAAGGATTTCACCCTCACATGCTTGGAACAACAAATTATGCATTTATGAGAAATGATCAGCAATGGATGCTTGAAATCAAAGAAAAAGAACCATTCACAAACGATCGCATGCAAGAATATGCCTCAAATGGAACGTATTATTTCAAAAATGGAGCTATCGTTAAAAAATATTTCCAAGAATTAATAGATAAAGACATTAACCTAAATGGCGAATTTTACGTTAGCCTTGTTTACAATCTACTAAAAACCGACGGGCTAAAAGTCTCAATTTATGAAATCGAACACATGCTTCAGTGGGGAACACCAAACGACCTGGAAGAATATCAACGATGGTCAAACTACTTTGAAAAGCTTGCCAACAAACCTCGAAACACTGAACATCAATACCCTGGCTTAAAACTAATTCCACTGGCTGGCAAAGGAAATCGATTTGTTCAAGATGGCTATAAATTACCGAAGCCGCTAATTCCGGTAAACGAAAAACCGATGGTAGTCCAAGCAGCCTCAAGCTTGCCATCGATGAAAAATAATACTTTTGTATGCCTTGATGAACACCTACAAAACTATACCTTGAAAAAAGAAATTTCAGCCTCTTACCCAACTTCTAAAATAATTGGGATAAATAAGGTTACAGATGGACAAGCATGTACATGTTTGTTGGGACTCGAAAAAGAAAATCTTGAAAAACCACTTTTAATAGGAGCGTGCGACAATGGAGTTGTTTATGACCATGAACAGTTGGGCCAACTTTTAAGTGACGAATCTGTTGATGCCATAGTCTGGAGTTTTACAAAGCATCCATCAAGCAAACAAAACCCGCAAATGTATGGATGGATAAAAGTTGATGCCGAAAATAATGTGCTTGGTGTTTCTGTTAAAAAAGCAATTTCGGATACGCCATTCAACGACCAGGCTATTGTTGGAACATTTTACTTTAAAAAAGCTCAGTACTTTGTTGATGCAGCAAATTCATTAATAACTAAAAACATGCGCGTAAATGGAGAATTTTACGTTGATAGTTGCATCAATGAATTGATCGAAATTGGCCTTAAAGTTAAAACATTTGTAGTAGATGATTATATCTGCTGGGGGACTCCAAACGACCTTAAAACTTTTGAATACTGGCAAAGCTTTTTTCATAAATGCACCTGGCATCCGTATAGATTGGAGAGAAAATGGATATCATAAAAAATTTTCTTACTAACCTACGTCAAATCCCCTTAGTTATCGCAACTATTATGATGCTCACATTTTTTTTCACGCAAAACATTCAAGTAACACTGTTTGCTATTCCATTTATTCTTTTTTTATCAGTATTTTTTTTGGTGGCAAAAAAAGCAGCCGACTATTCGTTAGTATTTATTCTATCAACAGCAATCTTGTTTTGTATTATTTCACTACTCCTACACGGACCATGGATTACATTATGCTTAGCTATGGTCACCACAACATTTTTTGCGAATTTTTACTTTTTAAAGCTAATCGATTTTGATGAAATAACTGCTTTGTTTTTAATGATTTTAAGCCTTGGAGTTTTATCATTTTTCCCAACGCAGATTAGTTTGGTTACAATTTTAACCATGTCAGCCATATCAATCACGAAACTCTTAGCTAATTTCAATAAATTCAAATCTCTTATAATCGATGATTTTAAATGCTTTAGCAACCTATCAACTGCTGATTCAGCTTGTTGGCTTTTAACATTTTTTTCATGCCTGGCTCTTGGATTTACAACTCTTGGTAAATTTTTTGCAGTAGAAATATTTCATCCAATTTATGAAGCCTCAATTGCACACTCCTATGCAAAATCTATATTTTATGCCCCAGATGTTTCGTACGCTGGCAAGTTCATGAAATTTCATTTTTTGAGTCCTAAGATCAATTACCTCATAAGCTCAATCTTAAAAGTTTCGATTTTAGACTCTGTATATCTTCTGACACCTTTTTTATTAACACTGGTTAGCTTTTTTTTAATTACATTCATATTTAAAAAATATCCAGACACACAAACACCCGTATTTTTTATATTTTTTTTACCAATAATCAGCATCAGATCGATATTTGAAAACTTATTCAGCAGAACACTAATTTTTTCACCATCGTACTTTTTGGGATTCATTCTAATGACATTTGCCATTTATTTTTTGGCTCAAAACAAAAAAGCCTTATTTTTTACATGTGCAACAATGTTGCTACTCACAAAGGCAAGTTTCTTTGTAACCCTTGGCGGTGGTGTTTTTATTTATTATTTGATCAATAAAGACTTCAAACAAATGTTCATAATACTTGGTGGACTTGGAAGCATTTTTGCACCACTGTACCTGTTGTTCTTGTCAGGAGCCCATTTACACAACGTTTGGATAATTTTTCCAGCAATAATTCACTACCCATTAAAATTCAGCCAATTTTTCTCAGCAATAATTATTTACACGATACTGTGGGCAAGTTCAATCTTGGTTTCATTAAAACATAAAGATTCAAAAATTCTGATTATATGCGCATCTGTTGGAATGTCTGGACTTTTAAGCCAACTTCTTCTAACTGAGATCAAAGAACAAAATTGCTCACAATTTTTAATAGCAGCATTCTTTCCGCTAGCGGTTACTTTTTGGACAATAATCAAAGACAGTATTCAAAAAATGAATTATAAAAATCAAAATGCTATTTACCTAGGAATAGGGTTGATAATTCTATCCTTTGCAAACTATTACTTTTATCAACCTGCCATTACAGCATCCAAGTTTATTTTTTCAAAAACGAGTCCCAAGTTTATATCCGCAAATTTAATTGATGCTTACACCTGGCTTGGACAAAATATAACTGACAGCAGTGTAATTTTATTTGGCAAACACTATGAATCTTCCAACGCTTATTGGAGAACCGGATTTATAAGATCGGCAGTTAGTGGCAAACAGTTTTATTGTGAACATGGAGCAAACAAAGGAATCTTTGTTGAACCAGACTTTGGACTGAGGTATAACAATTGCATAAATTTTTATAAACATTTTGTAACACCAAGCAAAATTTCTAATAAAGCATTAACGGATGTTTTAGTAACTCAAAAAAACTTTGATTGGACTGAGCAACAGGCAATCGATTTCATTAAGCAATCAAAAATTACCCATGTTATTCTTGAAAACCAGGACAAACCATCTGAGCTTTTAAAATCGCTTACATCTGAAATTTATAAAAATCCGGATGTACGTATTTTAGAGGTTAAAACTAAAGTATAAACTCAAGAACCTTGTTAGAACTATCATCGTAAACTTCTCTTGAAATTAGTGTTAGCTCTTTTGTAGGCTGATCACCATTTTCAAGAACTACATGAGTTATACCTTCTTTACGTATAATGTCTAAAACATTTTTTTGATAAAATTCTTTCGAGTTCAAAAATTGTTTAATTTCATAATTTACCTGTTCAGACCGATTATTAACGTACCATTTTTTACCACCGCTAAGAACAAATAAAAATTTTCTCGTCAGCTTAGTTTCTCGATTTAAAGGGACTCCTTCTTGTTTTCCAAAATCGTCTTGTTCAAAAACTTTTAATAATTTTTTTGATTTAGAACTTGAAATTACATATTTTTGATAAAAATGCGTAATAAATGCAACTCGCAAAGGATAATCATCTTGCATCAAAACCCCCTTATAAATATAATTTTCACAATACATTTGCTTATCAGATATTGCAGATCTCACAAAGCCTGTAACTGGCCACCAATTTTCGATTTTCGATTCATAATGCTTGCCAAACATAACAATAGCGTCATCTGAAAGGTTTTTATTATTCCATGCATAAACGTTTAAAAGATTGTCGGTCAATATACAGTCGGAGCTCGATTGGGTAAAAATAACATTATAAGTTCTATTAAAAAAATCTACTGCAGAAACAACAGTAAAAAAGCATATATAAGCCCAAAAAATCATTTTAAATTTAAAGTTATTTTGTAACCGATTCCATAAAACCAAAACAATCGGTAAAAACGATGCTACATAAAATTGCCAGCTATTGGCTTCCGCAAATTCAGTACAAAAAATACACAAAAGCATCCCTGATAGCCCAAGTGACGTCAAAAACAAAAAATTATCCGAATCCTTTTCACTATTAAAAAAACACTTGGCTAAGACAAAAAAAGTAACCATAGTTGGTATAATCCAATACCACGTTGAGCCCTTTATAAAAAATGCAGCATAAACAAAAGCAGGAAATACAATCCACAAGTTATAGGCATGGGCGTCAGCTAAAAATAACAAAACCACTAATACAAAAATTAAAAATAATATAGATGATGAAAATAATAACCGCCTCCACTTTCTTAATTTTAAAAAAAATAAACCAACACCACCGCACAGAGTAATAAAAAAACTGGCTTTGGTAATAAGAAGCAATACCATAGCAGCGTAAAAATATTTCATTTTATTTAGCATAAAAAAATATAAAGCAAATAAAAATAAGATAAATCCTAAAAAAAATGAGGGCGTCGAAAAAACCGTTCTCAAGTATAAACAATCGTATTTACCGCTAAAATTCCAAAACGGATAAAATAATAAGATGAAAAATGGAATATAAAAATACAAAAACTTCGTAAAATAAAAAAATAACGCCATGGACATGATTACAAATAAAATAAATGGTGTGAAAAAATATATTGCATCAAGAATGTTTATATTCAAAACGTTTTTTAAAAAAACAGGCAATCGTGTACTCAAAAAATGATATGCCATTTTTTTACCAGAATAAGATAAATCAACAGGTTTCAATAATGTTTTTTTATATGAATGACCAATGGAAGCCTCATAAATTGGATGAAAGGCATCATAAGCAATAAACCCATCATCAACTTTGCACCCAAGCCCAAGCAATCCGTGAAAGCACAAAAATATTGCCATAACATTTTCAAACATCAAATGGCTAAGTCTATCACAGACTTTAAGTAATAAATTGCTAACATCCTTAAATTTGACGCCTAAAAAAATTAACACCCCAACAAATAACACCAAAAAAACTTCAGCCAATATTTGTTGCGGTAAAAATGATAAAATTAATAAAAGTACCGTTGAAACAAAAAGAGAAATCATACTGTCTTTTAAAATCATTTTTAAAGTTATAACAAACATTAAATAACAAACAAAAACAGCTATTGCACATAATGCTATAAGCAAACCCTTACATAAAAATACACTAATAAAAAAGCAAGCAATTAGAGCCATTATGACTGAAATATTAGCAGACACTTTTTTAAAACATTTAGTAAAAAATAGTAAATTAACACTCTCATAAAACAACAAACTCAAACCACTAAATAAATAAAAACCACTTATCGCCACTGCCATAAATACAAAATTTGAACTATTTAAAAAATCAACGTATTTAGCTTTTTTTTTGAACAACACTGAAACTCCTTTGTATCGATAAATAATCAAGTTGCTTAATGATTAATTAAATTTAAAATAATTAATGCAATAAAATATGTATAAATTGAAACATCAAAAAAGGAAAGCTCTACCTCAATGAAGGCCCTTTCAATCGTAATTCCTTGTTACAACGAAGCAAAAAACATCCCGTTGATTTTAGATAAATTTAAAAATCTTTTAAAAGACAGAACCGATATTGAGGTTGTTTTGGTTGATAACGGTTCTTTTGATAACAGCGCCGAAGTAATACAAAACCTTATCCCAATGTATAACTTTGCTGTAACTACAAAAGTTAAAGTTAACCAAGGCTATGGATTTGGGATTTTAGCGGGACTAAAAATAGCCAGAGGCGATTTTTTAGGTTGGACCCACGCAGACCTTCAAACAGACCCTAAAGATGTTTTGAAAGCATGGGATATTACTAAACACAATAATTATAATTCAGAACTTTTTGTAAAAGGACTTAGAAAGAGCCGCCCTATTTTTGATGTTTTTTTTACGGTTGGGATGAGTCTGTTTGAATCGCTTTTTCTAAAAACTAAACTTTGGGACATAAATGCTCAGCCAAATATTTTTCATCGCAATTTTTACCAAAGTTGGAAAAATCCACCATACGATTTTTCATTAGATCTTTATGCACTATACATGGCCCGAAAAGAAAAAATTAAAATCATGCGATTCGATGTCTTGTTCACAAAGAGAATTCATGGCCAGTCTAGTTGGAATACGGGATTTAAGGCAAAATGGAAATTTATAAAAAGGACAATTGGTTACAGCTTAAAATTGAAAAGAGAGTTAAATGAAGTTTATAGCCCATCGAATAAACACGATTGAACAACTTAATAAACTGCCAAGAGAACTTGGCGCAGAAATTGATCTACGTGATAGTGGTAACAAAATAATTTTACAACATGATCCTTTCAAGTCAGGCGAAGATTTCGAAGAATATATAAAACATTACCGACATGGAACTTTAATTCTTAACATCAAAAGTGAACGCATAGAGCATAGAGTCTTAGAAATTATTCAAAAACATGAAATAACCGATTATTTTTTTCTTGATTGTTCATTTCCAATGATTTACACCTTGAGTAACTTGGGCGAAAAAAACCTTGCAATACGTTTTTCCGAATTTGAAAAAATTGACACTATTTTGGCAGTTGAAGACCGCGTAGGTTGGATTTGGATTGATTGCTTTACTTATCTACCATTAACTAAAGAAATTACTCAGATTTTTAAAAATGCTAATTTGAAAACCTGCCTTGTTTCGCCAGAACTTCAAGGAAGAGACTCTGATGTCGAAAATTATAAAAAATATGTTTTAGATAAGAACATAGAACTTGATGCCATATGTACAAAAGAATACAACATACCTAGATGGAGTTAATCAATATTTATTTCTAATTGAAAACATTGCATCAATTGGCAAAGAATTCACTGAATTTGCAATATTTATAACCTCATCAATTTTCAGAGCCCACCTTTCCGCTCGCAAAATTTTAAAAAATCATTAAAATAAGGCAATTGTTGATGTTTAGAGAGGTATATTTAAACACTGAGGATTATTTTTATGTCAAAATTAGAAAGCTTATTAGAACAGACATCGTTTTTGCTGGAAAGACAAGTTGCAGCAAGAACAGACGGCGATCGTTTATTTGCTGAGTTACTTGTACTTATTGAAAACAAAATGAAAGAAACTCGCGATGAAGAAGATCGTGAAAGCCTTGAAAACATCTATGATGCTATTTCAGGAGAAGCTCAGAAGTTTTCAGATGACGCAGCTGATGACATCGAATTTTTAAAAGACCAATTGAATGCACTCACTGTTGTCAAAGAAACAAGCGATCCTGCAAAAGCTAAAGATTTGCTTGCTTCAATAATTGATGAAGAAGAAGAAATCCAGGATACAGCAAGCTTCAAAAAAGATGTACTCGACGAAGCCGAATTATCCCGTCAAAATCTTTTCAACATCATCAGCGACTTTAAGTCTGCATTAGAAGAAGGAAACGTAAAAGATCTTGAACTTACAATTAATTCAATGATCAGCGCCGAAGACGAAGATTTTGATGATGAAGATTTCGAAGACGATGATATGGATGATGAAGAAGAAGATACATGCTGCTGCTCATCAAAAAAATCATGCTGCAATGATGGCAAAAAGTCTGGTTGCTGCGGTGGTAAAAAATAATTTATGAAAAAATTAACCATCTCACCAGGATGCATTTCTTGTGGTACATGCCAGGCAATATGCCCGGCTGTTTTTGAAGTCAAAAACTCCACACCTGCACAGGTAAAATTTGGAGTTGATGATAAAACTTTAAAAGCAAACGAATCTTTGGTTCGTGAGGCCGCAGAAATTTGTCCTGTAAGCGCTATTAAAATCGAAGACTAACCTTAGAATTGGTATTGGATATTTTTTATGAGCCCATTAAGTTTTTTAAAAAAGATTTTTAAATCTTCTGCAAGCAATGAGAATTTGTTTTTTGAAGAACTGAAGAAGCAATTCACTGTAGACGGCAAGTTTATATATGCTGGAGAACTTCTTCGTATGGCTTATAAAAAATATCCAAACAAGTCTGCCTTGATTTCAAAAGATCAGGTTTTGACTTATAAAGAGTTTTATTTTAGAACGCTTTTGTTTGCACAAAAATTACGAGCCAAAGGCATCAAGCCTCGAGATAAAGTAATTTTGTATTGTGAAAATTCCATGGCTTTTTTCATAGCATATTTCGCAATATGGCAATGCTCAGCTGTAGCAATACCGCTTAATGTTTTTCTGCATGAAAAAGAAATTGATCATATTTTAAAAGATTCTAAAGCTAGTGCTGCATTTGCCTCAAAGTCATTGAAAACAAATTTAGAAAACGTAATTAAAAATGAAAACTTTACAATTCTTACTGAAGACGAAATAGATTTTGAAACTGTTACGCCAGACAAAATTGAACGTTTTTTCCCTACAGTTAGTTTTGAAGGACTCGCGCCTGAAGAACTTTGCCTTATGCTTTACACCTCTGGAACAACTGGTCAACCAAAAGGTGTAATGTTATCATCAACCAACATTTTAACCAATGTTATACAAGTTTACGCTCGTTTTAAATCATGTGGATTAAGCGAACAAGAACGCATGTTCTGCGTACTTCCATTGTTTCACGTCTTTGCTCAAAACACATGTATTTGGCTTCCAGTTATCACAGGATCAAGCGTAATCATTGTTCAAAAAATTGATCGTAAATTAATTCTCGACGGACTTGAAAAACGGCCAACAGTTTTCTTAGGTTTTCCAGCATTGTACGGCCTGCTGTGTTTAATGAAAACAGCTCCTCTTGACTCCATAAAATTTTTTGTTTCAGGAGCCGATATGCTTCCTGACAAAATTCAATCCGCCTTTTCTTTAATCTATGGTAGAAAAATATGTGCTGGCTACGGCTTAACAGAAGCTAGCCCAGTTGTTTCTATCAATTATCATAACGAAGAAAATCCTACCAATGTTGTGGGTTCCCCAATTCCAGGTTTAAAACACGAAATTCGAAACGCTGAAGAAGAAATGGTTAAGCCTGGAGAAATTGGAGTTTTGTGGCTTAAGGGCGGCAACATAATGATGGGTTACCACAATGCCCCACATGCGACAGCCCAAATTTTGAAGGACGGATGGCTTAACACAGGCGACCTTGCACGCGAAACATCCGACGGCTTTTTGGCTATACGAGGCCGAACAAAAGATTTAATTATACACAAGGGTTTTAATATTTACCCTGCTGAAATAGAAAATGTACTCATGAGACACCCTGCCGTTTCTAAGGCAGCTGTAATTGGCCAAGATGATCCTTTAACAGGAGAAATTCCTATTGCATTTTTGGCAGTCAAAACAGACAACATCAATTTAGAAGCTGATTTGCGTGAATGGTGTGCAAGCAACCTTGCTTCCTATAAAATTCCGCGTAAATTTATGTGTATGGAAGATCTTCCAATGAACTCAACAGGTAAAGTTGACAAGAAAAAATTGGTCGTCAATTAGTTTTTAGGAGCTATTCATGTCGCTAATGTTTCAGTTGTTTCTTTTTGGTTTGGCATTATTCTTTGCCGCTTTATTCGCTTTTTTAGAAACAGCTTTTACTGCGCTACGTTTATTTAAGCTAAAAGAATTACAACTCAAGCTATCGGTTTCACGCTACAAATCATTATTTACATGGTGGGAAAAAAACCCACAACGAATATTGATTGCGATCTTGATTGCCAACAATTTTGCTCACGTAACAGCCTCTGTCTTAATTTCTGAAATAATGGAACGATATCTTGGTAAGTTCGGCTTGGTCTTTGGTGTAGCAATCGCAACGATCATGATTCTTATTTTTGGCGAAATTATCCCTAAAAGCTTTGCAAAGTCTCACCATGAAAGATTGTTTGGATCATGCCTTTGGCTGATAAACATACTCTTTAAAGTAACATTCCCGATCGTTACCTTTTTGCTAAAAATTGCTAACTTTTTTTTCGCAAAAGTAGGTTCCCCACACATTCTTGAAAAACAAGACGTTGTATCGGAGCAAGAAATTGAGTTCTTGATAGACTACAGCGATGAAAAAGGAATAATGGAAACTGAAAAAACCGAAATGCTTCAAAACGTTTTCGGTCTTGGACAAACACTTGTCAAAGAAATTATGATTCCAAAAACAGAAATGGTTTTAATGAATGTTGAATGCTCATTAAAGGAAGCCATGGATGAATTTTGCCAATCACGTTTTTCAAGAATTCCTGTATATGAGGGTAAGGATGATAACATTATCGGGCTCATATACCAAAAAGATATTTCTGAACTATTTTACAAAAACAAAGAACAAAAGCTGAGAGACTTTGTAAGACCCATCCTTTTTGTTCCTGAAAATCAAAAAATTAACCAACTGTTGAGTGAGTTTTTAAAACGTCGCATGCATATGGCAATAACAATTGATGAATACGGCAGTATTGTCGGCTTGGTTACGCTTGAAGATATTATTGAAGAAATTGTAGGCGAGATATCCGATGAACATGAAGAAGCCAATTCCGAAATCGTTTCTTTAGAAAAAGGCGGATGGATAGTTGACGCCACAATCTCAATTGAAAAACTTGAAGATTTACTGCAAATCAAAATAAAAGCTGAAGACTCAGTTACAATCGGCGGATTTTTATCCGAAAAATTACAACACATCCCAAGAAAAGGTGAACGCTTGTTTTATGAGGGGTATTGCTTTCAAATACAACAAGCCAACCAACGCAGAGTCTTACAAGTCCTTATTTTTGAAAATCGCGGCGATGTACAAAGCAAAGTTTTTGATCGAGAGTAGTTACCTAAACCACACAAGACCGCTCAATCAGACCCTTCGATAAACTCAGGGTGAGCGGGACTATCAGTCTATTTAGTAAGCCATACCGTGTGAAACAATGCCTCGTTTTTCAAATGCAATAGCCTTGACCTTTGCAACAAACAAGCTTTCCAGCAATGTATCTTTTTTAGTCTTTATTCCCTCATCTTGCTCTTTAGCTTCTAAGAAAAAAACCGTTTTATTCGCAAGTTGATTTTCTACTTGTTCATAAAACTCTAACGGTAACGTCGCACCTGAAAGATCCAGGTAAAAGCAAAATCTGTGAATCAATGACCAGTACAAATCATCAAGATCATCCATATGGTGGATAACATCATGCTCTGCAAGTTTTTGTATGCCTGTTGCAATGGTTGCAAAAGAGCGCCAAATGATTTCTGAACCAACACTGTCTCTGTTATACCAAATAACTCGTTGCAAGGCTGTGTCAAAAAAGCGCATCGTTACACTGTATAAGCGATCTCTTATTTCTTTTTTTTCTTCCACGGCGGTTTTGGCGTTTTCTTCTTTTTTCATAATTTCTACAATCGATTGCGCGAGATCACTAACAAAAGCATCTGGCTTCTTTTGAAATTCTGCAAATTTATCCACGAGCTTTGATAATATTAATGACTCTACATGATTTTTTATAAACGTTAAATCTTGAACTTTAGCTTTACTATCTTCAGCAAAGCATGGCTCTAAAAGAACTGGAACCTCTTCTAATAATTGAATCAAAACCACATCATCTATTATTTCGCATGATTTCATTTTGTTGTAAAACAAACGCATGCCAACATACACAGTTCCCTCGCCAAGATCCAATTCATTACACAACTTGAGAAATTCAATGATATGTGAACCGTCTTGGGATAACATTAAAGAATAATTTTTGTGATTGTATGTTTCTTTTATGTATTTCGAAAAAGACTTATTAAATTGTAAAACTTTTGCAGTGTTTTGCGCTGATCTAGATTTTAATTGCGAAACATGGTTTTCAGTAGGATTTAAATTCTTAAAATATGCCTGTAAGCTTTTTGTGCTAAATTCCAGTGGTGTTGACTCATCCAAAATATCTTCAAAATCAACTGCAGCATTTAAACCAGGCTGCGGTTTAAAAGTATTCATGGAGGCTATCAAAGCTTGGTTAACAGCTAGTAATACGCACAAAATCAAATAAAATTTTTTTATTTTCATTACCTTATCCTTTCTGATAAAGTACAACATAAAACTATGTTTGATATGTTAAACAACTGACACAACATACCAACAAGGCAGATTTTTTTGCAAGTAGTTTTTTAAAATATAAAAAGCACAGGGAGTCCTAAAAATGCCTTTGTACAAATACGAGTCCTTTAGCCGCCGCGGCACAACTGTATCTGGAACAATTGACGCACCGTCAACTCAGGCCGCCAAAGAAATGTTAAAGGGCCAAGGCCTTATGCCAATAAAAGTGGTTGAGGCTACAGGAAAAACCGAAGGCTTTTCTTTAGTGTCACTTTTTGAAAAACCTATAGATCCCCCTACCGTTATAAGGTTCACTAAACAATTTGCCGTACTTTTAAAATCGTCAGTTCCTTTACTTCAAGCTCTTGAGCTTTTAACCGAACAGTTTGACGGCCAATTCAAACGCGTCTTAATTGATATAAAAGATTATGTGAAGGCCGGCGATGGTTTAGCAAAAACTTTGAGCCGATATCCCAAAATTTTTCCAAATGTTTATATCCAGCTGGTAAGGGCAGGTGAGGCTAGCGGAAAACTTGATCTCATATTGGCTCGTCTTGTTACATACCTTGAGCGAGCCGAAGAAACTAAAAAACAAATAAAAAAAGCAATGTCTTATCCAATCATGATGATTTCATTTGCAGTCTTAATTGTTGTGGGCATGTTGCTTTTTTTAGTTCCAAAAATGAAAGATATGTTTTCCAAAATGGGTAAGGGTGGCTTACCTGGACCAACACAATTTTTAGTCAACGCTTCAGAGTTCGTTCAAAACTATTATGTAATGATTGGAATAGGGTTGGTTGGCTTTGTATTATTTCTTAGCTATTGGAAATCGACACCATCAGGTAAATACAAAATACATAGCATGTTGCTCAGCTTTCCACTTACATCATATTTTTCAAGAACTCGGGCAGTTGTTCAATTTAGCAAAACATTGGGCCTCCTCCTTGAAAGCGGTGTTAATTTGTCCGAAGCTCTTGATATAGTTTGCAACATTGTAGATAACGCCGTACTTACTCAAAAATTAAAAAGCGCTCGCGATAAAATAATCAAAGAAGGTAAGATCGCTAAATACTTGAAAGAAACAGAGATCTTTCCTAACATTGCAACCTACATGATTAGCACAGGTGAACAATCCGGAAAACTTGCAGACATGTTAATATCTGTTGGCGATGATTATGATCGGGAATTGACAGAATTAACAGACAGTTTAACAGCAAAAATTACACCTATAATGACAATCGTAATGGGATTAATTGTTGGTTTTATAGTAATGGCAATATTTTTACCTATCGTAAACATGGGAAACATGGTTGGCGGATAAAATATTTATAAACATTATAGAGGAGTTTCTATGAACGTATCCAAAACCCAAAGTGCATTTACAATGATCGAAATCATGGTGGTTATCTTCATCATCGGATTATTAGCCTCCGTTGTTGGACCAGGCCTTGTTAAAATGATGGGCCGCGGTTCGGAATCTTCAACGAAAGCAAATTTAGCCGCGTTAAAAACAGCTGTGCTAAATTTTAAAATGGATATTGGCCGATTTCCAAGCAGAGATGAAGGCCTCGAAGTCTTAATTAATCAACCAAAAGACAAAGGCATACAAGCTCGTTGGAGAGGCCCTTATTTAGAAGGTGTTACAGAGCTTCCTATGGATGCATGGAGCAGGCCATTTATATATAACTGCCCACCTGTTAAGTTTAAGGCCAGTGGAAAATACCAATCATTCGAAATCTTTTCATACGGAGAAGGTGGCGAAGAAGGTGCAACAGAGCAAAGCATAATAGACGTCGGAGCATAGATTGAAAATCAAAAGCTTAAACGCTTTTACGCTTATTGAGATAATGGTTGTCATTGTCCTTATCGGGATTTTGGCAACCTTAGTTATGCCAACGTTTACACACAAAGAGCCATCATCCGAATGGCCAAACATTTTAGATGATCTTAACAGCTTGATCCTTTTTGCTCGCCAAGAATCTATTGCAAACCAACGAGTTTACCGATTATCATTCAGAGCAAACGGGTCTACTGAACAAGACTACATAGTCATAGAAGAAGAACTTGATAATCCTGAAAAAATTGGCGAGAAAATTTACAAACAAGCTTATTCCGTTTATTTTTCAACAAAGTACATCTTGCCTCAAGCTATAAAAATTAAAGGTGTTTACATAGGCAAAGAACTTATCTTTTCAGATGAAAAAGGTAAAGCTGAAGCCCATGTTATTCCAGACGGACTTGTACAAGAAGCCATAGTTAACCTATCACGTAAAGTTGACAACGTTGAAAGCAACGCTAGTTTTAAAGTAATGCCATTTTTTGGAAAGTTTGAATATTTTGACGGTTTAATAAAACCAGAACGATAGAAAATGTTTAACAAAAAAAATAATGCTTTTACGTTAATCGAAATCATGTTGGCTATGGGTATTTTGACCCTTGCCGTAACCATTATTTCTGATTTACAAATAAGCTCTCTCTTTAAACTAATCCAAGACAGAGATAACCTTGAGCGAACATTTCTTATAAAACAAGAAAATTACAAAAAATTCTGGCAAGAAAATCTCGTTGCGAAAAGTAAAAAAGCGACAATTGAGATCGAAAGCATGGAAACTTCCATTAAATCTGAACTGGTTGATATTGCACCAAAATCAGAGCTAAAAGATTTTCAAAAAACCATTAAAATTATACAAACAGAAGCATCATGGAAAAGTTCACTGGGAAAACAAACCTCAAAAATGATCAGCCTAACTTTTATTCCACCAAAGCCTGAAGACAATAAAAATGAAACTAAAAAAGAATCCCGCTGATGAACAATCGTAAAGCATTTACAATCATCGAGCTATTAATCTCATTAACACTATCAAGTTTTATAATGCTTGGAATGATCCAGGCATACAGAAATCTTGATAAGTGTATTGACCGCTCTCGTCAAATCGTTGATATAGACAGAAATGTCTGCGTTTTATTTAATCAAATGGAACGAGATTTCAGTCAGGCTTTTATCGCTTCTCTTTCAAAAGAAATAAAAAAAGATGAAAAATCCGGTAAATCGTCCGATGAAAAAAAAGAAAAAGCCTCAGAATCAAAAATTTCTAAAGATTCCAAAGATGAAGAAAAAGAGCTCGTTGCTGCAAAAGATTTTTTTATAGCTAGTGTTTATGAAAATGAAACAATACGGATAAATCGTAAACGTTATGAACTGTTCAAAAATGTTAACTTCATAACAACAAGTACATTGCAGGTATGGGGGCAAAAACGAATTCGCTTTGTCAGAGTGTTTTATGAGCTACTCAAAGACAAAGAGCGAAGTAAAGGCGAAACGGTTTGTTACAAATTATACCGCAAAGAAACAACCGAACTTACCAATGTCAAAATGAAAGAGGATGAGTACGCCACCCCATCAGATAAAAAAATACACAGCATAAGAACATATCTTGTAGCCGATAATGTAAAAGATTTTTATGTTGAATTTATAATTCCTGAAATTAAAGAAGATGAAAAAAGCGAAACAAAAGAAGCTGCGACTTCAGAAGTAAAAGAATTAAATTTCTTTACATGGGGTGATAAAAAAGAGAACACAGGAAAGCTTCCCCAGCGAGCCGAAATACATATTTCTTTTTGGAACGATTCATTGACTGAATCTAAAAATTTTCAAGCAACTTTTCCATTTTATATTTTTACAACACGTAAAGAAAAAGAAGAAAAAATCAAAGAAGATAAAGCCAAAGAACTTGAAGAGAAAAAAGCTAAACTTGAAAAAACATTACAAGCACCAGAAGGAACAGAAGCTACCTCTGAAACACAACCTCAAAATCCAAATCAAGCTCAATCTGCAAAATTACCCGGAGCTGCTTAATGAAAAAAAATAATGGATCAATTTTAATCTTTTGTTTATTCATACTTTCAGCAATGATGATTTTAACAGAACAATTGGTAAGAGGTGTATTTATCGGCAGGCTCTTCGCACGATCTATGATTGACCGAGAACAGGCAGAAATGCTTGCTCTAAGCGGTATAAACCTGGCCATAGCAAAATTAACAGAATCCGACGAATCAGATAAAACAACAAAAAATGACGTCTCAAAAAATGAAGAAAACAAAGAACAAGAAAAAGCCGAAAAAATTGAACAGGTTGGTGAAGAGGTAAAAGAAGAATCAAAAAAAGATAAAGCAACCAAAGATCTTCTAACAAAATTGCTACCATCATTAAACAGGTGGCAAACATTCAATCTAAAAGAACAGCTAGATGGTATAGATGGCCAAATTAAAATTTGCATATCATGTGAAAATGGAAAAATAAATATCAACGAAATTTATGATTTCAAAAAACAAGAATTTAAAAAAGAATATGAAGCAATATTAAAATCACTTGAAATGAAAACCAAGGATGGTGGCGCGTTAGACGTATTCGGCAAGCTTTCTGATTTTTTAAAAACAAGAGGTAAAAAGCTTGATGATGTTACAGAACTTATCAACATTCCAGGTCTTGACCGCGTAAGTCTTTTTTATACACCACCTCATGATACACTCGATGAAAAAAAAGCATCACAACCTAATTTTAGTTTGGCTATTCAAGATTTATTTACAATATGGACAAACAACAATAAAATAGACCCTTTGCTGTGCTCAGACAGTGTAAGCGCAATATTAACATTGAGACGCCCTCATGCTGATGATGCTGAAAAATTGAAAGAAAAATATAAAACCATTATCAAAAATTTTAGAAGCACGTGGTACAAAGATTGGGAAGGAAACTGGAAGAATGTACAAGATATTTTAGGTCCAATACCCAAGTTCTGGAATGAAATTAAAGGCATTTTTATTAAAGAATTTGGGCCTAAGGTATATTCTGTGTTATCTTATGGAAAAGTTGGAGAAGTTGAGCAGCGACTACTGGCAGTTATTAAACAAACAGAAGAGGCTGATCAATCAACTGATAAGAAGAAAACGGAAGTAGATAAGGAAAAAGAAAAACCAGGCGAAATACAAAAAGAGGCTGGTGATAAAAAAACAAAAAATAAATCTAAAAAGTTTTTTAAAATTGTAAGAATATATTGGCTTTGATTTTAAATAGGATGTGTTCGTGAAAATAGAAACGCGTGTTGGCTTATTTATGCTCGGTGCTATTGCAATTTTTATTTACTTAAGCTTCAACATCAGAGCACTTCGATTTGACAGACATCTTTATCATACATACAAGGCATATTTTGATGACACAGGAGGACTAACCGTAAAAGCTCCTGCAAAAATTGCCGGCGTTGACGTTGGTTGGGTAGAGGCCATAGATCTTCTTGATGATGGTAAAGCCCAAATTATTATGATGATAAATAAAAACATCAAGCTTGCCAAAAATTCTTACGCCACGATTAGGCAAGATGGTTTAATCGGAACCAAAAATCTAGAAATTGAACCCGGCGATCCTTCTACAGGTTTATTACTTCCTGGAAGCACTCTTTCAATGCCAGGCAAAACACCTACTAGTGTTGGCGAACTTTTGGATCAGTTCAGAGAAATTGCAATAACTATTCAGGACATAACAAACTCTATGAAGAGTGTTTTTGCTAGCCGTAAAGGCGAAGAAACTATGCGCTCTGCTCTTAACTCAGTCGCACTTGCAACTGAGCGTATAGCTGACTTCTCTGGAGTACTACAAAGAACTTTGAATAAAAATGAGCAAAATATAAACGAGTTGATTTCGAATTTCAATGTCACTGTTCATGAACTTAAATCAAGAATTCCAGGTTTTAGCGACGACATACACAATGCTTCAGAATCGTTTCAAACAAACTTTAAGACCATCGGCGATGCTAGCAAAAAAGTTGGTGGTGCTTTTGAGCATGTAGAAGATGCAGCAGTACAAGCTCATGATACATTCAAAGAAGCTGGCCAAGTCATGGAGAAAATTAACACAGGAAAAGGCGTGGTTGGCAAGTTGATTAACGAAGACGAAACATACTCAGACCTTAAGCAAACAATCAGAGGATTGAAAAATTACGTCAACAAATCTCAGTCTTTAATGCTAAATTTTGATCTCCATTCAGAAACAATGTTAAGAAATACAAACTCTAAGGGTTATTTTGAACTCAAGCTCAGACCAAACTCTGATACATTTTATTTAGTACAACTTGCAGCTGCTGAAAAAGGCGCTATCACAAGAGACACAACCCAGTACGTACGTAAGGATGAAAAAGGAGCTGTACTTAATCCAAGTGATTTGCCTATTCCATTGTATAAAAAAGTTGAATTTGCAAACCAAGTTGAGCGAACTGTTCAAAAGAAAAATGACATACTGTTTGGACTTCAGTTTGGAAAGCGATTTGATCGCGTTGCTCTAAGAATCGGTTTGATGGAAAATACATTCGGTGCTGGTGTGGATTATTACGTACCAATCGGTACCGACAAATTTCATTGGATAACATCTGTCGATGCGTTTGATTTCACCGGCACACAAAGAATTGATGATAGACGTCCACACGTAAAATGGTTAAATAGAGTATTCTTCCTAAGAAATCTTTATACCACGTTTGGTGTGGATGATGCATGTAGCAAACGTAATGCTAACCCATTCGTTGGTGGTGGATTACGCTTTGGTGACGATGATCTGAAATACTTTATGTCTTATTTACCGGTAAAGAAATAATTAGAAATTGAGCACGGGTTCATGATGGGCGGTTAGCTCAACATAAACCCGTGTGTCATTTAACCTGATTTTTTTTATTTAATTACTGAATTTCACTAGAAATTGGAGGATAGTAGTTTGTTGCCCCTGTGGCAAAATCATCATCTTCTCCAAGCTCATCCTCGTCATAAAAAACAAAAGCCATATTATAGCTAGTATCATAGATAGGTTCATACACAAAGTCGTATGAACAGTGAAACTTATACATTGGATTAAAATCTGATTCAAATTTATTCATATTAAAATTCATAGCCAACGCCTCTCATCAACATATTTACACGACATGAAATATAACGAGAGGATTTTTTTTAGCAAGACAAATGAGAAATCTGTTTTATATTGACTAATTGAATTAAATGCTTTGAGTTTTAAACAAATTAGACTAGGGCCTCAACACGCCTCAAAAATAGCTTCAGTCGCCTATAATCGTTTCCTGTATGTAACGAAAATTGCTGGCTGAAATCGTCCAAAAACTTTTCCGACAAAGATTGACTTTGTGCTAAATTTCTAATAATTGCCAAAAGCAGCTCATCCAAATTTGGAATCTGATTCGCAAACGAAAAAAGAATGTTCAAAAAATCAGCTGATTGAAAAAATGTATTGCTTGTATCAGACGAAACATTTTGAACGAAGGAATGAATTTTGCATGGTTTAGACGGTAGTAAGTAAAAAAATTTATCATCATTAATCAAAGAATTTTTGTATCCCAAAATCTGAACCTTAAAAATCGTTTTTAAAAATTCAAAAATTTGAGGCTGCTCTTGCAATAACTCTTCTTCTGTTTTTTGGTATGGAAAAGGATAACGAACGGGGTCAAGTGAACCAGTTTGAACATGGCAAACACAACCGACAGTTGTTATTTCTTTTCCAACAACCTCAACCAAAGATCCAAAATCTGGAAATTTGTCCCACTTCCAACTTTGCGCAAGAAAATTATCCAAGCACCCTTCTACAATTTCTGCGAATGGCTCTTGTTTAATTTTTAACGAATTATCTTTAAAAAATAAGTTGTTGTTGCTGTTCATCATCACATTCTTTTTTATTTAAACTTGATAAATACGTAGACCTATGTAAAAGAGAAGGCCCAAATTGCTCAAGCGCTGTCCAATGTTGTTTGGTTCCATATCCTTTATGACTTTCAAATCCAAATTGCGATACAACCTCTGATACTTCTTTCATCAAATTATCTCTAAATACCTTGGCAACAATTGAAGCCGCAGCAATTGAGGTTGAGATTGATTCACCTTTTGGAAAATTATAAATTTCTAAATTTTTATGTAGATAACATTTTTCAAGAGTTAAGGGCACCGCATCAATAACCAAATATTTCAGCTTTTGATATTCGAAAGGTAATGTTTCAACCAATTGAAAAAAGGCTTTGCGCATTCCAAAAATTGTTGCTTGATAAATGTTAACTTTATCTATGATAAATGGACTAACAACTGCCGAACTGTGAAAACAATTTTTATCAATCCACTTAAAGGCCTTTTCGCGTTCATCCTCTGCCATGATTTTGGAATCCTTGAGCAAAGGGTAACTTGTATCAATTGGCAAAATACACGCAGAGACAACCAAGGGACCAGCAAGACACCCTCGACCAACCTCATCAATTCCGCACACAAAATCACCATGTGACCAAGCAGCATTTTCAAAATATTTTTTAGGATACTTTTTATCTTTTATCATAAGCATTTCTTTTATTAAAAACCTTTTTGATTGTATCACAAATAAGACTTTTTCACCCTTTTTTTAAGCACATATTACACAAAAAGTCATAAAAAATTTTAGCATTCATATTGAATTTTGATAGCTTTTCTATTTGACATCTATTATATTATTGACTTAATAAGTATACAGAGGTTTTTTGGTTCAAAAGACTAAGAGAGGAGTTGTGCAATGTCATCAACAGAATTAAGAGTAAAAGAATTACTCAGAGAACGAGGCTGGACAACAAAAGTTTTGGCAGAAAAAACCGGAATGTCCGAAAGCTACTTGACCCACATAAAAAACGGTACGCGTCGTTGGAATGAAGATGCGCTAAAAAAATTAGCAACAGCATTCAACATTCATCCAGTTGATTTGTTTGCTCAACGAAGAAGCAGAACAGACAATGTTGACGAAGCAATTAAAATGCCAGAAGCAACTGGCGTAGATCTTCAGCTCAAAATTGTTCCTGTAATGGGAGATGTACCAACAAATCCATCACCATATAACAATCAGCTTACTCAGCTCACAACCGGATACAAGGATATTTTTGTTCCTGTTTTCAACAGCACGGACGATTCTATGTTTTGTCTTTGTGTTGAGGGAACGTCAATGACACCAATTTTTGCAAAAGGCGACTTTCTAATAATATCACCAGAAACATGGACACGATCTGGCGATATCGCGGCCGTCGAATATGGAAATGACAATCCTATTAAAGCAATAATGGTTGTTACATACATGGAAGACTTTATTGTGCTTGAAACAGTAAGTCACAAAACATCTCCAATTGCCCTGATTCGAGGCAAAGACCATTTCAGAGTAATCGGAAAAGTCATACACAGATATCAAAAACTTGGTTAAAACCTAAAAACAAGGGGGTTCAGCCCCCTTGTTTCTGCTCATTCTTTATAAGATCTAAAAACTATAACCCAGACCGCCATAAGCTCAGCAATTTTGTATTTTCTATTTTTTACCAATAACCATCACAAAATCACCCAAAAAATAGACGCCGATGGCTATAAAAATGATTCCGGTAATATAAGAAACAATTTTTATTGTTCTTGGATTTATAACACTTCCAAGTAAACTTGCACACAAAGATACCAATGACAACATTGAAAGCGAACCAGATGCAACCATTAATCCGCTGGTAAACACTTGGTTAATAGACAAAAACATATCTTCCTGGGGTAATATTTGTATGCCCATAAACATAAAAAATAAGATGGTCAGAGGATTAATAACCGTAAGAATAAATGACTTAAACACTGTTAAATAAGCAGGCCCTACTGATGGGATTTCTATCTGTTTTGAATCTTTTTTTGCCTCCTGAGAAAGCATCATGTGAAATCCTAAAAATATTAATACCAAACCGCCAACAAGGTCCATAATCAGCATTAGCTTTTTAGAACTTTCTAATAAATTTAGAACGCCCAACAATCCAAGCAAAAATAGCAGCCCATCGCCAATAGCAGCACCCAAGGCTGTTGCAAACCCACGCCAAAAACCATAAACGGCACCCTTGTTAAATGTTAAAACAAAAATTGGACCAATTGTAGACGCGGCAGAAAAGCCTAAAAAGAAGCATTTGAGTAAATACATAAAATTCATTTTCTCATTCCCTTTAAAGAATTCTTGTATATTATTGTAGCAGATTGGGATTGAATAAGGAAATTTAATAAATTTATATTTGATATTAATAACAAACAGGAGCTTGCTGTGAAAAATAAAGTTGCATTTGGAACTGACGGAATAAGAGGAAACGCTGAAAAATATCCTTTCACGGATGATGGCTTATTTTTCATGGGACAAGCCATAGCAAAATGGGCAATAGCAAAATTTCAAACCGAAAAGCCTGTCGTTTTAATCGGCGCCGACACAAGAATTTCAGGGGAAAAAATTAAAAAAACTCTTGCAGAAGGTTTAATGACTTTTCCTATAACCATCTTGGACGCAGGAGTCATACCAACCCCAGCAGTTTGCAGACTCGCAAGCCTTGATAAACAGATTAATTTTGGAATTGTTATTTCTGCTTCACACAATCCATATTATGATAACGGCATTAAGCTTTTCAATGCCGCTACATGTAAACTCACATCCACTGATGAAAAAAATATAATCGAAAATTTTGAATTATTTACTAGTGAAGAAAATTTTAAAAAACAAGATTCTATGTCACAATTCAAATCAATCCCGAATGCCTTGGAAACTTATGAACAAAGTCTCAAATCATTCTTTACACCAGGTTTTTTAAAAGGATTAAAAATTGTTTTGGATTGCGCAAACGGAGCAACTCATAAAGTAGCTCCAATCATATTCAAAGACCTGGGCGCAGAAGTAATAACAATTGCAAACAACCCTACAGGTAAAAATATCAACGATGAATGCGGAGCTCTTCATCCTGATAAGTTAGTTAAGGCTGTTCTTGAAACCAAGGCTATCGCTGGTTTTGCTTTTGATGGTGATGGTGACAGGCTAACGGCAGTAAGTAGCGCTGGTGAAGTCAAAACGGGCGACGATGTTTTGGCTATTTTGATGCAACTACCACAATACCAAAATGCCACAAAAATCGTTGGCACTGTGATGTCAAACCAAGGGCTTGAAGAAGCTGTTAAAAAACAAAACAAAGAATTCATCAGAACAAGTGTCGGCGACAAACACATTGCAGCCAAACTAGAAGAAGAAAAGTTATTACTTGGCGGAGAGCCATCAGGCCACACAATCATGCGTGACTACCTAGCTACAGGTGACGGCATTTTTGTTGCATTACGAGTTCTTGAGGCCATGATCCTAAATAAAAATTGGGAAATGGAGTCATTTGAAAAATTCCCACAAATCCTCATAAATGTACCTGTTGCAAACAAAAGAGATCTTACACAAAGCCCATTTAAGGAAATAATTAAAGAACAAGAAGAACGCATCAACGGAAGAATTTTAGTCCGATTTTCAGGCACCGAAAATTTACTTCGAGTAATGACAGAAGCGAAGGATCTTCAAGAAGCCAAAAACATTGCAGAAACGCTTGCAAATAGTTTAAAAGAATTACTAAGTGTTTAAAATTTAAAAGCCAAAGGATCGCGCAATGTTAATTGTTGAAAAATTGAAAAAATTTTTTCACGTAGTCAGGTCGCTATTTTTCAGCGGCTTGTTTACGATAATTCCACTAGCGGCAACAATATTTTTTATAAACTTTGCTTACAACTTGATTGTAAGGATAGTAGATCCACTTTACAGAGTCGAGCCTGAATTCTTACAGGCAATACCAGGCGCAGACTTTGTTATAGTAATGCTCTTAATTATCTCCATCGGCGCTGTTTTAAAAGTTTTTATTTTTCATTCGATTGTACACAAAGTGGAAAAACTCATTGCAAAAATACTGCTTGTAAGAATCGTATATTCATCCGCCAAAACACTTGTCGATTTCTTTAAAATGCCAGATCCAAAGAACTTAACCAAAAAAGTTGTACTCATACCTTATCCAAAAAAGGGACAATACCACCTTGCATTTTTGCTAGAAGATGCGCATGACACCTATGAAAAAATAATGCCTGAGCATTTCAAGCGCTATCCAAATGAAAAGTACTGCAAGGTTTTCATGCCAAATTCACCAAACCCAACTAGCGGTTATTTTTTCATTATGTCTGAAGATGAAATAATTCATACGGATATAACATTCGAGGAAGCGCTAAAGACTCTCGTATCCTGCGGTTTAATAACACCAGAATCTTTAAAGCAAAAATTTGTTGATCGAAAATAAACATGATTTTAGAAAAATATTTTCTTAATAGATTTTTACGTTACTTTGTACTCATGGACCTTTTACTGGGTTTTTTGTTTAATTTTATAGAATTTTTTGAAAAACTAACCCACGTCAAAAGCGCCCAAGTACAAACCATTTTGCACTTTGTCAGCTTAAATTTGATCCCTTCATTTTTTGACTTGATGCCAATCAGTGCCTGGCTTGCTGCAATTTTAATCATCCGTGAATTATCTCAACAAAATGAATTTGAAATCATGCAAATTTTAAGCATAGGACATAAAAAACTTTTCAAATTATTTGCAATCTCCGGGCTTTGCGCAGCCATGATTTGCTTTGCAGGAAGAGAAACTTTTGTTTCTACTCTTGCAGCGAAATCTGAAAAATTTAAAACCGAAAAGCTCAAGAACCAACCGAACCAAATCCTTTTGAATAAATGGATACCTATCGGTGATAATACTTTTTGTTTTTTGGGTTCACTAAATCTTGAAACCAACATTGGAAAAAATTTTTTAATACTACAAATGTCACCCTTTTTTGATATCAAAAAAACTATCGCCGCTGATGCATTTTGCTTAAATCCCAAGGTTCAATACATAGAAATGGAATCAGGTTCAATCTGCGAAATCGAATCCAACAAACAAACCGTCTTCAAAAAGTATTCACTTCAAATGCCATCATTTTTTGGAAATTTGAGATTTATTGAAGAAAAAAACAATTTATTAAGCATTTCTAGAGAGTTAATTTTTTTCAAAAATATTGTCTCAGAAGACACTTACAACGAGCTTTTATACAAATTCTTAAAACATCTTTTTGTCTATCTGGAAATAATACTTTACCCGTTATTGGTTTTAGGGCTTTTTGTAACATTTTTGAAACGCAGCTACTTTTGCTGGTTATCGGTCTTTATGCCATATCCGCTCATAATTTTGGCATCCACAATTTCAGACAAACTTGTGCAGCACGGATTATCTGCCTGGTATGCTGGCACAAACTATCTTCTATTAAGCCTATTAATCGGTCTTTTCTACTATTTATTACCCTGAAATCCACTTGCAAAAAATATTTCTTTCAATAAACTTAAACTCTCTTTTAAAAGTGGTGTGTAGAATCAAAATAAAATTTTAAAATACGTAAGGGTAGAATAGGTGAAACTATGAAGAAAAATATTTTATCATTCGTCAAATCCATAGCTCTTGTGGTTGTGGCATTAAGCACAACTGCATTATCAGCAACATTAACAAATGAAGAGTTAATCAAAAGAATGGATCAACCATTCGTTTACTTTAAAACAATGGGCAAATATCCAATAATGAGTTACTGCCACCCTGGAATAAAAGAGTTAAAAAATGTTTTGTGTGGAACTGAGAACATAGGTGGTAGCTGTTCTCTTGTAAAAAAACCAACAGACCTAGAAACCTTAACCGTTCTTCGCATGATGGATATTTTTTCAGAAACAAGCACCCAAGTCGATAAAAAATACGCCAGCAGAGAAGCCGTTATCAGCAAAGCATTGGAAGCCATGTTTAAGGTATTGCATTTAATGCCTCGCGAATCTTACAAGGGTACAGTACTTGTTGATGAACTCTTGCAAGGTCTTCCAATGAAGTGGGTATTAAAGAATAAAGAAGAATTACATTCATTACTTGCATACATCAACTACAAACTTTCACAAACAGATCAAAAACCTGTACGCAAATCTCTTCTCGCTCTTGAGTTCTCAAAAGAAACCGAATTAACAGAATCCGAAATAGCAGAGTTATCCGTATACTTTGAGCTTGCAAAGCTTGATGATCCTGAAATTATAAAATTTTACGCAACATGCGACGCAAACCTTGCGTTCTATCTTGACTATCCAGCCAAAAAGTATGTCGCTGAAAGCATAGGCGAAAGCATTTTGAGAGAAATTGAAGGCGATCATAATGACTTTGAATTCAAGAAGATGACAATCAAAGCTGTAAAGTGGGCATTCGCATTAACAGCTGCAGCGATCTTCATGGACACAATCAAGCCTGAACTCACAAGCAAGATTACAAAAAATCTTCGACTAGCAATCGGACTTGAGAAACCTACTAAATCCTAACGCAACCTAATATAATTAATTTAAAATAGCTTTAAAGAGGCCGCCTTTTTAGAGGCGGCCTCTTTCTTTTCTTAAAATTGGATCAAAACATTGTATTTTTTATAAATATTGATAGAATCCATCTCTTTTGAAATCACCAAATTAATCTAAGTATCTGGGTTGGGCTACATTTCAAATATATTCCAAAAACTAGTTACCCTGGGCTAATTATTAACCTATGTAGGTAAATTTGCCCTAAATAACCATGTACATTTTGTATTTTTAACAAAGTTTGACATACAACGCATCTAATGTTATTTTTGTATTTTATATTTGAAAATATTTAAACATAAAGGCGTCAAGATAAATAAATTTAAAAAAACACAAACTTGCGCAATAAGAGGAATTGTTTTATGAAAAGATTTATATTGGCAGGATTGTTAGCTTGTTTCATAAACATGCCTACTTTCGCCATCCAAGAAAGAAGTGAAAACATTTTAATCGGCGAAAATTGTAACGTTGCAGAAATAACACCTACGCAATGGCGACCAAAATATGCGTCACCCCTAAGAATTGAACAAGCTCTACCAGAGGATCTCATAAATGAAATTTATGCTGAATATATGACCCGTATAAGAAATATATGCGACGATATTTTTTTTAGATTAAATGCAAGAAATGTTGCACCAAATTCATTGGTTGTATTTGATGTCGATGGCACAGCGCTATACGCATCTAGTGGATTAAAAAAACTTAACCCATATCATAGATTTAGGTTATTGCCTCCAATAGAATACGTATTAGCCCTATATAAAAAATTAGTTGAGTTGGGATACAAAATAATTTTTCTTACAGGGCGCCAACTACAACAACCTCAAGCATTTGATGTAACCAACTACAACTTAAATGCAAGTGGATATAAAATCTTTAAGCAACTTATAATGTATCCATATTCATTTACACCAGAAGTATCGGAAGACGATCAATGTCTTCAAATATCAGAATGGAAAAAATCACAATTAGAAGACCTCGTGAAAAATAAAGGCTACACACTATGCGGTTTTATTGATGATGAACCACTGAATATAGATCCAGACAATCCAAATCATTTCAAAATTCCAAACCTTTTAACAATAGAATACGAAGCAAGAATTTATCTTGATAGATAAAATTCAAGTTATTAATCACATACAACAAAGTAATCTCTAAACGAAATGTTTATGTTTTTTATAAAACCATAAACATTTTATAATTGAAGGAAATATTTATGAAAAAATATATTTTATCCGGATTGTTATCTCTTGTTGCTACTACACAATCTTTTGCAATGGAAGGCGCTGGCGAAACGTTAGTTGAAACAGAAGCACAAACCACTATCAGAGAAGCTAATCCTGCTCCAATAACACTTATGGAAAATATACAACTGCTCCTACCAGAAGATCCAGTAATTCGTGCTAAAGTAATAAAACTAGCCTACCTTTTATACACAAGTGAATTTACTATGAAATTTATAGACATTCTTGAGTCGCTAACAAAAGAAAATATTGATCCTAAATCATTGGTAGTTTTTGATATTGACGATACAGCACTTTATTCAGTATCAACGCTGCAAATACTCAGTCCTGAAGCCCATATAACTAACCACTTAAATCTCCCGCCAATCGAGACAATTTTAAATCTTTATAAAGAAATAAAAAAATTGGGATACAAAACCATTTTTCTTACAGCCAGATCAGAGCATCTTCTGATGGCCGGAGACTTTGCAAACATACCAGTAACAGAAGCAAACCTAAGGCAAGTTGGATACGAAAATTTTGAAGGTGTTTATTTTTATCCAAATTTTTTACCAAGCGCCACACCCATCGAATTAGCACATTTAATAGCAGAATGGAAGCAAGAAACCATGCTTGAATTAGAAAAAGAACAAGGTTTCAAAGTCTGCGCCTTTCTTGATGACGACGGAATGAACATAAACCCAGCAGACCCTAGACACTTCAAGATTCCAGGTTTTAAAGAAGTATTACTGAAATTATTACAAACCCTACCATCAAAAAATCCATCACCAGTGACAGCAACCCCACAATAAATACAAATATCACAACATCTTGGTGAATAAGCCTTGGTCTGTTTATAATAATAAAAACAAACCCCAAAAAACAGATTAAACGCATTGGGTATAAAATGGAGTTCAAATTGTTTAGTTGCCAAAAAAATCAACCAACATTAAAGACTAAGCACGAAAAAATTAATAATATATTATTAATTTTTTCGTGCTTAGTCTTGTTAATCGCATCCACAAAGACTAATGCATTTGCCATGAACACGAGCTCAGAATCATCACTGGTAAAGCAAAACTCTACACACTTACTCAAGCTTGATGATTTAATGTCACTAGACCATTCACTAAGATCTATGGTAACAGCCGAAATTTTTCAAAATTATTATGATCAAGTTGCTAGGAAGTGCGATGAAATTTACACACTCCTAAGTAAAAAAAGAAGACCCACTCGCTATGCTGTATGTTTTGATATAGATGACACATTAGTCTATTCAACACAGACAATAGAATTTGTATACCCAAATTTTTTCAAAAAATTAAATATACCCATTGCTATACCGCCAGTATTAAATCTATTTAACAAACTAGAAAAATTAGGATTTAAAATATTTTTAATAACAGCGCGAAACTCAGAAGAAGCCTGGCTAACTGAAATCAATCTTGAACGGGCAGGTTATGAAAATTTTGAGCGTATTTATTATTATTACAACACCTTACCGAGTCAAAGAACCATTACAGCAACACCTTATGATATCGGAAGATGGAAACAACAATGTCTTCGCAATATATCCTCATCTGACGTTGAAGTCTGTGCATTTATTGATGACTCTACATATAATATTGATCCAAATAATCCAACCAACTTTAAGTTGCCAATAATAGAAGAAGTTGAACAAGAATACTTAAGGGTCATTCAACGACAATTACAAACATCCAGCGCAAGTTAAGATGAATAGACGACCACAAACCCTGCCTCTTGCCATTTTTTTATAACCATCTCAATCACGCCGTCATCAAAACAAATAGCAATACAGCAATCACCACCTCCTGCGCCTGACAGTTTTGCTGCAGCACCCAAATTCCCTGCAATATCTGCCATTTTTTCAAGCTCCACCGTTGCTATGGCTGCCCCTGACTGATCGCTTAGGTCCTTGAGAATTTTGCGATTTTGTTTTATTAAATTTAATATTTCTTTTTCAGCACACTCTTTTTGCCCGCAAGCATTTAATTCTACAACAAGTTTTAAAACCACATCGTCTATTGAATTAATTATTCGATTATAGTCAATAGGATGATTTCGCTTAAATACAAAACCCTTTTTGGCTAGCTCAGTTGTTGATGCGCTGTAACCTACAAAACCTGCCGCCAAGTGAAAATTTTGCGGCATCTTGATTGTACTAATATTCAACAGGTCCCAGTTTTCTAAAACAATCTTACAAAGGCTTACACCTCTTTGAATTTGTTTAATCAACCATTCAGTATCAAATCTTTTATAAACAATAGCCTGGCCAAAAGTCGCCGCTGCAATATCAGCTCCACTTCCAATGCTTTTTTGATACAAGTAGTGCGCAATTGTTGCAAGTTTAAAAATAGTCATTAAATCTTCTGGCTGCTTATGCAAAGCCAAAATAGCTTTGACAACTGCCACAGCTACAGAAGCACTGCTTCCCAAGCCGGGTTTAACAATTTTACCATTATCAAGCTTGAGCGAAGATATTTCTGAATTGATTAAAATTTTAAAAAATTTTAACTCAACCCCAAGCTCATCCAAATAAATCAAAGTTTTTTCTATTGCAAGACGAGCCAATTCAATCTTGGATAAACTGTTTTCATTTAATTTACTTGTAATACAAATAACCCCACCTTGGTACACAAAATTTATTTCATTCAAATCTAAATCAGGAGCGGATAAATAATTACATTCAGTTTCTTCAACCAACACCTCAACGAATTTATTTATGGGCAAGACTATGCAGCTTTTATTGTTCTCAAGAATGCTCCACTCACCGGAAAGAATAAGCTTGCCTGGAACTTTGATGCTTAACACTCATTTCTCCAAATTTACTAAACAATCATTTCAACGACAGGATCGGCTGCAACTTTGCTTGTTAAAATATTTTTTACGACAGATTCTTGTTGTAAGCGATTTTTAATAAAAGACACATCCTTGTCAAGACAAATCACCTTAACATTTGGGCCTGCATCGATTGTATAAAAGCAAGGAACTTTTTGATTTTGGAGTTCCAAAACTGTATCAATAACTTTATGCGTAGAATCAGTCCAATAATTTATGGGAGGATGGGCTGTCCACATTGTTTTGTGCATATCAAGACAATCAAGCTCAGCCAAAAGGCCAACTTTAATAATATTTTTTGCAGCTATGTTGTTCTGCATAAGCGGCAAATTAGTTTCAGAATCTTCAACCCATGTTTTGTAAAATGGACTGGTTTGCAAAGAATTCTGCATAGCCTCTCGAGAGCTAATCAACTTTTGTCCAGAATCAGTAACTACAATAAGAACTCTAAATTCAGGCCAATGCATGTGATCAAATATTTGCTCTGCAAAAGAATCACGCCCATCATCACTCACGCCCTTGTTCCATAGAACAAAGCCTCCGAAAACCGATCTACATGCAGAACCTGACCCCTGACGAGCCAAAATTGAAAGTTCCCGATTACTCAAGTTTAAACCACATAATTTATTTACAGCCAAGGTCAAAGCAGCAAATCCGCTTGAACTGCTAGCAAGCCCTGCCGCTGTAGGAAAATTATTTTTGGTATTAACCACAAAATATTTTTTTAAATTTAATTTTTTTCTCAGTAAATCAAGAAATGTGGAAATTTTATGAACCTCGCTCGGACTTGCAGCAATATCATCAAATAAAATATAATCTTTACCGTCATCAACAAAAGACAATTCCGTCTTTGTTTCAAGAGCATCTAACGAAACCGATAAACTACTTTTAGTTGGTAAAAACAAATTTTCATCACGCTTGCCCCAATATTTAATCAAAGCAATATTAGCATTCGCTCGAGCTAAAACTTTTTTCATTTTATCAGACCGATCATTTGAACAAAAAACAGACAAGTAGCCACACAGGCCCAACAAAGAAAACAGAGTCAAACCGGTCCAACAATCCGCCGTGACCAGGCAACAAAATACCCGCATCTTTTAAATCTTGACTGCGCTTTAAAAAAGAAACAAACAAGCCGCCAAAAAAAGCCACTACAGTAATAAGCGCTGCAAACAAAATATAGCTTAAACAATTAACAGCCCAGTAAGGACTGTTGAATAAATCAATGTTTACCTTTGGAAGAAACCAAAAATTAAATAAACACACACCTAAAAAACCACCAATAAAACCTTCCCACGTTTTACCAGGACTTATTATTGGCGTCATCTTATGTCGTCCAATAGACTTACCTACCAAATACGCAAAAGTATCTGCGGCCCAAGGCGCAAAAAATGGATACATTGGTATCCAGATATTTTCACTGTGATATAGGTTATTAAGCGCAATTAAACTCAATATCGACAATCCGGGATAAACAACGCTCGCTGAAAAATAAAATAAAGAATTTGTTTTTATTAGGCGAGGTAACTCAAATACAAAAATTAGAAAATACAAAGCAAACATCAAAAATATAAATAACGCTTGCGAATGAAAATACGCCCAGCCAAAACAAGTCAACAGAGCTACGGCTGTTAAAATTCTTTTAAAAAATTCTGCGCTGAATAGAAATATTTTCATTGTAAACCACTTTCCCTAAACAAAGACCACATCCATCTGCCTTCACCAGTGTTTGCTCGGGATTTGGGTTATCCAAAATACTTTGGATAAAATCAACCGACAAATCCTTACGACGAGCAACATCTAAAGCATACCCTATCATTCTACGAATTTGAAATCGTAAAAAAGACTTTCCTTTAATTGTTACCAAATAGGCATCAAATCTTGATATTTTTTTTAGATTAATACTATCTATCTTACGCACAGGAGACTTATCCTCATCTGGCGAAATTTTGCAAAAAGAACCAAAATCGTGCTCACCTAAATAAAATCCCAGGGCTTGATTAAATTTACCCCAGTCAACCGAATCAACACTTCTATAATACCAACCAAACCTGGATATAAAAGGTGATGGTTGTTTTAAAAACAGAGCATAATAATAGGTCTTTTGCAAAACATTTGAACAAGGATTTATGTACATAGGAATACTTTCTATGCTTCTAATTAAAATACTTCTAGGCAAAGCATTATTCCATGCATAAAGAATTTGTGCTGCATTAAGTTTTAAATCCGTAGAAAAAACAGCTACCTGCCCCAGGGCATGCACACCAGAGTCAGTCCTTGAAGCACCAACTATCCCAACTTCACGTCCGAATGTCATTTTAAAGGTATTTTGTAAAACAGATGTCACCGTAATGTGCACTGGTTGAATCTGCCAGCCAAAAAAGTCTGTACCATCATAAGAAACAATAATTTTAAAATTTTGCATAATTTTCCGTTAAATTTTTAATAAAAAAAACCCCCATCCAGACGAACGTCTTGGACAGGGGAAATGGAGGTTATCAAAAGAAATTTTTATCATAATCTATTTCAAAACACAATATAAATTTTATCCGATGCCAAAACAAAATGCAAACGGTTTTTTATCGTCTAATTCGTTGTTTTCAACCAGAGATAAATGTCTAATAGAAAACATAGCGCTTTTTGTTACTACTGGCGTGAAATAATTTCAGTGTATAATTTTTTACATTGCTCAATCGAGCCATCTAAGGAAAATGTACTATAAACCATTTTTTTATTTTCCATTCGAATTTTTTCAACAAGCTTATTATCCTGCTGGAGCCTTCTAAAAACATTTGCCATCAAATAAATATTATTCGTCGGCACAAAAAAGCCATTTATTCCCTGTTTTATTACATCGTGAGTCAAAGCATTATGTGTTGTAACAACAGGCACTCCAAACACCATGGCCTCCAATAGCGCTATAGAAAGTCCTTCGCTCTGGGAAGACAACGCAAAACAATCAAATAATGAATAAAATCGAAACGCATCATCTCTTTGGCCAACAAAAATAACTTTTTCACTAATTCCAAAGGAGTCAACCAAAGTCTGAAGATTTTGCATCTGCGACCCGTCACCGACCAAACAAAGCTTCGTATTATTAAAACGCCCATCACCAACAAAGCTTTTCGCAAACAATGCAAATGCATTGACCAACACATCATAAGACTTTATTTTTTCCAAACGTCCAACGGCCCCTATAACAAAATCGTCGGCAGCAATTCCAAGATCTTTTCGCGCCAGAGGATTTTGCAAAGCCAAACATTCCAGCGATTTAGCATCGATGCCATTGTTTATGGTAACGACTTTAGCTTTAAGCTTTTCTATTTGTTTTATATTTTTTACTTTGCTTACAATATTATTTACAAAATTACTCTTGGCCTGCTCAGAAACAGCAACAAATTTAGCCGGTATACAAACAGTCAAACGATCAAGAAAATTTCGAAATGCACCCTCATCAAAACTATTTCCATGAATATCGCAAATCACAGGAATGTTTAATTTTTTCGCAACTAACCGACCAAAAAAATTCGCCGACCAACAAGCTGTATGAATTACATCTGGCGAAAGGTGCTTAATAAGCTTGCACAGTCTGAAGTAACAAAATGGATCATATCTATAAACAATGCCCTGAATATTGAATGTTTTTATACCTAGAGCATTTATTTTTTCTACGTTAGCACCGTGGTGAAAATATATAACAAAATGCTCATCATTATCTTTAACAACTTTTGACAAAAAATTAAGGAGCGCTGACTCAGCGCCCCCAATTTTCAAACCACTAATAACGTGGACTATTTTCATAGATTAACTCTCGTCATCACCATCTTCAATATCAGGTACTGGTGCATCCGTAACATCGTTATCACGATCTTTTGTAAAGAAGCTTTGTAAACGTTTGCTTCGTGAAGGATGTCGCAACTTGCGCAAAGCCTTAACCTCAATCTGACGGATACGTTCACGAGTCACAGAAAAATCTTTACCGACTTCTTCAAGAGTATGTTCTGATGCAACGTCTATTCCAAAGCGCATCTTAAGAACTTTTTCTTCTCGAGGAGTCAATGATTTAAGAACTTCGCGAACTTTTTCTTTGAGATCGTCGTTCACAACAGCATCAACTGGCGTGTAATCATTCTCGCCTTCAATGAAGTCTTTTAGATAAGTGTCTTCACTATCACCAACAGGAGTCTCAAGTGAAACGGGCTCTTTAGATATCTTGATAATGTTTTTAATTTTTTTCTCATCCAAATTCAACATCTTTGCAAGTTCAGTATAAGACGGTTCACGTCCATATTCCTGAACGTATGTACGAGTAATTTTATTAATCTTGCTCAATGTTTCCACCATGTGAACAGGAACACGAATTGTTCTTGATTGATCAGCAATAGCACGTGTAATAGCCTGTCTTATCCACCAAGTTGCATAAGTTGAAAACTTAAAACCTCGTTCAAATTCGAATTTTTCAACCGCCTTTAACAAGCCAATATTTCCCTCTTGAATCAAATCAAGGAAATGCAATCCACGATTAATGTATTTTTTAGCTATGTTAACAACAAGTCTTAAGTTTGCTCGAGCCAAGTCGTCCTTTGCCAACTTATCCTTGTGCTGAGCAACGCTAAATTGTCTAAACAATTTAAACATTCTTTCCTGGGGTAAACCTGACTCAGCCTCTGTTTTTTTGATAATTTTAGCAGCACTACGAGAAACTGTTTCAAGCTGTGCAATCTGCTCTAAATCATCAGGTTTTGGCGCTGAAAGCTTATTATAAAACTTTAGCTTTTCATCGGCAACTGAGGCCTCGCTCTCTTTTTCCTGAATTTTTTTGATAAATTTTTCTATTTTTTTACCAAGTTTTTTTATGAACTTAATTGAAAACGAAACGCTTCTGATAACATCAGCGATTTTATTTTTATTTTCCTCGACCTTACTTAGCATCTCTTTTTTCTTTTTTTCATCGCCAAGAAGAGCTCGATATGATTTGTAAATCTTGTCTTCGTTTTCTACTAAATTTTTCATTTTGGTTATGATTTCCAAAAATTTGACTCGTTCCTGATCAAACTTAGGTGAATTATCTTCGTCAAAATCGGAAAATTGAATAATTTCTTTTAAAAACAAAGAGTCTTTAACAACGCGTTCTTCAAGTCCTATAAACTCCTTTGCCACAAAAGGAAATTGCGCGATAGCGTCAACAGACTCTTTTTTACCTTCTGCAATTTTATTTGCAATAACTTTTTCAGTTGTTTTATTTAAAAGAGGTATCTTGCCTATTTCTTTTAGGTATAACTTAACCAAATCGTTCAACTGACTAGGCTCAGCAATTCCTCTAATTTTTTCTAATTCTTTATCAAGACCATCGTCATCAGATAAATCGCCAGAAAGCTCAGCACCTTCCAACGATGCTTCTATATCAGGCTTAAAACCCTCAAAGTTGCCGGCTGTTCCTTCGGAGACACTTTCAAATGTAACAGGCTCGGCCTCAAGTTCTTCTTCTAAAATAAGGTCTATATTTTCACGCTCCAACAAACGCAACAATTCGTTTGCATCTTCTTCTTTTAATTTATTCTTTTGATTAAAAGTAAGAAGCTCTTCGTAAGTTATAACACCTTCGCTGCGACCTTTTTCAAGCAATGAGTCAACTAGTTTACTTACCTGAGAAAGTGACGTACCACCATCCTCAAAAACTTCTTTCGATTCTACAGACTTTTCTAAACCCTCCTCAAGCTCCAGCCCAACGTCCTCACCCCTGTCTCTCATCATATCGGAACTATCAGAATCTACAGCAGCCTGAATCTTTAACAGATCTTTTTTATTTAAAGGTTTTGAAATATTTTTTTTCTGTTGAATAATTTTATCCTGTGTAGGCGAACTTTCCCTTGTTTTAACAATCGACTGCTTAGTCGCTATTGTTTTTGTTTCAGCTTTTTTTACAACAGGTTTTGATTCAATTTTTTCTGATATTTTTTTAGCAGCAACCACTTTTGTTGTCACTTTAACAGCGCCACCACTTTTTTTAGTTACAACTGGACTCTGTTTTTTTTGTTCAACAATTTTTGAAGGCTTGATTGCTTTGGAGGTAGTAACCTTACCCTTAGCAACAGGTTTCGCGCTTTTGTGCTTTACAATTTTGGATGTACTTGGTGCTAGTTTTGCCTTGGATGGCTTAACTTTACTAGAAGCTTTTTTCGCCACAGGCTTTGATGATTTAACTTTTTGCAATTTCTTTTTAGCAACTGGACGAGCCGCCTTAGCAAGTACTTTTGCTTTTTTCTTGGCAACCTTAACCGTGCTTCTAGCACGAACATTTGCACTTTTTTTAACAGCTGTTTTTTTGCTGACTGTTTTCTTGACAGCAGATGATTTTTTTACCGCTCGACTAACCTTTGATGCAGCCTTCTTAACAGCTTTTTTAACAATTTTCTTTTTTGCCGCTTTTTTCATACCAGTAACCCCTTGTTCTTAAGCCCCTGCTTCAAATTTGCAAACTTTGTAAACAATTCCTCGACTTTACCCGTATCACCCTGCTGTTGCGCCTTTAATAACTCATCTTTAAACCCTAGCGACAAGCGCTTCCAATTGTGCTTACAAAACCTCATAACCAATAAATCAAAAAAATCTTTGGAACATTCGGCTTCGCTATCAAAACACAATTTGGTCAACCAGGGATGGAATTCCTTATCAACCATCTGCAAAAGTTTATCCCAAGAACTGGACTCGCTCTTTGGCTGAGCCTTTGTAAGTTCTATTTTTTCTAACAGATACTTTGCATGCTCGGAGAAATAAGGAATTAGTTCTTTTTCTATGCTTAATACTTCCTTTTTGCCCATGCTCCCGATTATAGCAGAAAGCATTTTTTCTTCTAGTAAAGAAATCTCTTTTTTATCATCAGAAACACCGCCAGCTACCTGAGCTGAAAAGGCTTTATTTGAAACGCTTTTTTGCTCATCAACAGGCTGAATTCGAACAACCTCATTAGGTTGAATAGATAAAAACAAATCTTTTACTGATTGAAAAGGAAGCTGCATAACAGAGGCCGCCTGTTGCAGCAATAGATCACGCTTAAAAGGATTATCTACCTTTCCAATAAGTTTGACAATTTTTTCGGCCAAATTCATCTTGTCCGCTAATGGCCGAGAGGTAAAATTTTCAGCAACAACTTTAACGAAAAATGTAAAAATATCACTGGCCTGGGAAATAAACTCGTTTAAATCCCCGCCATCACCCAAAAAAGACGCTGGATCCTGGCCTATGGGGAGCACAACAACTTTTAGCTCGAGGTTTACATCCCAACACATTTCAGTAATGCGTACCATGGCCTTTTTACCGGCAGCATCACCGTCATACGTAATGTACAAAGTTTTAGCAAACCGTGAAATTAATTTTAGATGATCAATGGTACACGCAGTCCCTAATGTCGCGACTGTATTTGTGTATCCATGCTGAAACATGGATATACAATCCATATAACCTTCAACTAAAAATGCTTCCTGTGAGTCAACAATAGCTTTACGTGCCAAATCAAATCCAAAAACAAGCTTACCTTTGGAGAAGCCCTCATTTTCTTTGCTATTGTAGTATTTGGGTCTTTGGTCATTAGCTCTAAAAATTCGACCACCAAATCCACAATAATGGCCTGTAGGATTTTTGATTGGGAAAAGTATACGCTCCTCAAACGGCGAGTATACAACTGAAGTACCCTGAATCAAAAAGCCGCTATCCAAAAGTTCCTTGAGTAATACTCCTTGGCCCGACATTTCTTTAATAAAATTATTTATACCAACAAGACCGCCAGGAAAATACCCGAGTTTGAAATTTATTATCTCATTTTCCGACATTTTTCGATCTGTTAAATACTTTTTTGCATCAGTAATACTCAATAATTTTTTATGAGTCCAGTCTGCAATGATCTTACAAACTCGATAATAATTGTCTCGTTCACCAGCTACCTTTGCAGCATCTGCTCCAGACTTTGAAAGTAAATTAGGAGGTACAACCAAATTATTTTCTTCAACCAAATGCTGCGCTGCCTCTATTTGTGTCAAGTTTTCGGCCTTTGCTATAAAGGCTATAACGTCACCAGATGCATGGCACCCAAAGCAATAAAAAATTTGTTTATCTGGACTCACAGTAAAAGAAGCATCAGTCTCCACATGAAATGGGCAAGATGATTTGAGATATGATCCAGCGGGTTTGAGTTGCACATATCGGCCAATCGTATCCTGAATAGATACATTGGCCTTAACAAAATCAAAAAGCGTCATTTACTTTGTTTCCTAAAGCTAACCCAAGCAAGACAAATCAATGAAACAACAAACCCCTTAAATGACAAAACTTGTGATGATGATAACCTAACAAAGTCACCAAAAAAACTAATGAATGTTTCTTGGTCACCCCGCCAAAAATCAATCGTAAATCTCACAGTATTTTCAAAAACCAAATAAGAAAAGGCAAGTTGCCCAGCTTTTTTAAAATATCGCTTCAAAACAAACATCAAACCAAAAACAATGAGCATTGCTATGCTCGTATAAACCTGCGATGGATGTAAAGGTACATTTAACGGAGCCACGCCAAATTCATTGGTAAAAGTAACAGCCCATGGCATCCAAGCCGGAGCAGCACACCCATGACAACATCCAGCAAAAAAACATCCAAACCTAGCAATACTTTCAAACAATGGTGCATACAAAGCCGCAATATCCAACGTTGGTAAAATAGCGACCCTTTTCCACCACAAAAAAACTGGAATCGAAATGGCGACGAGAGTTATCGAACCTAACAAAACAAGGCCACCAATCCAGGGTAAAAAAATGTCTAAAGGATTTTCTGCAAATAAGTCCCAATGTTGAAGAACATAAAAAAGTCTTCCACCAGCAATACCTGCAACCAATCCGACAAAAATTGTATTCAAAAAAACATCGTCTGGAATAATGTTTTTACGTTGAGGGTTGCGAAACAATAACCAAGAAAACACAAGAAATCCTACCGCAATCATTAAACCATAACCATGGACCCATAGAGGTCCGTATAAATGTAACACTCGTGGGAACATCAAAAATCTCCTAAAAAGTAAGGCCATTATTTTCGGATGAGTATAACATACTTGAAGGCTTTTTACTGAAATTAAATTGTTGGTTACTTACCAGCTCCAGTTAGACAGTTATAACCCTTTTTCATAAGAAGCTTAAAGGCCTGGGGCTGAACGCCCAACTTTAGATAATTATTAATAATTCTTGCTGTTTTTTCTGGTTTAACTGAAGAAGAATCAATAATTAAATCATACAAACCATGAGCATGAATTCTTTTGTACTGAGACTCTGCGTTTCCAGTTACCCGGTTGCCTCTCAACTTCTCACGCTTTTTCAGTTCCTCAAGCGGTGCATAAATACCGACAAAAACAACTGTATAATCTTCGGCAATCCGTGCAACAATCTCATCAAGATTTTCTTTGTTTGAAATATATGTATCAACAATAACATTTTTTCCAGCGCGAGCTAATTTTTCAACGTTAGCAACCAAACCAAAATCAAACTCACAGCCCGTTTCTTTTTTTATTTGCTTCTTGCGTTCACTTAAAATATCTTCCTGCTCTTCTTCAGAAAAGGTATCGTCCCAAATACCCATGAGCTTGTTATCATCAACACCCTCCTTAAGGCTGAGCAACATTTTTTTCTGTGTAGAATCGTTTTTAATCAACGCATCAAGCATTAATTGATGAATAGACGCATCAAGACTGATCCCAACAAAATCTTTTCGCAATTTTATAAATTCACGAGAAATACTTGATTTACCCGAACTTGATGCACCGTTTAACCAAACGATAACACCTTTTTTAGGACTTTGTTTATTGCATCCGAATAAAAACATCGACCCTAAAAACAACAAATGAACAAAGAATATAAAATTTAACACTTTGCCAAATTTAAAACTCATAAATAACATCGCAAAATCCCCCATAACTAAAAATTTTAAACTTGTTTTTATAATATTATCCAAAAATCTCCCAAGTCAAGCAGACATTTTTTATACAAATTCTTTTATTTTTGTAAAAATCTGGGTAATGTAAAACCGATGTAAGTGTTCAATAAAGGAGTTAATATAAAGGAGTAATGATGAAAAACAAAATATCCAAACTTTTATGCACCTTGTTTTTGTTTGGTCTAACATGCCCAGCCATGGCTGTAGATGCAACACTAAAAGCAGCCACAAAAAAAGCTGCACCAAAACCAGCCCCTGCGAAGAAAGCAGAATCTAAAAAAGCTACACCTAAAGCTTCAACAAAAAAGACACCCGCAGAAATTGAAGCTTTGAAAGCAGCTGGCAAAGCAATGTCCGCAGAGGAAAAAAAGGCAGCGCGTGACAAACGTAAAGAAGACAGCAAGGCAAAAAAAGAAGTAGCTAAAGCAAAAGCTGCAACAGTCAAAAGCGCAATGACAAAGGGTGGAGCTAAACCAACACCTGTAAAAAAAGCTGAATCCAAAAAATCTGCTACAACAAAAGCAGTAAGTACATCTAAGGCCACCTCAACAAAAGCTACAGGCATTAGCAAAAAAGGTATGTCAATTAAAAAAAGAGATCTTGGTGAACCAACCCCATCAATCACACCAAGACTTAAAATGATCGGTAAATTTACAACCGATGAAACTTTTAAAAATGACTCTGCAACTTTGCAAGAAATTCTTCCAAGCGTAAAAGCTGGAAGTGGTGCTGATAAACAAAACTACTACAATGCTCTTCTTCGTTGGGGCAAAAGAATCGGCAGAGCACCTTTGACCAAGCCTGAACACTTTACTGAAGGATTAAAGGTTGTAAATTTTGCTCTAAAAAGTCCTGACATTTTTACAAAAAAGCAACTTAAACAAGTAAAAATGTTGAAAAAACTTACTACAACAAGAGAAGCAAAAGCCCTCGGCAAACCTTTACCTAAAACAACAAAAGCAAAAACCACTAAAGTCAAAAAAACTCCTGAAGAAATCGCTGCTTTAAAAGCCAAAGGCCAAGCAATGACGGCTGAAGAGAAAAAGGCTGCACGTGAAGCACGTAAAACAGGAAAAAAGGCCTCTAAATCTAAAAAGGCCAAATCTACAAAAGCTCCAGTGAAAAAAGGCGCATCTGCTAAAACAGCAGGCACACCTAAGGCAACAACAAAAAAACCTGCCGCTAAAAAAGCAGCAACCAAAAAAACTCCTGAAGAAATTGCTGCATTGAAAGCCAAAGGCCAAGCAATGACGGCAGAAGAGAAAAAAGCTGCTCGTGATAAACGTAAAGATGATAGCAGAGCCCAAAAATCAGCTAAAGCAAAAAAAGCTTCTACAACAAAACCTGCTGAACCAGCGAAAACGCTCGCTCCAGAAGCAACTCCAGTAGCCACACCAGATGTCACTGAAGCCGCCACACCTGCCGCTGAAGCCGCAAAACCAGCTGCAAGCGCAAAGTTTAAAGTAGAAACAAAAGGCCCTGAAAGCATGAAACGCAAAAAAGCGGGCGCAAAGAAAACGGCTGAAGAAATCGCTGCTTTAAAAGCTAAAGGCCAAGCAATGACAGCGGAAGAGAAAAAAGCTGCTCGTGATAAACGTAAAGATGATAGCAGAACCCAAAAATCAGCTAAAGCAAAAAAAGCAGCTACAGCTAAACCTTCTGAACCAGCGAAAACACTCGCTCCTGAAGCAACACCAACTGAAGTTGAAGCAGCTGCATAACCAACTTATTTGAAGAATAAAAAAAATAAGGGCCATGATTTTTTAGTGGCCCTTATTTTTTTTACAAAGACTTGACCTATCAAAATACTTTCCATAACATCAAAATATTCGAATAGTAAGAAATTAGGGGAGTAGTAATTTTTTTAAAAAAGAGGAGATTCGTAAGATGAACCGCACACATTTTTTGGCCAAAAGCCTTTTAATCCCCGCTCTATTAATGACAACTTCGGCATTTGCAACAACATACACAAGACGCACACACTTTTCACCTCGTCCTGTCGGAACGAACTTGGCAATGGAATATTCAACATGGCATGACAAAATTTTGAAACCTCACAAAGATTACATCCACAGTCACGCACAAATCACAGGTTTTTATCAAAGCTCAATGAAAAGTAATAACCTTGGAAAATATTTTGGCATAGGCAACGGAAGCAATTCATTTACGGTAGGCACTGGCACAACAAAAGATATTTTAGGGAAATACTTAATTCACTCAGCAACTGGTGGTACTGAAGTTGCCGGTAAAGTTACATTTGATCCAAAGCAAGAAGTTTGGGGTACAAGAATTGATTACTTCCAAGACGTAAACTCACCTGTCAAAGATCTTTATTTCAAAGCTAGCCTTCCATTGGTGTATGTCAAAAATGACGTTCATATGAAAATTTCTGATGAAACCAAAGGAACAATTGGAACCGCAGTAGCACAATATTCTCTACAAGATTTTTTCAAAGGCGGAATCGACATTACAAGTGATGCTGCTAACAAACAATCACCTCTTACCAAAGGCAAAATCAACGGCAGACGCACAGCCACAGGAATTGCCGACATTGACATGGCTCTTGGTGCAAAACTTCTTGATCGCGAAGAATATCAATTATTTTTCAACCTTGGCATGACAATCCCAACAGGCAAAAAAGTTCGCAGTACATATCTTTACGAACCAAACACAGGGAATGGCCAACACTTCGCAATGGGTTTTGGAATTGACGCTGGTGTAAATCTTTGGAAAACAGACAAAGCTTGCTTGCACTTGCTTGGTGCATTGAACTACCGTTATCTTTTCCAATCAACAGAAGAACGAATCATGGGCCTCAAAAATTTGAACATGGCTCACTACTACCTGGCAGGAAAAATTGGTCAAAGCCAACAACCAATATTCCCTGCATCAAACATTCTTGCTACGCCTTTGAAAGTTAAACCTGGTAATCAATTTGATTTCTTGGTTGACCTTTCATTCAAGTCAGGCGGTTTCATAATTGATCTTGGATACAATGCTTTCTACAAAGATCAAGAATCAGTTTGGGTTAAAGGTTGGGATGATTCAGCTTATGGTATTGCTGCTCAAAATTACGCAACAAACAGTACAACTGTATTTGCGGCTGAAACAGCTCTTACGCAATCTATTTTCGACCTTGACTCCGTCAAGAACCCATCACAGTTCACACACAAGTTTGTTGGTGGACTTGGTTACGGTTGTGACCTAGCCAAAAAATGGCCTGGAACAATTGGGCTTGGTGGTTCTTATGAATTTGCACAAGACAACTCAGCGATGGAAAACTACGCACTTTGGATCAAGGCTGGGATTTCATTCTAAGAAAATAACCATCACCTGAAAAATATTCAGGTAAAAAGTTTAGGCCGCCGAAAATTAATCCGGCGGCCTTTTTGATTCAAACAAATATTTTGATGTAACCAATATTTTTTATTTTGTAAAAGTTGCCTGTTTTGCCTTGATAGCATCTCTTAACTGTTCAACGCTTGTTGCATCTTTTTGATCCGCAGGTACTATCTCATCGCAAACATTTAACAAACCTAAAAGGGCATCAACCTCTTCTTTGGTTTTTATAGTATTTACCCATGCAGCATAACCGCATTGCTTCAAACCAAATGGACTTGCACATTTGTCCCATGTAAGTAAAAAATCTAACACAGACTTAAGACCAGCCTCAACACGCAATTTGATTTCATCTGTCCAAGTGGCTTCATGAGTTTCTTTATTTTTATGTTGCAACTCTCCAACACGGAGAAGCAAATCAGCAATATTTTCTTTAACTACAAACATAATTTTATTTAATGTACCGCTTACTTTAACTAACCCTTTTGGCTCACGGTACTCGTCAAACTCACGTAAATATAATTGAGCTAAAACTTCATCATACTTTATAGGCTGTGGTTCAACTTCTTGAACAGGCTGTTTGACTCGTTTTCTCCAAGTACGTTGAATTTTTGTGGCGGCTTTATCTTGATTGTGGAATTTGATGTAATCATCAGCTATGTCGCCAAAACCATTAATCCACTCTTGGTAATAATCTACTGTTGAAGCAACACTACCAACGTTGGGTTGTGCAATATGCCTATGTTTTTTTCTCCAGGCTCGTTGAATAGTTTTAGCTGCAAGACCTGGATCTTCATCTTGTCGTTCCGCAACGCTAGCCATTTGAGCGGCGTCCTTGAAAGCGTACAACAATTCAGCTTCGTTCACAGAGGCTGCTTGATCCATAGGCAAAACGTCTTCTTCAGCAATATTTTTTTCAGCATTACAATCATCATCGTCATCTTCTTCGCTACGATAAGAACCCTCATCATCATCAATGCAACCATGCCCGTCTTCAGCTTGAGGTTCATCGATAGTTGCATCTTGCGGTGTTGAATCTGGTGTCATAGGTGCTTCTTGTCCAGGCAAAATGTCATCGCCAGAAACAGATAAGTCTTGAGCTCTGGATTCGTTAACGCCTGCGGATGAATCCCCACCAGAAAAATTTTTCATAAAATTTTCAAACGCTTCTTCGTCTTCTGCCTTTTTTACATCATTTGCTTGCTTATCGCCATCTTGGTATTCACCATGATCGCTGTCGTCAATATCGCCAGAATCGCGGACACGCTCCTTTGAAGCCATGCCTCCAGCTTGAAGTTCTCTGTGCGTCAAAATATCATCAGAATGAGAATCGCTTGCGTTAGTTGAATCTGCAGCCACCGAAATAGGACACTGTCCTGGCACTGAAGTCGCAACGCCCTGTTGTTTGGCTTCTGGGTCTTTTGGTGACAAACCACGCGCATCAACACCTCTGTTTCCAAGAGAAAATCCGTCGGATAACCCTTCAGTTGACTCGTCGGTAGCATTTGTATTTTGACCTGATGGCCTTATTGAATTAGGTCTAGGCCTAAATACCGGAGAATGAGATTCACGTGTAAACTTTGGCCTACTTACTGTAAGTTTTTCAGTACGTTCTTGTTTTTTTTCTGCAACCGTTGAAACTGCTTCATGCTCATCCAGTTCAACTTGTGGAGTTGCTGCTGAAAAATGCATAACGGCTGCCACAGTTGCGGCAACGGCTGTACATAGGGCAATAGCCTTAGAAGCAACTGTAGTAAAAAATTGAGACACATGCGCAAAAAAATTTTTCAAAAACATCCGAACAACCTTCCATTTTAAGATAGATTTATAACCTCTTAAAAATCGCACTCAGTTGCTATAAAAGCAACAAAACGCAACATCATATAATTCTATTACAGAATTAAAAATAAATCAAAAACATAAAGAAAACTACAAATTGAATGAATTAATTAAGCTTTTTTAAGAACAACTACTGAATTTCCGCCACCAAAGCCAAAAGAATTCGATATTGCATATTCAAAAGAAGCCGGTCTTGCAACGTTTGGAACATAGTCCAAATCGCATGCAGGATCGGGATTTTCAAGATTTATTGTCGGAGGAAGTATCTGATTTTTAAGAGCAAGCGCTGTAAAAGCAACTTCTGCACCACCAGCAGCTCCTAACATGTGACCTGTCATTGATTTTGTGCTGCTAACCGCAATGTGATTAGCCTTGTCAGGATTTACAAAATCACCAAAGACATTTTTGAGAACCATTGTTTCAAGAGGATCATTCATCTGAGTACCAGTACCATGAGCGTTAACATACCCAACATGAGAAGGAGTAATGTTAGCATCTTCTAACGCAGTATTTATAGCCTGAATAGCTCCACGTCCATCTGGATGCATGGCTGTAATATGAAAAGCATCAGATGTAGCACCATAACCAGCAATTTCTGCATAAATTTTAGCGCCTCTAGCCAAAGCCAGGTCCTTGCGCTCAAGAACCATAACCGCAGCACCCTCTGCAATAACAAAGCCTGAACGCTTTGCATCAAAAGGACGACTTGCTGCAGCTGGATCGCCATCCCAACTCGTAAGGGCACGCATGTTACCAAAACCAGCAATAGTCATAGGTAAAATACAGGATTCACATCCACCCGCAAGCATCTGGTCGGCATAACCATCTCTGATAGCCCTAAAAGCAAATCCGACTGAATCTCCGCTTGACGAACATGCATTACCAACGGCAACTATGGGACCTTGTAGATTCCATTGCATGCTCAACCAACCAGCAGCCTGATTATTGATAATTTTAGGGATAATAAAAGGCGAAACACGACGCAAACCCTCACGCTGCAAACTGTGTACAGCGTCCACAATCCCCGGTAACCCCCCAACCCCCACGCCTAAGTAGACTCCGAAACGATGTCTTAGTTCTGGAATTTGGCAAGAATATCCAGCGTCAGTCATAGCCTCATGCCCTGCCAAAACGGCCAGATGAATAAATCTGTCCGCGCGTGATTGGTTTTTTACTGAAAAAACAGCATCAAGTGCCGCTTTTTCATTTCGTACGAAACCAACAGCTTTACAAGGATAATCCGCCATATCAAAACGGTCTTGTGGACCAATTCCGGATTTTCCAAGCATCAGGGACTGCCAAGCACTGTTAACATTGTTACCAACTGGGGTAACTAGTCCAATGCCGGTTATAACGACATCGCTTCTTTTAAGCATGTAAAATTACTTTGTACGTGATTGATGGATAAGCTCTACAGCTTCTCCGATTGTTTTAATTTTTTCAGCATCTTCATCACGAATTTCGATACCGAATGTTTCTTCAAAATTCATTATGATTTCCACTGTATCAAGAGAATCTGCGCCCAAATCTTTAAATGTAGATTCAGACTTGACGTTTTCAGTAGGAATACTAAGTTTATCCGCAACGATCTGCGCAACTTTTTGAAATGTATCTTCTTTTGTAAAAGCCATAATAAAACTCCTAAACATTAACAGCTTTAATTTGATTTTTTATCAAGAAACACTAGGATAACGAAAAATTATTTTTTTGCTACCTTTGACTCAGATTTTCAGACTAAACGGCTAAAAACTCAAATCATTCCGCCATTGACGCCAATAACCTGCCCGGTTATGTAATCCGCGGAGCCTGAAGACAAAAACAAAATTAAATTAGAAATATCTTCAACGGCACCAAAGCGCTTAAGAGGAATTTTATCAAGGGCATAGGCTTTTAAATTTTCTGGTAATTTTTCGGTCATCTGAGTTTGGATAAATCCAGGCGCAATGGCGTTAACCAAAACATTTCGCCCCGCGTATTCTTGGGACAAAGTCTTTGTGAGAGCAATTATTCCAGCCTTACTGGCAGCATAATTTGCCTGTCCTGGATTGCCTGAAAAGGCGACAACGGAGCTTAGGTTTATAATGTAGCTTTTAGGTTGTTTCATCATACGCTTGATTGCTTGCTGTGCACAAAAAAATGAACCCTTCAAGTTGACGTCTAGCACGAGATCCCAATCTTGTTCTGACATACGCAAAGCCAAGTTGTCTCTTGCCACGCCTGCATTGTTAACCAACAAGTCAAGCGGACCTGAACCTAACAATGCACCAAGCTGCTCAAAACCATTTTTGATAGACTGAACAGAAGATACATCAACCTGAATATATTTGATGCCTTGTTCTGTTAAATCAGCCACAAGTGGACTCGATAAATCAACACAGTCAAAAACATAAACATTATCACCACGAGCCTGCAAAGCATTAACAATTGCTTTACCAATTCCTTGCAAGCCACCTGTAACAAGCGAATTCACGTAATTAAACTCCTGAAATGTCACCACCAGATTTTTCTGATACAACTGGCAGTTCAATTTGTACGACTTCTGGTTGAGCAACTGGTTGAGCAACCACTGATTTCTTTGTTCGTTCTTCTTTTTCTTCTTCAAATTCCGGCTTCATGACTTCTTTGCCAAGCATAGGCAAAAGAGTTTCAAAGTCTTGCGGCGTATTGATGGACATGATTTCTTTTTCTGGCCATTCTCGCTTTAAAGCCTTTGAAAGCTTTCCGCTTGGACCAATTTCCAAAATTATATCGCAATCCTTAAAATGCTGCATTGATGGCCACCAAAGAACGTGTGAACTCATCTGTTTAATCAAAGAATTTTTCATATCTTCGTTTTCGGTAACAGCCCTTGCTTCAATGTTGTTGATCAAAGGAACACTCAAATTTTTGAAATCGACCTTGACCATGTACAATGAAAACTGTGCTTCGGCTTCCTTCATCAAACGTGAATGGAATGCACCAGCAACGTTCAAAGGGATAACCTTGCCCTTGTTTGCCTTTACCTCTTGGGTAATGGCATCTAATTCTGGTAATGTACCAGACACAACTAACTGTTCTGGAGAATTATAGTTAACAATCTCAGCAACAGCCTTGTTATCTGATGAATCATCATACTTATCACAGATTTCTTTTAACTTTTCATACTGCATACCAAGAACGGCTGTCATTGTTCCAGGATACGTTTTTGTTGCAGCGTCCATAAACATGGAACGTTTTTTTAGTAGATACAAAGCATCAGGAAAAGTCATTCCATCGGCGGCAAAAATAGCTGCATATTCACCAGAGCTATGACCAGCAACGATATCAGGAACTATTTCATACTTGGTTTTTAACAATGCATAAATAGCTGAACTAACTAAAAAGATAGATGTTTGTGCGTTAACTGTTTCTTTCAATTCTCGTTCGGATGAAGCAAAGCAAAGACGAACAAAATTATGATCCAAACAACTTGAAGCTTCTTCAAAATATTCCTGAACAATACGTTCTTGGTCGTACAAATCTTTGCACATTCCCAAAACTTGAGAGCCTTGACCAGGAAAAATCATTCCTATCTTTTTCATAAAGCACACCTTTTGAATTTAAATTAAAAAATAACCTCACATTTAAACATCTGCATGGCAGATATTTTTTATAACAAATCAATCAAGCGCTGGATGCGTTTTAATGAGTTTTCTTTACCTAAGATGATGATCAACTCAAAAACCCCAGGGCTTTGAATTCTACCTGTAAGAGCTAGGCGCAACGGTTGCGCTAAATTGACAAGCTTTTCTTGATTCGCCTCGCAAACTGAGTTCGCGCAAGCTAACAAAATATCCTTGTCAAACTCTTTCAAAGAATATAGTTCAGATTTAAAACCATTTAATAACCTCACAGTTTTTTCATTTTTCCATTTATTTATCAAAGTTAAATCAAGGCTGACTGAATCATTTGCAAGTGCAATAACATCCTGAGACAGGTCGAGCAACGAAACGGCTCTTTGTTGATACTCAAAAAATAGTTTTTTCAAGTCATCCAAAGACCAGCAAAGTTTTAACTCTTCAGCCGCTACCTTATTCATTTGCTCTATGGCCTCAAATAATTTTTCAAAGGATGCGTTTCTAATATAAACACCATTGAGCCATTGCAGCTTTTTCAAATCAAAGATCGCACCTTTTTTGTTGACCTGCTCAATTGAAAAATCTTTTATAATTTCTTCTTTTTCAAATATTTCTTGGTCACCCTTAGCCCAACCAAGACGAACAAGATAATTAAACAACGCATCAACCATAAATCCCTGGGCTCTATACTCTTCAACAGCCACGGTTGCATCTCGCTTGCTAAGTTTGTTACCAGCTGGTCCAAGTATCAACGGCAGGTGGGCAAAAATTGGAGCCTGTACCGCAAGCGCATCATAAAGCAATATTTGCTTTGGCGTATTGGAAATATGGTCCTCGCCTCTTATCACGTGCGTTATTTTCATAAAAATGTCATCAACCACTACGCAAAAATTATAAATCGGAGTTCCATCTCTTCTGATTATTATAAAATCATCGAGCTGGTCAACATCAACGCTTATAAGGCCTCTAATCGCATCAACAAATTCAACTTTTTGTTGTTGCGGTAACTTAAACCTGATTGCGTGTGGTTTTTGTAAATCTTCTTTTGTATAAGCCTTGTCTCTACAGGTACCCGGATACTTATGCCCAACACCCTGTTCAAGGTCACTCACAACTTTTTCAGAATCGCGAGGCTCACAAAAACATGGGTAAGCCAAACCTTTTTCCATCAACTCGCGCGCTGCCTTTATATGCTCGTGCACCCGAGACATTTGATAAACGACAGGCTCGTCAGGCAAAAGACCAAACCATTTCAAAGATTCAAGTTGAGAATCCAAATATTCTTTTTTGGACCTGATAATATCAGTGTCTTCAACTCTTAGGCTGTAAATCCCCCCTGTGTGCCTTGCGTATAACCAATTAAATATTGCTGTACGCACGCTTCCTATGTGTAAATGTCCTGTTGGCGATGGAGCAAAGCGTACCCTAGCCTGCGATGTTTTCAAAATTCACCCCAAATTTTATAAGCCAAAAAAGTTTGCTTATTGTTCTGCAGTGATAAGTCTTAATTTAGACTTTACACTTTCTGCATAAACTGAAGGAATTTTTGGATCTCTATCAAACTTCAATAAAAGCTGATTCCAATAATTCTGAGCTTCTGCATACTTTTTCTGGCTCCAGTAATAACCCCCAATGTGATAAAGAGCTTTTTCTTGGGCAATGCTTTGTTGTGTTTCTGCTAATTTTTTCAACAAACCAAAGCCTTCTTGTCTCAAATTTTCTTGGCTGCTATCCATTTGCATCAACGCAAGCTTAACTCTGTAAAAGTCTGCAACATTTTCGTTATCCATTAAGTCAATTGCATTTTGCAAAACCTTAAGAGCTTCTTCATGTTTATCCAAATTCAAAAGAGCATCAGCTTGGTATGCCAAAAACATTGGCGCAAGCGTTGAACTCTTATAATTTTGGTAAGCATCCCTAAAAGCCTCTTCAACTTTGGTCCACTTTTCTTTTTCAGACGTAAATTGCAAAGAGCTAAAATCTGTTTCATCTCTTTTTACTTTTACCGGTGCCTCATAATATTTTAGGGCGCCAATTAAAGTTTGATGAGCTTTAACTTGCAAATTGCGCTTATAAAAATGATAACCAACAACAACGCAAGATAAACAACCCGCAAAAATAATTCCAACTATAACTTGTTTTTTATATTCAATTACCATGCTTACAATATTCTTCATCCAACCTGCATTACCTACTTGTTGTTGCCCATTTTGTTGTGTCTGAATATCCATAAAAACCCTCTCCTGATCGGTAAAAAATTAAATTTTCAAAATACAAACTTTAATGAAGTAAACTATAACTAAATTTAGTTTTTTGTCCAATCTTATTATTTTTTTGCTGCGAAAAGCGTTAAAATACGACACACTCGTGACAATTAGAAATTAAAATCATTTACAATTTGTAACATCCCAGGCGAATTTAACAGCGTTTTCTATATCACTTGATTTAGCACTGCCGTGACAAACAATAACATTGCCATTCACGCCAAGAAGCATAGCGCCCCCAACACTGCAATAAATTTTCTTACCGATAGAATCAATACTTTCGTTGCGTTTTGCGAAATTCATCATCATTTCACAAGCAGCTTCAGTCGTTTTTAGCAATACATTTCCAGAAAAACCATCACAAACAACTACATCAACTTTGTTATCAAATAGATCATACGGCTCGACGTTACCCTGAAAATTTAATTGCGAATTTTTTAACAATAAAAACGTTTCTTTTGTCAGTTTTGAACCCTTGCTATCCTCTTGGCCATTTGAAAGCAAACCTATTTTGGGATTAGTAAATTTTAAAGTTTTTTCTAAATACTCCGCCCCTATGTGCGCGAATTGATATAAATGTTCCGCGCGACAGTCTGTATTCGCGCCAAGATCAAGGGCTAAGTAGCGACCGTTTAACGCAGGTAAAAAGCCCGCAATCGCTGGACGAGCAATGTTTTCATTTCTACCTAACTCAAACAATGAGGCCGCCATGAAAGCGCCAGAATTGCCTGCCGATATCGCAGCAAAACATCGCCCCTCCTTAACCAATTGCAAAGCATGCACCATTGATGCTTGTTTTTTCTTAATAATTGCAGAAAGCGGTTCTTCGTGCATTTCCACGAACTGAGATGAATTATGAACAAAAATGTTTTTATTAGCTTGCCAACATGGATTTATTTTTTCCAATTCGGCAACAATGATTTCTTCAGGACCCAAAAGCATTACAGGTATTGAGTCCGCCGCCAAAACAGCGCCTTTAATTATTTCACCAGGCCCAAAATCTCCACCCATAACATCTACAGCAATCATTCAACCTGCCTTGATCTAAAAAAAAAGCGGCCAAATTTGGCCGCCATAATTTCAAAAATTCGCTTGTTTTATTTCTCGGTATTATCTTCTTTAATATCCGCTTTTGGGGCTTGGCTTGCTTCCGCCGTTTTTGCTTGTGCTTGTCGAGTTTGCGCGCGCTCATACATGCGATCTGTCTTGGTTCTCAAAACTTTCACGCCTTTGTAATAACCACACTCTTTGCAAACTTGGTGCGAAGCAATAGGAGCTTGGCATGTTTGGCAAGCAGATACTGATTTTGGCTTAATTCCTTTATTTGCGGAACGCATATCGCGTCTAGATTTCGACGTCTTACGTTTGGGCGTTGGCATACTAAAAACTCCTAAAAATACTAAAAAATTTATCTAGTTAATTAACTAATTTTACTAAAACGCCTAATAGCGTACTTTTTTACCTCTTTTTTGTCAAAGTATCGTTGTTTAACTTGTAAAAATAATCATTTTTGGCAAAATTAAGATTAATTTTTAATACAGGAAAATAAACATATCATAAAAACTAAAAGTTTAGGAGTACAAAATGTCAAAAGTTAGCATGGAACTGGTAAAAGAACTTCGCGATAAAACGCAAGTAAGTTTTATGGAGTGCAAAAAGGCCCTTGAACAAACAGAAGGCAACGTAGAAAAAGCGTTAGAACTTCTGCGTAAAAAAGGTGCCGCTGTTGCCGCAAAACGCTCAGAAAATGCCGCAACCAATGGCCGCATTGAAGTATTCATTTCAAGCGATTTCAAATCAGGCACGCTGGTAGAAGCAGGCTGCGAAACAGATTTCTCCGCAAATACAGAATCCATGCGCGACTTTGTTATTGATGCAGCTCAGACAGCAACAACAAATAATCCATCAACACCTGATGAATTATTGAACCTCAAGTCTTCTCGCAACAGCAATCAAACAATTAAAGCTGGTCTTGAAGAATTGTTGGCAAAGATTTCTGAGAAAATATTAATCAACAGATTCGTCCGCTACGAAGTAAAAGGTAATGGCGTTGTAAATGCATACATACACCCAGGCTCAACTGTTGGCGTTATGATCGAACTTGAAACAGATAAACCAGCAACAAACTTGGATGCATTAAAAGAATTAGCCAAAGATCTTTGCATGCAGATTGCAGTTATGAAGCCTCTTTGTATTGAACCCAACCAACTAGAACCTGCATTGGTTGCAAAAGAAAGAGAAATTGCTAACGAACAGCTTAAAAATAGTGGCAAGCCTGCGCAGATTCTTGAAAAAATCATTGACGGTAAAATTAACAAATACTACGAAGATGTATGCCTAGAAAACCAACTTTACATCAAAAACGATTCACTTAAAGTCAAACAACACATTGATGAAGTTGGTAAAAAACTTGGAATTAACATCAAAGCTAAAAAGTTTGCTCGCTACACAATTAAGCGCTAATTAAGACAGAGAAGATGCCCTATGAAAAGTATTTTAATAAAAATAAGCGGAGAGCTTTTTTGCAACAAAGATGCAACAAGCGAAAATAAATTTAACTCAGATCTCGCTGAATCAATTATAAAACAGATAAAAGAGCTCCAAAAAAGCTTCCATATCGGAATTGTAATTGGTGGTGGAAATTTTTTCAGGGGCATCAACGAATTTAAAAATCTGAATATCAGGCAGTCTGTAGCCGACAACATTGGAATGCTTGCAACGATTATGAATGGAGTGCTGCTAAAAGAGCTTATGGAAAACAATGGAATAAAAACATCATTATTAAGCTCTTTTGTTATTCCCCAAATTTGCCAAACATCAAATCAGGCAAATATTGACGAGGCCATGAGTGAAGGCAAATGCATAATATTTGTTGGTGGTACAGGAAATCCATTTTTCTCAACCGACACAAATGCTGTCGTAAGAGCACTTCAGATAGGAGCCAAAGAAGTTTGGAAGGCCACTAAAGTAGATTTCGTTTGCGACTCAGATCCAGCAAAAAATCCCGACTGCAAACCATTATACGAAATAAGCTATGCACAAGCATTAGAAAAAAACTTGCGAATTATGGACCTAACAGCCTTTACATTGGCACAAGATAACAATTTAGAAATAAGAATTTTTAATATTTTTAAAGAACAAGCGCTTTTAAAAGTTGCAAGCGATAAAAATTTCGGTAGTACGTTAAAATAAAGTTATTAAGACTAATAAACCAAAGGGGAACACAATGGTAGAAATTGCATTTTCAGAAGGCGATTCAAAAAGTTTTGAAACTCTCCTTAAAAGTGAAATGGACAAAGTTGTTAAACATTATGAAAAAGAACTTTTAACAATTCGCACAGGACGAGCATCAACCGCACTTCTTGACCACATCAAAGTTGAATGTTATGGCCAATTTATGCCACTAAAAGAACTTGCTACTTTGGCTGCGCCAGACAGCAGGTTACTTACAATTCAACCTTGGGATAAGAGCGTTATTTCAAATATTGAAAAAGCAATACAAGCATCCGACATCGGAGCATCACCTGTTAATGATGGTAATATCATTAGAATTCAATTGCCTCAAATGAGTTCAGCTCGTCGTGACGAACTCGTAAAAACACTTAGCAAAAAAACCGAAGAAGCGAAAGTAATGATTCGCAACATTCGCAAAGATTTCCATAACGAAGTTCGTGATGCTGACAAAAAACACATTATCTCCGAAGACTTTGCTGAAAAATTGTCAACGCTGTTACAAAAAATTACAGATGATTTTATTGCAACACTAGATAAGCACTTCTCAAAAAAAGAAGCTGAGTTACGCACAGTTTAAAAACTTAGAAATCAAATAATTTAGCTAAAATATAAAAATAGCCTGCTGATTTTTTCGGCAGGCTATTTTTATTGTCTTAATTTTTATTTAAATTTAACCTTATGACCAAGCAAAACACGCTCTTTTGATTGCTCAAATTCTTGTTTAAATTCAGGGTCAATTTCAGTCAAACGACTTAACTGTCCACCAAATAAAACTAAAGGATCAATACCCCTAAACTTACAATCAATTTTTTGGTCAAAGCCTTCATCTGTGAGCTCAAAATGCTCCTTAAAATTTTGAACTTTTTGCATCATATTTTTAATAATCTCATCCTGACTAGAAATCAACTTTTGCCAAACTAAAGCATCGTGAGAGAAATGCATATCATCAGAAGTCACGACTCCTAAATCAAAAGCCTTCTTAAGAGCCTCTGCTACAAAGTAGTATAAAACGTTATTCCAAGCAGATGCCCAAAATTCTTCTGTGAGAAACATTGAAATTTCTCCAAGAACTTTAGCCGATTCAGGATTAGTAAAAAACCAGTAACCATCTTCAAACTTCAAATCGTTAAGCACATTTTGTACGGCATCAACGGAAATAATTTTACAACTCAATGCAAATGCAAGATTATATTCAAGTCGATCAATACAAATATCAGGAAGGTCTTGCTCAAGTCTTTTAAAGCCACCGTTGAGCTCTGTCTTGTGCAAAACATCATCGAGCTCTATGTCATATTTATTAAGAATTACGTCGACCTGTTGCTTTCTTAAAAACCATTCATGAATATCATCTTGATAAGAATTTTTATTGCATTTGTGATTAAACACAAACTCAGCAACATGAGAAAATGCCGTATGAGAAACATCATGCAACAATCCAGCAATTTGCTCTAGCAAAGGAGCACCATAACGACGTAATAAAATCAAAACGTTAACCGAATGTTCAAATCGAGAGCCTTTTCTATAATCCTTGACTACATAAATGACACAACCACCCATCTCAATACCCTTGAGACGCTGCATTACGCTATGCTCCAATAACTCAATAAGAACAGGCTCAGTAATCTCACACCTTCCAGCCCACGACTCAAGTATTATAGATTTTTCATTCATAACTCCCCCTTAAATATAAAAACCCCAAAGCTACATTAATGTAACAGATAAGCTAACTGGTAAGACATGATATTAAAATAAAATTATTCTGTAAAACTGCTCAAACCCATTTTTAAAATTAACTAAACATTTAGGCATTTTCATATAAAATAACACCTTAGCAGTTTGCAGTTCTTACCCTCTAAATTAAAAGTTTTTTATTCCATGGACAAAAATTTTGTACACCTACATTTGCATACGGAATTTTCGCTTCTTGACGGCGCAATCAGAATCCCTGATCTCATTAAATTTGCAAAAGAACAAGAGTGGAAAGCCATAGGAATTTCTGACCATGGAAACATTTTTGGTGCCATAAAATTTTTTCAGTATGCTAAAAAAAATTCGATTAAACCCGTATTAGCTGTCGAGGTCTACTTCACGCCCGACTGCAAAGTGCGAAACTCAAAAGAGCGTTATTTTCACTTGATGCTGTTTGTCCAAAACAACATTGGCTACAAAAATCTTTGCCAACTGTTGTCGTACTCCTACCAAGAGGGATTTTACTTTAAACCAAGAATTGACTTCAAAATTTTAGAACAGCATTCTGAAGGCCTAATAAGCTCAATTGCATGCATGGGCGGACACATACCAACACTTTTACGCGACGGCCAAATTGACGAAGCACGCAAGACCACCGATTGGTTTTTAAACATTTTTGGGCCTGAACGTTTTTGGTTTGAGGTACAACCTAAACCCACTCTGTTAACCCCTTCCAACCAGGATGCAATCCGTAACTATGAAGTAGTAACGGAATACAGCAAAAAATGGAACATTCCATGCCTTGCAACCTGCGACGCACACTACCTTAAAAAAGAAGACAAAGAAGCTCACGAAGTATTGCTGGCAATTCAAACTAAAGATTTGATGTCTAACTCTGATCGTTTTTCGTTTGGAGATTTTGAAGGACACGTAAGAACAACACAGGAGATGCTTGAAGCTTTTAAGGACAACGAAGAAGCCGTTTGGAACACAAGCAAAATTGCCGAAATGTGTGATTTTGACTTTGAAACCGGAAAATTATTATTTCCAAGTTTTCCAATTCCTGAAAACCATACAAATGAAACTTACTTTGAAAAACTCTGTTGGGACGGGCTTGAAAAGCTAAAAGCCAACGATCTTATCCCAAAAAATGAATACGAAATTTATGACAAAAGACTTCAGCTTGAAATAGACCTGATAATAAAAATGGGTTTTCTCGGTTACTTTTTGGTTGTCAGTGATTTTATACAATGGGGTAAACGACAAGGCATTCCTATCGGACCTGGTCGAGGATCAGCCGCAGGATCACTAGTCGCCTGGGCAATGGAAATAACAAACGTTGACCCAATAAAATATAATTTACTTTTTGAACGATTCTTAAACCCAGAACGTGTAAGCATGCCTGATATCGATATCGACTTTTGCATTGAACGCCGCGAAGAGGTCATCAACTACGTCAAAGAAAAATATGGACACGATTGCGTCTGTCAAATCATCACATTTGGTACCATGATGGCAAAAGGCGTTTTGAAGGATGTTGCCCGCACTATGGGTTTTCCCTTCCAAGATTCAAACGCAATCACTGAACTTATACCAGACCAACTAAAGATCACCCTCACAGAAGCTATTGAACAAGAGCCAAAATTAAAGGCATTTATTGACTCAAATCCTCAGGTTAAAAAACTTTTTGATATTTGTTTTAAACTAGAGGGTCTAACACGCCATGCATCAAAACATGCGGCAGGAATAGTAATATCGCCTGAACCGCTTTCATCATGTCTACCAATGTACGTTCCTCCAAAGACAAATGAATTGGTAGCGCAATACTCCATGACCGACCTTGAGCTCATTGGTTTTTTAAAGATGGACTTTTTGGGTTTAAAAAACTTAACGGTCATAGACAGAATATTGAAAGCCATAAAACGAAATTATGACATTGATATAAACCTTGATAAATTGCCCCTGGATGATGAAGGTGCTTTCAAAATTTTGTGTGATGGTAAAACCGATGGCATTTTTCAGTTTGAATCTGAGGGCATTAAAGACGTTTTGCGAAAGCTTCAACCAAATAAATTTGAAGATCTTATAGCCGTTAACGCATTGTATCGACCAGGACCCCTTGGCTCAGGAATGGTGGACGATTTCATTAGCCGTCGTCACGGAAAAACACCAACTATTTATCAATTCCCAGAACTTGAACCAATTCTTTCAGAAACATACGGAGTCATTGTTTATCAAGAGCAGGTTATGAAAATCGCCTCAGCGATTGGTGGATACACTCTTGGAGGCGCAGATTTATTACGTCGTGCAATGGGTAAAAAGAAAGCCGATGTTATGGCTGCTCAAAAATCTTTGTTTGTTGCAGGCGCAGAAAAATTAGGATTTGACTCTAAAAAAGCAGCTGAACTGTTTGAATTGATGGCATATTTTGCTGGATACGGTTTCAACAAATCACATTCAACAGCATACGCAATCATTGCCTACCAAACGGCATACCTAAAAGCCCACTATCCAAACGAATTTATGGCGGCGCTTGTTTCTTTTGAAACCGATTCACCTGATCAATTTCAAAAGTATTTAAAAGAAATTCATGACATGAAAATCAACCTAGTACCGCCAAATGTTAATATTTCCGACGTTGATTTTACTGCACAAAAAGATGGCATAGTTTTTGGTTTAAAGGGTATAAAAAACGTTGGTCTCGCTGCATTACAAAGCCTCATTGAAGAACGCTCAAAATCGCCATTTATCGATTTATTAGATTTTTGTAAGCGAGTAGACCTGCGTGTGGTAAACAAACGAATTTTGGAAAACTTAACCTATGCTGGAGCACTTGATTGTTTACCGGGGCATCGGGCTCAGAAGATAGCCGAATTAGACAAGATCATAGACCTTGCTCAACAAAGTAAAGAAGCTGCAAAAACCGGACAAATGGGTTTATTTGATTTTGGAGGTTCTACAGAAAATCAATCAGAACCACAGCCGGCTCAACAATATTTTTTTCAACCAATCCCAGAATGGAACAGCAAGGAAAAGCTTGCAAAAGAAAAGGAAGTTGCTGGTTTTTATTTGAGTGCACATCCACTAGAAAGTTATCCGCATTTAAAATGGATCCAAACAACACCATTCGCTCAAGCACTTGAACTTGTTAAAAATGTGGAATCTATAAAAGAACCATGGGTTATCTGCGCAGGACTAATGCAAAGCTGCAGAACCATTACAACAAAAAAAGGCGATCCAATGGCCTTTGCACAATTTGAAGATGCATCAGGCGACTGCGAAGTTGTAATATTTCCAACGACCTACAAAAAAGTTGAATCTTGGCTTAGCCTTTATAACGTCTTTGTAGTCAAGGGAACTATGGATATAACGTCGCAAAATAAATGTAAAATCAAAGCTACGAATATGATACCTATAGAACTTTTCTTTGAACAAAACGACATGATACAAGGCGTAACGCTTGAACTTCCGACAAATGCTGATGAATCGTTTTTTGAAAATTTGAAAACAGAATTAAAAAAAGGAAGAACCCCTCTAAGCTTTTTGTTCAATGAAAATAGCTACAATCTTTTGGCTGAAACAGGTCAAAGAATTGACTGTTCGCCACTTGCAATTCAAAATCTTGAAAAATTTGATATCAAAATAAAAATCACAACTTAGAAAGTAAATTAGCTTTTGTTAAGATTTTTTCGGGTAGGCGAGTTTTTATTGCCGCTATTTTTTCTTTCAGCCACTTTTTATCATCCGCAGAGGTCATAGCAAGTTCTACAAGTGAATTAAGCAAACTACAAAAACGACTTTCATCCAAAACATTTTTTTCAAAAAGCGCTACGGCAATATTAATTTTTTTATCAAAATGTTCGGTGTAATCGATGAGAGCATAAAGTAGCGGTATTATAACTATCAAATCAGCTCTTTGAGAAGGAGCCATCTGGTAAACATGCTCATACAAAGCGATTGCGTCAATAATTTTCTTATCTTTGTGATAAATAAAAGCCGCTTGCTTATATCTATCAACGGCACCGGCATCGTCCATAGCCCAAAGGATGTCTCCCTCAAGCTGCAAAACATAAGCCTTATTTTGTAAAGAATGTGATAGTAGCCTAAAAACATTCAAGGCTTTTTCACGTTCACGACGGGCGATCAAATCCGCAAGCTTATACCAGGCAACGCTTGAATTAGCCTGATTTTGCACTACCTCCTGCTCCATCAAAAAACCCTTTCAAACTCCTAACAAAACTACTTTCAAACCTGTTTGATCTCAAATGTGAGGAGTGCTATACTCTCACCCTACTTAAAGGTTATACAGCAAGTTGAATAAGTAAATAAAAAAATTATATTGTTGGCTAAGGGCGATGGATCAGGCGATTGTTGATTGTTGGAAAATAAAAAAAGAGATAGCGTTACAGGGTGGTGGTGAGTTAAGAATAGAAAAGCAAACTCAGTCCGGTAAGAAAACAGCGAGAGAAAGAATCTCAATGTTACTAGACGAGGACAGCTTTGAAGAGATTGACCAATTGGCAACCTCTCAATTTTTAACCCAAAAAGAATATACCGATGGCGTTATTACAGGTTTTGGAACCGTGGAAGGCCAACAGGTCGCCGTTTACGCCCAAGACTTTACCATCAAGGGTGGTTCTCTCGGCAAGCGTCATGCAGACAAAATCTGCAAAGTTATGGACATGGCTGCAAAAATTGGCTGTCCAGTCATAGGAATCATCGACTCAGGCGGAGCCCGAATTGATGAAGGCATCCACGCACTTTCAGGCTATGGTCAAATTTTTATGCGCAACAGCCGTTATTCAGGTGTTATTCCTCAAATATCCGTCATCTTAGGCCCATGCGCAGGCGGCGCTGCATACTCACCAGCTCTTACAGACTTTGTGTTCATGACATCGGAAATAAGCCAAATGTTCATCACAGGTCCACAGGTTATAGAACAAATTCTTTTTCAAAAAATTAGCAAGGATGACCTTGGTGGAGCTCTTGTCCACTCTCAACAGTCCGGAGTTGCTCACGTAGTAAGCTCATCAGAAGAAGAATGCTTTTACAAACTCAAAGCTCTTTTGTCTTATCTTCCAAGCAACTACAAGTCGTACCCACGAGATGTTGATAATTTTGAAGAAGCCACCACAATAAACTTAGAAAAAATTGTTCCTAGCAATGATCTTCAAGCTTACGACATAAGAGACGTTATAACCGCTGTTGTTGATCCAGACAGTTTTTTTGAAATTCAACCACTTTTCGCCAGCAACATTGTTGTAGGATTTTCAAGAATCAATGGCCGATCTATTGGCATTGTAGCAAACCAACCAATGAATAAAGCCGGAGTAATCGATATAGACGCTTCAGACAAAGCAGCCAGGTTTATTCGTTTTTGTGATTGTTTTAGCTTACCTGTTGTTTCATTTGTTGATGTACCTGGATTTTTACCAGGAATAGACCAGGAGCATAACGGAATCATAAGACATGGCGCAAAACTGCTCTATGCTTATGCCTGCGCAACAGTTCCAAAAATAACCGTAGTAATTCGTAAAGCTTTTGGTGGAGCGTATGTTGTTATGGGCAGTAAGGAACTTGGGGCTGATTTCAACTATGCCTGGCCAGCAGCTCAAATTGCTGTACTAGGTGCCAAAGGAGCCATCAGTATTTTGCATAGCAGACAACTTGCTTCTGCGTCCAGCGAGAGTAAAGAAAGCCTTCAAAAAGAACTTGAAGACCAATATTCTAAAGAATTCTTAAATCCTTTTATCGCTGTTGAAAGTGGATACATTGATTCAATAATTGAGCCGAACAAAACAAGGCACCACCTTATTCAAGCTTTAAACATAACCCAGGACAAGGTGGAAAATCCCCCAAAACGTAAACATGGCAACATTCCACTGTAAAAAGGCTGCAAAATCTTTAATTTATTTCAAATAGTTGATAATTATGCTTTTTTAGCTTAAAATCAACCATAATAAAGATGGTTAGTTTTGAATTTTAAGAAATTAAAAAAGGACTTCGATTATGAATAAAATGAAAAAATTATTAGCGCTCGGTCTGAGTTTAGCAATTTTTAGCGCCGCATCCTACACAGGCTATGTTACATACCAAAAACACCAAACTTACGTTCAACAGGATTGGTCAACTCTGTCTCAAGCGCCTGAAGAAATCAAAGGCAAAATTATAACACTACGACTTCTCAAAGAAGACTATTGCCAAGCTTATCATGAAGCATGGTCGGATACTGTAAGAACGGCTCTTGAATTCCCTAAAAATGTATCTTACGACTACACCGTCAGACATGTACAAAGGAAAATTAATAAGGTCAAAGAAGGTAAAATGACCCATTACTGCATGTTTGACAACAATGATAATAAATTGATTGGTGAACTCGAAATTCGTGAGAAAAATGAAACCGATCCAGGGCAGTTTGGTTTTTGGACAAACGAAAATTATTGGGGCAAGGGACGCACGCAAGAAGGTTTAAAACTCATTACAAACATATATTTTAGATTGCACCCTGAAGCCAAAAGCTTTACAGCACATGTCAGACTTTGGAACCTTCGCAGCTACAACGCTATGAAAAAATTTGGTTTCAAGGATGTTGATTTTTTCTATGAAGGCGGAAAAGCCTCTAGATACATTTTAGAGTATCGAAAGCCATAAATTTGCATTAAGCCAAACTTGTAGCAACTCCAATCGAGAACCTTAATGTGAACATTGACTAAATCCGCTCGCCCTGAGCTTGTCGAAGGGTTTTATCGAGCGGAAAATTTTGAAATCGCAAGTTTAAAGCAACGTATAAACCTAAACCCGCTCAGTCAGACCCTTCGACTGGCTCAGGGTGAGCGGGGTTATTAAAATAATAAGGCTCGACACAGTTTTAATGCTTGTAATAAGTGATAATTTAAGCAAATTTTGATTCATAATATCCTGATAGGCTCTAAATAAATGGAGGCCAAAATGTTTAGTTTTAAAAAAAACATATTCTATATTTTATTATCAATAAACTTATCGCAGTTATCATGCATGATTCGACCGGAAGGTGCTGAATTCCAACTAAACCAAAATCAAACGTGGCACCTGCTTTGCAAAAACTCATGTGGATATTCACCTGAAATTTACACAGTCTTCGGACCAGAAGTTCATGCTGACCGCAAAGAGTTAACATTCAGACCAAATCAACCAATAATGCTTTACGATATTTTTTGCATGCAAAGACGCCTGGTTGCAAGTTATGATAGCCTACAAAGACCTTGCAAAGCTTTGTTTAGCAAAAACGGAGACAAACTTTTTATTCTTTCCGACGGATATTTACTTGTTATCGATACACAAACAGGCGATCAAATTACAAATATCGAAACACCCTCAAGGATAGTTGATTTTTGTCTAAGCAATAACGGCCAACAAATCGCGCTAGTCTGTTCCATTGAAAAAGTTTTAATTTTAAATGCCCAAAATTTTTCTAAAATAAAATCACTTCAAATACCCGATGCTGAAATAACTTCAATAAAATTTAATCGGAACGACTCACAACTTTTATTAACATTTTTATGCCAAAAATTTGTACAGGTTTGGGGTATGGATGAAAACCTCATATTTATTGGTAATCATGATGACAACATAAACTACGCAACCTTTAGTGATGACAACTCAATGATACTAACAGCCTCAAATGACAAAACCGTAAAAATCTGGAATGCACAAAACGGTCAATTGATATCCACGTTGCAACACGACAGCCCTGTGTATCATACCTACATGGACAGATCCGGCCAAATAATGACGAAAGATGCACGCGATCAAAGCTGGATCTGGATTATTGCAAGAGAAGTACTAAAATATCCAAAACGTCACCCAAGCTCTAGCAAGTGCACAATTTTATAGTTTTTTGAAACTAAATACATGTTGTGCTATTTATGTAGTCGACTACATAAATAGCATGAATTAGAGAATTGAAAAATTGCTAATTCGCTCTATTTATCGAAGATTTTGACCAGGCGAAACATACGTACATTTGTCATGCTGACCCTGTACTGAACTTGTTTCAGTATTATTTTAGCATAGCAATCGTTTGATTTAAATGCCTTGGCAGGTGCAATCCCTAAACTAGCTCAGGATGTAAAAATGCCGGCCTGTGTAAAAACTCAAGCCGGCATTTTTTAATTTTAATTTATTGAAACTTAGTGTGCGGCAATCAACTGTTGCTCAACCCACTGCTTCTGCTCAGCCTCCCAGGCCTTTGCGGCCAAGATAGACTGCTTAGTCACAACCGCAACATCTTGAGCTGTTTTAATTGTTAACACACTCTTATTTTCGCTACGAGCCAAACTTGTAACTTTATCTGCAAAGTACTCAATTTCTCGTGGAGCTATGCCTTCAAGTTCTTTGGCCAGCTCTACCAAACCATCTTCAAAACTCTTGTCAATCTTTACAGCCTTATCTTTGCTAAACTTTGTTACGTAAAGTCTGATGATTTTTTCACGCTCTGGCTGTGCTGGCAACTTAAACTCAACTCGCTCACCAACACGACTGATAACAGCCTTATCGAGCTTGAACGGATGGTTAGTTGCAAACACAAACATTATTTTGTCAGAGGTTGGTTTAGGCACCGCAGCCAAGAAAGCGTTAAGCATGTCTTGCGACCACTTGGTTGTAGTTGGCAAACGACGCTCTGCCAAAAATGACTCGGCCTCATCGATGAAAACAATCAAACCTTTTTCGCTGTGGTTTGCCCAGTCAACCAATTTATGAAGCTCTGTAATTGCCTGATTTGTGTTGGTAATTTTTGCAAACTCAGAACCAGAGGTAATCGCGTAATCAAGGCCCGAGTAGTATGAAAGCGCTCGCGCAAACATTGTTTTACCAGTACCAGGCTCACCGTAAAGTAGAACGTTAAAAAAGTTTTCGCCATTTTTCTTCGCAAGCCTTATGCGATCAGCAATGCCTATTAACTGCTTGTGAGTTCCTGGATCCATGATAACATCGCTCATTTTTATTTTTGGAGTCTTGCCATTATTTTTTCCAAGCCAACTTACTTTAGAAGTTTCTGCAACAACACGCGGTTGGTTTAAAACTGATTCGACATAATTCCACAAAATTGGTGAACCGTAATAGGCTGCAATGATGACAACTATCGTTGCGGTCAACATGGCCATTCGCTTAGGGTCGCTTGTAAGATCTTTTATTCCTGAACCAAGGGAGTTAAACATTGTTCGAATGCCAGTCCATTTGATGTTGGCAAGTTCTATGGCTTTGGCACTTTTTATCTCTTCCAATTTTTCCATCCCAGCGAAAACACCTCCAATGAGTTCTGCAGTCGCAGGATCTTGAGCAAATTTCAACATTTCTGTGATCTTATCTTTCAAAACTTTGACTTCCGCAGCACCAATCTCCGCCACTTTTGCGGCCTGAGCCTTACCCATTCGCGCTGCGTTTTCTTCCTCAAACCTCAATTTTTCCTCACGCCTTTTAGCCTCTTGTTGCAGAAAAGCTTCCGCGTCTTTCCTTCGAGTCTCTGCATCTCTCTCGCGAGCTTCGGCTTGAGCACGCAATCTTTGAGGTTCTTGCATCCTGTATTCATGATCCCTTTGAGCTCGGGCTTCACCTGCTGCTTGACTTTGCTGGGCTTGTTGTTGTTGTCGTTGGGCGGCTTGCGCCTGCTCTTGGGTTTGTTGTTTTTGACGCTCAAGGTCACTTAACCTTTGCAGTAATTGTTGTAACCCTTGTGCTCCACCGCTTATTCTTTGCAATTGATCAATTTCCGTCCTAATACGCGCAGCTGTTGCTGCCGTTTGTTCATTAAACGCATACATACCAAATAATTCACCGCCCCAAAGCGACGTCACACAGGCCAATGAAAAAAATATTTTCTTTAAATTTAGCATTCACACACCTTTAATTGTTTTGACAATCAATCCACCCACAAAACACCCAAATTTTGGACGAAGGGGTAGTATCGCAAAACAATTAAAAAGGTGCAAAGGCTTTTGCGAGGGTAAAAAATGGGTTTATTACACCCTGTGAAACATTCCAGCAAATTCCAATGTTATCATTCTGAATTTATTTCAAGATACATGGTAAACAATGCGATCCTGAAACAAGTTCAGGATGACAACATTACACCTAGAGAGAACAACGTGTTTATTCAATTGGAGATTATAATCTGTTTATGTTTATTCAAAATGAAATGAATTAACTGAACGTTAAAAGCAAAACGGTTTAATGAGAAATCCGGACCTTTACAATTCCTGCCTGTATTTCTCTGCATCCCAGCAGCTAAGATATTCAAGTTCACCTGCGCTCAAGCTGTCCATCATATTGTCCGACAAAGCGTGGGTCAAAATCCCAGCCCTCAAAACGTCTTCAACCTCTCGGGCTTTTTTGACATTTTGGGCGATGCAAAAGACATGTTGTTGATAAACAACAATTTTGGGAGCCATTCCAAACTTTTTTACATACTGCTTAACGCCAATCTCGTCTTCAAGTGAATCCAAAATCAACGGCTGCACTCCGCAATAAACCACCTGGTCTGGACTAAAAGGCTCCATGCTCATAACCTCTAGCAAGGTATTGTTTACATCCATGTCACAAATTGGATAGGCAATTTTGGTCCCGTTAACAACATTGTTTATAAGATCTGAAACAATATTACACAAACGATAATCCGCAAGGCTTGTGTCCAAGTGCCTCTCACAAATCGCCAAAACATCTTCGGTCGCTTCAATAATTTCATAAGCACTCGAACCTGAAACAATCAGTCCATGATTTTTAAGAAAAAAAAGCTGAACATCGTCGACACAACCTTGTGCACAGACTTTTTTCAACTCAAGGGCCAATTCAATTCCAGGCGTTTTGTATTCAATAAAATAATTTCTGTATGATAGACTCTTCAATGATTTGACAAAATCAGGGTGACTCAAAGCAGCATTAACCATAATTGGATGAACATGCAAAACATATTTGCCCAACATAGCATGTGCCAGAGTTTCAAGCGAAGGCCTACCCGAGCCGGCAACAATAGCCTGACAAACTTTGGTTGATGCATAAAAATCTTTTTCTTTTTTTGTTTCAAAATCATTCAAATTTTTATCTGATAAAATATTTTTCAACTCTGCGATCTTCAGTTGAACATAACCGTTGTCATGCTCAACTTCGGATAAATGGACGCCAGAAGCCTTTATAAGCATAATTCCATTATCAAGTTTAGTTGAAACGTTTCCACCACCAGCCTGCACCAAATCAAAGCGTTGACCGGCATACTTGGACAGATACACAAAATTTGTTAACTCATTCATCATGACCCTTTATCATCCTTTATATTGTTTTTAATTTTTTTTTATTTAAGGTAGAAAAAAGGGAGAAAGAATGCAACCCAATACAAAAGTGAATGAATCTATGAAGAAACAACAGCTAAAAATTTTAGTTACCGGCGGCGCTGGTTTTTTGGGCAGTCACATTTGCCAAAGGCTCATAAATGAAAATCATCAAGTCACAGCCTTGGATAATTTGATGACCGGTCGCCTTGAAAACATTTCAAACTTACAAACAAATCCAAACTTTAAATTCCTTAAACATCAAGTTGAGGATGCAATTGACCTTGAAGTTGATCGCATCTTCAACTTTGCTTGTCCTGCATCACCTCCGGCTTATCAAAAAGATCCAATTCAAACTACAAAGACCAGTGTACTAGGAGCTCTCAACATGCTTGAGCTGGCCCACAAAAACAATTCTAGAATAATGCAAGCTTCAACAAGTGAAGTCTATGGTGATCCTGAACAACATCCTCAAAAAGAAACTTATCGCGGATGCGTTAATACAATAGGTCCTCGAGCTTGTTATGATGAAGGCAAGCGTTGCGCAGAATCTTTATTTTTTGATTATCATCGAATGTACAAACTTGATATCAAAGTCATAAGAATTTTTAACACCTACGGTCCAAACATGGATCCATGTGATGGTCGAGTTGTAAGCAATTTTATTATTCAAGCGCTGACAAACAAACCAATCACAATCTACGGCAGCGGAAAACAAACTCGCTCGTTTTGCTACGTTGATGATTTGGTTGATGGCATTTTTAAAATGATGGAAAGCCCTGAAACTTTTACAGGTCCTGTAAACCTTGGCAACCCAGACGAGTTTAACTTGCTTGAACTTGCAGAACTTGTTCTAAAGTTAACCGGCAGCAAGTCAAAAATAGAATTTATGCCGCTACCCCAAGACGATCCAACACGTAGGCGACCAGACATAACACTGGCAAAAAACATGCTTGGTTGGCAGCCAAAAATTAATTTGGAAATAGGTCTTACAAAAACGATTGAGTACTTCGAAAAGATTGTAAAATGAAAATTTCAATCGTTATTCCAACGTACAACGAACAAGAAAATATTTTTGAACTTTATCGCCGACTCAATGATGCACTAAAAAAAGACTTCTCAAATTTCGATCATGAAATTATTTACGTAAACGATGGCAGCAAGGATACAACGCTGCAAAAACTCAAAAAACTAAGCGCATCAGACAAAAATGTAAAAATCATAAATTTTAGCCGCAACTTTGGCCACCACATTGCCGTAACAGCAGGACTTGATTTTGCTTCAGGTGACTTCATAGTAACCATGGACGGAGACCTACAAGACCAGCCTGAGGAAATAATCAAACTTTATAAAAAAATTTGTGAAGGTTATGACGTTGTGGCTGGCGAACGTGTAAACAAAAAATTTGGGCCACTAAAACGACTTACCTCATACCTGTTCGTAGAATTCATAAAATACATGACAGACAAAAGAATCTTAATCAACAATACAATTTTCAGGATGATGACAAAACAAGTTTTGGATGAGGTCAAAAAACTGCGCGAGATGCATCGCTATCTCGTTGGAATATTCGGCTGGGTTGGCTTTGAGCATACAACCGTCAACGTTGAACACGGTGTGCGCTTTGCTGGCACAAGCAAATACAATTTTCGCAAAAGATTAAAATTGGCTCTTGATGCTATCATCTCTTTTTCGGATAGGCTTTTGAGATTAATTTCGTACTTTGGATTTTTTTTGGTAATCATAAGCTGCTTACTGATTTGTTTTATAGTTTACCGCAAACTGGCGTATGGGATTCCTGTTGCCGGCTGGGCGTCATTGATCACAACAATTTTATTTGTTGGCGGCACACAAATTTTAATTTTGGGAATTTTGGCAGAGTACATAGGACGAACATACATGGAAACAAAAAGCAGGCCGCTTTACGTTGTTAAAGAAAAAATAAATCTATGATGTTTGAATTAAACAACTTTGATTCTGAAATTTTGGGCTACTCAGTTGGCAAACTTACACTAGAAAACACAAGCTCGTATAAAGATTTTGATATCGAAGCATTCAATAATTTTGTAGCAACTAATCATGTTAAATTTATTGTCTGTACAGCAACACACAGTTCACAAAATATAAATTTGCTCGAGCAACTTGGTTTTAAATTTATAAGCACAAAAATCGTTTATAAACTACACAAATCGTCAGATCAAACCCACGAGCTTGATAACTTCGGCCTTCAGCCGCTCGCCCTGAGTTTATCGAAGGGTTTGATCGAGCGGCAAAAAAAAACTGAACTAATGCTTGGACTGGCAGCAACAAGCCACTACTCAAAAAACATTAACTTGCCTAAAGACACAGCAAAAAAAATTTATACAAAATGGTTTAAAAACACCTTTGAAGGAAAAAGAGCTGAAGAAATTTTTGTAGCAAGACATCAAAACGATTTGGCTGGTTTTGCATCACTGTGTAAAACTAACAATCAATTGTCCATAGACTTAATTGCCACTCATCCAGAACATCGCGGCAAAGGTATTGCAAGCTTTCTTGTTCAACAAGCTATTAAATATGCGAAAAATTTTAACAAAGAATTGTATGTGGTCACGCAGGCAGAAAATATTGCAGCAAACAGACTTTATCAAAAAAATGGATTTATCATCGAATCTTTTCAGCTGATTTATCACAAGATAATTTAAATTTCGTAGCCAGTTTTTTTAAATCAGACATACCTGCCTGAGGCCCAAGTTGCGTAGTGATGTAACCCTCATATTTTTCAAAAAATATTCGATCTTTGCCCCACATTTCCTGAAAAGAACTTTTAAGACCATGAAGTGGATATAATTTTATATGCCGATGGTTTATTCCCAGTCCTTCAGCAACCATGGCAACTCGTTTTACATTAAGTTTTTCTTTCAACAAATCAGCAACAATTTTTACTGCCTTAAGAAAATTTTGGAATTTTTCTTCATCCTCATTAAAAACATCAGAACAAAGACAATCCTTAGTCATCACAACCGTTTGTCCAAGAACATTTGGATTAATATCCAGAACAGCAATATAATCCGAGTCTTCCCATATCTTTGCAGCGTCAGCTCGCCCTTTTACAATTTCACAAAAAATACATTTATTCATAACAAGCCCTATTAAATTTCATAGTAATGGAGTATTTGGTTTAACACCCATGAGAAATTCATCACAAGGTATACATAAAATATTTTTTTGCATAAACCGTTCTTTGCCTCGGTACAAAACAATCCCTTTTGCCATTGGATAATCAACCAAAAAAGACTCTAATGGCTTCGTGTCTTGCGAATGAATTTTTGTTGTATTTTTTACCTCGATAGCCCAAAAACCAAGTGGTCCATACACAATAACATCCACTTCCATACCAGATCGAGTTCGCCAAAACGCAAGATCATGCCTATCAGAACTATAGTCATTCCAAGCTCTAAGGTGCTGTACAACTAGGCCCTCCAGAGCAACACCCTCAATTTCTTCAGCTCTATCCAAAACACCTTTTGGTCTCAGCGCTCTAAAAACACCAGAATCAAACAAATAAAATTTGGGATGGGTACTTAACTCACGCTGAGCGCGTTTAGAGAAAACAGAAAGTTTATAACCAAGAAGTAATTCTTCCAAAATTTCAATATAATTTTCCACCGTTTTTCTTTTAACTTCACACTCCCTTGAAATATTGGTGATGTTAAGCGAAGAAGCATGAGAAAAACTTATAACCTCTAAAAAGCGCGAGAAACTTTCCAAATTTCGCACAAGACCTTCTGCTTGAACTTCCTCTTTAAGGTACAACCCAACATAGGCTTGCAAGGCTTCTACCGGACTTTGAGCACCCATAAGAACTGGCAGCATTCCAACTTGCAAAGCTTTTTCTAGTGAAAATAAATCACCAAGCTCAGAAGCCATAAACGGATGGAGTTGCTTTTGCAATGCTCTACCTGCAAGTAAATCCGCGCCAGAACGCTTAATTTTACGAGAACTTGAACCGGTAAGAATGTATTGAACGCTCTTATCTTTTTCAATTAACGCGTGCACAACACTTAAAAGCGATGGTACTTTTTGAATTTCATCAATAACCACAGTTTTTTTATCTGGATTAGCGCTAACAACATCAAACAATCTTTCTGGTCGAGCACTAAAACTTCTCAATGTTTCAGGATCCAATAAATCAACCCACAAAGCATCTTTATAACATGATTGAACAAGCGTAGACTTACCCGTTCCACGAGGGCCAAAAAGAAAAAAACTTTGTATCGGTTGACTAAAAAAACGCTTTATAAATTGCATGATACCCCTTCTTTATAAGACGCATATTGGCATCGACGATGCCATTTTGAGACTCATTATGGCATTAGCGATGCCATTTTGCAATAAACGCTCCGATTTTGGCCATAGAAAGCTATTTTAAGCGCTGCATTTTTTCACAACCCACAAAAAAGATGGGCGACCATTCCGATCGCCCATCAACACATTTTATGGATTTTTATTTATATTTTTTAGAAAGCCATGCCGAGCTTGCACCATACAGCCCATTGATCAAGAGCCGCATTGTTTTGTGCAAATTCGTAATCACCCCATAGACCAAGAACTACTGGATAGTCACGTTCAGGATCAAGAGTGTAATCTAGACCACCATAAATTTTGTGTGACATAGCACATGCATGTTCAGCTTTGTCGACATCAGATTCTTGGATGTATGTACCATTGCCTGTTGCATACGCAGCGATTGTTGTATCAGATGAAATGCCGGTTGATTTGGATTCTGGACGAACCAGCTTAGGGAACATATCTGCTGGTCCTGTTTTTTTAATAGTCCATGGCGTGGAAGCAACAACCGATGTAAGTTTATTTTGGTTTACATAGACAGGATATGATTCAACTTCCGTTCCGGTTGCAGAGCCTTTAGTAACAGTTGTAACAACACCCTCTTCCTGGTATGCATCATTTGAAGAAATCAATCCAAATTTTCCTGCAGATGTCCATGAATCTTTCAAGCTAACTTTTTCTGACTCACGTGCCCAAATGTTGTAACCTAGGTTGAAGTGAACATGTTTATTGTGCTTGTAGCAAATCGAAGCAATACCATCAACTTGGCTGCCAGGTGTAACTTTGCAGTTACGCGTCAAGGCATTGATACCTGGCAATGAGTTTGCAAGCAAGCGATCTTCGCTTGTATCACGAGGGTCGGCTTGACGCATTCTGATGAAACGACCCCATTTTTTGCCCTTTAATTCAAGTGTGCGCATTTGATGACCTTCAAACAAGTAGCGATAGTCTGCAGCAAGAGTTGCATGCAAATAACGATCATTTTCTTTTTCACTCTTCCAAACATGAAATGATGAATCAAGCCCTGCTCCAATTGCCCAGTGGTGACCATTGCCAAGAAGAGGTTGGAACATGTATTCTGCATCAGGTTTGTTGCTGGTTGGAATTGTTCCTGCAAAGTTGACTGCAAGTTTGGCTGAACGGTTGTTTACAATTGCATAGCCAAGCTTTAGGTCGATATCACCCATACCTGTGATTTCTTGCTTGCCATTAACTTTTCCATACTTTAATGGCTCTGACCAATCAGAGGTCAAACGAGCCCCCTTCATAAATTCAGTTATAGAAAGAGGACCTGCGTGAGTTGCTGTCGTGCCGTTGGCACTGATGGTTTCTCTCAAGCCTGGATCATTTTGAACATACAAAATTGGATTGGTAATGGAAAAATAAAGTCCATGAATCATACACTTTAAATCTTGAACATAACTCATTTCCACACCAAAAACACTGCGTTTGGGTTTGAATGAAATTTTACCATCGTAAGCACCAGTCAAGTTTAAGTTGTATGGTTGCACATCTCCACCTGCAACAGTTAAACTTGAACCAGCCTTGACAGACAACTCTTGTTTGTTATCAAATGTAAAAAATTTTCCAACTTTAGAACCATTTACAGACTGCTCAAAAAATGGATTAAACTGCATGCGTCCACCAAAGTTGCTGCCTTTGTCGCTTGTATGACTATGCCAACGAAGTAATTGCAAAGGCAAATCGGCGCCAGGTGAACGTGGTGTAAATGTAGTTTTATTAGTTTTATTTCCTGCTAAAACAACTGAAAAAGAGAATGCGGTAAACGCAAGAGAGCGCAATAGAAACTTGTTCATAAACAACTCCTTTTTCCGACAAACTTTTTAACAACTTTCGTTAACGTAGCCTTGATGACTTAAAGGTGTCAATATATTGAAGTCTTTTTTTAACGCCCCAAAAAACTTTTGATTATTCATAAAAATTGAGTAAGACTGAGTCGATAAAATCGATGACATTTTTAAGGAGAGAGGTCATGGCAAAAGTAGTATTACTCACTGGTGCAGCCGGTTTCATTGGCAGCAATTTTTTAGAATACATGTTCAATAAATATCCTGATTATTATTTTTTGGTTTTAGATTCTCTGACTTACGCCGGAAACCCTGACAATATTTCTGATGAAATAAAAAATTCTAATCGCTTTGAATTTTGGTATGGCTCTGTAACAAACTCAGGAATAGTAAGCTCACTTATGAGTAGAGCAAACCTGGTTGTTCATTTTGCAGCCGAAAGTCATGTAGCTAGAAGCATTTTTGATAACAGTAAATTTTTTGAAACCGATGTTTTGGGCACTCAGGTCATGATGAATGCACTGTTAAAAAGTCCAAGCGTTGAGCGCTTCATACACATTTCTACATCAGAAGTTTATGGCACCGCAGAAACAATGCCAATGAACGAAGAGCATCCTTTAAATCCACGTTCGCCATACGCAGGCGCAAAGGCCGGAGCGGACAGGCTTGTATACTCATACTGGAGTACTTACGATATCCCTGTGCTCATTATCAGACCATTCAACAACTATGGCCCACACCAACACCTTGAAAAAATGATCCCTCGTTTTGTCACAAGCGCTCTTGATCAAAAGCCACTAACCATACACGGAAGCGGTGACGCTAGACGAGATTGGATTTTTGTAACTGATCACTGCAAAGCACTTGATGCGGCCCTTCATGTTTCAAATTTTGCAAAAATTAAAAATCAAGTCATCAACATTGGAACAGGTGTAGCAACATCAAATATTGAAATAGCTCAAGAAGTTTTAAAATTATTTGGACTCTCAACAAGTTATCTAAAATTTATCGGCGACAGGCCAGGACAAGTCAACTGCCACATTTCATCAACCGACAAAGCATTAGAACTTTTAAAATGGCAGGCAACAACCGATCTCAAAGATGGATTAAAGAAAACTATTGAGTGGTACAAAAACAACGAAATTTATTGGAGAAAGTTAGAATGGATGAAAGAAGTACCAATTTACACAGCCAAAAATACTGTGGAAATGCATTAAACGAAAAAATTGAATTTTATAAACACAATCTTTCTGAACAAGATAAAAAAGAACTTTTGAATGTTTTGGATTCAATTTTTTTAACAACCGGAACAACAGTTAATCAGTTTGAACAAAAATTTGCTCGCTACACAGGTAACAAATTTGCCGTCGGCGTAATGTCTTGTACACACGCTTTAGAGCTTGCTTTAAGATATTTTAACATTGGAGCAAATGACGAAATTATCACCACACCTCTATCTTTTTCAGCAACGTCAAACGTCATAGAATATGTCGGCGCAAATACCGTCTTTGTTGACGTTGAAACTGAAACAGGAAATATTGACGCCAATAAAATCGAAGCCGCGATAACACCAAATACCAGAGCAATAATCGTCGTTCATCTGTACGGCCACATGTGCAACATGATCAAAATTAAAGAAATTGCAGATAAATATAATTTAAAAATAATTGAAGATGCTGCTCACTGCGTTGAAGGCTCTCGCGATGGAATACACGTTGGACAACTTGGTGACATGGCCGCGTACAGTTTTTATGCAACCAAAAATTTAACCTGCGGCGAAGGTGGCGCCATAACATGCAACGATGTAAACATGTACGAGTGGCTCATGATGGCCAGATCACACGGCATAACAAAAAATGCCGCTGATCGCTACACGAAAAAGTATGAACACTACGATATGAAATTTTTGGGACTAAAGTGTAACATGAGCAACATACAAGCTGCCCTGCTTTTAAACCAAATTGATGGACTAGATTCAAGACTCATGGAACGCGAAACAATTTGCAAACTCTATGACAAAGGATTTCAAAACAATAAAAATGTAACTGTTTTAAAAACGCTGCCTCTCACCAGACACGCAAGACACCTTTACACAATCTTGGTTGATACAGGCAGACGCGATCAAATTTTACACGCACTGCAAGACGCCAAAATAGGCGTTGCCGTTAACTACAGGCCCATACATGAATTATCTTACTACAAAAACAAGTACGGCTTTACACCTAACATGTTTCCTGTCGCAAAGGAAATCGGCGAAAAAACAATTAGCATCCCACTCTATCCATCGCTAAATTTTTCCGAAATTGAATATATTATCGAAACCGTTAATAAAGTTTCGAGATGATCATGAATAGGGTGACAAAAAAAACTTTGATTGCGATTGGAATATTTATCTTTATTTTTGTTGTTATGGGACTACCATACACACAAATGGGTTTTGATTCAGACTGTTTTGGTTTTGTTTTTTTTACATCTCAGCTCAAAGGTTTTTGGCAACACGTTAAATACCTTACACTACCAATCCAATTTGCTTATGAATCATTGAACTATGATATTGCAACTTACAACCCGGAAAATCATGGTGGTTTTTTAACTTACTATAGGCCAATCGGAACGTTATGCCACTATATCTGTTATTCATTATTCGGCCCAAATGCTTATGCATATTTTTTGGTTAATGTTTCACTACACGCTGCAACAGCATCTTGTTTATTTTTAATTTACACATTTTTTTTAAATTATTTTTGGGCTGCTCTACTCGCTTTAACATTTGCCTTTCATCCAGCAATGACGCCTGCTTACGTTGGCATAACATGTTTTATAATTCCAATTTATTTGTTCATGGCAATTTCGGTTATATTTTTCCTCAAACATTACCAACAGAGCAGCTGGTGGAAGTATCTACTAGCTGCCTTTTTTTATTTATTGTCATTGTTTTGCTACGAAATTGTAATCATCATGCCTTTCGTTCTAATTCTTTACTTGGCATTGTTTGATATCAAAAACATTTTTAAACAAACCTGGCTATTTTTTGTAGCAACATTTTTATATATTTTCAGTCGATACGCCTTCTTGGGTGGTATAAAAATCGAACCTACAGCAGGCAATGGATTTAAAAAAATATTAACCGATGCGATTTTTAGTTGGTATCAGACGGTCAAGCCATTTTGGGGCATGATTTATTTTTCAAAAATTTCGGTTGCAGTCTTTATGTCTTTACTCGTTATTTCGGTTGCAGCCATACTTTGGACTTGCACCACAAAACGTAAGCTCATGTTTTTTTACTTAGCCAGCTTTTTTTTATGTTCTTGGACCATTTTTTTAGGTTCACCAACAACACGCTATTTTTATCTTGCCATTCCATTTTTTGTTTTAATTTTATACGAAGTAGCAATGTTTATTTCTGACAGGCTAAACGTAATTACAAAATTCAAATCAAATTTTATTGCTAAATTTTTATTACTACTTTTTCTTGCTTGGGGCGTCTTCAACACTCACACGTTTTTAAAAAATCGTGAATTTGTAACGAGCAAGCGTGATCGAGCATTCAAAGAACTCGCATCTAGATACAAGGACCAGCCAGAAGCACAATTCATTTTTCTGGGAACAGTTTGCTACCACAATGGTGATACACTTTTTATGCAACGAGGAATGGTACAAGCAACTAAAATATTTTTTAACAACCCAAAACAAACTGCTTTTCATGTTATAGAATTTAAAAGTTTTAATGAACACGCCGACAACAAAACATTTTTAGTGTCTGCAATCAAAAATGGATTTAGGTTTACATCACCTGATCCAGAAAAATTATTTATCATGTCACCGTACACGTGGAAAATAGATCAACCAGTCAGATTTAGTTTTGGCGAAATCACACCGCACGCAAAGCTTGATGGCTGGCAAACATACGACTTGTCATTTACATTTGATGAGAAATGGCTAGAATCCATTGACATCAATAAAACGGTTTTCTTAACATTTGATACAAACGTATGGAAATTTGTAGAACTCGAGAAAAAACATCTCTATAAAGCAGAAGAAAATTTATGAAAGTAGTTGTTGCAGCCGGCGGGCGATTTCACGCATTGCAACTGGCAAGAGAGTTAGCCAAACGAGACAGTCTAAAAAAGCTTGTCACATTCAGTTACACACGAAAAGATAAAAATTTATTGGATCCAAATTATGTTTCTACAGTCAAAAGTTGTAAATTAATGGATATCGCTTACAACAAGTTAAAGCTATCGCACCTTATTTCACCAACATCGTTTAATGCCATTAAAGACAACCTATTTGACCAAAGACTAAACAAGCGAATATCCAATTTGGGCACTTTTGATATTTTTGTTGGCTGGACAAATTATTTTTTCAACAGTTTTTTATCAGTCAAAATTAGTAGCGCAACCATTGTCGCCGAATCAGGTTCAGCACACGTTCAAGAACAAGAACACCTGTTAAAGCAAGAGTATGAATTATTCGGACTAAAAGCCGATCCTATCCACAGTAAGACACTAGAAAAAATGCAACGCGAGTACAACTACTCAGACTACATCATGACACTATCAAACTATTCACGCCAAAGTTTTTTAAAAAGAGGCTTTGCTCCATCAAAAATTTTACAAACAACATGTGGCTTTGACGTAGAAGATTTTTTACAAGCAAGAGAAAATAGCTCTCTGCAACCACAAAAGTTCAGAGTGATTTTTGTCGGCTTGCTTTGCATGCGCAAAGGAATTCACTATCTTCTAAAGGCATGGGAAAAATTAAATTTACCTGCAAGTGAGGCTGAGCTTGTTTTAGTCGGCGTAATGCAAAACGACTTAAGAAGCATATTAAATCGACTACCAATCAAAAAAAATGTAATTTTCCAAAATTCTGTAAATCGAAATACGCTAGCAAAGCTTTACCAAACATCATCAGTTTTCGTTTTGCCGTCTGTAGAAGATGGATTCGGAATGGTTATGGGAGAAGCCATGGCAAGCCAAATTCCAGTGATCTGCACACAAAGCACTGGCGGTCCTGACATAATCGAAAACAATAAACATGGTTTTATCGTTCAACCAAGAAACGTGGATGAATTAGCTGAAAAAATTTTGTGGTGCTACAAAAATCAAGATACTACCAAAGAAATGGGAATTGCATCACAACAACACATACAAAATTTTACATGGGATAAGTATGGCGATAGTGTTTTTGACATCTATCAAAAAATTTTAGAAAAGAAACGTGAACAAAATTAAAAAAATTTTATTAATCGGTCATTTTAGCAAAAACCCCAAGGTTTATACATATGCATCATCTTTTGCATCAACGCTACAAGAGCTTGGTTACACAGTAAAAAAAGAAGAATATCGAAAAACATTTTTAAATCCTTCCAACAAAGTAGCCAGATCACTCGCTTTGAAAATTTGTAATAGCGCTCTTAAATTTTCAGCCACAACATTCAAACCTGACGTGGTCTTTATAATCAAAGGTGAAACGATCTCGCCTAAAACCATCATTTTTTTTAAAGAAAAAATAAAAGCAAAAGTCATAAATTTTTATCCAGATAACCCTTTTGCAGTTTGGAATGCCAATTCAACGCCAAGCATGCTCTACTCGCTTCCTCATTTTGATTTGTTTTTAAGCTGGTCAAAACAACTCATGCCAATACTTGAATCTGCAGGATGCAAAAATGTTGGCTATTTCCCTTTCGCTTATGATCAAAATATTTTTGGACAAGAGGTATTCATAACACCGGAAGAAACAATAAAATATGCTTCTGATGTTTGTTTTGCCGGAACATGGGAGCCTGAAAGAGAGCATTGGCTAAATGTACTTGTTGAAAAAATGCCACAAATTAGCTTGGCCATATGGGGTAACGGCTGGAAGGAAAATATTGATAAAAATTCTTCATTAAAACGGTATCTCAAAGGCGACGCTACCTATTGCAAAGAGCTCATAAAAATATTCAGATCTTCCAAAATTGTTTTGAATTTCATTCGCAAACAAAATCTTGATTCACACAACATGAGAACATTAGAAGTTCCGGCAAGCAAGGCTTTTTTGTTAACCCAACGCACAAAAGAACAAACTCGTGATTTTTTTGTCGAGGATGCACAAATCGCTTGTTTCGGTTCCATAACGGAACTTGTTGAAAAAATTAGCTACTACCTACAACACGAAAGCGAACGATTAAAAATTGCCACATACGGTTTTGATGTAGCAAAAAAATTCACACTACAAAAATATTTACGCAAGCTCTTTCAGAAAGAATTTGAATCATGAAAGCGCTTGTAGTCGGCCACACATACATTGCATCAATCAATCGTGATAAATGGAAAACGCTGGCACATTTATACCCACAAGTCGAATTACTGGTTGTAATTCCTAGCGTCTGGTCTGGGCATCTATTGGAACACAATGCAAACAACATTGAAAAAGACAACTTACCCAATTGCCATTTCAAAGCCTTGAATATAAAACATTCTGGCAATGAAATGCGCTATAGATACAACAACAAAGATTTATTTAATATTTTAAAGACATTTAAGCCAGACGTCATACACGTTGAACAAGGTGACAATGCCCTTAGTTACCTACAAATAATTTTGTTAACAAAAATTTTGAGGCTTCGTGCAAAAATTTTATTTTTCACATGGATTAACTGGAATCACAAATTTTCTTGGAAATACAAGCTACTTTGGAAGCGCCTAGAAAATTTCAACCTTTCAAATTCTGATGGTGCAATCACAGGAAACCTTGATGCAAAAAAAATTTTACATCAAAAAAGTTTTGATAAACCAATTTTGGTCTTACCTCAACTTGGGGTTAGCAATGCAACATTTAAGGCCGCAAAAATATTCGATCCATCAAATATAAAATATATTGGCTGCTTTGGTCGCATGGTAAACGAAAAAGGCATTCTTTTGCTCATCAACGCTTTTGCAGAAATTTTTGAAACCATTTTTGGCTGGAAATTAATTTTTGTTGGAAATGGCCCTTGTAAAAATGAAGCCCAACAACTTGTACAGAAGCTTAATATTCAAGAATTTGTTGAATTTCATGGCTCAGTAACACATGAAGAACTTCCTAAATTTTTGAACAAAATTGAAATTTTAGTTTTGCCATCATTCGATACACCTGAATGGAAAGAACAGTTCGGACACATTTTAATAGAAGCCATGTCTTGCAAGATT